>OBRT01000148.1_pt1 | contig 22868 bp, 19 predicted proteins | sample 1494891 | NCBI WGS metagenome assembly OBRT01 (sample SAMEA3360688, study PRJEB22359) | human gut metagenome | biome: ENVO:urban biome; feature: ENVO:human-associated habitat; material: ENVO:feces | place: Bangladesh | collected 2011 | reverse complement strand
CTGTTTCAAGACCTATGATGCCGCTCGGAGCGCTAAAGAAGTCCTTAGCCTTTTCTTCAGCCGCATGAGGCGCATGATCAGTCGCAATTATGTCTATGGTGCCGTCTTTGATAGCTTCTATGATAGCTTCTCTATCAGCAGCTGTCCTTAAAGGCGGATTCATTTTTGCTAAAGTGCCGTGTTTCTCAACAGCCTCCTCTGTTAATGTAAAGTGATGAGGAGTGACCTCGGCAAATATTTTATCCGTATATTTTTTATAATTTCTAATAATTTCTAGTGAATCGGCTGATGATATATGTTGGAAGTTTAATTTTGAGTCCGCTTTTACTGCTAGATATGCATCGCGCGCCACCATAACAGCCTCGGCAATGGCTGGAGCTGTTTCATTTTTGCCCGCTTTTTTAATAAAGAATGGATCTTCCTCGTGTAAACTGATTGGTGCATCGTATTTTTTGGCCTCGATTAGAGCGTCATACAAAAGTTTTGCCTTCATTATAGGCTTGCCATCATCAGTAAAACCGATTGCGCCTGCCTTATGAAGTGCATCCATATCAACAAGTTCTTCGCCAAGCATACCCTTAGTAACTGTAGCGTTTTGATAAATGGATATACCTAAATTTTTTGATCTATTTAAAATATCTTCAAGTGTCTCAGCGCTATCAACAACAGGTTTTGTGTTTGCCATAAGAAGCACAGCTGTGTAGCCGCCTCGCTTTGCAGCCGCTGCTCCAGTAGTCAAATCTTCTTTATAAGTTTGGCCTGGGTCTCTGAAGTGAACGTGCGTATCAATAAGGCCATGTGAAATGTATAAGCCATCCCCATCAATCACGCATGAATCATCACTATCTATATGCTCTTCAATCGCAGTAACTACGCCATTTGCAACAAGCATATCGACCTTAGTAATACTATCATTAATTGTATCAATAAAATTAATATTTTTAATTAACATATAAACCTCCATAACGATTTTTATATTTATACCCAAAATAGATGAATTTTTTGCCCATATATGCTATAATATAAAAAAAGGAGGAATTACAATGGCAGAAAAAATTTCATGGCTAAATCTTTCAAATGATGTGCTTGAAAACATCACAAGCTACAACGAAGAGTACAAAGACTTTTTAAGTAAAGCAAAAACTGAAAGACTAGCTGTTAAAGAAATCATTCGCATGGCTGAAGCTAACGGCTTTAAAGATGCAGAAAAGCTTATTGAAAAAGGCACTAAAATTAAAAAGGGCGATAAACTTTATTTTAACAACAAAGAAAAATCAGTTCTATTATTCGTTATAGGCGAAAAGAAATTGGAAGATGGTATGAGAGTTGTTGGCGCTCACATTGACAGCCCAAGACTTGACCTTAAACAAAATCCATTATACGAAGCAAGTGAACTTGCCTTTTTAAAGACTCACTACTACGGCGGAGTTAAGAAGTACCAATGGACTACTATCCCTCTAGCACTTCATGGCGTTGTTTATACAAAAGATTTAAAGAAGGTTGAAATTTCAATCGGTGAAGACGATGACGATCCAGTATTCACTATAACTGACCTACTTATTCACCTATCACGTGAACAAATGCAAAAGAAACTTGCTGAGGGCATACTTGGTGAACAATTAAACGTACTTATGGGCACTATACCACTAGAAAGTGAAGACGATGATAAGTCTAATCGTGTTAAAGCTAATGTTATGAGAATTATAAAAGAAAAATACGGCATCGAAGAAGAAGACTTTAAAGTTGCCGAAATCGAAGTAGTTCCAGCAGGAAAGGCACGTGACCTAGGTATAGATAGATCCATGATATTCAGCTACGGTCAAGACGACAGAGTTTGCGCATTCGCAGGACTTAAGGGCATACTTGATATGAAAGACAATAAATACACAGCTCTAGCTATGTTTATGGATAAGGAAGAAGTTGGCTCACAAGGTAATACTGGTATGGCAAGCTACGTTCTTGAAAACGCTTTACATGAACTAGCTGCACTTGAAGGTGATTACTCAGCTCTTACAGTTAGAAGATGCTTAAAGAATTCTTGGGTACTTTCAGCTGACGTAACAGCAGGCTACGATCCAAACTTTGATTCAGTATATGAAAAGAATAACTCAGCTGTTTTAGGCGGCGGTATAGCAATCGCTAAATACACAGGCTCAGGCGGAAAAGGCGGATGTAACGATGCAAACGCAGAATTCTTAAGAGATGTAAGAGATATATTTGACAAAGCAGGCGTTGCTTGGCAAACAGGCGAACTTGGTAGAGTTGATGCAGGCGGCGGCGGAACTATAGCTTACCTTTTAAGCAAGTACGGTGCAGAAGTAGTTGACTGCGGTACAGCAGTTTTAAACATGCACGCACCAAACGAAATCACATCAAAGTTTGACACATACATGTCATACAAAGCATACAAAGCATTTTTTGAATAAAATACATGAAGCACCTTAATTGGTGCTTCTTTTACATATTATATAAGAGGAAAATTATGAAAGATTATAAAATAATACACGAAAAATATTTAATAAGCAATTATTTAAGCGATATTGGCATTAAAAATGTGATGAGCCTTAAGCCTATAAACATAAAAGGTGATGAAAACTACTTTGTTTGCGAAGTTCCAAAAATTTTGCATCACATGGGCCTTGATTATAAAAGCATAAACGTAACACGCCAAGTGCACTCCAATAACATTGCCATAGCTCATGATCATGGCATAAATTTTTATGACGATACCGATGGACTTATTGGAGCAAAAGGCGACGTACTAGTGATTAAGAGCGCAGATTGTCTGCCAGTAATAGTCTACGATTGTGTAAATAAACGCATCGCAGCCGTTCACTCCGGCTGGAAAGGCACAGCGAACTCCATAGTAAAAGAAGCTATTCAAAAAATGATGGGACTTGGATCAAGAGCAGAAGATTTAAAAATTTATGTCGGACCACATATACAAAAAAATTCATTTGAAGTGAAAAGCGATGTAAAAGATGTTTTCGAAAAGAATTTTTCTTATGAAGATATTATTTTTAAAAAAGATGAAACGCATTATTTGATAGATTTAGGACAAGTAGTGAAATGTGATGCAATGAGCCTCGGTGTTAAAGAAGAAAATATATATATTTCAAGCGTAGACACAGTCACAGACCACCGCTTCCACTCATATAGACGCGACAAAAAAGATTATGGACTTATGTATACATTGGTTTGTATATAAAAATATTTGATATTTTGTCGCGAATATGATACAATATTCGCGACAAAGGAGAATATAGAAATGACTTTATATGTTGATAAAATTGAAGAAAGAATTAATAATACTTACTCTAATCAAGTATTTTCTGCAAATGACTTTTTAGATATTGCTTCAAACGTAACAGTTAGAGGTACATTAAATCGATTAGCTAACGAAAACAAGATTAAACGTATGATTAACGGCTTCTACTACAAAGCAAATTACAATGAACTGCTTGATGATTATGAAGCAGTTTCAATACACGAACTTGCCTTAGCTATCGCCAGAAAATACAACTGGAACATCGCTCCATACAACAGCACTGCGCTAAATCTACTTGGCCTGTCAACACAAGTGCCCTCACATTATAAATACATATCTAGTGGTAGATATAAAGAATACAATATTGGAGATACTATTTTAGAGTTTAAAAAAGTTAGTCTAGGTGAAATTGCTAATATGTCCATAAAAACAGCGACAGTCATCCAAGCCATAAAAAGCCTCGGTAAAGATAATATTACTGACGATGTAAGACTAAAAATCAGAAAAAATCTAAGCATAAAAGAAAAAGAAGACTTACTTAGAGACGCAAAATCAACTAGCTCATGGATATATGAAGTAATTAGAAAGATCTGTGTGGATAAAAATGAATAAATTTTACTTAAAGTCTAAAGATGATCTTAGAGTTTTAATAACTAATACAGCAAGAAAGAAAAATATTTCCGAAGCAGTAGTTGAAAAAGATTATTGGGTAACATACTTCTTAGATTATCTCTTTAATGAAAATAAATGGAAAGAGTATTTTACATTTAAAGGCGGCACTTCCCTTTCAAAATGTTTTGAAATTATTCAGAGATTCTCTGAAGACATCGATTTAATTTTAGATTGGAGAGTTTTAGGATATGATAAATTAGAACCATGGCTTATAAGATCAAATACAAAACAAGATAAATTCAACAAAGAAATAAACGAAAAAACCGAAAGATTCTTAAAAGAAGATTTTTTAACTGAGCTAGTAAAAGATTTTTCTCAAGAAGACTTTGAATTTGAAATCGATAGCCTAGATCCTCAAACAATACTCTTCAGTTATCCAAAAATATTCGATTCAAACTATTTGAGCCAAACAATTAGGCTTGAGATAGGCAGCCTTGCAGCGTGGACACCTGCAACAAACATTAGCATCATACCAATAATAGGAGATGCATACGCAAATATATTTAAAGAAAAAACAAATTTAAGAACAGTCTCAGTAGAAAGGACATTCTGGGAAAAAGCTACAATTTTACATCACGAAGCGAACAGGCCTGAAAGCTCCAAAATGCCACATAGATACGCTAGACACTACTACGATATGTATAAAATTGCTAATTCAAAATATAAAGACAAGGCAATAAAAGACAAAGAATTGCTTAGAAAAGTTACTGAATTTAAAATGAAGTTTTATCCAAGGAAATGGGCAAAGTATGAAGATGCTATGGACAGCAAATTAAGACTAGTTCCTGATAAGTTTAGATTTCTTGAACTTGAAAATGATTATAAAGCTATGTCAGAAATGATTTATGGAGAATATCCTAGCTTTGAAGAAATAATAAAGATTTTAAAAGAATTAGAAACTGAAATTAATAAATAAAAAATCAATGCTAGCTAATTAAATTTAGCTAGCATTTTATTTTTCTGACACATTATAAATAGCTATATCAAACCATTCTATAAATTCATTCAAGTAAATGGCGTAATTTTATTCAAGTGTTTGGCAAATATCTATGGCCTTAATGATGTTATTGGTACGACGTATACACCGTCATTTCTTTTATAGGCAAAAGGTGCTTGTGCACACAAAACCATCATAAATGAAGGCTTCTTCATGCTATTGGTATCGATTAAATCAGAAAGAGCCTTAAGTGTCTGAGCTCCCTCCTCAATAAGTTTATCTCCACCTAATTTTATCTCTACAAGACCATAAGAACCATTTCCTAGGTGAATTACAGCATCACACTCAAGTCCGCTCTTATCTCTATAGTGATAAACGCTTCCATCTAAAAGCTCTGAATATATTCTTAAATCACGAACAGCTAAGTTTTCAAATAAAAATCCCATAGTGTTTAAATCTTGAGTTAAATCTTTTGGGCCAATACCCAAAGCAGCTGTAGCAATTGATGGATCTATAAAATATCTCGTATCAGTCGAACGAATGGCTGTCTTTGAACGAATATTCGGGTTCCATGCAGGAGCATCTTCGATTACAAATATCTTTTTTAGTGCATCGATGTAAGAATAAAGCGTCACTTGGTCAAAAGTATCAGCCTGATTAGCTAAGATATCCTTCCTTATAGTTTCTAAAGGAGCCTGTGAACCTACATGCCTTGCATAAGACCTTAATAAGCTTTTTGCCTTTTCTACATCTCTCTTTACAGAATCAACCCTGCTTATATCATTTTTCACAACAGAATCAAAATAATCTATCGCTTGAAATAAAGAAGCTTTACCATCTAATTTAATCGATATAGGCCAACCGCCTCTGCATATCAAAAATGCAATATCATCCAAAGTTTTATGATTTGCACACGAAATTTCTTTATCATCGAAAAGATCACTCAAAGAAACGGCTCCATCCGAATCCTTAGACTCATATAAACTCATAGTTCTCATATAAAGTCTTGATATTCTGCCAGTACCACTGTGCATAGACGCGTCAAATTCAGCTGGTACAGCAGATCCTGTCAATATAAACTGACCGAAGTCGTCCCTTTTATCGACTTCATATCTAACAGCGTTCCACAAGTTTGGCGCAAGCTGCCACTCATCAACAAGTCTAGGCGTTTCTCCTTCAAGCAAAGCGCTTGGATTAAGTTCAGCCATCTGTTTATATTGTTTAGTCTTATCTGGCTCATCCATAGCAATAAAGCTCTTGGCGAACTCTTTTGCACTTGTAGTTTTTCCGCACCATTTTGGTCCTTCTATAAGTATAGCTCTCTTTGCTTTAAGTCTTTCATCAAGTAATTTATCAGTAATTCTTGGTAAATAATTCTTCATGAGCCTCTCACCTCTTATGCTTATAATACCACATATATACACATTTGTCAAGATTCATTCAAGTAAATGGCATAATTTTATTCAAGTAAATGGCGCAATTTCATTCAAGTGTTTGGCGCATTTTCATTCAAGTAAATGGCGCAATTTTATTCAAGTGTTTGGCATAAAAAAGAGCAGCCTAAACTGCTCTAAAATATTTTCCAATTAATCTGTTAGATTTTTTATCCATTTCTTTGAAATTACTCTTGGTAGTCCTATGCAAGCCTTGGCTACTTCTTCGCAGCATGCCATCAAATACACAAAATGTAGCGGTAATTTAAATACTACTGAACCTAAAAATGACATTGGCACGCCTATTAGCCAAACGCAGCTCATTTCTAAAAGCATTGAGTATCTTGTGTCTCCACCGCCTCTAAATATGCCGACTACAAGGGTCGAGTTATGTGTTTTAACGAAAAGTATTAGTCCCATAGCTATAAATAAATTTGATGCGATTGCTTTTGACTCTGCTGTGATATTTGGAAACATCACAAAGAAAGTATCTCTAAATATTATCATCAAGGCGCCAAGTATAACGCCTGTTAGTGCTGATAACTGCAAAAGCCATGTGCCGTATTTGTATGCTTTTTCTTCATCTCCTGCGCCAATGTAGTTACCGACTATAACTGTGCATGCGCCTGCTAAGCCTCTAGCTAGAACGAAGAATATATTTTGTACTGTCATACCTATCTGCAAGGCTGTAACGCTTCTTGTGCCAAGCTTTGCATATGCAATTTGATAAACGATTTGGCCTAGTGACCAGAATGTTTCGTTTATAATAACTGGTCCGGCTGTCTTTATATACACTTCTTTGAAATGTTTGTCGAAGCTCACGAAGTCTTTTAATTTGCCTGTTAGTGGTCCTCTGTGCTTTTTAAGTGCTATATATAAAACTGCAAATTCTAATATACGTGCAAATATTGTACCTAGTGCGCCACCCGCTACGCCCATGGCTGGAAGGCCAAGTTTACCAAAGATGAAAACGTAGTTAAAGAAGGCGTTTGCGAAGAAGGCAAATGTCGATGCTACTAAAGGCGTCTTTGCATTGCCTATACTTCTCATTGATACTGAATATATGAAGTTCACTGCTGTAAGTATATATGAGAATGAAACTACTCTAAGGTATGTAACGCCGTAAGGGATTACGTTTGCGTCATCTGTGAAGATCCTCATCAGCTGTTCTGGTATAGCTAGCGCCAGTATTGTGAATATACTTGCCACGATCAAGGATAGCATCAAAGCCATACCATGTGATTTTTTCACGCCTTCGTAGTCTTCCTTGCCATTGTATTGAGCAATCATAACTGAAGTACCTGTCGCTATACCGAAGCAGATAATTGTCATAAAGAAGAAAATCTGGTTAGCAAGACCAACTGCCGATATCGCATAGTCCCCTAGTGACGATATCATAGTCGTATCCAGTGTATTAAGTACACTTGCGAGTAGATTTTGAAGTGCGACTGGCACTGCAAGGCTATATACTAATTTTAAAAACTTTTTATCTTGAAACATTTCACGCAAATTTTTCATATAACTCATCCTTTCAATTCAATAATTTTATCATTTACGAGATGACTTGTCAAGACATTTCGCCTTACGAATGGAAAAGATATTCTATTATATATATATTTTTTTTGCAAAGAAAAAAGAGCCTAGCTAGAGGCTCATATTTCTCATAACTAATTAAAAATTACTACTTTTCTTCCATTACTAGTATTTCTTCATCAGCTTCGTTTTTTGCGTCTTCAACAGCTGCTTCGTAAGCTTTGTAAACTTTTTCTTCGATGTCAGCTCTTGCTTCTGTGTTGATTGGGTGGGCTACGTCTCTGTAAGTACCATTAGGTACCTTTCTTGAAGGCATTGCAATGAATAAACCTTCTCTTCCTTCGATAACTTTGATGTCGTGAACAACAAAAGCGTTATCAAAAGTAACAGAAGCTGTTGCCTTTAAGTTTAAACCGTCCTTTTCAACAAGTCTTACCCTTACGTCTGTAATTGTCATTTTCCCATCCTCCTAGTTTAGCTAAAAATTGCTTGATTTTTCTCATAATATATATTATGATAAGTATATAAGCAAAATTATAAAGTAGCTTATATATATATTATACTAAAGAGTTGAAATAATTTCAAGTACTTTTTTCATATTTAGGAGGAAATATGGGCTTTTTTTTGAAAAAACACAATATTGACAATATATTTTTCATAGGCATAGGTGGTATCGGTATGAGTGGTCTTGCCGAATTACTTATTTCTGAGGGATGTAAAGTTAAAGGAACTGATACTGGCGAGTCACAAATCATAGAAAGACTTAAAAAAATGGGCGCCGTTGTATATAATAAACACGAGGCAAAAAATGTTGAGTCATCAAAGGTAGTTGTTTACACAGACGCAATACGTCCAGACAATCCAGAGCTTTTAAGAGCAAAAGAGCTTGGTTTAGAAATTTATGACAGAGCAAGCTTTTTAGGTGAAGTGATGAAGCTCTTCCCTAACTCAGTTTGCGTTTCAGGCACTCACGGTAAAACTACTACAACATCGATGATTGCTTCGATCACAACACATACTCAGATGGATCCAACTATACTTTTAGGTGGTGAACTTGATGAGATTGGCGGCAATATAAGGATTGGTAAAGGTAATATCATCATCAGCGAGGCATGTGAATACAAGGCAAACATACTAAAATACAATCCTACCATGGCCATGATTTTAAATATTGACGAAGACCACTTGGACTTTTATAAAAATATTGATGACATAATCGCTACTTTTAAAAAATATGCCGACGACGTTCCATCAACTGGCTATGTAGTATATAATAAGGATGACGAACACGTTCTTGAAGCGATAAAGGATGTTACAGCTAAGACTATCAGCTTCGGTGTTGACTCTGATGCTGACTACAAGGCTGAAAACATCACTTATGATGAGAACGGCTGCGCTAATTTTGATCTTATTCATAACAATAAAATAACTGAGATTAAATTAAGTGTTTTAGGTAAGCATAACGTTTATAATGCGCTTGCTGCCATCGCTATGGCGAATACTTATGGTGCATCACTTGAAGATATTAAAAAATATATACTTCTTTACGCTGGTGTTCACAGAAGGATCGAGACTAAGGGCTACATCGGAAGCGTTCGTATCATAGATGACTACGCTCATCACCCAACTGAGATCATGGCGACTCTTGAAGCCGTTAAAAAGATGGCTAAAGGCAGAATCATCACCATATTCCAGCCACATACCTTCACTAGAACACAAAAACTTCTACAAGGCTTTGCTGAAGCATTTAAAAGAAGCGATGTTACCATCATCACTGACATATATGCTGCCAGAGAAAAAGATACTAAGCTTGTTCACTCGAAAGATTTGATCAATTCTATGAAGGAGCACGGCTACGATGCTATGTATATCTCAAAATTTGAAGACATAGAAAACTATCTTCTTGATAATTTAAGGGAAAACGACATCATCTTAACTGTCGGCGCAGGTAATATTTATAAGCTTGGTGAAGATTTATTAAAAATTAAAGATAAATAATAATATATATTATAACGGAAGATTTTTTAAGCACACATCAATTTGTGTGCTTTTTCATGTTTATATTGATAAAATTACAATAAATTTAATGAAACTATAAAATTTTCTTATAATACTTATAAAATATTATCATCACAGAAACGATGTATTTTATTTACACTTTAGCAGGTTTATGTTACAATATAAATACAAAATTAAAAGGAGGAAAAAATATGCTTAATACATATTTAGCATTCGAGTTAGAGCCTATAATCAAAGCGATTAACAGTGTATTGTGGTCAAAATTTTTGATGTATGCACTTTTAGCTCTAGGTATTTTTTATACTGTTTATCTAGGTTTTCCACAGATTACTAAGATAGGTTTAGCATTTAAGTACGCTTTTGGCGGAATGTTTAAGAAAAAAGAAAAATCCAAAGACGGCGAGGTAGAAGTAAACTCATTCCAAGCACTTGCTACAGCGATAGCTGCTCAAGTTGGTACTGGTAACATAGGTGGCGTAGCGACAGCTGTTGCATCTGGTGGACCGGGCGCAATTTTTTGGATGTGGGTTTCAGGTATACTTGGCATGTCAACTATATTTGCCGAAGCAGTTCTTGCGCAATTGTACAGAGAAGAAAGAGATGGCGAGCCTGTGGGCGGTCCTTCATACTACATTTCCAAAGGACTTAATTCAAAAGTATTAGCAGCAATATTCTCAATCACTATAATTTTAGCGCTTGGCTTTGTTGGCAACATGGTTCAATCAAACTCAATCTCTCTTGCAATGTCAAACGCAATAAACGTTAACTCACTATACATCGGTATTGCTCTTGCAGTTCTTGTTGGTTTTGTTATCATGGGTGGTCTTAAGAGAATCACGACTATGGCAGAGCTTGTAGTTCCTTTCATGGCTGTTATCTACATCGTCGGTGCATGTTTTATACTTTATGTATATAGACATCATTTAGGACTAGTTTTTTCAGGCGTATTCAGAGAAGCCTTCTCAACTCAAGCAGTTGTAGGTGGTATGGCTGGTACAGTCATGAAAGAAGCTATCAAAAACGGTGTTGCTAGAGGACTTTTCTCAAACGAAGCTGGTATGGGCTCAACACCACATGCTCACGCAACTGCAAAGGTTAAAGACCCTTGCATGCAAGGCTTTGTAGCGATGGCAGGCGTTGTTGTTGATACTATCATTATCTGCTCAATAACAGCTCTTATCGTTTTAGCTACAGACGCTCACATGTCAGGAGCAAAATCAGTTGCTATCACACAATATGCATTTAGCGCAGCCTTTGGCGAGCCAGGATCAATATTCCTAGCAATTTCACTAATGTTCTTCGCTTTCACAACTATAGTTGGTTGGTACATGTTTGGCGAGATGAACATCCGCTACTTATTCAAAGGCAAAACAGCCATCAACGTATATAGAGTTTTAGTTCTTATATGCATAGTAGTTGGCTCAGTATTCGGTTCAGCAATCTGGGATCTTGCCGATACATTCAACGGTTTCATGGTTATCCCGAACCTTATCGCCCTATTCTTACTTGCACCACAAGTTAAGAAAGCTTATAAAAACTATTTAAATAGAAAAAAAGCTGGCGAATTAGATTAAATTATATACTTAGCTCTCACTTAATTGATGAGAGCTTTTTTTACGCGCAAAACTATTATATTTGTAAAAAACTATTTGTCAAAATTTGCCTTTAATAAAGCATCTACGCTGTCGTAGCCTTTGCAGTCAATCTCAGTCATGCTAGCAGTATAGTCGCCTTGTGAATCGATGACAAGGACTTTATTTTCCTTATCAAGCTTGTATTTAAACGCAAAGATGCTGCTTAAGTAATCTATGTCAAAGTAAAGAGTCTCGCCCATGACCTTCACTTCTTCAGGCGCGTGCTTTTTGTAAGAAAAACTGCTAAGACCTTCGTCGTCACCATCAAAAGCGTAGCTGATATTGTATTTTTCGTTGTAAGTCAAAGCAAATTCCATGCTTCCAGGGTAGACACCGTAGATGATTTCGTCGTCATTAACTAGTTTTAAGTAGTCAGTAACTTCGTCTAAAGCCTTGTCGTCAGCATATTCGCCACTCTTCCAAGTGCGAGCCATGATCTTGTTAATGCCAGAGACGCTAAATAGCCTTGCGTTAATATTCTCTACGTAGCCGTAGTCTTCGCCGTCAACGCTTACAGCGTAGTCAATACAGTCAAATACATCTACTCTTTCTTTACCTGTCTCTTCTTCTTTTTTTTCTTCGCCTATAGGTTTCTTTGTAGCCTCATTCTTGTTATTTCCTCCACACGATACCATAAACATAGATAAAGCGAGTAAAATTAATAATATTTTCTTCATATAAACCTCCTAAACTAGTTTATTGAAAGCCTTCTTTTGAAGATCATCAAGCCTTTCCCTGTTGCCCTTCGCCATGTTGCCAGTAAAAGGCACTTCATAAAGAAGCTCCGCACCCAAATGAACTAAAGTAATATTTGCCTTGCTGCTCTTATAATCCACGGTAAAATTTTCAATCTCATCCCAAGGCATCAAAACAAAATTTCCCTTCACAGTATTTGAAATTTCCTTCTCATATATGCCCTTCTCATTAAAGTACAACACAAAAGACCTAGCACTGTTCATAGTATAATACAATTTACTCAAAAATAATTTTAATAAACCCCTTTTGAAGTCATTACGTTTTAGGGCAAATAAATAATTTTTATCATCATTAAAATCTTCCTTGACCTTATCCGCGATTTCACTCGCAGTATTCATTAAAAGACCCACATCTATACCTCCTATTTAAAAATAAATACTTCCTTGATGTCCTTGCCTAAGACCTTGCAAATCTTGTAGGCAGTCTCAAGACTTGGACTGATAGTTCCCGCCTCATACGCCATGATGGATCTTCTCTTTAAGTCCACCGCCTTGGCAAGCCTATGCTGCGAAAGGCCTTGCTCCTTTCTAAATTCAGCGATTCTGTTTTCGATTATAACATCCAAACTATCACCCCTTATAATTATGGTTACATTTATAGTACTAAATATGTTACATTTATAGTACCATAGTCATAGATCTTTGTCAATAGTTTTTTTATAAAAAAAGTGACCTAGTATAAACTAAGTCACTGTGATTATAGTTTTGAATGTCCGATTTTTATTTTTTATTTAAAACTAATCAGTTCATTCTCTTTCAGTTCATAATAAACTATCGATTGCTTCTCTCCAAGCTGATTTGTCCACGAGTCATATTCAATACGAATTTTCTTAAAGCCAAGCTTTTCATAGACGTGCTGAGCTCTTTTATTATTTAAATTTGTCGTTAGGAATATGGTCTTCGCACCCATTTTGAAAAGTTCTTCTATAAACAAAGTAAGTATCACTCGTCCAAGACCCTTCTCTTGATAAGTGCTATCACATATCTTTATACCTATCTCGCATCTGTCATCTTCAGAAAACTCATAATTCATCTCGCCGATGGCCTTGCCTTTGTACTCAATCATCAGTACTCTGTGAGCATCGGTGTAATTTTTGATCTGCTCTTTAATTCTCTCTTCATTAGTATTCACTCCGTTTGGAAAGCCCGCGTGAGCCATGACAGAGCCGTCGTTCCACCAATCTCTCAGCTGAGCTGCATCAGACTCTTCTGCGTTTCTAATTAAAATGTCTTTGTAAATTATATTCATTTGTAAGTTTACTCCTTGATTTATAGATTCTTCTTGTAATATATAAATTATATCACGAAAGCTATCAATTGTAAAGAAAAAGTGACCTAGTATATACTAAGTCACTATGATTATTTATATTTAAAACGATATTTACCTTTGCCATGACCTTTTACTGATTCTAACAGATCCATCTCATACATAGTCTTTATTAGCTCTGATGCTCTGCTTGCCTTTAGACCAGTATGTTTTACTACAATTGATCGTCCAAATATTTCACCCTCATCCAAAGCATTATATAATTTAATTATATGATTTTTTAGATTTTTACTTATTTCATTGCCAATGTCCGATAATTTTGCTTCAATGTCCGATTTTTCATCCTCAATGTCCATTTTTTTATCTTCTAAAAACTTTCCGCTGATATGCATAGCTCTATTGCTAAGTGCATTCTTTTCGTTTAGCAAGAGATTTCTTAAGAACATTTCTAAATACTCTGTTGTTTCGTGAACACCACGAGTCAAGTCATTATAATTGGCCCTCACAAGCGCATTTCTAAAGTACCAAGCGTTTTCAGCGAAAATGTCATTTGTCACATCAAATCCCAAAGTTCTTAAATATTTAATAAAAAATACCGCTGTAGTCCTTGTATTACCTTCAGCAAATATATGTATCTGCCAAAGTCTTGATACAAAAACTGCTAAGTGATGGATAATCTCCTGCATGTCTAAGTCTTTGTAGCTAAACCTCTTCTCATTGTCTAGGTCATAGTTAAGCGTTGCCTCAAGCTCTGATGCGCTGCCATAAATAACCGTTTTACCTTCAAGTACCCACTCTTTTTTAATTATATTGTAGTTTCTAATCTGACCTGCGTGATCATATATACCAGAAAATAATTTTTTGTGTATAGAGATATACTCATTAGCAGTGAATGAAAAAGCATTCTCTGAAAGCAGCTTAGCTATGCGTATAGAGACTTTGTCAGCTTCTTCCGTCCTGTCTCCACTTGTGCTTGGCCTTTCTTCATAATAAGTGTTAATAAGCTCATGTGCCTGATCGATGTCTATCTCGCCCTCAATATTTTTTATGGCAGTTTCAATTAAATACTTTGATGTTTTTAAGCCATCTACAGCTTGTAGACCGATGGCGGTTTGCCAAGCGTATCCTTTTTCGCTCTTACCCACCTCAGTGAGTTTTATATATTCTTTATATGGATCCTTATTCATATAAACAGCTCCTTTTCTCCTACTTTAATAATATCACGAAACACGCTAAATGTAAAGAAAAAGTGACCTAGTATATACTAAGTCACCTGTGATTATGGTTCTGAATGTCCGATTTTTGTTTTGAATGTACGATTTTCATTGTCAATGTCCGATTTTTATTTTAGGAAAATGCCATTATGGAACTACTTCTAAATAGGATTTGTTTAAAGCTAAGCTAAATACCTGAGAATTACTCTCCACTCACTCACCAAGTCATCCAGCCTATACCTTGCATTAGCTGGACTTGTCGATGGCAGCTTCACTCCCTCAAGTTTTAGCTCTTTCTCGTGATATTTTTTATAATATTTATACGAAGTTGCTCCATTGAGAAAAACTTCTTTAATATCTGCGCCTTTAATAATGCGGCTTAAGTCAGATGGCTGGGCATTTTTTATGCTTGCATCACTAGAGCCAATTATATCACATTGGTAAATGGAGTCGTAGAGAGCAATCTTGTGCCTCGATAAAAAATCTTTGCGCTCATCAATGTCATCACTTAGCACTTCATTGAACAAAACTTCCATCACGCGCCAAAATCTATTCTGTGGATGGCCATAAAAGAAGCCATATTCACGAGTCTTGACAGATGGAAATGATCCAAGAATTAGAATTTTTGAGTCGTGCGTATAAAATGGCTTAAGCGGATGAATTATAGTCTCATAAATTTCTTGTGGCATAAAATTATCACCTCTATATTAAAAAAGACAAATATATCTATTTAACCTTCTTATAATTTATTTTACTCAGCACTTAAGGCTTCAACTGGGTCTTTCTTAGCTGCTATGCTTGATGGTATAAGTCCTGCTATTAGGCTTAGTACAACTGATATTGCGATCAAGATAAGTGCTGCTTCTTTTGGAAGCGCAGAGCCAATAGTAGCTATGCCTGTTGCCTTAACCATGATCCTTGTTATAAATATATTTAAAAATGAGCTTATGCCGACACCTATAAGCCCTGAAAGCAAGCCTATAATTAAAGTTTCTGACATAAAAACTTTGTAGATATCGCCCTTGCTTGCGCCAATCGCCCTTAGTATACCAATCTCTTTTGTTCTTTCGAAGACGGATATATATGTGATGATGCCTATCATTATCGATGAAACGATAAGCGAGACGCCCACAAAGGCTATCAAAACGTATGATATGGCTGCAAGTATGTCTGTGATGGATTTTGAAATGGAGCCGATAAAGTCGTTAAAGTTAAGTTTTTGTGCGCTTTTCTTGCCTTCATTGTACTCGTTAATAAGCTTTTTGACTTTATCCCTATTTTCAAACTCGTCCACATATATCGATATTTTCGATGGATTATTCTCATCGATATAGCCGAGATTTTCAAGGTTTTTCTTGTAAGAATAGTCTTTCAAAAATTCATCATAAACGTCTAAGTAATCTTTGTCTTTGCCTTTATGAAGCATATAGTTTAGCATAGCTCTGTCATTTGACTCTCTTGTCTTAGACGCAGCTGGAGCTTTGGCGCGCATCTGCATATTAAGCGATTGCATCTCTGCTAGCATCTCTTTCTTGTTTTGCAGCATCCACGCGTTAAATCTAGTAAGACTCTCATCTGGTAAATTCCTTAGATAGTCTTTTGCCTGATCTATCTTTTCTTTTTCAGTATCTGCCTTGAACTTAAGTCCATTTAAAACATTTATGTCCTTCTTATCTAATTGCTCCTTAATAATTTCTTGCTCTGAAACATATTTAATCATCGCATCAGTAAATTTACTGCTATAGGCAAGCGGCGTTTGACTTACATTGGAGTCGTTGTCAGCCTTTTTCCTTGCAATACCAGCTATATTCATGCTGATAGCAGAGTCTATAAGCTTTTCTTTCTTCTCTTCATCATCCTTGATGCTAATGTAGCCGGCATCCTTCTTTTCGTAATAGTCCGCTGGAGTGACTACCTTGTACTCATGACCGATGATTTCCTTTGGATCAATCTCAACTTTTTTTATGTCAACCTTTTTATTATCGTCCATATCAGAGAGGATTTTTTTGTATTCTTCCGAGTCTAAAAAGCCTAGCTCGTAAAAATTACTTCTTAAAATTTGATTATTATAATCAGTAAATAATACTAATTCGTCCTCTTTTTCAGGCCACTTGCCCTCGATTAGCTCGTATTCATCTAAAACCATTGGTGAGATATTTCCCTCTTTATCACTAATAATCTGAGAAAAATTGTCATTGTTCTTTGAAGCTGACATGCTGAAAAATTGATTAAAGCCAAAGCCGCTCTTCTTTTCAAAATCAGAGCCATTAGTATTAATCACTTTGCCCTTAGCATCCTTTGTATAAATGTCAAAGCCGCCATCATAGGCGTAAGAAATAAAGTGTTTGCCCACCTTTTCGTCTAGCTCCGCTTCATTCTTCTCTAGGTAGTCTTTGAACGAGGCAAGGTCATTCTCATAGCCGCTGCCTGATATCTTTGACCTATTTGTAAGACCAATGTCATTTGAGCTAAGTTTAGATCTATCCGTAGTCTTTGAAACGTTGTTATCAAGCTTTGTAAGACTAGATAGGTCGATGGATTTGCTCTCAATATCGATTGGGAAAGACTTCAAAGCATTCCTTTGATTGTCAGCAATGTAGTCACTTGCACCATTTGATATAGATATGATGAGGGCAATGCCGATGATGCCGATGGATCCAGCAAAAGCTGTTAGAAGCGTTCTTGCTTTTTTACTCAAAAGATTGTTAAATGATAGTCCTAGAGCCGTTCTTAGCTTAAGAGCTATCTTCGAAATTTTAAAGCTGTCGCCCTTTTCTTCCGCTTCATAAGGATCCGTGTCAGAAATTATCCTGCCGTCCTTTATACCGATTATCCTTGTCGAGTACTCTTCTGCCAATCTTTTGTTGTGCGTAACCATGATGACAAGCTTATCCTTAGCAAGCTCCTTTAGTAAATTCATTATAGATATAGATGTTTCGCTGTCAAGAGCACCTGTCGGTTCGTCCGCAAGTATGATCTGCGGATCATTAACCAAGGCCCTAGCTATAGCTACCCTTTGCATTTGACCGCCAGATAAGGCACTCGGCCTTTTGTGTATGTGCTCCTTAAGGCCGACCCTTTCAAGAGCTTTGATAGCCCTTTCTTCAGCATCGCCAGTGTTTTTATTCGATAGTGTCAATGATAGTTTTACATTGTCAAGTATACTTTGATGATTGATTAAGTTGTATGATTGAAAGATAAAGCCTATCCTAACGTTTCTGTAGTAGTCCCAGTCCTTGTCCGAAAACTTCTTCGTAGATCTGCCATCGATTACAAGGTCGCCCTCGTCATAACGCATAAGACCTCCAACTATATTTAAAAGAGTTGTCTTGCCTCCACCCGATTCACCAAGTATAGAAACAAATTCACTCTCTCTAAACGAAATCGATACATTGTCCAAAGCCCTTTGCGAAAAGCCTTCAGTATGATATATTTTTGATATATTTTTAAGTTCTAACATATTTACTCCCTTCTTATACTTATTACCCAATAGCCACTTTTGATAAATATATGTTTTCATAAGCATAGATAAAAGGCAACCGAGACAAATAAAGCCCTCCTTACCACTAAAGTAAAGAGGGTTCTTTGATAAATTTTCCTTTTTTTCCTAAAAAATAAAAGAGCAAGTCTCAGGCGCAATTATGCGCTATTATTTAATATTATGCTTAGCCATCTTTTCCTTGAAAATGTCAGTGATGATGCTCCTAAGCTCTTCCCTTTCCTTTTCAGGCAAATCGCCTTCAAGCTTAGCAATAGCGTATAAATCAGGATGCTCCTTAGCTATCTTCTCAATAGTTTTACTAGTCGCGTGCTTCCTAACGAAAAATGGTATCTTCTTAATCCAGCCCTCTGGCAATAGCGCAACAATCTTATCTGCCGCTTCCTTGTCGCTAATCTCAGCAGTAGACAGGCCTTTTTCTATTTGTTTTTGTTCTTTTTCAGTAAAATCTTTAATATCCATATTTACCTCCTAATGTATATCTTATAGCTAGCGTATTTTTACTTAATATATATACCCAAATTTATAAGAAATGCATAAAAAAGTGTCTGAAACAAAATATTTATTAAATATGGTAATAGTTTGGCAATAAGAAAAGTGACTTAAAACTAACTAAGTCACCTTGATTATGGTATTGACTTATTCGAAATTTTCGAATAAGTGAGCCTATTTCAGAAAAGTGCCATTATGGCAATAATTCTAAATAGGATTTATTTACTATTTAATTTTTTCTTCACAAGCCCACTAAAAATAAAGAAAAAGTGACCTAGTATAACTAAGTCACTTCTATCTCTATTTACTTTGCTTTTTTTGTAATTTTGATGCCACAAAAAATATAAGCATTCCAAAGACTGCTGCGAGTATGATCGCTCCACCAGGCTTTACATCGTAGTAGAAGCTTGCTGTGATGCCACTTAGCATATAAACAAGTCCTAAAGCTATGGTGATGATCAATGTCTTCTTGTATGAGCGAGCAAGTATCAGTGTTGTAGCAACTGGAAGCACTACTAGCGATGTAAGCATAAGTGCTCCGACTAATTTTACTGCCATGGCGATGGTGATTGCGCTTAGTAGTGTAAATGCTGCGTTTACGCGTCTTACCTTAACTCCCGATAGTCTCGCTGTGTTTGGATCTATGGCGATGGCAAGTAGTCCTGCGTACTCTTTGATGCTTGCAAATACTACAAAAACAAAGACTACAAGTGAATTAATCACGTCCTGCATCGATACTGAGGCGATACTACCAAATAGGTATGAATCAAATGATGTTCCTCCCGGAGCGAAGTCCGATAGTATCGAGGCTACTCCAAGGCCTATACTCATGATGATGGCTGTTGCCATGTCGCCGTATTGAGGGAATTTATGGCGAATGATCTCGATTAAGAAGGCTGCTACCACACATATCGCTAGCATACCTATAAGCGGGTCGAAACCAAGTATTAGTCCCATACCAACGCCTGCTAGCGCTGAGTGTGATAGAGCGTCGCCTATCATCGAAGTTTTTCTATTTACCATAACCACGCCGATGGCTGGTACCATGATTGATAAAAAGAAGGCAACTACTAGCGCCTTTCTCATAAATGCGTACTCTAGCATGATTTTTCCTCCTTTTTCATCTCTAATTGATATAGACCTGCGTCTTTTATCTCGTATGTTGCGTCTAATTTAGCGTATTTCATTAGCTCGTCTAGGTCATGTGTTACTAAAACTATGCTTGTGCCTTTATCGTCGTTCAAAGTCTCTATTGTTTTTAAGAAGGAAATTCTACTTTCTTCGTCGACTCCGGCTGTTGGCTCATCTAGTATTAATAGTTTTGGATTGTTTAGCATGGCCCTTGCTATCATGGTTCTTTGCTGTAAGCCGCCTGATAGCTCGTTTACGGGCTTGTTCTTGTACTCGATTAGACCTAAATACTCTAAAATCTCATCTACTTTTTTATAGTGTTTTTTGCGCGGGAACTTAAAAAATCCAAATTCCTCGTAAAGGTTCAAAACCACCATCTCCCTAACGGTGATGGGGAAGCTAACCTTGCTAACAACACTCATTTGTGGTACATATCCTATATCCTTATAGCTTTTGTATGAGGCTATAGGTTTTTCTAAAATTTCTACCGATCCCCTTTGTGGTTTAAGCTCTCCTAGCAAATTCTTGATGAAGGTTGATTTACCGCTACCGTTCGCTCCAACTATGGCGATGAAATCACCCATCTCAAGCTCTAAATTTATATCAGAGAGAACTTTGTGATCAAGGTATGAAAAGTCTAAATTTTTTATGCTAATTGCTTTCATTTTGTAATTTCATCTCCTCATATAGATTCGTTAGATTCATCTTCATCAAGTCGATGTAGTCCATCTCATCAATCGTTTGACCCGGGATTATAAACTCCATACTAGCTAGTGGACTTATGTGCGCACCAGCTATCTCCTCAGATATAACCTTGGCAATGGCTGTCGGCGCACCATACTCATAAAATATCGTCTTGATATGACCTTTCTTTGCATAGTCAATGGCCCTGACCATGCTTCTAATGCTTGGCTCACTCATTGATGTAAGGCCCTGAAGTGGGTACTGCGTTAGTTTAAAGTCTCTCGCAAGATAAGCAAAAGCGTAGTGCATTACGATAAACTCCCTTCTTTCAAGCTCTTGAAATTTGTCACGAAACTCAGTTTGTAAAAGAGTTAGCGTGTCAACCGCCTTAAACCTTCTCATATCAATCATTGCCGCCTTCTTAGGCACCAAATTACTTATCTCTCTAGCAATAGTGTTGAGATAAGTCTTCGCATTGTTGATAGATAGCCAAGAGTGCGGATCATAAGTGATCTTGTCAACTTTTTGTGAGCTGCCTCTTAAAATCTCCTCAGCCTTCATCGGATTGTCCTTCATATCGACAAATTCAAATGAAAGAATATCCTCAGGAAGCCTGTCAGTATAAACAATCCATTTGCCAGTCTCAGGCAAAACATAATTAAGCTCACCCGATTCGTGACGCATCTTTATCCTATAGACCTTGCCATCCTCAACATTAAGCTGCGTCTCTTGGTGAACGATGTCGCCCTCAACATTCATAATCTTACGGCCTTCCTTGATAAGTTCATCCTCACTCATGCTTCCGTCATCCCTTTTAAAGGCTATACGCAAGTAATCCTCGTGAGTGTGGCCAAAAATCATGTTGTTCCTTTTTTCCTTGTAATCAAATCTCGTCATGAGCTGAAAATCACCGATGGCTGCTGCACCAGTGTATGAGATCAAGTCAACATTGTCAGATAAAGTCAAAATCTTCAAATTAGGGAGATTCTCCTTAATCTTGTCAACCCATCTCTCCATGTTAGCCCCATTAACAATCAAAAGATCAGCCTTGCTAAGCCTTTTGATGTCCTTTGCAGATGGCTCCCAGCTGTGAACCGTAGCAGACGTTGGCATAAAGCTCTTTACGACCACATCGTCCTCAGCGACCATCTTTGTAAGCTTATATATAGGAAAAAAAGAAGTATAAACCAAAGGTTTCTCCCCGGTCATACCTCTTTCTTCTATAGCGTTATCACATGAAAAAAATGTTATTGATACAAGGAGTAAACATAGGAATAATAATTTTCTCCTCATATTAATGAAATTACTCAGTTAATTCTTCAGCAATGTCTTGGCTGTCTACAGATGTTCTGATGTATGTTGGGAACCACTTGCTGTCTTGGTCCTTAATATCATCTAAGTTATCAGTATATCTTGTGTGATAGTGAGCTAAGTGCTCTTCGCCGTGGATTTGCATTAAAGCCATGTACTTCTTAACATCCTTAGAATCAGTTTCAAATACATACCAATTTAAAGTTTTATTTCCGTGAGGTACTTGGATAGTGTCAACTAATTTGTATTCAGCCTTAGCAATCTCCTTGCCTTCACCGATCTTGCCATCATAGAAAGTGATAGTGTCTCCTTCAATGTGTAGACCCTTGTAGTCAGTTGCTCTTCTTTCTTCAATACCCTTGATGTAGTCATCAGCTGAAATACCCTCTTCTTTAGCCTTATTTTCTATAGCTTCCTTAACAACAGGATCATCATAGAAAGCGTTGATAGAGTTCCAGTCACCAGCCCACATCTCTAAAGTAACATCTTCAGAAGGAGCTTCAGTCTTTTCCTCAGACTTATCTTCAGCTTGTTCTTCAGTCTTTTCCTCATTAGTGTCAGCAGCTGCCTCAGTCTTTGGTTCTTCCTTAGCTGGCTCTTCGTTCTTCTTGCAAGCAAACATCATAGATGAAACTAAAGTAAGAGCTAGAGCTAGCGTTAAAAATCTTTTTGCGTTTTTCATTAAAAAACCTCCTAAATAAATTTCTTATGGTGATCAGCGCCTTATATCCGAGCCGACCAATAGAGATATTAGCACATGATAAGTCCTTTGTCAATAGCCTACACCCCACAAAAAACAATACATTCACCACATTTTCTTATAAACAGTACTTTATATTAATAAGAATTGATATTTTCTAATCAAGCAATGCTCAAAACCGTTAGCTCCCACTAACATATCTACATATCTTCATATGTATGAGCTTTTTCAAGATTTATCACGATTAGACATATTGAAAAAATTTATAAATTGCAATAATAAGTTAGCCACCCAGACATCATACAAACAAAATGTATAG
>OBRT01000147.1_pt1 | contig 22902 bp, 14 predicted proteins | sample 1494891 | NCBI WGS metagenome assembly OBRT01 (sample SAMEA3360688, study PRJEB22359) | human gut metagenome | biome: ENVO:urban biome; feature: ENVO:human-associated habitat; material: ENVO:feces | place: Bangladesh | collected 2011 | reverse complement strand
GGCACTTCTCGTGAAGAAGAATGGCGAGTGCAGCATCGAGCGCATCATGGAGCAGAAGGGCGATTCAGCCTGCTCATTCGAGCGCATCTACTTCAGTCGTGGTTCCGATAAGGATATCTACCAGGAGCGCAAGCAGTTGGGCGATCAGTTGACCCAGCCAATCCTGAAAGCAGTGGATTACGATGTAGATCACACCGTGTTCAGCTACATCCCGAACACAGCCGAGGTGGCTTACTATGGCATGCTGAGCGGTTTCAAAAAGTATCTCAACGAGACCAAGATAGAGCAGATTGCTAATCTCGATCACATCCCTTCGAAAGAAGAATTGTATGATATACTTGGCGACTTTGTGCGTTCTGAAAAGATAGCATGGAAGGATATCAAGCTCCGTACCTTTATTACCGAAGGAAATAGCCGCAATGATTTGGCGAGTCACGTATATGATGTGACCTATGGTAGCATTGAAGCTGGAGTGGATAATCTTGTGATTATCGATGACAGTATCGTGCGTGGTACTACTCTGAAAGAGAGTATCCTCCGCATCCTCGACCGTCTGCATCCTAAGAAGATTGTTGTAGTATCCAGTGCTCCTCAGATTCGTTATCCGGATTATTATGGTATCGATATGGCGAGACTGGAAGAATTCTGTGTGTTCCGTGCGGCTATCCAGCTTCTCAAAGAGCGCAATATGGAAAGTCTCATCGACCAGACTTATGAGGCTTGTAAGGCTGAACTTCAGAAACCGAAGGAAGAACAGATCAATCCTGTGCGTGCCATTTATAAGCCATTTTCTATTGAGGAAATCAATGAGAAGATTGTAGAGATGCTCAGACCGGAAGGCATGACAACTCCTATCCAACTCGTGTTCCAGAGTATCGAAGGTTTGCGCAAGGCGATTCCTAATCACAAGGGAGACTGGTATTTCACCGGTCATTATCCAACTCCTGGTGGTACTAAGCTTTGCAACCAGTCTTTCGTGAACTACATTGAGAATGTGTATCATAAATAAGTGAAAAAAGAAGAATGAAGAATTCGTTTATTCTTATTAGTATGAAATAAAGAAATTATGTCAGATATGAAAAATGTAACCTTAGTTTTGAGCGATGGAACCAAGTTCCATGGTAAATCTTTCGGATACGATGCTCCTGTAGCGGGCGAGGTTGTGTTCAATACAGCCATGATGGGGTATCCTGAGAGTTTGACCGACCCTTCTTATGCCGGTCAGTTGATGACCCTTACTTTCCCTCTTGTAGGTAACTATGGTGTGCCTCCATTTACTTTCGAAGCAAATGGTTTGCCTACCTTTATGGAGAGTGACAAAATTTATGCTTCTGCCATCATCGTGAATGATTACAGTGAGCAGTACAGCCACTGGAATGCAGTGGAGAGTCTTGCTGACTGGTTGAAGCGTGAAAAGGTGCCAGGAATCACAGGCATCGATACCCGTGAGTTGACTAAGGTGCTCCGTGAGCATGGCGTGATGATGGGTAAGATTCTCTTTGATGATGAGCCTGATAACATCCCTGAGGCAAACTACGAGGGTGTAAACTTCGTTGACCAGGTGAGCTGCAAGGAGATTATCCGCTACAATGAGGGTGCCGGTAAGAAGGTGGTGCTCGTTGACTGTGGTGTGAAAGCTAACATCATCCGTTGCCTCATCAACAGAGGTGTTGAGGTAATTCGTGTGCCTTGGAATTACGATTACACCGATATGGATTTTGATGGCTTGTTCCTGGCAAATGGTCCTGGTGACCCAGATATGTGCGAGGATGCTGTGAATATTATCCGCAAGCAGATCAACCAGAGCCGCAAGCCTATCTGCGGTATCTGTATGGGTAACCAGTTGCTTTCTAAGGCTGCCGGTGCTACCATCTACAAGTTGAAGTATGGTCACCGTTCACACAACCAGCCAGTGCGCATGGTAGGAACCAACAATTGCTACATCACCTCTCAGAACCACGGTTATGCCGTTGACGCCAAGACTTTGGGCAACGATTGGGAGGAACTCTTTGTCAACATGAATGATGGCTCTAACGAGGGTATCCGCCACAAGGTGAACCCTTGGTTCTCAAGTCAGTTCCACCCAGAGGCTTGCTCTGGCCCTGTGGATACTGAGTTCATGTTTGATAAGTTTGTAGAAACACTCAAGTAAGTGAAGAATTCGATTGATTTTATTGTAATTTAGGAAAATAATGAAAGACGAAAATATAAAGAAGGTGCTCCTCTTAGGTTCTGGAGCCTTGAAGATCGGTGAAGCAGGTGAGTTCGACTACTCAGGTTCGCAGGCCCTGAAGGCATTGCGCGAGGAAGGTATCGAGACTGTGCTCATCAACCCGAATATCGCAACCGTACAGACATCAGAAGGTGTTGCCGACCAGATTTACTTCCTGCCAGTGCAGCCTTACTTCGTAGAGCGTGTCATCCAGAAGGAGAAGCCAGACGGTATCCTCCTCAGCTTTGGTGGTCAGACTGCCCTCAACTGTGGTGTGGAACTCTATCGCCAGGGCATCTTGGAGAAATATAATGTCAAGGTATTGGGTACTCCAGTACAGGCTATCATGGATACTGAGGACCGTGAGCTCTTCGTAGAGAAGTTGGATGAAATCAACGTGAAGACCATCAAGAGCGAGGCTTGCGAGAACATCGAGCAGGCCCGCAAGGCTGCTGCCGAGCTCGGCTATCCTGTCATCATCCGTGCTGCTTATGCATTGGGTGGACTCGGTTCTGGTTTCGCTGATAACGAGGAGGAGTTGAACAAACTCGCAGAGAAGGCCTTCTCATTCTCTCCACAGGTATTGGTAGAGAAGAGCTTGAAGGGCTGGAAAGAGATTGAGTATGAGGTGGTTCGCGACCGTTATGACAACTGTATCACCGTTTGTAACATGGAGAACTTCGACCCATTAGGCATCCATACCGGTGAGAGTATCGTCATCGCTCCATCTCAGACCCTGAGCAATGCAGAGTATCATAAGCTCCGTGCCCTCGCCATCAAGATTATCCGTCACATCGGAATCGTGGGTGAGTGTAACGTGCAGTATGCCTTCGATCCTAAGAGTGAGGACTATCGCGTGATTGAGGTGAATGCCCGCTTGAGCCGTTCATCAGCCTTGGCATCTAAGGCTACCGGTTATCCTCTTGCCTTCGTTGCAGCCAAGCTCGGTATGGGTTACGGCCTGTTCGAGTTGAAGAACTCTGTAACCAAGACTACATCAGCTTTCTTCGAGCCAGCATTGGACTACGTAGTTTGTAAGATTCCTCGTTGGGACTTGTCTAAGTTCCGTGGCGTAGATAAGGAGTTGGGTTCATCTATGAAGTCAGTAGGTGAGGTAATGGCCATCGGCCGCAACTTCGAGGAGGCCATCCAGAAGGGTCTTCGTATGATTGGTCAGGGCATGCACGGTTTCGTAGAGAACAAGGAGCTTGAAATCGATGATATCGATGCAGCTTTGCGCGAGCCAACAGATAAGCGTGTGTTCGTGATTTCAAAGGCTATGCACAAGGGCTATACCGTAGATCAGATTCACGACTTGACCAAGATTGACAAGTGGTTCCTGGAGAAGTTGAAGCACATCATCGATATCGATGAGGCGATGAAGAAGTGCAATATCAATACTATTGATAAGGATTTGCTCCGCACCGCTAAGGTTTACGGTTTCACCGACTTCCAGGTTGCTCGTGCCGTGGGCTTGGAGCAGGAGTTGGGCAACATGCACAAGGCTGCCCTCCTGGTTCGCAACAAGCGTAAGAGCTATGGTATCCTTCCTGTAGTAAAGCAGATTGATACCCTGGCAGCTGAGTATCCTGCTCAGACCAACTACCTCTATGTAACCTACGCAGGCGTGAAGAGTGACATCACCTTCGAGAACGACCACCGTTCTATCATCGTACTCGGTTCGGGTGCTTATCGCATCGGTTCTTCCGTAGAGTTCGACTGGTGTGGCGTTCAGGCATTGAACACCATCCGCAAGGAAGGCTGGCGCTCAGTGATGATCAACTACAACCCAGAGACCGTATCTACCGACTACGATATGTGCGACCGTCTCTACTTCGACGAGTTGACCTTCGAGCGTGTGATGGATATCATCGAGATGGAGCAGCCTCATGGCGTCATCGTATCTACCGGTGGTCAGATTCCAAACAACTTGGCTATGCACCTGGATGCACAGAACGTGCCAATCTTAGGTACTGCTGCCAAGGACATTGATAACGCTGAGGACCGTGCCAAGTTCTCTCAGATGTTGACCAACAACGGTATCAACCAGCCAGAGTGGAGCGCCCTGACCTCTATGGAGGACATCGACAACTTCATCGAGCGTGTAGGTTTCCCTGTATTGGTTCGTCCAAGTTACGTTCTTTCTGGTGCTGCGATGAACGTATGTTCTAACGAGGAAGAGCTGAAGCGATTCCTGCAGTTGGCTGCCAACGTAAGTGAGGATCACCCAGTGGTAGTAAGTAAGTTTATCGAACATGCTAAGGAGATTGAGATGGATGCAGTGGCAAAGAATGGCGAGGTGATTGCCTATGCGATTTCCGAGCACATCGAGTTTGCCGGTGTTCACTCAGGCGATGCTACCATTCAGTTCCCTCCTCAGAAGTTGTATGTTGAGACGGTTCGCCGTGTGAAGCGAGTAGGTCGTCAGATTGCCAAGGAGTTGCACATCAACGGTCCGTTCAACATCCAGTTCATGGCTCGTGACAATGATATTCTCGTTATCGAGTGTAACTTGCGTGCCAGCCGTTCGTTCCCATTCGTGAGCAAGGTATTGAAGATCAACCTCATCGAGTTGGCTACCCGCGTGATGCTCGGTTTGCCTGTAGAGAAGCCACACAAGAACCTCTTCGATCTCGACTATGTAGGTATCAAGGCATCTCAGTTCAGCTTCAACCGTTTGCAGAAGGCAGACCCAGTATTGGGCGTGGATATGAGTTCTACCGGTGAGGTAGGTTGCTTGGGCGACGATACATCTACCGCACTTCTGAAGAGTATGCTTTCTGTGGGTCATCGTATTCCAGCCAAGAACATCCTGCTTTCTACAGGTTCTGCCAAGCAGAAGGTAGATTTGCTCGATGCTGCCCAGATGCTGGTTAAGCATGGTTACAAGCTGTATGCAACCGGTGGTAGTAGCAAGTTCCTCACCGAGAACGGCATTGAGAATACCCGTGTACTCTGGCCATCAGAGGAGGCAGAAGGCGGTGCACCAAAGGCTTTGGAGATGCTTCACAACCACGAGATTGATATGGTAGTGAATATTCCAAAGAACTTGACCAGCAGCGAGCTTTCAAATGGTTACAAGATTCGTCGTGCAGCCATCGACCTGAACGTGCCATTGATTACCAACAGCCGTCTGGCGAGTGCGTTTATCTATGCATTCTGCACCACCAAGCTCGAGGATATCGACATCAAGGCTTGGGGCGAGTATAAATAATGATTAATTCATAGTTAAGAATTAATAGTTAGTAGTTAAGAATTGACAGTTATGTCATTCTTGATGATTCCCAATAGAAAAATCCCTGCTGTAGGAAAGGCTTCCTATGGCAGGGATTTTTCTATTTGAACAAAAAGGCAGTGAAAACTTTGGTACTTCAAAATAAAATCGTAAATTTGCAGCAAAAACTATAATAATGAAGAGTTATGGAAGAAAAATTATCGACAATATATTTAAGAGATGGACGGAACGCCCTGCAATATGTTATGAGTCATATTCAAGAAATTTAAAAAGTACTTACGATGATTTCAAATGAACAAGTTGACTTATTTGATGTGATAATTAATTTATGGTGTCTTCGATGACAGTAGATTTGCTTTCATCGTCAATGCTTTCTAATCTGTAGAGCAGACTTCTTAATAACTTTTCTAATTCCATATATTCAACCTCCTATCTTATATTCGTCCAAAGAAATCCGTATATTCTTCATCGAGAATTTTCCACGAACCATTGATTCTGCTTCCTTCTTTCACTATCAGATTTTGCTCCGTCAATCGTTTGAGGTATTTTTGTACCTGGCGTGTTGATACGTTTAGCTTATCTGCCATTTGCGCAGTTGTCACTTTTGGATTAGAAGTGATAAGTTTGTAGATGGCTCTTTTTGCCTTCACGAACTCTTTTCTTTGCTTGACTTCTTTGGATGTTTCTTTCTTTTCGTTAGCGAACTCTTTTGAGTCGTTGGCGAACTGTTTTTCTGAGTTGGCGAACTCTTTTGAGTCGTTGGCGAACTGTTTTTCTGAGTTGGCGAACTGTTTCTCGTTATAATTGAGATTCCATAGAGTCACATGAAATTCTCCAGAATTAGATTTGAATTCTGGTGCTTTGTACCCAGGGAACTTTTCAAAATGTTTGTATTCCTTGACAATTTTCTTCATGCCACTCCCTCTGCGTTCCATCAATTCAAGTCGATTGAAGAAATCGGCAAGGAGAGGGTTACGACGTTTGGAAGGTACGTTCATTGGGTCAAGATGTTGGATAAGACTTCCGTCCATCATACCACCTGGTGAATATACTTCCATTCGATTATCATACATGTCTATGTGGATTTCACTGCCAATTTCTAAGTAATTGCGATGAATGATGGCGTTACTTATCACTTCTGTTACGGCACGCTCCGGATAGTCTGGAAGTTCTTCTCTGTAAGTAGCTTCTTTCCACCACTTCTTGTGTGAGTTATTTCTGATAAATGCTACGGCATCTTGCAATTGCCCAATGACACTTCCTTCAAACTCTGCGTCATCCAAAGCTTCGCCCAATCCACTTGTCATATCAAGCCCATTCCATCTTGTACAGAATATTCTTGATTGACGGATAGGAGAGTCATCTGCTATTAGTGCGCCTGCGTTGGTAAGTTTTCCTTGTGTGTCGATGATACCCCATGATGTGAACTCGGAATCCTCAAAAGAGCGTCCCAAACGTTTGAAATGTACTGATTTCAATTTGGTAAATGACATATCATCAAATCTATATGGAGCGGCAAGACTATCGTAGTTTTTGCCTGTTCCTTTGAGAACAAGATTTCTCAATTGGATGCGGTCTGCTACAACTGATTCGTTTCCAATGCGGATGAAGGCGACACGTTGTTTGTCACCTATATAATAATAAGGGGTCTCGTCACCAGATGCGATATGCAATAAAATCAGTTTTTTACCCTCAACTTCTTGAAAATCCAAATTGATGGTTGGGATAGGATCCAACTTAGTCTTGATGGCTTCGCTGATGAGTTCGGCATCTTGTTCCGCATTTTCAAGTCCTACTACTTGGTTGTCATCAGTAATGCCAAATACAAGCGTGCCACCTTCACCATTAGCAAAGGCAGATACACTTTTGAGCCAACTCTTCGGTCGTTTGGCTTCTATCTGTTGTTTCTTGTCGTAGGCTGTCGCCTCGCCAATCAATGTATGTATGTCAAATTTCATAAATAATTTCTGTTAGATATACAGATACTTTTCTGAATTGTTCATGTAAGTGTACATGTAATAATCTCCTATAAGTTGGAACAAGTAATCTACCATGGGACATTTCATTGTCATTTGAGACCATAGAGGTGGGCGAAGATGGCATCAAGCTCGGCTACGCACTTAACAAGAAACTGTTACTGGATCTTTACCGATTTCTCCAGCCAGTCATTTTGCGGTCTTCTTTAGCTCCACCAAAACAAGTTTGAGGCGGTTAAGGTCTTTGTTGCCATTGCTTTTCTCTTTAATCTGTGACAAAGATAGTATTTTTCTTTGAAAATACGGCAAAAATATAGAATATTTTCTCATGTCCTTTGCGAATTAGCTCTATTTTTGGAAAATATGGGTGTTTTACGTGGCTATACATTAATTATATATAAGGAAGTGAGTTACTTCTTTATGCTATTATTCATGATGATTTTCTTTGTAGCATCAGAAATAAAGGTTGAGGAAATCAACGCTTTGTGTGAACAGACATCAGCCTATGGTGATTCTTTATCTTCATCACTACAGGCTGATGTTCTATTTTATATACTAGATGTTTATTTTATATTTACTGGCCTTTCAAGTCATTATCCACCATGGCGCAGACACAGGAGTCTGACCATACATTCTCTGCCGTCTCTACCATGTCGATAATGGTATAGATTGGCAGGATGATACCCATGATGCCGATAGGAGCATTGATGCCGGACATCAGAGATAGGGTCAGAAAATAACATCCCATCGGCACTCCTGCATTACCCACTGCTGAGATAACTGAAATGAAGAGCCAGAGAATCATCGTAGTCCAGGGTAAAGGCATTCCTCCATTCTGCATCAGGAACAAGGAGGTTACGAGGATAAACGCAGCGCAGCCATTCATGTTGATGGTAGTACAGATAGGCAATACGAAGCGGGAAACCTGATTGGAAACTCCCAGTCTATCTTCTGCTGTCTGCATCGTCACCGGCAACGTAGCAGCAGAACTCTTTGTAAATAGAGCCATTAATACTGCCGGCATCATCTTGCCCAGTGTTCGCACAGGGTTCAAGCCTCTTGCCAAGAGGAAGAGCGGAAGGATGATGAAGAATTGAATGACATTACCTCCCAGGATAACAGCTACGTACTTTCCTATGGAAGCCATCACGATACCCGCAGAGAACTGAGCTGAGAGTTGTGCTGCAAAGGCAGCAATACCCAGAGGCAAAGCCCAGATTAATCCATGAATCAGCATGAAAAGCAGATCCTGTAATCCAAACAATCCCTTCATCACGACTTCTTTCTTATCGCTTGATGGCATTTTGGTTAAAGCAATTCCTGCTGCTGTCGCCAAAATCAGGATGGAGAGTACATTTCCTTCGGCAAACGGCTTGATGATGTTGTTGGGTATTACCCCAAGAATATGGTCATAATAGCTGGTTTCTCCCAGCTTTTGGGGAACATCTGCCATACCGCTCTGTACCAAGGCTGTAGGTAAATTGCCTGGAGAAACGATGTTGTAGAGCACCAGTCCCACTGCTGCAGCTGCTATCGTCGTGAGCAGGGTGTAGGTGATGGCGTGGCGGAAGATCTTACCGGTATCTGCCTGGTTGCCCAAGGATGCCAGGGTTGTGATAACTGCCAAGGCTATGGTTGGTACTGCCAGAAGCTGGAATAAGCGGGTATAGACCGTGGCGATGAAATTCATCAGACCAGCCAGCCAGCTGATGCTGAACATACCTAAGACTGCGCCTACTATCAAAGCGCCAATCCATAGTACCAGCTGCCGAGTTTGCTTATTTTTCACTCCTTTTGGGTTACTGCAGCCGGCATTGCTATCCGGCTGTCTATTTCCCATATCATTTATTGTTTTTCCCATGATTTTAAATTATTTTTTTTTAGACAAAAGTATTCTCCTTATTCCAATCCCCACATATCATTCAGCATACTGATTGCTGACTCCGAGCGGAATACATGATCGCGGAAGGTGATGATGCCTTCGGGAGCAAGGTGGGCTTCGAAGGAATTCACCAGGAAATCTGCTTCGAGCAGAATGCGATGGTCGAGGCTGGTAACATCTTGATAAGTATGATGATGGGCAATGAGCCAACAGATTCTTTCTATCTGTGCGGCTGTGAATCCATCAACTTCTGACAGTACTTTTCTTGCTTCATCAGGACCCAGTTCTTCCTGGTGCTTGCCATCGCAGTTGCCGTATCTGGCTTGTGAAACGTGAATGCCTACATCGTGAAGAATGGCTGCTGCTTCGAGCACGAAGAGGTCTTCCTCGTTCATACCCTCTGCTATCGCAATCATACGGGCAAAGTCGTGCACCTTTACGAAATGCTGGATGAGTGGCGCATCGCCACCATCGTACTTTATCATCGCCCTCATCAGACTGGCGAGTATCAAATCCTTATTTGTCATTATCTTATGTCTTTAAACCAATATTTATATCTACTTGATGGGATGTTAATCGAAAAGCTTCTTCCAAATCCACAATACCGCTATGGCGCCAATGACGCAGAAAATAAAGTTTGTAAGATAACCCTTGCCAAACAACTCAATGTTCAGCAGACTGCTGATGATGGCACCGGCATAACTACCTACAATACCTATGAAGAGATTCATACAACATCCTTTTCCTTCACCGCTCATAATGCGGTTGGCAATATAGCCAATGAAAATACCAGTAAGGATTGGCCACGCTGTGAAATCTGCAATATGTTCTAACATACTCTTTAAATTTTAAACTTTATCTTTTAGCATAAAATGCTTATTTATAACTCTATCTTTTAGCAAAGTTCTGCTATTTATGTTTGCCTGACAGTGGATTACGCCTCCATAAGGAAAGCTAATCCGCTGATTCCGATATAGGCATAGATGATGTATTTGAGCAGGGAGCCGCTGAGGTGCCTGAACACCCAGGCGCCTATCAGGTTGCCGATGAAGACTCCCGCTATTCCATACACATAACCTATGGAGACCGTGGTGGTGAAGAAACCATTGTAGGCTCTTGCTAAAGTCATCATCAGATTGCCTGCCAGAAAATAGGTCTGCGTCATCGCCAGATAATGTTCCTTGTCTGGCTCTGAACTTACGAAGTAGAGCACGGCTGGGGGACCCTGCATTCCGAAGAATCCTCCCATCAGTCCGCTCAATGTTCCTGCTGTAACCTGTACGGGCAGCGTAGTCTTCACCTTGATGCGCTTGCTGAAGAAGGCGAAGTAGATGCTCACGATGATCAGCGTAATACCGAGCAATATGTTCAGAATATGATATTCCATCCGCTTGAGCACGAAGATGGCCCCGATGGAGATGATGATGAAGGTGAACAGAATAGGCAGCAGCCGTCTCCAAGTGATGTACTTGTATTTCTGAATGACGATAATCAGCGAGGTGGTCATCGCCAGAATGCCCGAGAGGGTTGTTGCCTCACCGAAGGAAGGCATGATAGAGGGGAGCATCGTCATGATGAAGATGCCAAAACCGAAGCCAGTGGTGCGTTGCACAAAACTGGCTCCGATGCTCAACAGAAAAAGTTCGATGACAATATTGTCCATTCTGCTGTAGGCTTATTGATGGATGTAATCCAGAATCTGCTCAGCATGAATCTTGGTCTTGATTTCCTTTGGAGTGAAGATTTTTTCGATGACGCCTTCTTCGTTGACAAGATAGGTGGTGCGGAGGATTCCGATGGTCTTTCTGCCGCAGGTTACCTTCTCTCCCCAGCAGCCGAGTTCCTGCAACAGGGTGGTCTCGGTATCAGCAATAAGAGGGAACTGCAGGCCCTTGGTTTCTGCAAACTTCTTCTGTAGTGCCTGCTTGTCCTTGCTCACGCCGATAATCTCGTAACCGGCAGCTGCTAACTCTTCCTTATGAGCCTGCAGGGAGCAGGCTTCGGCAGTGCATCCGCTGGTGTTAGCCTTCGGATAACTGGGAGCAGGCTTCGGCAGTGCATCCGCTGGTGTTAGCCTTCGGATAACTGTAGAGTACTATCTTGCGACCACGAAAATCGCTTGCCTTGATTTCACGTCCGTCCTGGTCAATGCCAAGAATCTCTGGTATTTTATCTCCTACATTCATAATCGTAATTTTTAAATTTGTTTTCTGTTTTTTTTATCACTAACTATTGATGATAAATCAAATGCAAAAATACAATATTTATTCTAATAGAGGAATGAATTAGCCTTTTTTAATTTAATATGCCAACAGGATTTAACGATACCCATACGTTTTTGCCATTTTTCCTTTGTCATTTCGAATAAAATGGGCAATACAAGATTTAAAGCTCTTGAAGCCTTGAGGGAATTTTATGACGTCGATTATATATTATCATCCTGACTGAGCATGAGCGTCCATAATAAGAATCTTATACATGAAACTATGTCTCTCTCCTCTGTCTCTGGCAGTTTGCTTTGGAAATCTGTTACAAACACCCCATTATAACTCTATCTTTTGTCATAAAACACCCCTTCATAACTCTATCTTTTGTCATAAAACGCCTCTTTATAACTCTATCTTTTGTCATAAAACACCCCTTCATAACTCTATCTTTTATCACGAAATCTCCATTTATAACTCTATCTTTTAGAAGTAAAATCGGGCGTGAAGGGTTCCATGAGCAGCATGTATTCGCTGATGCGCAATCCGCAGAAGCATATAGAAATGGGCATTCGCTGTTCTCTCGAAAATTTTGGTACATTCGCGAGTCCTGATGGCAAAAAGATAGACATCATTCCTCTTTATGCTATCTCCAATTTATTTGCGGAGAAGTAGATGGTTTACTCTATTCCTCTTCTCACATCCCTTGGCGTAACTCCATACTTTTTGCGGAAGGCGTGATAGAAGCTTGAAGTATGTTCAAAGCCGCAGCAGAAGGCTATATCGTCTATGCTCATTTTTGGGTCGGTCTCGAGTAGATGGCGAGCACGCTTCATCTTTATATTCAGAATGAACGAGGCTGGCGAACTGCCCGTGAGCGTAACTATCTTGCGATGGAACTGCCGTGGACTCATGCACAGCTTTTCTGCGAGCGTATTCACGTTAAGCTGCTGTTTGTCCATAAGCAGATAGATATGATCCACCGTCTTGGCGAGGAAGCGGCGCTCTGTATCCGTCAGCTGTACTTCATCCTGCTGTTCCTTCGTATGAGTAGCATTGTCGCTAAACTTGCTGCGCAGCGAGCGCTGGCGGTCGAGCAGACGCTCCACTACAGTGCGCAACTCGTCCACGTTGAACGGTTTGGCTAAATAGGCATCTGCACCAGCCTCGAAGCCCTTGATGCGATCTTGGTCTGAAATCTTTGCCGTGACGATGACGATAGGTATGTGATTCACCACATCGTTGGAGCGTATGCGTCGGCACAGTTCCAAACCGTCCATGCCCGGCATCATCAAGTCGGTTATAATCAGGTCGGGCACGAGGTTGATGGCCTTCTGCCATCCGTCCTCTCCATTAGTAGCGTAAGCCACAGCATAATGTTCGCTTAGCACTTCACCGATGTACGTCGCAATGTCGCGATTGTCCTCTATCACAAGCATCGTGTACTGGCTGTCCTCTGCATCGGTATCTGTTAGTATTTTTTCCTCTGTAGGCAGAATAGGCGTGTTGTCCATAGGCTGTTCGTTGAGTTTCACGTTGCACTCGTTTGTTATAGGAATTTCAATGTGAAACGTCGTTCCATAGCCCCCCCCGGCTCCTGACATTGATCTTGCCGTTCAATGAGTCAATCACCTGCTTTACGAGTGCCAGTCCAATGCCTGTACCAATATTCATAGAGTCGGTTACTCCCTGATAGAATGGATTGAATGCATTTTTGGCAGTCTCTTTGTCCATACCCTCTCCCGTATCGCTTACCTCTATAAGGAGGTTGCTGCCTTCGCGCCATAAGGCAATGATGATTTTGCCATATTCGGGCGTGAATTTAAAGGCATTGGACAGGAGGTTGTTGAATACCTTGTTGACAAAGTCGGGCACGAAGTCCATCGTCACGGGTTCCTTCACATGCAGCTGCAGATCGATGTTCTTGCTGCTTGCATAGTTGCGATAGGTGTCCACCAGCATCGAAACGTAGGTGGTGATGTTGCCGTTGCGCCAGTCGAAGTTGCCCATCTTCGACTTAATTTTCGAAATATCAAGCAACTGGTTGATGAGCGCCAGCAGGTTGTTTCCCTGTTGCTCGATGGCATAGGCGTTCTGTTTCAGTTCGTCTGGGGATTTATTAGGCAGGTCGCGGCTCAAACCGAGAATCACAGTGAGTGGTGTACGAAACTCATGGGTGATGTTTGTAAAGAAACTCTCGCGCATTTCGGCAAGGCTTTTCAGGGCCAGGTGGTTGCGACGGTGTATGCGCTGTACGAAGTAGAACACCACCAGTGTACCAATCAGTATTATTATAATGATTATGAAGACGATGGTGTTGGTGAATCGTGCCGACTGCTCGTTCTTCAGGTTTGTATTGACCTCGTTCATCGCCCGAGCCTGAATGTTGCGTTCTATGAGCAGTCCTGCGTTCTGTATGCGGTTCAGTTTCTCCATATCGACGACGCTGTCTTCCATGGCTGCTGCCTTCTCGTGCGCCGTCAGCGCCGCACTGTAGTTGCCCTTGCGTTTGTATAGTTTATAATATAAGTTATAAACCTCAGCTAAATGTTCGTGCGAATTGATGGCGCGTGCAGAGTGCAGCGCCTTGTCCAGATATTCCTGTGCCTTGGTGTCGTTGCCCATTTGGGTGTATATACCAGCCAGGGCAATGAGCGGATTCATTGCGTGCCACTCGTCTTGTGACGACTGCAACTGCTGATAAGCCTTGTCATACTCCGAAATGGCTTTTTCATAGTCGTGCTCTTTCTCGTGTAGCTCACCGAAATAAATGTGGCATAGTGCCACACCGAGTGTGTTGCCAGCCTGCAGATTCAGTCCCATGGACTGGCGATAGTACCTCCATGCCGAGTCCAACTGTTCACGGTGGCTGAATATAGAACCGATGTTGGCATAGTTGATGGCTTGTCCTAAGGAACTGTTCAATTCTCGTTCGCCTGCTAATGCCAGTCGCAGCGCACTGTCGGCACGGGCGTAGTTGCCCAGGGTGAGATAGATGTTGCCCAGTCCATTGAGCGATACCACGCGGTTTTTCTTGGTAGTAAAAGATGTGTCGGCAGACTCTTTGCAGATAGCGAAAGCGCGGTAATGGTAATCTTGAGCCATGTCGAGCATTCCCATTCTCCGATAGACGGTGCCGATATTGTTCAGAGCCTGCACGATCTCTAATGTATCGCCTAAGGTCTCCGCCTGTTTCAGTCCCTCGCTGTGTACCTTCAGTGCCTCGTCAAATCTACTGTCGTTGCGCAGCTCTTTTCCCATCGCTCTGTAGGCAACGATGCTACCTAACATATTTCCCTCACGCTCCATGCGTTTCTGTATCATGGAGAGTGTGTCAATATTACGAGAAGAGGAGACGATACTGTCCATAGCTTTGCGCTCGGCAAGGGATATCTTTGCTGGTTTCTGTCCACAGGAAACCAGCATTACATATATAATAAGGTACCACACAAGAGTGGCAGTGCTATGTCTTAGGTTGTGCATAGGCGAGGATTATTGGGTTTTTGTGCAAAGATAACGAATTAAGTGGAATATCGGTGATTTTTACTGATATAGACCGATTTTTTTAAAATTAATTAATACAAATTGTTTGCTAAACCCAAAATAAAATAGAAAAAATACAGTAATGAGGGTAAAAACTTATCACTCTGACACACCACAGACATCACAACGATTCTACGTTTTTTGTGTTCTTGATGTTTTGCTGAAAATCAGCAACTTACGCTGTTTTTATGTCCGATTAGAACAATCCTGTTCATGTTAAAAAGTCGGATTATCACATATTTTTGTCCGATTTTCATAAGATACTTAGCTGAATTTATGCCTAAATTTGCAGCACCAAGACTAAGACAGATTGGTAGCATTAAAAGAGATAACTTCATGGAATGTGAAACTTGTAATACTTAGGCTATGGGACAGAAAGATAATAATATTGGGTATGACGACCGCCGACGCAAGACAGACGAGGCGCAGCATTTTATGGAGGATCGCACCCAACTGCTTGATACAATCCGTGAGATGATAAACGTGGAGATAGACAGGCGGGGAGGCTGTATTGAAGGTGAAACGATGCATAGCAAGATGCCACCCGAACCTCATATACGAAAGCGCTCGTTTCTGGAATGGCTCAGGAGTTTGATATAGTAAAACTTTCACAATATATAATTAATAAAAAAGGCATAGTATGGATACAAGACGAACCAATCCGCTCATTTGGCTACAAGGTAGGCAGATGGGCAAGTGTAGGGCTCAGCGTATTGATTGTATCGCTCTTCACGGTAGGAGCTCAACAATAAAGATTAAAAAGTAATAACTTAAAAAAGATACGATTATGAGAACATTAAAATCTATTCTGTTAGCCGGCGCATTACTGCTGGCTACACCTGTCTTCTTCAGCTCCTGCGAGGAAGACGGCTCTCTCATCAAGTTCAAGACTGAAGTGCAAGTAGTTAACGACTTCAACGATGTTGTTAAGGCTATCAACGACGGTAAGCTTTCGAGCGAGCAGGCTATTGCACAGCTTGTTACTGCCATTGACAATATCAAGGGCGACCAAAGTGCAAAGCTTCAGGCCATTACCGATGCTCTTAGCAACAATAACAACACGCTCGACACCAAGTTGAACGTGATTGCCGGTGCGATGAAGTCTTTGAGCACCGAGATGCCTACCAAGATTGACGCTCTCGCTAAGGCTGTCGAAAACATGCCTAAGTACGAAGAGGTTCTGGAAGCTGTCAAAACGGCTATTGTCAATATCAATCCTAACGAACAGCTGAAGCTTCTTGAGGGAGTTCTCGACAAATACTGCAGCGATGAACTCAAATATCCTGATAGTCCTTTATCTTATAAAGGCAAGTTGTATTACTGCATAGCCGAATTAGAGAATACAATGGATATTATGACGTTTAAAGCCGATAAGTTTAAGGCTATTCGAAAAGCTATCGAAGCACTTGCTGGCGAAAATGCCAAGCTGGATGGCATATTGGATAATATGACAAAGATAGTAGAGGCAATAAATGCTGGCAATACTAACGAAAAGGAAGGTTGGGCTGAGATTGCCAGGCAGCTTGCACTGCTTAAGGCGGCTGCTGGCATTGGTGGCTCTACTGACAAGGTAGGGTATGTTGACCTCGGTTTGCCGAGCGGCAACTTGTGGGCAGAGTGCAACCTCGGTGCTTCTTCTCCGGAACAGTATGGCGATTATTACGCTTGGGGCGAAACAAAGCCTAAGCAGGAATACACCAGACTCAACCACAAGTGGTATAAGGAGGGTGCGCCCAGTCTGGGATACACCAAGTATAACAATGAAGACGGCAAGATGACGCTTGAAGACGAAGACGATGCCGTAATACAGAATATAGGAAACGGTTGGCGCACACCTACCTTGGCTGACTTCAGAGAATTGACCAATCAGAAATTAACCACAATCAAGAAAACAAAGCTTAACGGTGTTGCGGGCTATCAGATAACGAGCAAGAAGAACGGAAAGTCTGTCTTTATCCCATTCGCCGGCTTTAAGAGGGACGAACCACAAACCAGAGAAATCTCTGCTGACGAAGAAGTAGCTGTATGCATGACGAACCTTCGTCGTATAGACGACAGGGTATATAATGCTTGGACCTTTGCTTTCCAGAATGACCGCATTGCCCGTTATGGCAAACTTCGTCCTGACGGAATATCAATTCGTCCGGTCAAGGGTCCTGGCGTGCCGGTTCCTAACAATTGCGTTGACCTTGGATTGAATAGCGGACTGCTGTGGGCTAAGTGCAATATGGGTACAACCAAGCCTACAGAACCTGGCGATTACTATGCCTGGGGAGAGACTTCTACCAAGAAGAAATATGCTGAAAATTACAAATTTTATGGTAAAAGTAGTCTTAAAGATGGGGTCATAAAGTACAATCGTAGAGATGGCAAGATGGTACTTGAGCTGGAAGACGATGCTGCTAATGTTGTATTAGGCGTAGGCTATCGCATACCTACAAAAGAAGACTGGAAAGAACTGTTGGACGAGTGTACATGGGAAGCCGAGACTTTTACGGCTCCGATAGAATGGGACCCATCGCAGAAGAAATTCATTAAACTATGGAAAGTGACCGGACCAAACGGAAACTCTATCATTCTACCGAATAGCAATGGTTATAAATTCGAAAAAGGTTATGAAAAAGAAGATTACACCTTCTATACTACATCTACATTACGTCCGCGTAATGAACCGCTGTTTTATGATTATTTGAACGATATGACCGCTTGGACGGTGAGATGGTCTATTGAAGCAAAGGAGACATCAGACGGAAATATCGAGGAACCATATTTTGATGATGATATACGCCGTATGTGTGGTTTCGTGATACGACCGGTATTCGACCTCTACTCAAATAAATAAGTGTCTGAAAAAAAAGATAATGATTTAAAAAGAAATTAAGTATGAACACAATACGAACCAAAAAGCTCATTACGCTATCATCAGGCAGATGGGCAAGAATAGGGTTCAGCGTATTGCTTACATCGCTCTTCACGGTAGGCGCTCAGGCGCAGACCGTGGGCGAGGGCAAAGCTGATCCGGTGTGCAATACCAATAAGGAGCTGCGCACTAATACTTGGAGCATTTACGCTCAAGGCGGATTGTCGTGGGCAAACGGTGTGTGGTATCCCAATATCGACGCCAAGTCGAGCTACAAGCAGTCACCCGCTGTAGGCGGCGGCATCGACTTCACCATTCGTCCGTGGGTTCGCATAGGTGCCGACTATATCTGGTCGCGCTATCGTCGCGAACAGCGTTTCGACGCTATCGACACCAAAGCCAATCTTGCCAAGACCTATGGCAACTACGTCATGAATACCCACAACGTGAAGCTCGGCGTTCAGTTCAACTTCATGGAGCTTTGGCCCATGCGCAAGGCTCAGTGGTTTAATATCTGGATGGGTACCGGTATTGGCGGAACATTCGCACGTGGCAACGAGTATGGCATTTGGGTTGGAACCACCAAGACCGAGAACGGCACCACTACTCCTGTATATGGCGACATCAACATCAGCAACGATGCTACGGTCACCGTTACCGGAAACGTGCTCACAGCCAACCGCCACGAGAAGTTCAACAAGCTCTTCATCCCTGCTACGCTGCACATCGAGGCTGACGTAAGCCGCCGGTTCACATTAGGCATTAAGGGCGAATTCGACTGGCTTCTCAATCGTAAGGATGTAGCACCCAAGCATCTCATCTACGCCATGGCTACCGTTCGCTACAACTTCGTACCGAGTCGTGCAAGCAAGTTGCGCAACTATTACGACGGCGAACTGGCTGCTCTCAACGACCGTGCCAACAATCTGCGCCAGGAAGCTGATGCCGAAAAGACACGTGCCGACCGTGAAGCTGCACTCCGACAGAAGGCTGAACAGCAAAACAACGACCTCCAGCGCCAGCTCGACGACTGTCAGAAGAGCAAGAAGACAGCCATTGAAGGCCCCGAACACTACGTTCAGTTTGCCCACAACAGCTCGTACATGAGCCGTGAGGAAATGGACCGACTGCGTGCGTTCGCCCGCAGCGTAAAGGGTGAAAAGCTCTCTATACTTGCCGAAGCAAGCACACCAGGCACACCGGAGTACAATCAGACCATCTCCGAGCGTCGCCTAAAGCGAGTGGTTAAGGTATTGCTGAAGGAAGGATTCGCCCCCGAAGACCTCCATCCGCAGACAGCCATAGGCTCAAAGAACGGCAAAAAGACCTTTGAGGGAAGAAGGGTAACCATAAAGGTGAAGCCCTAACCAAAACCTAACCAAAGGCTCAAAAAGGGCCTTTAAGGATTAGTTAAGGGGCAAAGGAGCCCATAAAATTCACTAAAAAACATTACGATTATGAGAACATTTAGATCAATAATATTGGCTGGCGCTATGCTGCTGGCTATACCGGCGTTCTTCAGTTCATGTAAGGAGAACGCTCCCGAATTAGACTACGAGATGAAAGTCACCGTAGTCAACGACTTCACCGACGTGGTCGATGCCATCAATCAGAGCAATGTAAGCAAAGAGCAGGCTATCAAGAATATCGCTGCTGCCATCGACAATATGAAGGGCGACCAGAACGACAAGCTCCAGGCTATTATCGCAGCTCTCAACAGCACCAACACCACACTCGAAAAGCAGCTTAATGTCATTGCGGGTGCCATGCAGTCTATGAGCATCGACTTGCCGGCAAAGGTAGATCTCATCAAGACGGCTGTTGAAGGCAGACCCGATTACAACGAAAAACTTGAGGCAGTCAAAGCTGCCTTTGAGAACATTAACCCCAATTCGCAGCTCGAAACTTTAAATACCCTTCTTGATAAATATGGCAAAAACTTCACTGACAAACTCGCTTCTATCTCAGGAGCGTTCATAACGATTGGGTACGGAAATGGCAAATTGGATCAAATTGCAACAGCTATCAAGTCTCTGAGTGGCTACGGCGGCAAGCTTGACGCTATCAATACACAGATGATAGCCCTGCTGCAGGCTCTTGAGAGCGGCAACATGAGCGATAAGGAAGCTATGGCTGAGGTTGCCAAGAAGATTAAGGAACTGGAGCTTAACTCCGGCGTTATTAAATCTAAGGAAACCATGGAGTATGTTGACCTCGGCTTGCCAAGCGGTATAAAGTGGGCAAAATGCGACCTTGGCGGAACAAGTCCTGAAAAGTATGGCGACTCGTACGCTTGGGGCGAGACCTGGACAAAGACCTGGTACGATTATTATTACTTCACTGACATAGTAGAGGGACAATACACGAAGTATGACAGCCGTGACAAGAGATTCTTCCTCGAGAAGGAAGATGATATTGCCTATCTGCGACTTGGAGAAGGATGGAGAACTCCGACATGGAACGAAATGCAGGAATTGATTGATAACTGTACGGTTACGGAGTCTACACTCAACGGATGGCCGGGCGTGATGTTCATATCTAAGATCAACAACAACTACATCTTCTTCGGATGCTACAGAACATTTGGAAAACTAGGTGGCTGGCGATGGACAAGTGCTGTGGTAGAAAGCAACCCGACACTGGCTAAATGTCTGTATTTTGAAAGAAACGATGAAACTGGTAAAATCGATGTAAGTCGATACGATGACGAAAGAAAGCATCGACACGCAATTCGTCCGGTTTACGTAAAAAGAGATGCAGAAGAATAACAGAACTGAATAACCATATCAACTCCTCTTCCTCCAGTAGGAAGGGGAGTTTTTTCGATTTTACAGCTGTAGGAGGTTGGTGTGTTGTTTTGTTGTTGTGTTGTTGCAATCGTATCACTAATGTCTGCATCGTGATATAATGCACTCTTTCGTATCATGAAATGACCATTTCATGCCATGATACGACGTTTTTTTGTGTTCTTGATATTTTGCTGAAAATCAGCAATTTACGCTGTTTTTATGTCCGATAAGAACAATCCTGTTCATGTTAAAAAGTCGGATTGTCACATATTTTTGTCCGATTTACATAAGATACTAGCAGAATTTATGTCTAAATTTGCAGCACCAAGACTAAGACAGATTGGTAGCATTAAAAGAGAAAACAATCGGTGTAAGTTCGGGGCGATGTACCTCCGTATCACTTCCGGCTATGCAGCGACATAAACATTCAAGTAACAAATGGCATCGGGGGCTGCCAACAAAAACCAGAAGTATTATGAAAACTATTTACTCAACTCTCTTCGTGAAAGGACAACATTCCTTTTCTCTACAATCATTGATGCGAACCATGTTGCTTTGCTTCTTCATCGCTGCGGCAACTAACGGACAGGCTCATGAAGTGGACAACATCGACTATGAACTCCGCACCGACGGAACGGCATGGGTGAAGAATGGCAAGAAGGCTCAGGGCGACGTTACGATTCTGTCGAAAATAGAAGTTGACGGCAAGGAGTACACGGTGGTTGGGATTAAATACAACGCCTTTTCTACCAACACGAGCATCACCTCCGTCACATTGCCCGACAATCTGAAGTATATTAACTACGGAGCTTTTTCTTACTGCTGGAATCTTGAAAACATCAACAATATCCCCAAACATATCGAGAATCTTGGTGAAGAGGGGGCGGTATTCTCCGGAACAAAGTTCCTTGACAACGGCATCAAGAATGAATTTTTCGTTTTCTCCGACTGGCTTATAAAATACACGCCCCAAGGCGAAACAGCCAAGGTGACAGTTCCCGAAGGCATATTCGGAATATCTGCAGACGCACTGACAGATGCCGATAACACGGTAGTCTTGCCAAAGTCGTTGCGAGCAGTGTCGGTATTGGCATTCAACTACGATCTGAAGTACATTGACACTGGCGACAATCCCGTGTACGCCTACAAGGACGGCATACTCTTTCGCGAAGGTACGGTGACCTTCTGCAAGAACCAACGTGAGCAAAAAGACGAAGTATCGGTAGATGGCATGTGGGCGGATGTCATTTTCAATAATGCAGTGAAGAATGGTGTCCTTCTGATTCCTGGCAAAGTGGAAACGGCAGGCAACGTCGTTAAAACAGTTGGGGGTGTGAAAAGAGGTGAACTGCCCGGATTGACCTGCGAGAAACTCATCGTGGACGAAGGAGTGAAATATATCATCGACCATGCTTTCAGAAACTATGAACCATTGCAATACGTTGACCTCCCTTCTACGCTTGTGAACATCGGAGGCTTTGCGTTTGTTGATGCAAAAATCGAGTCGTTGGTATGCCGCATGCCACAACCCATGAATGTGCCTTATTACTTCACTTATTTTATAAAGGAGTTCAATTCCAAGGTGTACGTTCCAAAAGCATTGCTCGACACCTACAAGACGACGAAGACCTGTTGGAACATTATTCCAGCCGAAAACTTCTACCAGATAGAGGGGAACGTGCCAGAATCTGGCATATTGGCATCGGTGAAGCCAATAGAGAGTGTCGGCAAAGCTACCGTGAAAGCCATCTATACGCTAAACGGCACAAAAGTGAACTCTCTGCAACACGGAATGAATATCGTGAAAATGAGCGACGGCACCGTGCGCAAGGTGATAAACAAAGGTTATAAAAATCGTTGATTATAAAAACCGAACAAAAAGGTTTGGCACGCGGATTTCGCAGATACAACAACAAGGGTCTATATGCCACAATCAATAGGTGGCATATAGACCCTATAAGGAGGTTACTGTTCACTGAGCGCATGGTAATGCTGTAATTAATCATACTTTTTGTGTGTTTTGATGGTTGATATTTCAATTCCCCAGAAGCCTCATTTCTTGCCCTTATTTTGGTCGTCATTGATGTCCGGCGCCTGACATCAATCGAGACTCAAATGTGTCGTCTGTAAAGACCGACTTTCGGTGCAAGAGAAGCTTTCTTTCGATTGCTGGTGCAAAGGTACAACAATTTGGAGTTGAA
>OBRT01000145.1_pt1 | contig 23301 bp, 24 predicted proteins | sample 1494891 | NCBI WGS metagenome assembly OBRT01 (sample SAMEA3360688, study PRJEB22359) | human gut metagenome | biome: ENVO:urban biome; feature: ENVO:human-associated habitat; material: ENVO:feces | place: Bangladesh | collected 2011 | reverse complement strand
TTAACCGAGAATATTTTAAAATATTAAAAAATTTATTATATAAAATTTCGTTATTTTTTCAGTTTTCAGAAAGTCATTTTGAAAATACAAAAAAGTTTGAAAATTATAGTTTTCAAAAATAAAATAATTTATTCTAATTAAAATATACAAAAATATTAAATTTTAGATTTAAATGAAAATTTCAATTAAAAATAAAAATATAATTTTATATTTTTATTTTTATGATACCTATGATTATAAAAAATTATCTGCCCTATTTTAACAAAAAATTACATATTTTTTATATAATTTAAAATATTTTTTAAAGGAGGAATTATTTTTGCCAGAATCTGATTTTGATAAATTGTTTGCTGATTTTAAAACAGCACTTGATGAGCTTGAAGTTAAAAAACTTCGTGGAATTAATGACTACAATGTTTATGAAATTTTAAAAACTTATGATGAAACTACGCTTCATTCGGGTTTTATTTATTCGTTTTTAAATCCAAACGGAACGCATTACCAAAAAAGTCTATTTTTAAAAAAATTCTTAGAAATCTGTCAGATTGATGATTTTAACTATGAAAACGCAGAAGTGTTTAAAGAATATAGCTTGAAAAATGGTAGATTAGATATTTTTATCACAGACGGCAATAAACATATAATTTTAGAAAACAAAATTTATGCCGTCGAACAAAAAAATCAAATTGAAAGATATATAGAAGATATAAAAAAAGACAAAAATTGCGAATATAACGATATTTTGGTTTTATATCTAAGTCTTGATGCTAAATTTCCAAACAAATATAGCTTAGGCAATTTTGAAATTAAAGATAATTTTTTAGTTAAAGATGATAAAAAAGTAAAAATAATAGCAATAAGCTATAAATTAGAAATCACGCAATGGATAAAAGAGTGTAAAAAAGAGATTGTAAATTTAACAAATCTAAATTTTGCAATTAGTGAGTATAAAAATGTGATAAAAAAACTATATGGAGAGTATGAAATGGCAGAAGCGAATGTTGTAAAAGTTATAAAAGAAAATTATGAAACAGCAAAAACTATTTATGAAAAGTTTTTGGAGGCTGAAAAAGAGATTGTAAATGATTTTTTACAAGAAGTTTATAAAGTTATCAATAATAAGCTCGGCAATGAATTTGATATAGAATTTACACCGGTTACAAAAAGATATGAAAGAAATTTAAAGATTAAAAAAAATAATTGGAGGCTCTATTTTTCTTTCGAATTTAATTCGAACAGACCGATATATTTATACTACGGCATAGCAAGAGATGATGACGATAATATTAATTGCAAAAACATTGAGTTTAGTGGAAAAAATAAAAATGGCTTTGAAAATACAAAATGGTGGATTGTATGGAAATGGCTTGGCAAAAATGATAATGGACAAGATGAAAATTTAGCCGAAAATATTTTAAACGGCGCTATCACGCCAGAATTTTTTGCAAACATTATAGTAAATTTTGTAAATGAATATAAAAAAGAGCTTGAAGAAATAAATCAAGATTTAAAATAGAAATTTTAATTGTGGCGTTAAAATAAAAAAGCGCTCGGATAATCTACTTTTTTTCGTAATTTATTTTTAAATTTTTATCCTTACATTTGTAAGGATAATTTGCTACATAAATTTTAAAAAATAAAATTTAACACAAAAAAAATTTTTGCAAAAAACTTCTTTTTAATTGTTAATTTTTTAAAAAGTAAAATTTTAGCAAATTTATAAAATTTTATCTTTATTAAAATTTATACAGCATACGCTTTTTAGAATATTTTTGCAAAAAGTTTCTTATCGTATTTTTTTATAAATTACCATAAAAATTTAGTTTTTCGATTAAAAATAAATATTTAATTTTATCCTGTTCTCTTATCAAAAAAATACATAGAAAATTAAATTTAATTATAAAAGCGTTTATTATATTTTTAACAAGAATAAAACTGCGAAAAATATATTTATTGCAAAAATTTAATTAAGATAAAGGCTTTTTTAAATTTATTGATATAAACCAAATTTTAATTGATAAATTATAATAAAGATTGATTGTAAAAATTTGTGAATTTTTATATTTTTAAAATAAAAAATCAGTCTGGTGAGTTTTTAGAGAGTATTAAAATTTAGTGCATTTTTGGATAATCAAACATTATAGCTTCGCCGCTGTCTTCTGAAATGTCGCTGAAACTGTTTATATCAAACTCTACGCCAAAAATTCCGCATGTCGGCAAATTTGTTATAAAACTGTCGCTTAGATATTCAGCTGCTTCGGTTATTGTCGGATTGTGAGCTATTATCATTACACATTTATATTTATCATCGATTTTTTTTATAAAATTTACAAAATTATCCAGCGTGATGTCATAAAGTTCTTCTTTAAATTCAAGTTTTTTAGTATTAAGTTCACCGGCTATAATTTTCGCTGTTTTTGCCGCTCTGATTGCTGAACTTGCAAAAATCATATCAGGTTTAATTTTGGATTTTTTTAGAAATTTTCCGGCTTCTTTTGCATCGTTTTTGCCCTTTTGACTAAGATCCCGATCAAAATCGGTTTTCCCATCTTTCTCACTTTTGGCGTGTCTTATAAAGTATATCTGTTTCATAATTAACCACCTTTTGAAATGTAATTATAGCGAGATTTCTTTAAAATTTTCTTCTATTTTTAAAGTAAAATAAATTGATATTTTAATTGCCCGTGAATGAAATTTTTATAAATTTTGAAATCAACTTAATTTCTCTGCATATTTTTGAAATTTTCTATTTCCGCTTTAGTAAAACCGGCTTTTAAACGATCTTTTTCATCTAAAATCCTGTTTTTTTTAAAGGCTTTCGGATAAAATTTTAGCACAATTTCCAAATAAATTTCATCTTTTTTATCACCCTGCCCCAATCTTTCACATTCGTATGAAAACCATTTGTCACCTTTTTTTACATGTGAAATTTCTTCGTCCAAAATAATTTGCAAAAGTGATTTTAATTCGTAGAGTTCATTATCCGGCTTTAATTTATTTATCAAAAAACAGTTTGCATCAAGTCCGTTTGCTTCTAAAAATCTAGGCACGAGCGCCATTCTTTCCATTAGTGAATTTTGCGTTATTTTCATCGCCCAAAATAAACTGTCATGCACTGCCAAATCACCATATTTTACGCCCTCTTGTTCAAGTTTTGAGTTTATTAGCGAAAAATGCCTGATTTCATCATTTGCAACTTCCAGCCAATCGGCGTAAAACTCAAGCGGCAAATTTTGAAATCTGTAAGCCGCATCAAGCGCAAGATCTATTGCAGAATATTCTATATGGGCGATTGAATGTAAAAATTTTGCTTTTTTTCCGCCTTTGTTTTGTTTTTTTATATCTTTGACTTCACAAATTTCGGCAATTTTCGAATAACTTGGAATTTCTAATTTTCTAACTTTAAATTTCTTTTCAAATTCAGTTAAATTTTCACAGAATTTTGCGTAAAATTTTGTGAATTTATCTATTTTTTCATAAGGATTTTCGCAAAATAAAATTTCTTCCAAATTTTTAAAAAATTCCAAATTTATTCCTTAAAAACGAATAGAAATAACCTAAGAAAAATCCTAACAAATGCGCATACCAGGCAATATTTACGCCAAGAAGCAAAGGAGCGAACGATATAATTAAAATCATCAAAAAAAGTCCTTTTGCATTGCGTGGATCATAAAATGCAACAATACCGAAAAGAACACAAATAGCGCCACTTGCGCCTACTACATTTATTATTTCGCCTCTTGTAAAATCAAAATAAACAAAGGCCAGACACAAGATATTTGTCAAAATTCCTAAAATCAAATAAATTAAAGAGAAACGAAGCGAGCCTAAAAATTTTTCCAAAATAGTTCCGAATTGCCATAAAACAGCCATATTCATCGCAATATGGAAAATTCCGGCATGCATAAACATTGAAGTTAAAATTTGCCAATAAGCTCCGTTGAAAAAGAAAATATTAAGCCCGAAATATTCGGCGCTATTTTGCAAAAAATATGCCGCCAAAAAACAAATCGCATTTATAATGATTAAAGTTACAGTTGCTTTCAAAATTTTACCCTATTCCGTAACTTTGCCGAAACCGGCAAATAAATTTGATGCAAGGCAGAAATTTTTTCTTTTGCATCTTGCTACATAAGAATTTACTGTTTTTTTACCTATTTTATGCACTTTCGGATTGTTTAAATCCATAAAATCGCTTCTATTTCGTCCACTTGCAAAATGTACGAAACGAATGCGCCCGTCGCTGTAAATTTCTCTAATTACGCCGACATGTGTAATCGCTCCTGTTTTTTTATTTTTTATTCCGCGAGTTGTATTTTGCCAAAAAACAAGATCGCCTATTTTTTGATTATTCATCGAGATACGGTTTTTAGCTTTATAATAATTATATAAAGCTTGAGATTTTCTGCGATTTGAAAAATGGTTGTTCAACTCTTTATCATCAAAAAATATGCCGTTATTTTCGTTGTTTAAAACGGTTATAAAACCGGTACAATCGCCACCTTTGCGTGTATTTTCATATTTATCTATAGATTGAAGTAAAAAGTTTAAAATTTGATTATTCGTCAGTTTGACACTTTGATTTTTATGTGAAAATCTAGGATCAAGCTCATAAAAATTTCCGATTTTACATTGATTTGTAACAATAATTTTGTCATTTTTAAATGAGCAGCCTGTAAAAATTAAAATCTGTAAAAATAAAACAGCAAAAATTTTTCTCATTTTTTTCCTTTTAAATAAAAAATGTAAAATTCTAGCAAATTTTTGTAAGAATTCCAAAATTTAACTTTTAAGCTTAATTTCTATATAATTTCTATTTTTAAAATTAGGAGATAAAATGGATTTTTTGCAAATAAACGGCGGTGCGAAATTAAACGGTAAAGTTAAAATTTCAGGTGCGAAAAATGCAGCATTGCCGCTTATTGCAATGTCAATTTTGGCAGGTAATGATATAAAAATTTCAAATGTTCCGAATGTCGCCGATATAAAAACACTAGCTCAGCTTTTACGAAATTTAGGAGCAAGCGCCGAATTTTTAAATGAAAACAGTCTAAAAATAAACACAAACGATATAAACTCAACCAAAGCAACATACGACATAGTAAGAAAAATGCGCGCCTCAATTTTAGTTTTAGGACCTTTACTGGCTCGTTTCGGGCATTGTGAAGTTTCGCTTCCAGGAGGTTGTGCGATTGGCGCAAGACCGATTGATCTTCATTTAAGCGCACTTGAAAAAATGGGCGCTGAAATCGATATAAAAGATGGATATGTAGTTTGTAAAGGAAAATTAAAAGGCGCTACAATTTCATTTGATAAAATAACTGTAACCGGAACAGAAAATATCGTAATGGCAGCAGCTCTAGCCGAAGGTAAAACAAAAATCATAAATGCTGCAAAAGAGCCTGAAGTCGTGCAGCTTTGCGAAATGATAAATAAAAGCGGTGTTAAAATAGAAGGCATCGGAACCGATGATTTAACTATTTACGGAAGTGGTGGAAAATTACTGAAATTTTCTGATTTCAGCGTAATTCCGGATAGAATTGAAGCTGGAACATATCTTTGTGCAGGAGCCATTACAAAAAGTAAAATCACAATTACAAATGCAAATCCTAATCATTTGGTATCGGTTTTAGCAAAATTTAATGATATGGGATTTAATTTTGAAATAAATGACGATGAAATTACGATTATTCCACCAAAAACAATTAAACCTACCGAAATTATCACAAGCGAATATCCCGGTTTTCCTACTGATATGCAAGCGCAATTTATGGCTTTAGCGTGTGTAGCTGACGGTGTAAGTGTCATTGATGAAAGACTTTTTGAAAACAGATTCATGCACGTCAGTGAACTTTCAAGAATGGGTGCCGATATAAAATTAAACGGACATATAGCGACGATTAACGGCACACATTTAAATGCGGCCGATGTTATGGCGACTGATTTGAGAGCCAGTTCAGCCTTGGTTTTAGCGGCCCTTGTGGCAAAAGGCACAAGCAGAGTTCATAGAATTTATCATTTGGATAGAGGATATGAAAATTTGGAGCTGAAACTTCGAAATTTAGGCGCTGACATACAAAGGGCAAGTGAATGAAAAATTTAAAAGAGAGTGTTGAATTTATAATTTCCATTTTAAATCAGAATTTTAGACGAAAAATCGAAACCGTAAATCTTAATGAAGCTTTAGGAAGAATTTTGGCAGGTGAAATTTCAGCTAAAAGAAATTCACCTGTTTTTAGCAATTCTGCGCTTGATGGATATGCATTTTGCGACGATTATAAAGGGCAAGTTCTTGAAATTTTAAATGATACGATTTTTGCAGGAGATAAAAAAATAAGAGAAATAGAAGAAGCGAAAGCTATAAAGATAATGACCGGAGCTCCTATGCCAAAAGGAGCAAATTGCGTTATTCGTTTGGAAGATGCCGTTATTGAAAACGGTAAAATTTCGGTTCCTTGCAATACTAAAAAAAATGACGGAAATCGCGAAATGGGTGAAGAATTTTTTAAAAATGAGCGAATGCTGGTTCGCGGAACAAAAATTTCGCCAAAAGAAATTTTATTTTTAGCTTCACAAGGAATTTATGAAATTCCTGTATTTTGCGAGCATAAAACAGCAATTTTTTCAAGCGGAAACGAACTTATAGAGCCTAATGAAGAAGCGGGTGATTTTGAAATTTATAATGCAAATTCATATGGAATTTCAGCTATTTTTAATTATTTTGGTATAAAAAACAGCTATCTTGGAATTATAAAAGATGACAAAAGCGCTACAAAAAATGCTTTGCAGAATGCGCTTGAAGTGCACGATATAATAATTACAAGCGGCGGAGCAAGCGTTGGAGAAGCTGATTTTGTGGCTTTGTGTATAAAAGATTTGGGATTTGAGAGTATTTTAGAAGGCGTAAATTTTAAACCGGGCGGAAAACCTTTAAAATGTTTTAAAAAAGATCAAAAAATAGTTTTTGTTTTACCGGGTAATCCGCTTGCTAGCTTTATTTTAAGTTTTTTATTTGTAATTCCGATTATAAAATTTTTAAACGGAGAAACATTTAAATTTTTCAGACAAAAAGCAAAATTTCAAGGAAATTTTAAAAATAAAAAAAATCGTGCAAGTTTATTGCTTGGAATGTTTGAAAATGGAATTTTTACACCTTTTGAAAACATTAGCTCATATATGATTTCACCATTACTGAAATCAAATGCAATTTTAATTTGCGAATGCGAAAATATTAAAAATAATGATGAATGTGAAGTTATAAGGTTATTTGACAAATGAAAAAAAACATGCTACAATCACAACTCTTTTTTTGCGGGAATAGCTCAGTGGTAGAGCGCGACCTTGCCATGGTCGATGTCGCGAGTTCGACTCTCGTTTCCCGCTCCACTTCTTACAGGTTTTTAGCATGAAAATTTTAGTTTGTGCAACCGGGGCCAGCTTCTGTAAAATCGCTGTTTCTTTAATAAAATACCTTGAACAAAATCATGAAATTTACGCAATTTTCAGTAAAAATGCAAAACTTGTGCTAAACAAAGAAAATAATATAACGGAATTAAATTTTAAAAAAGCGAAAATTTTAAATGATGATGATTTAGCACAAAGTGTTGCAAGTGGCTCATTCGGAATAGAAAAAACCATAATTGCGCCCTGCTCTTCAAACACTCTTGCAAAAATCGCAAACGGAATTTCTGATACTCTTATCACACGCGCGGCAGCCATATCTTTAAAAGAAAAAAAACCTTTGATTTTAGCTCCGAGAGAAATGCCGTTTTCTACGATTTCACTGCGCCAAATGAGTGAACTTAGCGCGCTTGGTGTAATAATCGCACCGCCTGTAGCTGCAGATTATTTCTCACCTGAAAACTTAGATGATTTGGAAAAATTTTTTATCGGTAAATGGCTTGATCTGCTCGGCATAGAAAATAATCTTTATAAAAGGTGGGGAAAATGAGAACAAACTGCATATATCCTGGCACTTTTGATCCTATTACAAACGGACATCTTGATGTCATAAAGCGCGCGCTTAGGATTTTTGATAATGTCATTGTAGCCGTAGCGAAAAGCGACAATAAAAAGCCGTTTTTCGAACTTGATAAAAGAGTCGAAATGGTAAAAGAGGCTACAAAAAGTCTGGAAAATATTGAAGTTATGGCTTTTGAAAATCTTTTGGTTGATTTTGCCAAATCTCAAGATACATGCTTTGTGATTCGAGGTCTTAGAGCTGTCAGCGATTTTGAATACGAACTTCAATTAGGATACGCAAACAGATCGCTTTGGGATAAGTTTGAAACCATTTATCTGATGCCTACGATTAAATATTCATTTATCAGCAGCTCGATTGTAAGGTCTATTTTCGAACACGGCGGCGATATTTCGCACCTTGTGCCGAAAGAAATTTTACCATTTTTAGAAGATAAAAAATGCTGATTTTTTTTGAAGGAATTGATGGCGTTGGAAAAAGTACGCAAATAGAGCTTTTAAAATCGGTTTATAGAAATTATTTAATTACAAAAGAACCTGGCGGCACGCTTTTGGGCGAAAAATTGCGCGAAATTTTACTTGAAAGCGATTTTAAAATTTCAAAAACGGCTGAACTTTTTCTATTTTTAGCCGATAGAGCCGAACATTTCGAAAAAGTTTTAAAATTTAGTGATAAAAAAGATATTATATGTGATAGAAGTTTTGTCTCAGGAATAGCTTATGCGCTTGCAAATGAGCAAAATTTAGATATAAACGATTTAATAAATTTAAATAAAATCGCTCTTGGCGGCAAAATACCGAATGCAAAATTCATATTTTTAAAAATTTCAAAAGATAATTTGCGCTTTCGCCTTGAAAATCGCGGAAATTTTGATAAAATTGAAGAGCGTGGGCTTGAGTATCTGATGAAAGTTCAAAAAAATATGAGTGAAATTTTTAAAATTTTGAAAACAGACACGCTGGAAATTGACGCAAATGGCGGTATAAATGAAATTCATAAAAAAATTAAGGAGTTTGTAAAATGATACAAGCACTTCGCGGAATGAACGATATAATGGATGATGAAGCAAAACTTTATAAAAAAATCATAGATGTGTGTGAAGATACGGCAAAAAAATACGGATACGAATATATTGAAATTCCTAAATTGGAAGAAACAGCGCTTTTTAAAAGAAGTGTCGGCGAAAGCAGCGATATCGTAGGAAAAGAGATGTATCAGTTTACGGATAAAAGTGGAAATGATGTCTGCTTACGACCTGAAGGCACAGCAGGAGTTGTCAGGGCTTTTATAGAACATAAAATGGATAGAGCCGGTGGAGTTAAAAAATACTTTTATCATGGTTCGATGTTTCGCTACGAACGCCCTCAAAAAGGACGTTTGAGAGAATTTCACCAATTTGGAATCGAATGTTTTTCAGAAGGAAGCGTATATGAAGATGCTTCAGTGATTTTGATGTTGTCTGAAATTTTAAAAAAACTGGATATAGAAGCTACATTAAAAATAAACTCACTTGGCGATGGCGATTGTATGCCGAAATACAGAGAAAAACTTTTGAAATTTCTCAAAGAAAACGAAAATGAGCTTTGCAGCGATTGTAAAAGAAGAATTTCTACAAATCCTATCCGCGTGCTTGATTGCAAGGTCGAACATTGTCAAAAAATTTTACAAAACGCCCCTTTGATAACGGAAAATTTAAATGAAATTTGTGCGGGTGAATTTTCAAAATTACAAGAAATTTTAACCGCAAACGGTGTAGCATTTGAAGTTGATCCGAAATTAGTAAGAGGACTTGATTATTATACAAAAACCGCATTTGAGTTTGTAAGCGGTGAAATCGGCTCACAAAGCGCAGTAGGAGGCGGCGGAAGATATGACAATCTAGTTGCATTTTTAGGCGGACGCCCTACTTTTGGCGTTGGCTTCGCGCTTGGAATTGAAAGATTTATGGAAATTTTATCAAGTAAAGAGTCTAAACAAAAGCGAGTTGGAATTTATATCTGTGCGCTGGATAAAAAATATATCGATAAAATTTTTAAAATAGGTATAGATTTAAGGCAAAATTTCAAAGTTGAAATTTCATATGAAGCTAAAAATTTACAAAAACATCTTAAAAATGCTGATAATAAAAATGCCGAAATTTTCCTTTGTATGGGCGAAAATGAGGCTAAAAACGATGAACTTTTTATGAAAAATCTCATTGCAAAAACAAATAAAAACATAAAAATAGTTGAAATTTTAAAGGAAATTAGATGAACGATTACGGTTTGCCGATTTGGGGAAACTCAAATTTTACGATAGATAGTGAAGGAAGAGTTTGTTTAAATACGGACTTTAAGCCTGCTTTAATAGATATGGTAAACGAGATTCGAGATGATGGCATAAGAGGTCCGATACTTTTACGTTTTCCGCACCTTATAAAAAAGCAAATAGTGGAAATTTATTCAAATTTTGCAAGAGCGCGCAAGGAATTTGAATATAAAGGCGAATTTCATGCCGTTTATCCGTTAAAAGTAAATCAATATCCAGGTTTTGTAAAAAATTTAGTTAAGCTCGGTAAGCATTACAAATACGGTCTTGAAGCCGGAAGTAAAGCCGAACTTTTGCTTGCTATGACTTATAATAATTTTGATGCGCCGATAACGGTTAACGGTTTTAAAGATAAAGAACTTATAAATATAGGTTTTATTGCTGCTGAAATGGGACACAATATCACAATTACAATTGAAGGATTAAGTGAACTTAAAGCAATAATTGAAACCGCAAAAGAGCGTTTCGCACCAAAACCTTTTATAGGACTTAGAATAAGACTTCACAATTCAGGCACCGGTATTTGGGCGAAAAGCGGCGGCATCAACTCAAAATTCGGACTTACTTCAACGGAGCTGATTGAGGCGATCAGTATGCTGAAAGAGGCTAATTTGATAGACAGATTTACGATGATACATTTTCATATCGGTTCTCAAATAAGTGAAATTCATCCACTTAAAAAAGCCTTAACAGAAGCCGGAAATATCTATGCCGAACTTCGCAAAATGGGCGCTTGCAATTTAAAATCTATAAATTTGGGCGGCGGTCTGGCTATAGAATATTCGCAGACTAAAGAAAATGCGAATCGCAACTATACGCTTCGCGAATATGCAAATGACGTAGTGTTTTTGCTAAAAACAATCGCAAATCACAAAAAAGTCGATGAACCGGATATTTTTGTAGAATCCGGAAGATTTGTTTCGGCAAGTCATGCTGTGTTGGTAGCTCCTGTGCTTGAGCTTTTCAGTCAAGAATATACTGAAAAAAAACTGGCTTTAAAAGATCAAAATCCGCCTGTTATTGCGGAACTTTTTGATTTATATAAGGATATGAAGCCCGCAAATGCACTTGAATATCTTCACGACGCTATTTCTCATCTTGATAGTGTGCTGACTTTATTTGATCTTGGATATGTGGATTTGATTGATCGCTCAAACGGCGAAATTTTAGTTCATTTGATTATGAAAAAATCTATTTCAATGCTTGGAAACAAGCAAAATTATGCGGATTTACTAAAAATTCAAGACGAAGTTCAAGAGAGATATCTGGTAAATTTTTCAATCTTTCAATCCTTGCCTGATTTTTGGGGTATAAAGCAACATTTTCCTATAATGCCGCTTGAAAAACTTGACGAGCGCCCTACTTTGTCGGCATCAATCTGGGATATTACTTGTGACAGCGACGGCGAAATAAGTTTTGATAGTATCAGAAATCCGCTATTTTTACATGATATAGATCCGGAAAAAGAAAATTATTTCATCGGATTTTTTTTAGTCGGCGCTTATCAGGAAGTGCTTGGAATGAGTCATAATCTTTTTGCACACCCGACGGAGGCTACAATTCGTTTGAAAGACGACGGCGGATATGAAATTTGCGATCTTTTGGAGTCACAATCCGTCAGCGATATTTTAGAGGATATGGATTACGATGTATCGCTCATTCGCGATACTTTAAACGAGCGAATTGAAAAATCATTACTCATAAACGAAAAAGAAAAAAAACAAATTTTAGGTGAGTTATATCTATTTTTAAATGATAACGGCTATCTAAAAACTATAGGATAAATAAATGTTTTGGAAAATTATAAAAGAAGATTTAAGCCAACCGAAAAAGCAGGATCCGGCATATAGCGGATTTTTAGATGTTGTTTTTAACTATCCTGGTGTTTGGGCTTTGATAAATCACCGCTTTGCGCATTTTTTCTTTACACATGATCTTAAATGGCTTGGACGTATAATCTCAGGCATTTCACGCATTTTAACGGCTGTAGATATTCACCCGGGAGCCACTATAGGAAGAAATGTATTTTTTGATCATGCGACAGGCATTGTTATCGGCGAAACTGCGGTGGTCGGAAACAATGTCCTGATATATCAAGGAGTTACTCTTGGCGGCGTTAGTATAGAAAAAGGAAAACGTCATCCAAATATTGAAGATGGTGTCGTAGTTGGAGCCGGAGCTAAAATTTTAGGAAATATCACAATAGGGGAAAATTCAAAAGTCGGAGCCAACTCGGTTGTCGTAAAAGATGTTCCGGCAAACTGCACTGCTGTTGGAATTCCTGCTAAAATTTTAGGAACCTGCTCGCTTGATCCTTTGGCACATAATAAAATTCCTGATATCAGTAAAGAGCTGTTTTTGTATCTGATTGAGCGTATGTCTGTGCTTGAATGCGCACTTTTAAAAGACGATAAAGACGCTGCACAAAAAGATGCAAAATTAAAAGAAGTCTATGAATCGTATATAAATTCTTTAAAATAATTAAAATTTAGATATAATTTTTTAAATTTTTTGAAAGGGAAAAAATGAAATTGGAGTTATCGAACAGAGTTCAAATTTTAAGTGAATCCATGACAATCGCTATCAGTTCGCTGGCACGCTCAATGAAAGCCGCTGGCGAAGATGTAATCAGTCTGAGTGCAGGAGAACCTGATTTTGACACACCAAAAGCCGTAAAAGAAGCTGTAATTGAAGCTATGGAAAAAGGAGCTTCAAAATATACTGCAAGTGCCGGCACACCGGAATGTTTAAAAGCGGTAGCCTATAAGTTGAAAAACGAAAATAATTTAAATTATAGCACAAGCGATATTATTACAAGCGTAGGTGCAAAACACTCGCTATTTAGTGTATTTTCAGCGCTTATAAATAAAGGCGATGAGGTTATAATTCCGGTTCCTTATTGGGTAACTTATCCGGAAATCGTAAAATATTGCGGCGGCGTGCCTGTTTTTGTGCAAGGTGATAAAAACAATAAACTGAAAATTACGGCAGATGATCTTAAAAAAGCCATCACTCCTCGCACGAAAGCCTTTGTAATAGGTTCGCCAAGTAATCCTAGCGGATCAGTTTACAGTAAAAAAGAGCTTTTGGAATTTGCCGATGTTTTAAAAGATACAAATATCACTGTCATAAGCGATGAAATTTATGAAAAAATAAATTACGTAGGCGGTTTTGTATCCGTTGCAGCGCTAAATGACGATATGTTTGAAAGAACAATTACGATAAACGGACTTAGCAAAAGTGCAGCTGTGACAGGTTGGCGTTTTGGATATCTTGCAAGCCCGCAAAAAAATCTAATCGCAGCCATTAAAAAATTGCAAAGTCAAAGCGTTTCAAATATAAGCTCAATCGTGCAAGCAGGCGCAATTCCTGCACTTTTAGGAAAATGTAACGAAGATGTTAAAAAAATGCTTGCGGCATACAAAGAAAGAAGAGATTGGTTTGTAGATGCTATAAACTCTGTTTCAGGACTATCTGTAATAAAACCGGAAGGCGCTTTTTATCTATTTGTTGATTGCGGTGAAGTAGAAAAAGACAGCTTGAAATTTTGTAAAAAATTGTTAGAAAATGAAAAAGTTGCAACTGTTCCAGGAATCGGCTTTGGAATGGACGGATATTTCAGGGCAAGTTTTGCTACTGATTTGGAATCTATAAAAAAAGGCTTTTCTCGTATAGAAAATTTTGTAAAAAACTATAAAGCTTAATTTTAGGGCAACTTTGCCCTAAAATTTTATTAATCTAATTAAATTTTAATATAAAATTCGCTAAATTTTGCGTAAAATTTTATGTAAAAAGGAGTAAAAATGGCGAATTTTAAACAAGATGAAATTTTTACTGCAACAGATATGGCAAGAAATTTCAGTGAAATTTTAAAAAAAGTAAAATCCGGTGAAATAAAAAAAGCAATGATTTTAAAGAATAATAAATTTGAAGCCGTGCTTATCAGTATGAGCGAATTTGAGCGCTTGGAAAAAGCTGTGGAACTTCTAAATATATTAGTTAAAAGGCAAAAAAATGGCAATTAAAAATATCGTTTTTGACGATATCAAATACAAAATCAGCTATGAAATTTTTGAGCCTTGCCAAACCGACACAAACGCGACCAATTCAGCAAATCAAATAGATATTGCAATAAAAAAAGATAATATAAAATGCGACAAAACTTGCCATGCAGGTGAAAGTACAGCTGATAATATATTTAAAAATAAAACAGAATTTGATGAAAATCATCCATATAAACAAAATATTTTATCTGCAGAAAACGAAAAAAGTTATTTGAGCAAAAAAAAAGATTCTTTTAAAACTATCGATAAATCAGCAGATTTATTAAATTTTGAAAACAAAAAATCAGATGATGAAAAAAACTTGGCGCAAAATTGCGATGAAACTGAACAAAATAGTGAAAAAATAAAACAAAATAAAATTCCGCAAATTTTAATAATTCATGGTTGGGGAGCAAATAAAGAGCTGATGATTAAAGCGTTTGCAAAGCATTTTAAGCGCTTCCGTCAAATTTATATAGATTTGCCTGGTTTTGGCAAAAGTTCAATATCAAAACCATTAACTACTAAAATTTACGCAAAAATCGTGCGCGAATTTATGCAAAAATTTGGTGAATTTGACGCTGTTTTAGGTCATAGTTTCGGCGGAAAAGTTGCAGCAGTTTTAAATCCTAAAAATTTAATACTTCTTAGCTCGGCCGGAATTTTAGAACCGAAACCTTTTAAAGTTCGTGTTAAAATCGCATTTTTTAAACTTTTAAAAAATCTCGGTCTTGGAAAATTTTATAAATTGTTTATTTCAAAAGATGTCGCAGGAATGAGCCCTGTAATGTATGAAACATTTAAAAATGTCGTAAATGAAGACTTTTCTAAAATTTTTGCAAATGCAAATCCGCAAAAATGCTTGATTTTTTGGGGAGAAGAAGATCACGCAGTAAGTTTAAAAAGCGGCGAAAAAATAGCGGAACTTATAAAAAATTCGAAATTTTTCAAATTAAAAGGCGATCACTTTTTCTTTTTACTTCACCCTGATTTTATCACTCAAAATATAGAAAAGGAAATTTTATGTTGAATATTTTGAATTTTATAAATTATTTTCTTTGCATTTTTGCCGTCGGATTTTATCTGATCACGGTTTTGCAATGGTTTTCTTATAAATTTGAAAGGATTATTTTTCACTTTACCAAGCCGCTTTGGCATATTTATTTTCTGTTTTTTCCCGTAATTATCTATTTTGCTTCATTCTTTATAAAAAACGGCGATAAATTTTTGTTTGTTTTTTTAGTTATTTTTTATATTCTTCTTATTTTATGGCATAAAAAACTTGACAAAAAACTAGTCTTTACCGCTCGTGTAAAAAGATTTTTTGCGTTTTTAGCTTTTTTTTCCATTTTAATTGCAGTTTCCTTTAATTTGCTTAAAGCGGATAATTTACCGCTATTTTCGCCTTTTATTTTGACTTTTTTGTTCAGTTACGCTTACGAAAAAAAAGAAGCGAATAAATTTTATAAAATGGCGCAAAAAAAGCTTGCGAATATGCCTGATTTACTGATTATTCAAATCACGGCAAGTTTTGGAAAAACAAGTATAAAAAATTTTCTTTTTGAACTTTTAAAAGATGATTTTAAAGTACAAAAAACGCCCCGATCGGTTAATACATTAAACGGTATTATTCGCGATATAAATGAAAATTTATCTTATGACACGAAAATTTATATAGCTGAAGCAGGTGCTAGAAAAAACGGTGATATAAAAGAAATCACTCAGTTTTTAAATCCGCAAATCGTGCTTGTCGGAGAAATTGGCGCGCAACATATCGAGTATTTTAAAAGTATAGAAAATATACGGGCGACAAAACTTGAATCTCTTAGCTCAAATCGTCTAAAACACGCATTTTTACACTCAACTACTTTGCTTAAAGAAAACGAAATAAACACAATTTATGATAAACAAATCGCAAATTTCACTGCAAATTTAGACGGAATAAAACTTGAAATGAAAAGCGGCGAAAAAATTTTCGCTGAAATTTTAGGTGATTTTAATGCTCAAAATTTAGCAGCTTGTATTTTAATCGCAAAATTTTTAGGAATTAATGCGGAAAAAATAGCTAAAAATGCGAAAAATCTTCATTCGGTAGAACATAGACTTCAAAAAATAATGACAAATGAAAAATTTATAATTGATGACAGTTTTAATGGAAATCTGAAAGGGATGTGTGCAAGTTATGATCTTGTGAAAAATTACAAAGGCAGAAAAGTTATCATAACGCCGGGAATTGTAGAAGGCACAAAAGAGATGAATGAAATTCTGGGTATCAAAATAAATGAAATTTTTGATTTAGTTATGATAACAGGAGATTTAAATGCCGAAATTTTAGGCGCTAAAATAGATCCAAAAAAATTGATTTTTATAAAAGACAAATCGAAAATGATTGAAATTTTAGGTGCCAAAACAAAAGCCGACGATTTGATTTTATTTTCAAACGACGCACCGAGTTTTATATAAAGGATAAATTTTGAAAGACATTACGCTGGTTTTGCTTGCAGCAGGAGATTCAACACGCTTTAAAGCGCCTTTTAAAAAACAATGGATTCGAATCGGCGAAATACCGCTTTGGCAATATGTAGCAAAAGATTTAAGTCAAAAATGCGATTTTAGCGATATTATAATTGTCGCAAACGAAAAAGAAATTTCATATATGAAAAAAATAGAGCGAAATTTCAAATACGCAAAAGGCGGCAAACTTCGCCAAAATTCGCTTGCAAATGCCCTTAAAAATGTGAAAAGCGAATTTGTATTTGTTAGTGATACGGCGCGAGCTGAAATTTCAAAAGATCTTATCGGGCGTTTAATAAATGAATGCGAAAAATTCGATTGCGTCAGCCCATTTTTAGGCGTTGTTGATACCGCGTATCTTGGAAGAAATCAAATCGACAGAAACGATTTAAAACTTATCCAAACTCCACAAATTTCTCGCGCGAATTTATTAAAAAAAGCACTTGAAAGCAATGAAATTTTTACTGATGACAGCGCCGCCGTAGCTTTTGCAGGCGGGAAGTTGGGATTTGTAGAAGGTGATGAAAAAGCCCGTAAAATTACATTTACGAGTGATTTGGCTCATTTTGATTTTATACCTGCGAGCGGTACAATTTTTACAGGAAACGGATTTGACGTGCACGCATTTGCAAAAGGCGAGTTTATAACGCTTGGTGGCGTTAAAATTCCTTGTGAATATTCGCTTGTAGGGCACAGCGATGCCGACGCGGCGATTCACGCTTTGATGGACGCGATTTTAGGAGCTTGCGGACTTGGCGATATAGGTGAGCTTTTTCCGGATACTGACGATAGTTTCAAAGGAATTGACAGCAAAATTTTACTTCAAAAAGTTGTAAATTTCGTACATTTGCTTGGATTTAAAATCATAAACGCCGATATTACGATAATCGCTCAAAAACCTAAAATTTCACCATATAAAGAAAAAATGTGTGAAATTTTAAGTGAAATTTTGCAAACTTCACGCGTAAATGTAAAAGCTTCAACTACTGAAAAATTAGGCTTTATAGGTCGAGTAGAAGGTGTAGCGGCAATTGCAAGCGCTAATTTGGGATATTTTGATTGGAGAAAATTTTAAAATTTCCGTTATATAATATTATTTTTAATTTTTTCACGCCAATTTAAATTTTAATAATTTTTAACTAAATTAAATTTTATATTTTTTAAAGCTCAATAAAACTTAATCTCTTACAAATGAGCTTTAAATTACGATTGTTAAGAATAAAAAGCAAGTATATTGTCCGTTCAAGAATTTTAGAGGTTAAATTTAGAGAAATTTTAAGATATTTTTGCCTAGACATTGAAGCAGTAAAAATAGCAGAAATTATTAAAATTTATAGAAAAACAATAAACAAAATTCTAAATCAAATAAGAATTCTAATGATGCAGGAATGCAAAAAAAAATAAGTAAGGTTTCAGGTAAAATAGAAATAGATGAAAGTTATTTTAAGCTAAAAGAATAAGAGGTAAAGGAGGTAGAGAGGTGCAGGTAATAAAATGTCTGTATTTGGAATGTTAAAAAGAAATGGATATGTTTTATACTCAGATTGTTAAAAACTGCTCTAACAAAGAGTTGCTGCCAATATTAAGAGATTTAGTAAACTTAATGAGAGTGTAATTTATTCTGACAGCTGGAAAGCTTATGATGGTTTAATAAATTATGGAGCTAAAGAACATTACCGAGTAAAACACTCTAAAAATGAGTTTGCAAATGGTAAAAATCATATCAATGGTATAGAGAATTTTGTGGTTATTGCAAATTAAGATTAAACAAATTTAAAGGCATAAAAAGAGATAATTTTATACTTTATTTAAGAGAATATGAGTTTAGATATAACATTAAAAAAGATGATAAAGACTTGTATCAAGTTTTGTTAAAGCTGATAAGAGAAATTCCACTTAAGTTCTATTGAGCCTAAATTTATTAAAAGCTAGATTTAAATTTAAAAATGGTTGTTGAGTTGCATATTTACTAACATCATAAACAAATGGAAACTGCTCTTTTTTAATAACGTTAAATTCTTTTTTTAAATCTAAATATGATTTTTTAATACCTTGCTTATAATACTCTTGCCATTTAGCAAGTCTCCAGTTATAAGCTAAACGAGAACAGCCAAAAGCTTTTTTAAAATGAGTGATTGCTTTATTGTTTGGTTTTAATTCTATTTTATGAGATATTGTTAAATTAGTTACTAATTTAGTCTTATTCATTAACATTTGAAACTACCACTTTTTGCATATCATCTAAAAGTTTTTTATTTTTATTTGAACGAGAACCATAAAGTCTAGCTGAAAATACTGTTATAATTTCTAAAACATCTTTTGCTAATTCTTCTTCAAATTTCACACTTTCTTCGCCTTTGTTTATAATTATAACTTCTACTTCTTTTGCCTGACATATTGAAAATACAAGCTCTGCTCCAAATCTTAAAAGTCTATCTTTATGAGTTAGCACTAATCTTTTAACACTTCCTTCAAGTATTAAATTTAAAAGCTTAGTTAAGCCTTTTTTATAGTAATTCATACCACTACCTAAATCTTGTATAATTTCATAATTAAAGTCTTGTTTAGAACAATATAATTCTAATACTTGAATTTGTCTAATTAAATCATCTTTTTGGTCGTGAGAACTTACTCTTGCGTAAGCTATAGTTTTTAGGTTGTCATTGTTAAAAGTTATGTTTTTATTGATATTTTTTAGTGTTTCAAGCTTATATCTACGCTCCCCACCTTTGGTTAATTCATCAGGTTTTAGCAACTCTTTTTTATCCCAGTTTCTAAGTGTTTGTATAGTTACACCAAGAACTTTTGAAGCTTGTCCTATTGATAGTAATTTATTCATAAGTGAAATTAAACAAATTTAAAAATATTTGTCACTATAAATTTTATAAAATTTATGTTTAAGTTGGCTACACTATAAATCTATTAGAAAAATTTTATCGCCTGATTTTAACTCTATTAAATCTGTTGGATTTTGCAAATTTATAGAAGCTATTCGGCTGTTGTTTCTATAAATTAAGATTTCTGATATACTATCTCCTATTTGTAAAACATCTTTGTCTTTATCAAGTTCTATAAAAGCTCCATTGCCCCTTGTGGCAGCTTGGTTTTCACTAGTTTGCGTCTTTACAAATACAGCTTTTAATCCACTAAAAATTCCAGCTTTTGCGGCTGCTGTATAAGTAGTAAGTGGTGCATCAAGCACGATATCTTGGTTGGTTTCATTATCAAAGATATTTATAACCCCATTTCCTTTTTCAAACTTTATGGTTTTACCATCTTTTAAAACTTTACTAGTAGAAATTTTGTTATCTATACTATAAATAGCATCCCCTTCGATACTTAAATTTGCACTTGCAAATAAGCTCATACTAAATAAGCCAACACTAAAAAATCCTAAAAATTTTCTCATAATTAATCCTTTTTTTTAATTTTTTAAAAAACTTAACTCGTTATTAAAATTTGTTTTGATTTCATTACATGAATCAAGCACACTTAAAAGATAAATTTTATTACCTTCATCTTTATTGTCATTATATTTTCTTGGGTAATTTACATCCATATTTGATTTTGCATAAAATAAAACACCTATTTTTGTCTTATAGGCTTTCATATATTTTTCAATTTGATTTATGTTATTATAATCTTGCTGATTCAAATATCCATTTTTACAAAAATGGCGATACTTTGCGTCTATGACAGCTATGTTTTCTTTACTATCAGCCATACAAAAATCAACCCTATTTCCATCATTTACTTCTTGAGCTTTAAGTTTGTGGTTTTTATCTAAATTTTTAAAAAGTATTTTTTCAACATAGTTTTCAAAAAGTTCTGGTATATAGATGATATATCCAAAAGATCGGTTTTTGAGGCTATTTTGTTTACTACTATCACAATCTAGGAAAAAGTGGTTTAAAATAATAGCTCTTGCTAGTTTTACACACTCTTTGTAATCTTTATATAAAGAGTTTCTTAAAGATTTTGAGTTTATAGCTTTATCTAAATTATAAAGGTTAAATTTTTCATCTTTGGCATTTTCTTTTAAAAATTTTAGTAATGTATTATCGATTTCAAAATTTAAGTTTTTTTCTGAACTTATTATTTCATAAGCTTTTAATAAAACACTGGCTAAAGCTTTATCGCTAAGATGTTGTTTTTGTCTTGAAGTAAACGATCTTTTATAAATCATGTCTTTTTTGATATATGATTTATAGCAAATTTTCCCTTTTATATCAAAACCTTTGTGTAGCTCTTCACAAAAAACTTTAGGAAAACCATTTAATTTTGCTTTTTTAAGACATTTTATAAAAAGTATGTAAAGTAAATAGCTACTTGATGAAATTTTACCACTACTATTTGATAATTTTTTATTTGTCAAATGTATTTTTGAAAATAAAATCGAAGTTGTATTTTTAAGCATTTCAAATAAAAACTCATCTCCATATCTACAACCTATGTCATAGATTTTACCATTATGAAAAAATTTTCCGATGTAGTTTTGTGTTGCAAACTCGCCATCTTCTTCCTTGATTATAAAGCCATCTTTACTATTTTTAACTTTATCAAAGTGACTGTGATACCACTTTTTAGGATAAATATAAATAGTATGAGTTTTTAAATCTTGTATGTGAATTTCTTCACTACATTGTTGACAATTTTTAAAATTATCAACTAGCTTTACAACATTTGACATTCTTCTAGCCTACAAAAATTTTTTTAGCTTTTTCAATCTGATCTTCTATATCCTCATCTGCATAAACACTTCTTATATACTCTCTTAAAATTGGCTCGATATGTCTTTGCCAAATTTCTTTAACGCTTAAATTTTCTATTTTCATGAAATAAGAGTGTCCTATCTCATAAGCTCTACCTAAATTTAAACCACTACTGCTAGTAATAAATTCATTTAGCTCTTTGCATTTGTCTATATAATCAGGAGTTGCATTTTTACAAAACATTAAAAGCTCATAATCACACTCTTTTAAAATCCAAGTAAATCTTCTTCTTAAAGCTAGATCAAAACAATCTATACTTTTATCTACATCGTTCATAGTACCTATAATATAGACATTTTCTGGTATATAAAATTTACTCTCACCATTTTGATAAAGTATACTTAAACTTGAACTTGCATGACCTTGTGTAATTAAATTTTCAATTAATCTTGAATTTTTAGTTTTGATAGCATTTGATGCGCCTCTGTATTCAAGAAGCGTTAATGTCTCTCCAAATACAGATGAAACATCAGCTCTATTTATCTCATCTATAATGAAAAAATATGGCTTATCGCTATCTTTTGAAGCTTTCATACAAAACTCTTTAAAATCACCATTTATAAAATCTAACTTTAAATTTCCATTGTTATCAATCCCAACAGGTTTAATGCCATCGATAAAGTCCTCATAGTCATAACTTGGGTGGAATTGTATAAACATAGCTTCATAAGGGAAATTTAAATTATTAAGCAAATTTAAAATGCTTTTTACAAAGTATGTTTTTCCAGTTCCTGGTGCTCCATAATAAATGATGTTTTTACTGCATTTTGTTAGATGAGATATTATATTTTTATTTAATAATACATAAATAGCTTTTAAAAGCTCATCTTCAAAATTTTTATATATTTCCTTTAAGTTATTATAATCTTGATAAAGCTCCTTTTCTAAAATCTCTTCTAAAACATTGCCCAAACAATTTTTTAACAAAGTATCTAAAATTTCATTATCTATAGATACCGCATTACTTTTAAGATTAAGTTTCATGTAAATATAATCTAAAATTTTACATATAATTTGATGAATAATTTGAAAATTTTTAAGTTTATTTTTAATATCATTACTTATAGAAAAAGCATTTACACTACCATTATTTTGTTCTGTATATAAAAAATCAATTTCTTTACCTGAAAAATACTCTAATATTTTTTGAAAAATAGTTAAGTATAAAATACTATAATTATTACAAAAATTAAAATTAGCTTTTGCTAAAATATCATAAAAACTATTGTATAAAATTTTAAAATCACCTTTTAATAATGAATTAAATTTATATAACAATATAGAAATTTGAATATCCAAATAATCACTATTTTTATTGTTTGAAAATATTGTAGTTGTTGTATTAGGTATACATTGTTTAAAATCTTTAATTTGATTGTCATAGCATAAATCAAGCATTTTTTTAATATCATTTGCTTGATAATAATACTCTATCTTATTTTTATAATAACTATCATCTTTATTGCTTTCATTTATTGCTTTCATTTAAATATTTTTCTTTATTGTCATCTTTTTTTACACAAACAACAACCATATCTTCATCGGCTTTACTCATCTTATATCTTTGGTCTTTTTCATTCCAAGTTAAGTTTTTAAATATTTTTAGATTGCCTTTACAATCAACTATCTTACTAAAAATATTATAAATTTCTAGTAAGATAGTTGATTGTAAAGGCAATCTAAA
>OBRT01000143.1_pt1 | contig 23444 bp, 13 predicted proteins | sample 1494891 | NCBI WGS metagenome assembly OBRT01 (sample SAMEA3360688, study PRJEB22359) | human gut metagenome | biome: ENVO:urban biome; feature: ENVO:human-associated habitat; material: ENVO:feces | place: Bangladesh | collected 2011 | reverse complement strand
ATGCAAAGTTAAAAGATATATCGAAATAATGAAAATAAAAACGCCATAATATTAGAAAATCGTCAGTTTTATTGACCTAAATCAATGAAATTTATGAATAGACGTTGAAAAAAGAAGCTGAATACATCTTGTTTTTTCAATTTTTTCGTTTGCTTTAATGCAAAATTTACTGTATTTTTGCATAAACTTTGACCTAAATTACAATGAAAAGAATATTTTTATCATTCATATTTTTGTCTATTTGCAACATTCTTTCTGCCCAATTTATACACCCATGGGAGGAGTATTACAACGAATTAACCCAAGCAGAACAAGCGCAAGAAACGCTTAATGAAGACGCTTACGAACTCTTATGCAATTTAGAAGAAGCCCCTCTAAATTTGAATACCGCCACACGCGAAGACTTAGAGCGCATTCCTTTCCTCACCCCCAAGCAGGTTGAGGACATTCAAGCCTACGTTTATCAATATCATGGGCTACGAAGTTTGGGCGAATTGTCCATGATAGAATCGTTGGATATGACGCGTTGCCAACTGTTAAGGTACTTTGTTTATGTTGAAAACGCAGAGGAAAAAAGCCATTTTCCAACCGCTAAAAATATTTTAAAATATGGAAAACACAACCTCATATTTACAGGACAAATTCCTTTTTACACTCGAAAAGGTGATAGAAATGGTTATTTAGGCTATCAATATGCCCATTCTTTTCGTTATAAATTCCATTATTCCGACTACTTACAAGTAGGATTGGTGGGGGCAAAAGATGCTGGCGAACCTTTCTTTACCAACGGAAATCCAATGGGATACGACCATTATAGCTTTTATATTATGGCAAGAAAAATGGGGCGAATAAAGGCTTTGGCATTGGGAAGATATAAGGTAAAATTAGGACAAGGGCTGATTTTAAACACTGATTTTGGGTTTGGAAAGTTGGCAAATGTTGCCAATTTAGAACGCACAACCAATATTATTCGTCCCCATTCATCACGTTCACAAGCCAATTACCTACAAGGAGCAGCTGCAACCGTGGCACTTTCGAAACATATTGACTTCACTTCGTTTCTTTCTTATCGCAAGATTGATGCCACATTGACCAACAATGGAGCCATTCGAACGATACTTAAATCGGGCTATCACCGCACACCGAACGAAATGAACAAGAAGAATAATGCAGCAGAAACGATTATCGGAACCAACATTCAAGGTCGTTGGCAAAATTTCAACTTGAGTTTTGCAGGTTTATACACCCATTTTAATCGACCTTTGCAGCCGAATAAAAATGTAAAATATCGTGCCTTTGCGCCTGAAGGTTACAACTTTTGGAACATAAGCATGAGCTATGGTTATGTAAAACCACGTTGGAATATTAGCGGAGAGGTTGCTACAAGTAGCTCAGGAGGTGTGGCTATGATAAACAACTTATCTATTCGTGCCAATAACTCTTTATCTTTCAATCTTGTACAACGCCATTATGGTTACCAATACAATGCCATTTTTAGTCGAGGATTTAGCGATGGAGGACACATTCAGAACGAAACGGGACTGCTTATTGGGGCAGATTGGCAAGCCAATCGACACCTTTCGCTCATGGCTTACACCGATTTTGCTTATTTTCCGAAACCTACTTTCTTTACATCGAAGGCAAGTCATGCGTGGGACAACTGTATTTTAGCATCTTATAAAGTGGGAAAATTAGATTTTTCAGCACGCTACAGACTGAAAATTAGGCAACGCGACAACAAAGAAAAGACCTTCATGGAAACCGAAACCATGCAGCGGGGCAGACTTTCAACCACCTATCACGCAGAAAAATGGTCGGCAAAAACACAAATAGACATGGCTTTAAACAGTTTTCAGCAACAAAGTTTTGGTTATATGGTGAGCGAAAGTGCGATGTGGCAACCCACAAAATGGTTAAAAACTATCCTCAATATGGGCTACTTTCACACCGATGATTACGCTTCACGCCTCTATGTTTACGAACCAAACCTACTCTATTCGTTTACTTTCCCTACCTATGACGGCAAAGGAATGCGTCTTTGCGGAGTTGCACAAGCCAACATCACCGACCAGCTCATCGCTGTGCTGAAAATAGGTAGTACGAAATATTTCGACCGCAAACAAATAGCCTCATCATTACAACAAATCAATAGTTCTATAAAAACTGATTTGGAACTGCAAATACAATGGAAAATTGGGAAATAGGCTCTTTTGAAAACGAATCAAGGCAGCACCCGCATTTTTTATCGATTTCTCTCAACAACAAATAACAAAAGCTATGAGTTTTTTTATGCAATGAAGCTTTGTTATTTGGGGTCGTGTTTGCGAAACCATGCCATAACGAGCGCAAAAAGAATACTTGCCGGGATTGCTTTCAAAAGTATTTCACCATATAAAATAGGTGCATCTTGTGGCAATTCAAACAAAATTTGAATAAGGCAATAGACAATATAATAGCCAATAGCGTCAAAAATAATACGCTTTTGAGTGGGTTTTAATTTCATCATAAGAACGATTTATTCTGATTTTGTAAGCGGAAAGTTGATTAACGCTTTATGTCCAATTGAATTCTATCGTAGTATTGTTCTAAAATATCCAATATATCATCGGGCAAATAACTAAAAGCTTTTTCGCTAATCCAATCAGGAATTTCATAATAAGCCTCAGCAATTGAACCTGCTATGCACGCTTTTGTGTCGGTATCGCCATCACAAAGTACTGCCAAACGTATGGTTTCTTCAAAATTATTAGCGTCCATAAAGCAGCGCAATGCCATAGGAACTGTTTCTTGACAGGTGGCATCGAAATGACCTTGCGCCCCAATCTTGCGAATATCGCGCATAGATGGCAGCTCGTAACCATAGAATTTTTCAACTTTTTGCTCCACATCGGGCTTCGTAAAACGCATGTTTCGCAACCATGAAATCACTTCTGCCACACATTGCGCCCCCTTAATTCCTTCTTTATGATTATGGCTTACGGCTGCCGACGCCTCTGCTTCAGCCATAACCTCTTCCCAATCGGTGAAGAGCCACCCTACCGAACTGACACGCATAGCAGCACCATTGCCATAAGAATTTTTAGGTTCGTGATTTTTATCTAATAACCATTCTACAAACATATTGCCATATCCTCCCATCGGATTAGGGTATCTGCCACACCAATCTAACAGCGAATCTTTGTAAGTACGCCCATTTAGTATGGCATCGGCTATGGCTACTGTGCAAATAGTATCATCGGTGAACGAACATTCATTGGTAAAAAACTCAAAATCACGTTCTGGTGCAGCACCAAACTCAAAGCGTGAACCTACAATATCGCCTATAATTGCTCCCAACATAATGAAAAAAGGTTATTAAATATATGAAATCAAAAGATGATAGTACCCCCGATGAGAATCGAACTCATATTTCAGCTTTAGGAGAGCCGTGTTCTATCCATTGAACTACAAGGGCATAAACGGCAAACGAATGTTGATTGGCATTGCCGCCTGCTACTATTTCTTTTGCAAAGATACCAAAAAAAATACGTTTTAATAGACTTTTGTGTCTTTTTTTACTTCCTCTTTTAAACTTTTATGGCACAAAAAAGTCATAGTTTCAATTATGAAAAGGTTATATCTATTTTTGCTTTTGCTCGTATTCAATGCGGTAATTACGCTCGCACAGGGTTCTGTTAAAGGTAGAGTGTTAGACAAAAAGTCGAACACTGGGTTGGAATTTATCAATGTTGTCATACGGAAAACGGGCAGCACTAAGATACTTAAAGGGGCAATAACCGACACCGAAGGGCATTTTATCATCACCGATGTGCCTTATGGGAACTACACTTTAACGGCATCGTTTGTAGGTTATAAAGATTTAGTGAAACCTTTTGAAATCAGCAACACCAATACTAACAAAAATTTCATCGCACTTTATTTGTCGGAAGATGCAAAATCATTAGACGAAGTTGTCGTTACAGCGCAACGTTCCGACATGAAATTGGAAGTAGACCGCAAGACTTTCAATGTAGACCAACAGATTGCTAACGCTGGCGGAGTGGCTTCTGACGTGTTAGAGAATATTCCAAGCGTTGAAGTAGATAACGATGGCAATGTTTCTTTGCGTGGAAATTCGAGCGTAGAGATATGGATTAATGGCAAGGCATCAGGTCTTACAAGCGACAATCGTGCCAGTGTTTTGGAACAATTGCCTGCTGAAAGCATTGAGAAAATAGAAGTTATTGACAATCCATCGTCAAAGTTTTCGGCTGAAGGTTCGGCAGGTATTATCAATATTGTGTTGAAAAAAAATCGTAAAGCAGGCTATTATGGTAGCGTACAAGCTGGGGCTGACACCCGAGGAGGGGCAAACACATCGGTCAATATCAATTATAATAGTTCGCTTATCGATGCGTATGCAAGTGTAGGCTACCGCCACAGAAAGCATAAAGGCGGTTCGTGGAGCGAGCAAACTAACCTTAATACCAATACCTATCAACGTTATGCTGCCGAAAACGACCGACAAGGCAACAATCTTTTCACTCGTGCTGGACTCACTTTACACGCTACAAAGAAAGACGACTTCTCGTTAAGTGGTATGTTTATGTTGGGTGGCGGCAGCAGTAGCAACACCACTCCTTACCATTACGGTACAGTTGGTGCGCCATTCGATAGCCGTTTAATGTATCGTACCACCACTGGCGACAACGATATGCGCATGCTGCACGGCGAATTTGGCTATCGACACAATTTCACGGATAAGCATTTCTTAGATTTTACAGTAGGTTATAATAAATGGAAGTCGGACCATGGGAATATTTATCAGGACTCTACCACCTATTTTAACGCCCAAGGCGACGTAGTTCCATCGGAATATAACGGCACATACCAATATCGTCCAATGCACGTTAATAACTCTTCATGGGAAATAAAGTTGGACTATGAGAACCAAATTTCTAAGGCTCTCCGCCTTCAAGCAGGCTATCAAGCCAACCTATCTAAGGAGAATACGCCTCAAGAAAGTTTTATCGACCGCAATAGTTACGAGGGGAACAATCTTCAAGAGGACGAGGCTTATTACAACCGATTTATTTATAAGAACGACGTTCATGCCCTTTACACCACATTAGCTTATAACTTTGGCAAGTTCGGACTTATGGCTGGTTTGCGTGGAGAGTATTGGAAAGTAAATACAGAGAGCTATTCGTGGGCGCAAGAACACGATGCAAGTTTGCGTGGAACACCTTTCAAAAAAGATTATTTCCAGCTCTTCCCAAGTATTTTCATGAGCTATCAACTCACTCAGAACGACCAATTGCAAGTGAATTATACACGCCGTTTGCGCCGACCATGGGGTGGACAACTCAACTCTTTCCGCAATACACGCGATGCAACCATCACTTCTTTTGGTAATCCAAAACTTACACCTGAATACAGCAATTCGTTCTCATTGAATTATCTCCGCACCTGGGCAAAACATTCGCTATTGGTTTCGGCTTATTACCGCCCAACTACTGACGTAATGCAAAGCATAACTTATCGTGGACAGACTGATGGTAAGATGTATCAAACCACTTTCAACGTGGCAAAAAGCACCTCTACGGGTTTGGAATTGACGGCTCGCAACCAACTTTTCCGCATTCTCAATCTTTCAACCACAGCCAATTTCTATTATTACAAGCTCAATGGATTTGATTTCGATATTGAAGGACAAACCATAACGGGCAAAGGCAACAGCAGTTTCACTTGGAATGTGCGCTCGCAAGCCAGTATTATGTTGCCATACGATATGTCTTTGCAAATCACAGGCAATTATAATAGTTGTCAGAGCTTAGCGCAAGGCTACAGAAAGCCAAGCGGTAGTGTGGACTTAGGCTTCCGTAAGAGTTTCTTTAATAAGCAATTGATGTTGTCATTAAACTGTCGCGACCTCTTCAACACACGCAAAAACAAGAGTTACATATCCAACGACTCGTTCACACGCTATCAAGAAAGCTGGCGTTCAGCCCGACGTGTTCGTTTAACCCTTACTTGGAACTTTGGAAACACCAAGAAACGTAAGGATAAACAGCGTGATAACGAAATGGACGACGACTTTGGCAACTCTCCATACGATACAGGAATGGGCGAATAAACGTTTATTCTTTCACAGAAAAAGACCAACACTTGTTTTAGTACCCAAGGTTAGAAAATGAAGTATCACGATTTTTCTAACCTTTTTTGTTAGTTTATACGCCCGTATAATCCTCTATATTCGCGCGTTCACAACCTACTTTATGCCAATAAAAAACTCAAAACAAGACAAAACTAATTCTTAAAAAACACCTTAAAATACAAGAAATTTTGACCAATCTGTATTGTTTTGAAAATCAAGTGTTTATAAAACCATTTTTCAAACTTATTATTTCTCAATTCAAAACAATAGGTTTTGCGGTTCAAAAGAGCCTATTTTGAACCGTAAAACCGCCTATTTCAAAAATTTAGAAAATATGAATTGTTCCATATTCCACAATTCTGCATTAAAATAAGTGGAGTTTAAAAGTTTATTTCTCTATCTCTTAGCCACCATTCGTTGCTCATATTTTGTGCAATAACAAATTGAAAGTCTTAATTTTACAATGCTCTTATGTTTTTGAATCATAAAAAAGTAGTAACTTTGCACCTTATAATTACTTTTTAAGCAATAAAAAATATGAGACAAAAACATTTTATAGCAGTTGCAATTGCTATGGTTACTATGATTTTAAGTAGTTGTGGCACATCGAAAAATGTAAAGAATCAGCCCGACACAATGCCTGCTCCGTCAGTAGCAGCAGTTACTGCCAACCCTGAAATCGTTAGTATTCCAGAAGTTATCACGATGTTAGACAATCCTACTTCCGTGTCTGAAGTTGCGAAAAAGTATGGCTACAAGCAAGTAAACGGCTACGAAATTTATCATTTCGATAAGTTTTCAAAACTCTTTTACAAGAATTGTCGCCTTGCAAAAGTCATCACAGAAGGTAAATATGAAGACTATCCAAAGCCTTTAAAGAAAGGTATTTCAAGCTATATCGCCTTCAAAGACGATGCCATCATCATAGGTGTGTTCAACAAACCAGCTTATGACAACCTCGTAGCACAGGTAAAAGCAGCTGGGTTTGTCCTCGATATGCCTGGCAATGAGGACGTTTACAAGAATGGAGCCCACACCATTGGGTGTCTTGAGAGTGCAAAAATTATTAGCATACGATAACTATTCAGCCTTCATAGGCTTTAAAATCATTCGAAACAAACAAAGATTAGGTCATTCCACCTATTTAATGTAACTTTGCAAATAGAAAAATAAAAGATTATGACAGATAAGAAATTTAAAAGAACCACCGTAACGGCAGCTTTGCCATACGCCAATGGTGGTGTGCATATAGGACACCTTGCAGGGGTTTACGTTCCTTCTGACATTTATGTGCGCTACTTGCGTTTGAAGAAACAAGAAGTTTTATTTGTAGGAGGTAGCGATGAACATGGTGTGCCTATCACTTTGCGTGCAAAGAAAGAGGGCATTACGCCACAAGAAGTGTGCGACCGTTACCACAAAATGATTAAAGATTCGTTCGAGGAATTTGGTATTTCGTTCGATGTTTATAGTCGGACCACGAGCGAAACCCACCATAAGTTTGCATCAGACTTCTTCCGTAAACTCTACGATGAAGGCAAACTCATTGAAAAAGAAAGCGAACAGCTTTACGATGAAGAAGCAAAACAATTCTTAGCCGACCGTTATGTAATGGGCGAATGTCCTCATTGCCATAACGAAAACGCATACGGCGACCAATGCGAGAAGTGCGGAAGCGACCTCAGTCCTATGGAACTCATCAATCCACACTCTACCATTTCGGGTTCAAAGCCTGTCGTTAAAACTACAAAGAACTGGTATTTGCCATTGAACGATTATCAAGAATGGTTGAAACAATGGATTTTGAACGACCATAAAGAGTGGCGTCCAAACGTTTACGGACAATGTAAGAGTTGGTTGGATATGGATTTGCAACCTCGTGCCATGACTCGCGACCTTAATTGGGGTATCCCTGTGCCTGTGGAAGGTGCAGAAGGAAAAGTACTTTACGTTTGGTTCGATGCGCCAATTGGCTACATCTCAAACACAAAAGAGCTTTGCGACAGCAATCCAGAACGCTTTGGAAAATGGGAAAAGTGGTGGCAAGACGATGAAACACGCTTGGTTCACTTCATTGGAAAAGATAACATCGTGTTCCATTGCATCATCTTCCCAAGCATGTTGAAGGCACATGGCGACTATATTTTGCCCGATAATGTCCCTTCAAATGAGTTCCTCAATCTTGAAAACGACAAGATTTCTACCAGCCGTAACTGGGCAGTTTGGTTGCACGAATACTTGATAGACTTCCCAAATAAGCAAGATGTACTGCGTTATGTGCTTACTGCCAATGCGCCAGAAACGAAGGATAACAACTTCACATGGAAGGATTTTCAAGAGCGCAACAATAGCGAATTGGTAGCAGTATATGGCAATTTCGTCAATCGTGCTTTGCAATTAACCCAAAAATATTGGGGCGGTGTAGTGCCTGCTTGTGGCGAATTGCAAGACGTAGACCGTCAAACAATTCAAGAATTTAAAGACGTTAAGGAAAAAGTTGAAAGCTATCTTGATGTATTTAAGTTCCGTGAAGCACAAAAAGAAGCCATGAATTTGGCACGAATCGGTAACCGTTACATCACAGAATGTGAGCCTTGGAAGGTTTGGAAGACCGACCCAAAACGTGTGGAAACCATATTGAACATTTCGCTCCAATTGGTTGCTAACCTCAGCATTGCTTTTGAGCCATTCCTACCATTCAGTAGCAAGGAACTTAGAAACTTGATAAACCTTGCTGAATACGATTGGACACAACTCGGAAGTACCGATATCCTTGCTGCTGGACACCAGTTGAACGAACCACACTTGTTGTTCGAAAAGATAGAAGACGAAACCATCGATGCCCAACTCCAAAAGCTTGAAGACACAAAGAAGGCAAATGAAGCTGCCAACTACAAGGCTGAGCCAATTAAAAAAGACGTTGCTTTCGAAGATTTCGAAAAGATGGACATTCGTGTGGGACACATTGTTCACTGCGAAAAGGTAAAGAAGAGCAAAAAACTCTTGAAATTCACCATTGACGACGGTACAGGTACAGAGCGCACAATCCTTAGTGGTATTGCTGCTTTCTACGAACCTGAACAACTTATCGGCAAAGACGTCCTCTTCGTTGCCAACTTTGCGCCTCGCAAAATGATGGGTATCGAAAGTCAAGGCATGATACTTTCAGCCGTAAACTTTGATGGTTCACTCAGCGTAACGACAACATTGAGCGAAGTAAAACCAGGCAGTCAAGTAGGTTAATCCTATTCTATACAGCATAAAAAAGATGTATTCCGCAAGAATACATCTTTTTTTTTGTTTTATTCCTACGACTTTCGATGTGAAAGCAATATTGCTTTTTGAATTGCAAAAATACAGCATAAACAAAATAAACATATCATTTCTACTTGATTTATATCAATAAAATTGCAATAATGCAAAGTTTTACACCTTTTTCCTTTGAACTTTGAAAAAACTCCATTACATTTGCAATGTGTTTTTCATAGTATTAGATTTAAGGTTAACAAAGGTTGGAGTACAGCGGTACTCCTTTTTTTATGCCTTGAAATGACGATTTTAGACTATAAAACCAGCCTTCCATCTTTCCTTTTTATATAATCAATCAGTTCGCTGAAAAGTTGATTTTGACGCAATGTGGCTTCATTTCCTGTCAAAATGAGTTGTTTTCGGGCGCGAGTTATGGCGACATTTAGTTTGCGGTCGATTGCTTTTCCGTCTTCAACGAAGGTGTTGGCAGTGAGAAATTCCAATTGAAAGCGGTTCAGAATGGTGAACGAATAGATGATAACATCACGCTGACTGCCTTGATAACGCTCCACAGTGTCAATACTTATCTTTTCTATTTCGGGCAAATGGAGCTGTTCTAATTCCTTTCTTATCATTGCAATTTGGTTTCTGTAAGGTACAATGATACCAATTGACTTTTGTGCATCGAATGTTTTGCCCATTTGTCGGTGTAAACGGCGTACAAGGTCGGCTACAATGTGCGCTTCTTCTGTATTTACTTTCTCTGAAATATTAGCTTGACGACACGATTTTGAAGGGATAAAAATCATGCGATGCGTCTTTAAAAAGTCATCAATTGCATCTTCACTTTCTTCGTTATAAGGCAATTTTAATTCCATTTGATGCTCCAAAGGCACACATTCTAATTGCTCACGAGCATAGAAATAAGCGTTTGGAAAAGCTGCAATATCGGGGTGCATACGTCCTTGTTTACGCAATATACCTATGAAATCGGTGCGTTGAGCTGCTCGTTCGGTCAATATGAGGCGTTCAAACAAGGAGTTTGCACAGTTAGGAAGGTGTATTTCTTCTAACAAAGGCGAATTGCTTGCCGACTCTTTACTGTCTTGTTGCACCACGGCAGGCAATTGTTTATGGTCGCCAATGAGGATAAATTTGTTAATTATCTGCTTTTTATTTCTATGTGCAGCAAGCAATCCAACGATATTTGGTTCAAGAATTTGACTCGCTTCATCAATGATAGCAAGTTCAAAGTGTTTAATATCAAAGATTGCCGTGTGTGTAGCGAGGCTTGCTGTGGTGCTGACAATGATGCGAGAAGCTGCAATGGTTTGTTTAATATGCTCTAATGTAGGGTTTGTTTTTATTGCATTGGCAAGCAAATTATCGGTAAATCGTGGGTCGCACGAGTATTCTTTCGACAAGCGGAGAAATGGAATTTCGTTGTCAGCGAGCATTCCGCAGATTTCGTCCACGGCACGATTGGTGTATGAAAGTAGCAATATATCTTTTCCTTCATGCTCTCTTACAAGATATTGCAATGCCATTGAGGTTTTGCCCGTACCTGGAGGACCGATTAAAAGAAAATAATCTGAAGCTTGTTTGGCACGCAAAATAATGTCATCATAGGTAGGATTATAACTTTTTGTAAGTCCTATTGTTGTGTCTTTTTGTGGCTCTCGTTGTCCTAAAAGCAAGTCTTTTCGTTCTTTGCTTGCCGTAACGAAAGTATGTAGACCTTGAATCGCTGTTGTAGCACCTATATCACTGCTGCTATGTTCTATTGCAAATTGGTCGCCAGAGAGTAAATCAGGGTTCTGTTGTCCATCGTTCAAGCGCACAATGATGGTGTTACTATGTATTTCTTGTAGCGAACCACGAAAGAGAATGGCGTTTCTGACATCGGGGATTTCGTTTTTTCGATGAGCATACAGATACACCATATCGCCACGGCGAAAGTTTGGCAGAAAATTATCACCTTGTTCTGGTACAGAAAGTGTAACAATATCGTAGCCGCTATACTCTGAACTTTTTTCTTTTTGGGAGATTTTCAGTCCTGTGTAGATGTTTCCCGTTTCTATTTTTCCTGCCAATGGCATGTTCCAAAGGTCGGCATTGCTGCTACCAGTTCCCTCTTGATAGCCCACTTTTGATATGATTTGCTCTTTGATAACGAAGCGCATCATGCGAGAAAAATAGGCTTTTTCTAACGCTGTAAGGTGGTGTAGCGGTGCAAGCGTTGTGGTTAAACGAGGCAAAATATATTGTTCATAAAAACGGTCGTTACACGTTTCTATTTTTAAAGTGTTGGGTGTGAGTTGCGGAATGAGCTTTGAGAAGTCGTTTTCGCCTATCCAATACTCTGTTGCTACCACTTGATTGCGGAATTTTATAGCTTCCATGATGAGCGATTGCAAGGCTTCTACTTCTAAAAGTCCGTCAGGGAGTGGATATTTCGAGTAGAGTAAATGAATGTTTGTAGCTCGTGTACTGCGACTGAAATTGTATTGTAAGATGCCAAAATAGAGCAAAACTTGCACATAATGTTTCTCTAAATACATAGAGCCGTGCTTGTTAGGGCGTTTGTTTGCAATATGAAAATTCTTTCCCGACTTTTGTTCTACTAATAATTCAAAATCAGTTGTCATTAAATCGACACGTCCTTGTATGCCCAAACTTTCGCAAACGAACGATGGTTCGAGTATTGCTTTTTGCTTATCGTAGGTTTTAAACAAATCGTCTACGATACCTTGAATGTTTTTAGCTTGCTTTTTGCCGTCTTCTATAAATTCGTTTGGTTTAAAATCGGTGCAAGTAGCAAAGTCTAAAGCCTTATTTCGGAAGTTTGCTTTAAAGGCTTCTGTGATGTCGTATTGCGGATTATTGATGATTTCGTCGAGTGCTGTGCTGGCAAAATTACCCAACAGAATGGCTGAACTCGACGCTTTCGATTGCATTCTATTGACCAAATAGAGCAACGGGTGGTGTCCATATTCTTCAAAACATTGGGCGATGGAAGAAATATCGACAAGGAAATCGGGTTCAACAACGATGATACGTGGCACGATGCGTTTCCGTTTTACACTGCAATCCAGTAAGTTTAATTGCATTCCTTCCCGCAAGATTTTGCGAATATAAGTTAGGTTTATGTGTTCTGGCGTATTGATATAATCTACGATAATCTCCTCTTCTCCAGCTTCTTGGTTGAGTATTCCGACCCGAATTGTTTGCTCGTCCCACGCGTGAACCGTACAACGAATGTAGCGATAATTGGCAATTTGAAAGTTAGTGCGCCTTCCAATGCTTGGAATCTTCCCAACGAGAAAAGCAGGGATAGGCATATTGAAAACCGCAGAAATGAAAATAGCCAATGCACGGCAATCGTACAAGAGTTCTTGAGGTAGGATTGGTGCAACGGAATTGCTGTGGTGGCGCATCAAATGAATGGCTACCGTGTCTTGAGGGGTGATGTTGTGCTGTCGGCAAAGCCTATCAACTTGCGAAGAAAGGTTACCGAAACCATGTTGAGTGCCTTTCAATCCTTCGTGGCAAGCCAATACTAACGTGTCGTGTATCAGCTGATTTTGTGTAGAAAAGTCATTATCAGAAAAGTTGATAATCTCCTGAATACGAGCAAAAAGTTCGTGTGCTGTTATGTTTCCTTCGGTCATTGTCCTCCCAATCTTTCAAAATAAATGATGAGTTCTTCCCACGTTTTAAATTCATCGCTGCCAAATTGCAGCGTTGTCCCCATAAAACCATCATTTTTATTGGTAGAAATCAAGTAATCGCCTAATAAGAGTTGAGGTTCATTAGCAAATAAAACATGGTTCCAAGCAGGCACACTGAACACCTCTTTTATCCATTTTTGCACCTCTATCATTGCTGTTGGATTGTTGGTTGGGGCAGGGGCTACAAAGTAAATATTATAGTGATTCAACAGCATTTCGTAAGCCTTGAACAAACTTGATTTTGGTTTTCCGTAATTGTCCGATAGGGTAGACCAATCAATGAGTACGGTTTTGCGCTCACGTCCTTCTTGTTTGTCGTCAATCCACCGAATAACGGGCATGATGAAATGGAAGATTGCTTTCTCAACAAGGCGGTGTTCACCATGAAAATGAATGGCTTGCGAGTAATGTTCATGGAATAAATCGAAGGTATGAACAATCGGGTCGGCATCGCCAAAGAGACCGTAAACCCTACTTTTTTCCTCCTCTGTAATGACTGAAAAACATTGTTCGGTAATCTCCTTATACTCCTTTTGCAACGCCTTTGTAACGATAATTTCTTGTACACCGTCTTTGCGTGGATTTTGAAAAACTTGTTTTCCCAACATATTGCTTTCGCTAATGGTTGTTCCCATGTGGAAAGCTGGATTTACACAGATGCGGTCGGTGCCGTAAAGCATTTCGGTGTACATGCCACCCATTGATGTTCCAATGAATAAGTCGGGTTGTTCGTCTGCTTGAATTTGTCGTAAAAGCGACATCGCCTCTTCGGGGTGAATGGGCAAGTCGGGTGCAATCACCGTAGATTCTGGCATATATTCTTGCAGAATTTTAGCCGTATGGGTAGCCCCAGACGACATAAAGCCGTGAACATAGACTATTTTTTTGCCCACCATTAAGTCTGCAAACGTTTTTCTATATTGATTTTCCATTGTTATTTGTATTGAATTTGTGAAAGCGGAACACATTGTTATTCCACTTATTATCGTTTTCTTGAATCAATTGAGAGCCTTGTTCTTTGCTTATCGTGCAACTCTCTCAAAAGTCATACCTATTGTTTTGAAATTCAAAATAGGCTCTTTTGCGCTTCAAAACCTATTGTTTTGCGTTTCAAAACAGTAGGTTTTGATTTTTGGCATCTATGGAAAGGGTGTCAAGAGATACTATTTTGAAAAACACCAACAAGTGCAAAAATACAAATAATAATCGTAAAACGATTGCGTAAAAACCTGAAATGGGATAAGCATTCCTATATTTTACGACTTTCATACATCCGCCTCGTTAGTTTTTCTAATTTGGGTGCAAAAAATCTCCCATTATTGAGTGGTGCATTTTATAAGAAATCACTATTTTTAGGTATTGTGGAGAAATGTCATTATTTCTAACTTTGCAGCATCTAAAAAAAGTTTATGACAAAGGATAAATATCATATACAAAGAATTTCTGAATTGAAACAGCACAGTAGCGCATCATTCATCATAGAATGGTGCGCTTTTTTTGTGAACAAAACAGAAAAATGTCCGTTAATAAAATAGCGATGAAAATATTAAAAGAAGAAATAAGAAGCCGAATTGTCATGGCTGCTCGCAATGAGTTTATTAAAAATGGCTTTAAAAAAACGTCGATGCGCACGATTTCTGCAAAGTCAGGAATTGTCTTAGGTAATATCTACAATTATTTTAAGACAAAAGATGATATTTTTTATGCAGTTCTCAAACCTTTACTTGCCGTCTTACATGAAAGAATGGCTTCCTATCACATAGAAAAAGACAAGATAGACAAAGTTGGTTTCTCGATGCAAGACCAAAAAGATTTGCTAAGAGAAACGCTTAAAATAATTTTCTTGTATAAAGAAGAATTAAAGTTGCTGCTCTTTGAGTCAAAAGACACTTCTTTGGAAGTTTTCCGTGAGAATTTTATCGACGAACAAGTAGCAATAAGTAAAGAATATATTGACCACATGCAAAAAGTATATCCACAACTTCAAACAAATGTTTCACCACTATTCTTTCGGATTTCCTCTTTTATATGGGTAACAATTATAGAAGAAATTGTTTCAAATGCAGAAATCGGCAAAGAAGAGGCAAAACAGACTTTGTCTGAATATATACGCTATAACACGACAGGATGGCAAGCACTCATTAACCAATAAGATTATGAAAAGATTATTCATCGTAGCGATGTTGTGTTTATGTCCAACGATTTTGGCTGCTCAAAATACATTAAGTGGGAAAATCATGGATAAGGATACAAAACTTCCAATATTTGGTGCATATGTATCAATCAAAAACACAAAACAAAAAACAGTTTCAGGTAAAACAGGCAATTATCAAATTGATATACCCTTAAAAGGAACATATATTGTTGAGATTTCATTTGTTGGATATAAACGAGTGAGGCAAGCCTTTGTGTCAAATGGTAATGCCACGAAAGACTTTTTTTTGGAAACATCTGCGAGTGCACTTGACGAAGTTGTAGTAAGAGCCTCCGCACAGAAGGCAGAAATAAACCGTATTCGGCAAAGTCCTATGGCTGTAACGGTCGTAGATGGAGCCAAGTTGAGGGGACGTTCAAGCGGTATAGAAGAAATTCTCACAAGAACGTCTGGCATCAAGGTGAGAAAGTCAGGCGGATTAGGAAGTGCCTCTCGCATATCTGTACATGGGTTGGAGGGTAAGCGAGTCGCTGTCTACATCAATGGATTTCCTTTAAATAGCCCTGACGGTTCCTTTGATATTAACGATATTCCGATTGATGTAATTAAGTACATAGAGGTGTACAAAGGAATCGTTCCTGCAGAATATGGTGGTGATGGACTTGGAGGTGCTATCAACATAGTGACACGAGAGGATGAATGTGACCTAGTGGGTTTTACGCAGGAATTGGCATCATTCGGGACATCTAAGACACTTGCAAGTGCCCAGAAACTTTTTGCAATGTTGCTTTCTTCAAGAACAAATCCAAGAACAATTATATGATGTCATGGCCAGTGTTTGAGACTAATCTACCTGCTTCTGAATACAGAAAGGTGAGACGAAACAACGACTATTATGACGCAGACTTCTATCATGTGGGCATAGGTTTTAGAAAGCAATACTTCGACAAACTGGATTTGGAATGTGCTTTTTACAGGAATAAGAAAGGCATACAGTCTCTCAACTTTGACTCTCGATATGCCTATACAAAAAGTCTTAATATTATGCCTACTTTGAATATGGAGAAGAAAAATTTCATTTTCAAAGATTTGGATCTGAAAAACACACTTGTTGTTCCCATCATACGTTCTAACATGACGGATACGGCAACTACAAGAACGCAATGGAATGGGACGGTCACGCAAGCTAATGGGGAGACAGAGGATAATCTTTTCAACGAGTCCCATGACCGGCAATTTGAGTTGCGAAATAAATTTAACTTGAAATATACACTTGGACGACATACTTTCAATCTGAATGATCAATTCGTATTCTCAGACTATAGACCTAAGGACGATCGTATGAATGAATACCTTGGCTTCGACCCCAGTTCATTTCCCAGCAAAATGACTTCAAACAACATCGGACTAAGTTATTTGTTTGCTTCTTCTAATAATCGCTTTCAGAATTCCTTGACAATAAGCATCTATTATCTGAAGTCAAAAATCTATAGAACAAGCGATGCCTTGTCAAAAGACAAGACAGAAAACGTATTCGCTCCCAAGCAGACCAACGTGAACAAAACGTATTATGGCTTTAGCGAAGGGCTTAGCTATGAATTATGGAAAGGTGTGAGGGGAAAAATCTCGTTTTCACACAATGTGAGAATTCCTGATACGGGAGAATTGTTCGGAAACGGAATGAGTATCAAACCTTCTGTAAATCTTCAGCCAGAAGTTGGAAATAATTTGAACATTGGGGTCATCATGGACAAGAGAAATCTATTGGGGCTTACTCGTGTGCAATGGGAAACAAACTTTTATTATATGTACATGAAGAATATGATAAGACTTTTCCCCGCTGACATCCGTTCCATATATATAAACTTAGGAAAGACAAGTACGCTTGGTTTCGATACTGACTTAAAGGTAGATATAACCCCAAACGTCTATGCATACTTTAATCTTACATTACAGGACATTCGAGACCGTCAAAAATGGTTAAACGATGAGAAGGGTTCGGATAATCCTACGTATGACAAGCATGTTCCCAACATACCTTCATTTTATTACAACTATGGCATGGAATATCACGTTGAAGGTTTGTTGGGAAAGACGGAGTTGTCCAGAGTTTATGTTGATGTTTCTCATGTCGGAGAATTCGATTGGGGCTGGCAAATGAGCACACTGCCCGACCAACGTAAGAAATGGATCATTCCTTCCAACGATGTGTTTACCATAGGACTTCAACAGTCATTTTGGCATAACAATGTTTCTCTGAGTTTCGAGGTCGAAAATATTTTTGACAAAGAGAACTACATGGAATTCAAAATGCCACTGCAAGGCAGAACCTTTAAGGCTAAATTGCGTTTTAATCTGTTCCGAGACAAAGTCTCTGGAGGAGCTATGAGTATGTAAATTCTTATTATTCATTTCAAAAATTTATAGTCAAAATGAAACATTATTTCTTAGTCGCAGCCACGGCGCTGCTTGTGTTATCAGGTCTTTCCTCATGTAGTAAAGACACTCCAGATGTTCCTCCAACGCCACCAGCAAAGTCCGAGGCAGGATTTGTGCATAGCGTGAATATTGGAGAGAACACATATGTCAGTCTGTTCAAGGACTTGACAGCCAGTTCGCTCAATACGGACAATGCTTTGGTGTTTGCCAAGGGTGCATTTTCATTTGTACATGGTGGCAAGGTATATGTGACTGACACGGAACACCTTTACAAATATGCACCAAAAGATGGCAAGCTCGTCCAAGAGGGCACGACTATGGTTTTCCCAAGTGGTGCAAAGGCAACGTACATCACGTTCGCATCCAATAAGAAGGCATATGTTTCTTGCCTTGGTATAGGAAAGGTGTGGATTATTGACCCATCCTCAATGACGAAGACAGGAGAAATAGACTTATCCGACTATTCTTTGGGAAAGTCCTCTGGTGACAATAATCCTGAACCATGTGCCTCTGTTATCAGAGACGGAATTTTATATGTGTCACTGAATGAAATGAAGTCTGCTTATTCTTGCGAAACTGGAGCCTATGTTGCATTAATTGACACGAAAACAGACAAGCCAATCAAACTTATTAGTGATAGTCGCGTTACGATGTCGTCCAGTGGAACACCTGCTGGTGATCCGTTTGTGGACGAGAAGGGTGATATCTATTTCTATTGCGTAGGAATGTTCGGTTATCAGAAGGGGGCAAAGGAAGGCTTCTTGCGCATTAAGAAGGGAGAACAGGAGTTTGACAAGTCTTATTGCTTTACCCTTGCAGACGTAAATTTGGATGGTGTAAAAGGAGGTAAAACTTCATATGCCTATAATAAGGTATATGGTGGAAACGGAAAGGTTTATGGATACCTAAATATTCCTGGGGCAGCAAGCAATCCACCAGATTACGTTCATGATAAATCGTTTCAGCCTTTTGAGATTAATCTCTATGATAAGACTTGCAAGAAGATGAACTTCTCAGGAACTACAGGCTGGGCGGCATCCATTTGCAAGTCGGGCAATGACATCATCTTCGGTATGTCAACTGACCAAGGTTTGGGCTACTCTGTCTATCATATGAATGATGGGAGCTATGAGAATGTAAAAGTAAAAACTTCTGGTGCACCATATATGATTAGTAGTCTGAAATAGAATATATTTCCTTGTCGAAAGTAAAATATTTCGACAAGGAAATTGTTTTCCTATCTATAAAAAATAACAGGATGAGAATCTTTTTCTTTTTGACACTTTATTTATAGAGAATACAAAATGAAGAAAAAAATATTAGATATAATCGCCGTCTCAAGTATTATAAGTGGTGTGTTTATTACGGTCTGTGACTATCTTGTCCAGATGCGATCAACGGAAACGGAACAATTCGTGTCAAGATTGTTGGTATTAGACGGAGTGTCCATTACTTTATTGTCTTATGTATGTATTTTTGCTTTTCTCTTTTGGATAATAGGTCTCTATCTTGTTTATTTGACCACGCATTTAACTCAATACAACTTTAACCTCAATCATTTTAGATTGGAACTAAAGTTTTTAAATGAAGATGTTTTGTTTCTTTAGAACAAAGAAAGCTGACCATAATATTGTTTTATTCAGAAGTCAAAGCTCATCAATGGATTTTTCTCGAAAAAGGAATATGCTGCGATTATAGTTAAAACATTGATAGCAAGCCTTTGCAAAAGTCGTCTGTAATACAAAAAACAATATTTTTGTCTTTGGTAACCATCGTCATACTTATTGTAACTATTTGATTTATACTATAAAGATATAAAAATATCGCGAAATTACCAACTTGTTTAGGGCTTTTTCTTATTTCGAGTTCAGATTTATAAGCATAATAAAACCCCGAAAGTTTTTATATTCAACTTTCGGGGAAGGGGCTTCATTATGAATTGAACTGAGCTTGGTGCTTACAGTTCTTATTTCTTTGAAGATTTATCCTTATTTCTTTATAAACTTTAATGTGCAATTATCTACTTTAACAAGATAAATACCCGCTGTAAGATGACCAATATTTACTATATTTTCACCAACCTTCAAGTTTAGTTCAGCAAACATTTTACCTTGTAAACTATAAATTTTTGCATTGCAGTCCTTTGGAGTTGTAATGGTAATAACGTCTGATGCAACATTTGGAGTTAATGAGCATTCATTTATTGCAATCATTCCATCTATACCATCTGTACCATCTGTAGTTCCGATTTGGCTACCTCCGACTTCATTACCAATAGATTGATAATTGTTATTCGCATTTGGCATGACTTTGAAATCGAAAGTAGGTCCCATAGTAGGCTCAGTAACCTCTGCACCAAAATAATCGTTTGCAGACCGATTTACATAGAATGGAACAACGTCAGTTGGATAATACAACCATTGTGAGCCACCAGTATTATAACGAATATTGACGTAATATGTACTCTTCGTTAAATAATAGGTTGGGAAAGTTATATCAACATATCCGTTAGAATTTGCTGCAAGTTTGAGCGATTTTGTTGATGCCATATTACTATTGATAGCCTTTGTGCCATATAGCTTATCGGTAACATAGAAACTCACTCTTCCATCAAAGCCTGTCATAGATTTCAAGTATACACGTGCAGTAAATTTATCTGTCGCTGTTGAAATTGTAGCGTTGTCAGAACCAAGATATGTGCCACTTTGGAAGAAGAATACAGTTTGTTGTTTAATATCATTAACAGTTATAGGCTCTTCTTCTTCAGCCTTATTAATAGTAAGTTCACCTATTTTCCAAGTTTTTTGGTCTGAACCAAGTTTTACTGCAATTTCTTTATTGTCAAGCATATAACCTGCAATAAGGCTATATTTTCCAACTGCTAAATTAGAGAAATTTTTATTGGTATAGAAGGAGAATGTTACACGTTGGCTCTTTCCTATCTTTGCATTACCTTCAGAGATAAGTACAGCCTCTTTTACGTTTTTGCTACCTTCTGCCAAAGCATAAAGCATGAGTTTACCATTGTAGTCAGCATCACCTTCGTTTGCTATCGTTACAGGAATTTTAGTATTTCTATGTTCTTCAACATATTGTACAACTTTCTGCACTGAATAGAGTTCTGCACCTTTCACAACGATTGGACCAGGTTTTGGTTCAGGATTTACATTACCAATAGTAATGGTTCCTGCTTCTGCATCAATAGCTTTGTAACTTGAACCAAATGCATAATTTACAGAAAGTTTATAAGTTCCAGCTGCTATATTTGCAAGATTTGCATAGAATGTTATATTCTTTGCATTATTTGCTCCAATGATAGAATTTGTGCTACCAACTATTGTGGAATATTGATTTCCATCTTTGTAAATAGCCAATGCTAAACGACCTGAGTAAGAAGATTTTGTGTTCTTGTTACCAACAGTAATCGTTATAGGCTGATAATTGGCTTGTGCGATTTGCTTTTGGGTTGTTTGAGCGTAAATATAAAGATTTGAACCATACTCAGTTTCATCTTCAGGGTCGGGATTTGGGTTTGGATTTGGCTCTGGCTCTGGTTCATTTCCACGATCAGGGTACAAGTAACGAAGCATTTGTTGGTTGCTGCGATAGCCACCTCTTCCTCCACCAATACCTTCAGTTCCAGGTTGGAGAACATTGAGCAAGTGCCAACCATTTGAAGAATAATTCCAACCCCAATCTACATGTACATATCCGTTTGAAGCATATCCATCGAGAACAAAACAGTGTCCACCGCCACCAGAGAATCCTGCGTAAACCACTGGACCATAATCGCGAAGTTCATCGTGGATATTTCTCAACCACTCTGATTCATAATAGTTATTTCTTTCCAAGAAACGTACTGTGTTGCGATAACCAAAGTTATTGGTTAAAATGCGTGGTGCGTTGTAAACATAAGCACCTGAACCTCCTGTTGATGCAGGGTTATAATCCATTTTCACACTATAACCAATATCACGCAACAAGCGTCCGATGTTATCAGCTTGTACATCTGAAAGTCTGTAACCTGTTGAGCGGTCTCTACCATAAGAGTCTACTCCTGAAGGCATTTGCGTCCAATCGTATGGTGCATTTTCAGAACCAGTACCATCAAAGTTGAGTGCCATATAGTTACCTTTCCAGTAATAGCTTACAGCTCCATGTGCTTTGCGTGGCCATTTGTGCCAGCGTAAAACTGTACAAATTGCAGTTGCTACACAGCCTGACACAGTTGGATATGACCTTCCGTTATACCGATAGTTTGGAGAATAGAGATTGAATGGCCAACTTTGTCCCCAGCTTATTGGTGATGAAAGTCTTGTTCGTCTATCATTTGATAATTCCAACAAAGGTGAAATTTCTATTTGATAGTTTCTTGCTTTAAGTGTTGATATTCTGCGGAACTCATTAGAAGGCTGGTCTGGTAGGTTTTCAATTGCCCACTTTACTTGGTTTCCATATTCTTCATAGAGCCATTTTATAGAAGGGTGGTTTTGTATATCCTCTTCTGTAAGGCTTCCTTTGTCCGAGAATGCAAGAATAGGCATAACACGGTTGTCGGCTGCTACTACAACGTATCCTTGGTCGTTTCCACGATTAAAGACATAGTATAGGTTTTGCTCTGCTTTATTAGCTCGTGCTGCTCTGTATGGAGCTTTATAGTTCATCTTCAATTGGCTTGCTGAACTACTGCCAAGGAAGTTGTTTGCCAATTTTAGTGCCGCTGCCTGATCTACAGGGCCCGCAAGCGCGCCCTGACAGATTAGCAATAATGTAGACACTAATGAAAATATCTTTTTCATAGGCTCATTTTTATATTATTTTCAACTTAGTTTTTAAAAGAATTTCATATCGTAGATTTGCACGTATGTGTGAATCTTAATCGGACCATACGCACACTCAAGACGTACTATAGGTTGGTTTGACTTGTAAACAGAGTAAACTGTACCCAAAGTATGGTTAAATGCAGTGTAACCATAATCATAATTGTATGGTTGTGCTGCAGTGTGCAAGTCTGTTATGAAAGTTATCTTTTGGTGGTCGATGAAATCTTGAATCTTATCGTTTGGATTGCGTTCAAAGTCGATAGTCTCATAACCGCCCTTTCCAACTTCGTGCATAACTTCAGGGGTTTCACGATAGTTGAACCAAAATGAATTATCTTTGTCGAAGTTGATTAGTTCAGTTTCGTTTTCATTTATTTTAACTGAAACTTTACCCCAAAGATTAGCTTTGTAATCAAGGTTAGGGAGTGGACCATTGTTGAAACCTGAGAAGCCGAGTACACGCATTGTCATGCGTACTTTGTTGAAGTCAGGAATGAAATCGCGTTGTGTAATTGTAAATTCGTTGCTTGTAATAACGCGTGCTTGTGAATTGTCAGAAGCATAGCGTAGTGAGAAACTGATTGGATGCATTTGTTCCATAGGAATATCTGCTTGAAGATATCTTTGGAATCCATCAAGTTCCCCTTGAAGTACTTTTTGTTGCAATGTTTTGCCACCACCAAACATAAGTATTCTAATATCACATTTAGCAAGAATATTTTTGTATCTTGTTTCTACATCTGCACTTACATCAATGTCTGTTCCTTTGATTTTTTTCATTGCAAACTCGATAGCTGCGTGAACATCATTTTCTTTTTCGTCAGTATCAATGCACAAATAAATAATTCTACCATAATTAGGGTCTGCTGAATTATTATCTCTTCACAGACAGAGGGTAGCAGACGTAGATC
>OBRT01000140.1_pt1 | contig 23800 bp, 20 predicted proteins | sample 1494891 | NCBI WGS metagenome assembly OBRT01 (sample SAMEA3360688, study PRJEB22359) | human gut metagenome | biome: ENVO:urban biome; feature: ENVO:human-associated habitat; material: ENVO:feces | place: Bangladesh | collected 2011 | reverse complement strand
TCCATCAGGATAGAGTGATACTCATAGAAAGCCTTCAGATCCTCAGAGATAGGGTTCTTGTCGTTGAAGCTCTCAGGCACCATGACAGCCATAGCGTGAGGCAATGACAGACCGCTCATCACGAAGAACTCGAAAACATTATCGAGGCTTGCAGAGTCACTCATGTTAGGCTGAACGATAGGAGAAATCTCACGGATATCGCCCAGAGCCTCACTGCTCAACACACTCTCACGAGCCTTCATCCAGGCACGGTTACCACGGATGGTGTTGATCTCACCATTGTGGGCAAGGAGACGGAATGGCTGAGCCAGACTCCATGTAGGGAAGGTGTTGGTAGAGAAGCGGGAGTGAACCAATGCCAAACCGCTTGTGAAATAATTATTGGTCAAGTCAGGATAGTATTGGCGCAACTGGAGGCTGCTCAACATACCCTTATAGACGATGTTCGAATTAGACAACGAACAGATATAGAAATCAGGATCACTGACACGTTTCTCAATGCGTTTGCGGATGAGATAGAGAGTGCGCTCGAAAACAGGCACCTTGTCGTCAGTAACACCGGTGATGAAAATCTGCTTGATGGCAGGTTCATTGCTCAAAGCAGCTTCACCGAGACACTCAGGGTTGGTAGGAACATTGCGGAGGTGCATCAACTGCAATCCCTCGCGCTCGATCTCCTCAATCATGATAGAGAGGATTTCCTGCTGTTTCTTCTCGTCTTTAGGCAAGAAGATAAGACCCGTACCATATTTACCTTTTTCTGGTACTGGGATACCCTGAAGAAGAATAAACTCATGTGGAATCTGGAGCATGATACCAGCGCCATCACCCGTCTTGTTGTCGGCTCCCTCAGCACCACGGTGGCGCATATTTTCGAGAACTTTCAAGGCGTTATCGACCAGCTCATGGCTCTTGTTTCCGTGGATGTTAACCACCATACCTACGCCACACGCATCGTGCTCATAGGCTGAACTGTACAATCCTTTTTCCATTTCTTGTTCGTTTTATATCGGTTATTTATATTTCTAATTATTTATACGCTTGCTCGTGAACTCCTGCGACAGCTCGTCCGCTTGGGTCGTTCTGGTTTTTGAAAGAAGCATCCCAGGCAAGGGCTTCGGCTGTAGAGCAGGCTACGCTTGGTACACTTGGCACACTCTTGGCAGCACTGTCGCTTGGGAAATGCTCAGCGAAGATAGAACGGTAATAGTACTCCTCCTTGTTCTGTGGAGGATTGATAGGGAATCGCTCGGCGGCATGTGCCATCTGCTCATCACTCACGGCAGAAGCGGTAATCTGCTTCAGCGTATCTATCCAGGAGTAACCTACTCCATCAGAGAACTGCTCTTTCTGTCGCCATGCCACTTCCTCTGGCAGCAAATCAGCAAAGGCTTCACGAACTACTTTCTTCTCTATGGTCTTGCCCGGACACATCTTCAAGGCTGGGTCCATGCCCATAGCCACATCCAGGAATTCCTTGTCGAGGAAAGGTACACGGCCCTCGATACCCCAGGCAGCCAGACTCTTGTTGGCTCTCAGACAGTCGTAAAGATAGAGTTTACCAAGTTTTCTGACCGTTTCCTCATGGAAAGCCTTGGCATTCGGTGCTTTGTGGAAATAGAGATATCCTCCGAATACCTCATCTGCTCCCTCACCGGAGAGTACCATCTTGATACCCATACTGCGGATGACTCTTGCCAACAGATACATCGGGGTAGATGCACGAACGGTTGTCACATCGTAGGTCTCGATGAAATAGATGACATCACGGATGGCATCCAGACCTTCCTGTATGGTATAGTTGATTTCATGATGCACGGTACCGATGTGCTCTGCTACGAGGCGAGCCTTAGCAAGGTCTGGTGCACCTTTCAGTCCTACTGCAAAGGAGTGCAGGCGTGGCCAGTAAGCCTTGGTCTGTTCACCATTCTCAATACGATAAGTACTGTATTTCTGTGCGATGGCAGAGATGACAGATGAATCGAGACCGCCACTGAGGAGTACACCATAAGGAACATCGCTCATCAACTGGCGCTTGACAGAAGCTTCGAGTGCATCATGAATTTCCTGCACCGCAGTTTTTCCGCCTGTAGCCTCAGCCTGTTTTCTATCCTCCATCTCAGCCTCAGCCATCTGTTCTTCGGCAGACTTGCTTTCATCTATATGATATTCCTTGAGCATGGTACTGTATTCAAACCAGTCGCGTGTATAATAACGCTTCATGCCCGGAGTCTTACTATAATAATAATGTCCAGGGAGGAATGGCTCGTAGTGATCACACTGTCCTTCGAGAGCCTTGAGTTCAGAGGCAACAAGCACCTTACCATCTGTATCAAATCCGATGTAGAGTGGAATCACACCGATAGGGTCGCGGGCAATGAGGAATTCATCTCTTTCTGCATCATAGAGTGCGAAAGCAAAGATACCGTTGAGTTGTTCTATCATCTTGCAGATGCGAGCATGGATGGCATCCTCATCGGTGTAAATCAAGTTAGCGAAGTCGCTATCCTGTCTCATTTCTCGATAGAGTGAAAGCACCACCTCACAGTCGGAACCAGTCTGATACTGGTATTTGCCTGCAAATCGGGCACGGATATTCTGATGATTGTAGATTTCGCCGTTCACTGCAAGCACCTGTTTCTTGTCAGGTGAGAACAAAGGTTGGCGACCAGACTCTGGATCTACGATGCTGAGTCGTTCGTGTGCCAAGATGGCTGAGCCACCACAGTAAATGCCGCTCCAGTCTGGTCCACGATGACGAATCTTCTGACTCATACGGAGTGCCTGCTGTCTCAATTCAGGAGTTTGTTCCTGAATATTGAAGATAGATACGAATCCACACATAATATCTTTCCTTTCTTTTACGGTTATTTATAACACAATATCATAGCTTATTTCATGCTATCCTTTTAGCTTAAAATATCATTTTGCTATATTTTGGGTGCAAAATTACTACTTTTTGATAGAATAAGAAAAGAAATGGTTTCATTTTGTATTACATAAAGGCAATAAATATCAAATTAAAAGAAACAAGAGCTATTTTGATTACATTTTGCAAGCAAAACAAACAAAAAATCATTCATTTTGAAAGATTGACAGAAAAATAAGATAAAAACTGGGGATATTGGAGAAATCTGTATGTAATATGGATATAAAATATGGGAAAGTATAGGTAGATGATGTGTGTTATATATATAAAAATAGGTATTATATTAAATTGTTCTAAGCATGGGATTTCTGTTGAAAAATCTTGGTGGTTTCAAAATAAAAGTTTAACTTTGCAGCACAAGACGTATTTATTGACGTATTTAATGAAGGTAAGAGCAATGAAATATCCAATAGGAATACAGACATTTGATAAGATAAGGAATGAAGGTTATGTCTATATAGATAAAACAGATATGATCTATTCTTTGGTAACAGAAGGACAAATATACTTTCTGAGTCGCCCTCGTCGATTCGGAAAGAGCCTTCTTATTTCTACTTTGGAAAGCTATTTCCTGGGTAGGGAGGATTTATTCCATGGACTTGCTATTGAAAAACTTGAGAAGGATTGGAAGAAATACCCTGTGATTCATATAGACTTTGGTGCTGGCAATTTTACAAAGGAGACGTTTTTGGATGAAACGCTGAATGCCATTCTTTCTGCATGGGAAGAAAAATACCAAATCAAAAATACGTTAACTGATTTTGGGTTACGCTTTGTCAATTTGCTCAATGAAATCCATCGCCAAACTGGTCTCCGTGCCGTTGTGTTGATAGATGAATACGACAAGCCGCTCCTTGATGTGATGGATCTTGACTACAAGGTAGCCTTTCAGGGTACCGAAATAACCTTGGAGGAATACAACCGCAATACCTTGAAGGGATTCTATTCTGCTTTCAAGGCAGCTGATGCAGACCTCCAGTTTGTCTTCTTGACAGGCGTAACGAAGTTCTCGCAGGTTAGCGTGTTCAGCGGTTTCAACCAACCAGAAGATATTAGTATGTCGCCTGCATTTGATACACTTTGCGGCATCACTGAGGAAGAGTTGATAAAATATTTTAGTGAACCTATCAAAAAGATGTCGGGCGTTTATCATTGTTCATTTGAGGATATGGTCAGAATGTTGATGAAGCAATATAATGGTTACCATTTCTCTGATACCATGAATGGTGTCATCAATCCGTTCAGCTTGCTGAATGCATGCAAGAACTTGCGTCTTCAGGATTATTGGTTCAAGACGGGCACACCAACTTATCTTGCTCGCCTCTTGAGCCACTACGATGAGAACATGGATGAGCTGACGGGAAAGTATTATTCACCAGACCATTTCATTGATTATAAGGCTGATACCGAACGCCCACTTCCGATGATATACCAGAGTGGTTATCTCACCATTAAGGATTACAAGCATAGAACCAATACCTTCTTGCTTGATTTTCCAAACGATGAAGTAAAACGAGGATTTATAAGCTTATTGGCCAATAATTACTTTCAAACGAAGGAAGACGTTAAGAATTGGCTGACAGAAGCCGTAGAAAATCTTGATGAAGGAAATTTGGACCATTTCAAGTTTCTCATCACCTCCTTCCTCTCCAGCATCCCTTACACGATGCGACGAAAGGAGAATGAGCGAGAGAAGGAACGTTATTTCCACTATACCTTCTATCTCTTGTTGCGCTTAGCGAGTACATACATTACTTATACCGAAAAGGAACAGAGTCAAGGTCGTGTGGATTGCATCATCGAGACCGATAAATATATCTACATCTTCGAGTTCAAACTGGATGGAACGGCAAAGGAGGCTTTACAGCAGATAGAGGAAAAGGGCTATGCCCAACCTTACCTTACAGATTCCAGAAAACTCTATAAGATAGGGTGCAGTTTCTCTTCAGAAACAGGAACTATCGAGGACTGGGATGTAAAGGAATGAGAAATGAATGGGAAGGCACAAAAAAAAACGACAGTCTGGAAAGACCATCGGCTTTAGATAATAAAAACTTAAACTCTTATTACAGAATCATCGAGATTATTTTAAATATTTCAGAAGTTAAAGGAGTTATCGCTCCCTACGGTCGCTGAGGAGTTAAGACAACAGTCTTTTTGGCGTAGTTATTAAGCTGCAAGACATACGTCTTAACTCCTTAACTTTCTTAACTCCTTTAACTTCCTAATATGCGAAAATTCAGCAAACCTGCTTTATGGCTGCAAGGTGAAACCTACAACCAAATATGCCTTCTCGCTACTTGGGTTGGCTGCAATCTGTGCAAAGACTGGCACACTGAAAGTATCAGTAATCTTGATATCCTTGGTAGCCTTGACAGCAACATTGGTTACTGCGAAGCCCTTCACACCTCCCTCATGACCACAATAGGAAGAGGTGGCATAAGGAACGGCACCGATGGTAGCAGTCCAGTCGCATCCACCCAATTTGAATGGAGCTGAAGCCTCTACATAAGATGAATATGCACGCTTGCCACTCTTGTTGAGACCATCTGCACCAGCAAAGTTGGTGTACCAGTTCAAGGCTACAGGACCAAAGTCATAACCTACATTCGCCTCAAAAACATGAGAAGTCTTGTGAGAATCATACTCGAAATAGCGACCGTCACCATAATTGAACCAATAATCAGTAATACCAATGGTAAGACCTCCAGTGGAATAGGCAGCAGTCAAATCGAACTCCTTGGTGTCATCCCATTTGGAAAGACCTACACTACCCCAACCAGTCAAAGAGAAACCCTTATAACCGATACCAAGAGTAGGCTGGAGTGATACGTTGCCGAGATCCTGACCACGCCAGATATACTGACTAACAACATCTGCAGCAATGGTAGTTTCCACCTCATCCTGAGCAGAAGCAGCAGGAGCAAAAGCAATCAAACCGAGTGCCAATACACTCATCTTTTTCATATCTAAAATCTTTTTCATAATCTCACAATTTTAATGTTAATACAACTCTAAATTTTCTGCGGGAGATTAGTTGTAGCAACTCTCTCCGTGCTCGTAGATATCGAGACCTTCTTCCTCAATACGCTTGTCAACACGCAGACCAGCAACCTTCTTGATACCCCAGAAGAGAATCACACCTGTGACTGCAGCCCAAAGATCAATACAGAGGATACCGAAGCACTGTGCACCGAAGAAACCGAAGCCACCGCCATAGAAAGCACCACCGTCGAGGGCGAAGAGACCAGTCATCAATGTACCGAAGATACCACATACACCGTGTACTGAACTTGCACCTACAGGGTCATCAATATGAAGTTTGGTATCGAAAAACTCGATAGAGAATACCAGAATGATACCAGCCAAGAGACCGATGATGGCAGAACCCAATGGGCTAACCAAGTCGCAACCTGCTGTGATGGCTACCAAACCAGCCAAGATACCATTCAATGTCAATGAGAATGATGGCTTACCATACTTAATCCAAGAAGTAAACATAGTACCGAGACCACCGCAAACAGCAGCAAGGTTGGTTGTCAGGAATACGTGGCTGATGGCAACACGGTTAACCTCACCAGAAGCAGCGAGCTGCGAACCTGGGTTGAAACCGAACCAACCAAACCAGAGGATGAATACACCGAGGGCAGCAGCCATCAGGTTGTGACCTGGAATAGCAGTACTCTTGCCGTTGCGATATTTACCGAGACGAGGGCCAAGACAGATGGCACCTACCAAGGCGAGTACACCACCTACGCTATGTACGATAGCAGAACCTGCGAAATCATGGAAGGCTGCACCGAAGGTATCCATCATGAACGAACCTGCATCGGCGTTGCAAAGCCAGCCGCCACCCCATGTCCAGTGACCTTCTACTGGATAGATAATCAATGAAATAAAGAATGAATAGATGCAGTACATAGAGAACTTGGTACGTTCTGCCATAGCACCAGAAACGATAGTAGCACTGGTAGCGCAGAATACAGTTTCAAACATCAGGAAACCTTCAGTAGGAAGATCACCATGATAGAAAGAAAGGTCGCCAAAGTTTGGCATACCAATAAAACCAGCACCATCGCTACCAAACATAAATCCGAAACCGACGAACCAGAAGAGAACAGAACCGACCATGAAATCGACGAAGTTCTTGAACAAGATGTTCGCTGTGTTTTTACTGCGGGTAAAACCCGCCTCACAGAGGGCAAATCCCGGCTGCATGAAAAAGACCAACATGGCTGCTAAGAGCATCCACACGGTATCTAATGAAATACCTAAATCCTGTACACTCATAATCTTTTAACTTTAAAGTGTTGTTGTTATCCCAATCTTTCAATATATCAGCTATCTGATTTCAAATATCATTTATATGACTCAGATTGGTTGTTGTAAAATCTCTCTCCTCCTATTCAACAAAGTTTATTTCTCCTGCTCTGCATTATAGAGTGCGATGTCGCCTCTTTCACCTGTACGGATGCGAATGGTATCCTCTACAGGGATTACAAAGATACGACCATCACCAATCTCGCCTGTACGGGCAGCCTCCTGGATGGCATTAATCGTTTTTTCTACGTTCTTGTCGCGAACGACTACATTCAAAAGTACTCGCTCGATACTACTGGTATCATACATGACACCACGATAAATACGAGCCTGTCTCATCTTGCCTTCGCCTCTTACGTCATAGTAAGAAAACCACTCGATGTCGGCGGCAAGCAATGCTTCCTTTACATCCTCAAACTTTGTCTTACGGATGATAGCTTCGATCTTTTTCATGTTACTTTCTCCTATATGTTATTACACTTATTGTTATTTACACTTTGTTATCTTTCGAGTGCAAAAGTACAACAATTTGCTAACATATAGAGTACTTTTAGCGGCATTTTGTTATTAAAAGTTTTATTAGCTTACAAAAAGACAAATCATAAAAAGAAAGAAGTACCAAATTGTAAGCAAAAACAACAAATACGCTTACAATTTGATACTTCTTTTGTGTATTTAGAAAAACAGAGGGATTTTAAGGCGATTTCATCCCCCTTTTCTGTAAGTTTAGCAGCTCTTATGCGTCATGATATCGAGCACCATGTCATCGGTAGCTCTCATCGCATCAGCACCAATGGATGTCAGATTGTGGATGCACTTATCCACATCATCATCTACGATACCCTCGGCAGAGGTTACGCACTTGCCCTCCATAGAGAGGAGAGCTGATAGGAGCGCAGTACTCACTCCTGAGGAAATCTTCAAGGCACAACTTGGTTTAGCTCCATCACAGATCATACCGGTGAGGTTGGCCACCATGTTCTTCACTGAATTGCAGAGTGAGGTTGGCCACCATGTTTTTCACTGAATTGCAGATGCGGGTATAATCGCCACCCATCAGATAGGTAATACCGCAACTGCTGCCCGTGCTGGCTACCACGCAACCGCAGAGGGCAGAGAGTTTGCCCAAGCTCTGCTTGATGTAGATGGCTGTAAGATGACTGAGCATCAGGGCACGGATCAGTTCTTCCTCGGTATTCTCATTCTCCATGGCATAGACCACCACTGGGTTGGTAGCACAGATACCCTGGTTACCACTACCGCTATTGCTCATCACAGGAATCATGGCTCCACCCATACGGGCATCGCAGGCTGAAGCGGTGCGAGAGAGGATATGCGAGAAAATATTATCGCCGAAGATACCATGACTCAAAGGACGATCCATCGTCTTGCCCAAACAATGACCATAGTTGCCCTTGATGGATTCCTCGGCAGCCTTCATATTATACTCCTTGGTCTTGAGGATGAAAGAGATTTCATCGAGCGGAGCCGTAGTGGCGAAATCATATACCAGGCGGAAGTTGAGTTGGATATCATCCTCCTCTTCATCGCTACCACCATGACCGCCACGGTTATCCATCACCACCTCACCATTGCGCTCCACATACACGAAGTGGGTATGACTACCGGAGATAATGGCCGTAGCCATATCGCTGCCAGCACGGCAAACAACCTCTATATAGAGTTTATCGACATTTCCCTGCTTGAGTTTGATGTCAATATCTGCATCATTGATGTATCGCTTCCCCTGTTCGAGCGTGGCAGGAGTGAGATCTTTCAGCACCTCCAACTCATATTCCGGTTTGCCGATAAGGGCACCCAACGAAACTGCGATAGGCAGACCAATCATTCCCGTGCCTGGGATTCCTACACCCATCGCATTCTTGAGCATATTGGGACTCAAGAACACTTCGATGCGTTCCGGACGTCTGCCTAAAGTCGTTGCGGCCTTTGCCGTACACAATGCTACAGCCATCGGTTCTGTACAACCGATGGCAGGAACTACCTCCTTATTGACGAGCGAAATAATGCGCTCTCTGATTTTCTTCTCTTGCATTTTTATATATGAATCAAGAACATTTTATTTTAATCAGGAATAGTCCCATTATTTAGAGAACTTTCCTATTGCGTCAGAAACTTTCCTATTGCATCAGGAACTGTTCTATTATTCCGAGAATACTCCTATTATTTTTCAAGACTAATCTTCCAACTGGAACAAAGGATCGTCTGGAGTCAGCATGGTTGGCTTCTGATCGAACTCCTTCTGCAACTTCTCAGAAGCGAATTTCTTATCTACTACCAAGCGGAACATATACTCATTAAACCAATCGTTGGTCATGATGAAGCAACCGGAGAAACCATTGTCAGCACCCCAACTGTTTTCCACCTTCCACTTGACCGGCTTGCCATTGGCATCGAGATCCACAGCGGTGAGGGTCATGGCATGAGTAGAACCACTATCGAAAGTAGAGATGCGCTGAGCCTTGTCCATACCAAAGGAAGTACCGAAGAGCGTACCGTAGTCGAAGTTGTCGGTAGCCAGATAACCACGCTTGCGATCGAGCTGTTTGCCAACATCATAGCTGGAATACATCTTCTGTCCGCCCTTGAGTGAAGCGATGGCGAGATCAGCGATTTCCTCCATCGGCAGGTTCAGGTATTTCCAGTTGTGACCGTCATAAGTGTGACGGTCGTATTCCACCTCGTAGGTCTTGTGATAAGGACGACGGGGATCGTTCATCACCATCAGGAAGGTACCGTTCAGGTCCTTGCCTACGGTTTCCTCATAGAAACTCTTAGGAGTATACTTCTTCGCCTCGCCAACCTGCTTGCCATCCTTGTCGCGGAAAGCATAGGTAAATTCCTTTACCGGTTCGCCGAGAGTAAGACTCAGCATGTGATAAACCTGACCGAGCATTTCGTTCTTGCGAGCCTGGATAGCTGCCGACTTCTTGCCCTGAGCCACCATCTTGCGGAGTTCCAGACCATACTCGCGGAGCTTGCTGCTTACTAGACGGCTCATCTTGGAAGTATTGTTGCTTGAGAAAGTCTCAGGCTGGGCACTCATTGGTACGAGACCATACTTGCTTGCCAAATCGGCAACACCACAGAAAGTACCGCCATCATTGAGCGGATTTTTGAAGAAGAACTGCACCTGAGGGTCCTCGATATCCTTCTTGCCCAGGTCGATAACACCCTGCAGCATGAGGTTGGCCTTCTCCAACTGGTCGTAGAAGAAGAGATAGTCCTGCGAGAATTCCACCACTCTACCCTGCTTGTCGTTGAGGGCGAAGTTAGAGCGAAGCACATTGAAACCGCTGAACATCCAGCAGCGGCCGGAGCTCAACTGGTTGTGGATAGACTGCTGCGGAGTCTCGATACTGAAATGAGTATCCACGGCAGCAGCATTGGCTGGATTTTTCACCAGGTCGTCGATATTATTATTGGCGATGGCATTGAAGAGAGCCTTCTCGGCAGTACCGCCCTTCTGTGATTTCTCCATCTGCAGGATCATCTGGGTAGAGATGCCTCCCTTACCGGTCTGCGCCATCATCGACATAGAAGCCATCAGCAAGGCTCCCATCAAGATTACATTTTTTCTCATAATATATGTGTTATTTGTTTATTATTACGTTTTTACGAATAGATTGGGGTACTGTCTTCCTTATTTTTTGCAATTATTTTGCAATTAACTTGCCATCAGCATACCTTAATATATTGCTTGATCATGTTTTACCATGCTTTTATCAAGCATTTTTATACTTTTATGATGCAATTCCCCCACCAAAAGGCAACATTTCTGTGCAAAAATACAAAGAAAAAACTGAAAAACCGAAATTATCGGGATAAATATGATTAGGATTAGCAAAAAAGCATTATCTTTGCAGAGTTATTCACGAGTTGAACACATGGATCAAGAAAAGTTTAGTCTTTTAAGCAAGATAAAATACCCAGACGATTTGAGGAAGTTGAGTATTGACCAACTTCCCCAAGTCTGCAAGGAACTGAGGGAAGACATCATCGACGAGGTAGCCGTAAATCCTGGTCATTTTGCGTCTTCACTTGGCGTAGCCGAGATAACTGTAGCCCTACATTACGTATTCAATACTCCTGAGGACCGCATCGTTTGGGATGTGGGCCATCAGGCTTATGGTCATAAGATTCTGACCGGTCGCCGCGATTCTTTCTGCACCAACAGGAAGTTGCACGGCATTCGTCCTTTCCCTTCACCCTTAGAGAGCGAATATGATACCTTCGCCTGCGGTCATGCCAGCAATTCCATCTCGGCAGCGTTGGGTATGGCGGTGGCAGCCAAGAAGACGGGCAAGGAAGACAGGCATACCGTGGCGGTGATAGGCGATGGTGCCATGAGTGGCGGACTTGCCTTCGAGGGACTCAATAATGTTTCCAGCACCCCAAACAACATGCTCATCATCCTGAATGATAATGATATGAGTATCGACCGGGCTGTGGGAGGTATGGAGAAATATCTCCTCAATCTCGACACCAACGAAACCTACAACAAGTTGCGCTTCAAGGCTTCACAGTGGCTCCATTCCAAGGGCTATCTCAATGAAGACCGCAAGAAGGGCATCATACGGCTCAACAATGCACTGAAGTCGGTGCTCAGCCATCAGCAGAACATCTTCGAGGGAATGAACATCCGATATTTCGGACCTTTCAATGGTCATGACGTGAAGGAGGTAGTAAGGGTTCTCATGCAGCTCAAGGACATGAAGGGACCTAAGCTCCTGCATCTCCATACCACCAAGGGCAAGGGTTATGAACCTGCCGAGAAGAGTGCCACCATCTGGCATGCGCCGGGCAAATTCGACCCGGAGACTGGAGAGCGTATCATCGCTGATACCAGCAACCAGCCTCCTAAGTTCCAGGATGTTTTCGGAAACACCCTGCTCGAACTGGCGGAGAAAAACCAGAAGATCGTGGGCGTGACGCCTGCCATGCCTACCGGTTGCTCGATGAATATCATGATGAAGGCGATGCCAGACCGTGTGTTCGACGTGGGTATCGCAGAAGGACATGCCGTGACTTTCTCTGCCGGTATGGCGAAGGACGGACTGCAACCTTTCTGCAATATCTACAGTTCGTTTGCACAAAGAGCCTATGATAATATCATCCACGACATGGCGCTGCTCAATCTGCCTGTAGTACTCTGTCTGGACCGTGCCGGATTGGTAGGCGAAGACGGACCTACCCACCACGGTGTTTTCGACCTGGCAGCGCTCCGCCCGATACCCCATCTCACCATTGCATCGCCTATGGACGAGCATGAACTGCGCAATCTGATGTACTCAGCCCAGCTCCCGGGACAGGGCAGCTATGTGATTCGCTATCCGAGAGGTAAAGGCGTGCTGGTAGATTGGAAGAACGAGATGGAGGAAATCAAGACCGGCACCGGACGCAAGTTGAAAGACGGCGATGACGTGGCGGTACTTACCCTGGGACCTATCGGAAACGATGTGGAAAAGGTGATTGCTGAAATAGAAACAGCTTCTGCATTGAGCATTGCCCACTACGATATGCGATTCCTCAAGCCGCTCGATGAAGCGCTGCTCGAAGAAATCGCAAAGAAATTTGACCGCATCATCACCATCGAAGACGGAGTGAGAAAGGGAGGATTCGGATCTGCCATACTGGAATGGATGAGCGACCACGGATACCGTCCGCAGATAACGAGAATGGGTATTCCAGACGAATTTGTAGAACATGGAACCGTAGCCCAGCTGAGAGAAATCATCGGTCTGGACAATGAGTCCATCAGAAAAACAATAGAAAATCAAGAATGAAAATCATTATTGCAGGCGCATACGCCATAGGTACCCATCTGGCCCGATTGCTCTCCAGAAGCAAGGAGGATATCACGCTCATTGATGATAGCGAGGAACGACTCGCCAGCATCGGTTCTGACTATGATCTGCTCACCATGCTGGGACAGCCTACCAGTCTGAAAATTTTACAGAATGCTGACATACAGGATGCCGACCTCTTCATCGCCGTAACGCCGTTGGAGAGCAAGAACATCACTTCCTGCATCCTTGCCAAGAAACTCGGAGCCAAGCGCACCGTTGCCAAGGTGGATAATCCGGAATACATGGACCAGCAGGCACAGGATTTCTTCCGCGAACTGGGCATCGACAAGCTGATCTATCCGGAGATGCTGGCCGCCGTGGATATCAACAACGGACTGAAAATGAGTTGGGTGCGCCAGAGATGGGATGTGCACGATGGCGCCCTCATCATGCTGGGTATCAAACTGCGCGAAACCTGCGAAATTCTCAATAAGCCGCTCAAGGACATCAGCGGTCCCAACGACCCTTACCATGTGGTGGCCATCAAGCGAGGCAGCGAAACCATCATCCCGGGCGGTTATGATGAACTGAAGCTCTACGACCTGGCTTACTTCATGACTACACGCAACTATATCCCATACATCCGCAAGATTGTGGGCAAGGAGCATTATGTGGATGTGAAGAACGTGATGGTCATGGGCGGCGGACGTACTGCCGTGAGAGCCGTGAAGAAGATGCCGGAGTATATGGAGACCAAAATCATCGAGATAGATGAACACAGATGTGAATATCTCAATGACATCCTCGACGATCGGAAGACGCTCATTATCCATGGCGACGGTCGCGATATTCCGCTGCTTACCGAGGAGGGCATCAGGAGCACTCAGGCTTTCGTGGCACTCACCGGCAATGCCGAAACCAATATCCTCGCCTGCCTCACCGCCAAGCGACTGGGAGTGAGAAAGACCGTGGCTGCGGTGGAAAACGTGGATTACGTGAGCATGGCTGAGAGTCTCGATATCGGTACCATCATCAATAAGAAGGCGATAGCAGCAAGCTATATCTACCAGATGATGCTCGATGCCGACGTGATGAACGTGCGCTTCCTCATGAGTGCCAATGCCGATGTGGCTGAATTTATCGCCAAGGAGGATTCGAAGGTAACCAAGAAACCAGTGAAAGATCTCGGCATGCCTATCGGTGTAACCATCGGTGGACTGGTGCGCAAGGGCGAGGGAATGCTCGTTTCCGGACATACACAGATAGAACCGGGCGACTCCGTGATGGTATTCTGCCACAACATCAACATGAAGAAAATTGAGAAGTACTTTATATGATAAACAGTAAACTGATATATAAGATCTTAGGACAGCTCCTCTTCATCGAGGCATTCCTGCTCTTCATCAGTCTGCTGGTAGCTCTCTACTATCAGCAGGACGACATCTTTGCCTTCATCGTGGCTACACTTACCACCATCGGAGGCGGACTGATATTGAAATGGAGAGGTCATGGAGCCGACAATACAATGTCGCGCCGTGATGCCTACCTCGTGGTTTCGCTCTCCTGGATTGTCTTCAGTCTCTTCGGCACGCTGCCCTTCATGATTAGCGGTTACATCCACAGTTTTACGGATGCCTACTTCGAGACGATGTCGGGATTTACCACCACGGGAGCCACCATCCTCGACGATGTGGAATGTTTCCCCCACGGACTGCTCTTCTGGCGGTCGCTCACCCAGTGGATAGGCGGATTAGGAATCGTGTTCTTCACCATAGCCCTGCTGCCTTCGCTTGTTGGAGGACAGACCAAGGTGTTTGCGGCAGAGGCCACGGGACCCATCAAGTCTAAGTTGCATCCCCGTCTCTCCACCTCTGCCAAATGGATCTGGAGTGTCTACCTGGTGCTCACCATTGCATGCATCCTCTCCTATTATATAGCGGGAATGAATCTCTTCGACAGTTTCAACTACGCGATGACCACCACGGCTACGGGAGGTTTCTCTACTCACAACAGCAGTACTGAGTTCTTCCATTCGCCGGCATTAGAATACATCTGTGCTTTCTTCTGTTTCCTTTCGGGCGTGAATTTCACGCTGCTCTATGCAGCAGTCATCAAGTTCAAGATCAAGGATCTGTTCAAGAATTCAGAATTCAAGTTCTATACCCTACTTGTCATGGCATTCACCGCCTTCATCATGATAGAACTGGTTACGCTGCGCAATTACGACCTGGAGCATGCCTTCCGCAGCGCCGTATTCCAGGTGGTTTCGTTTATCACCACCACAGGTCTCTTCAATGATGATGCCGCCCTCTGGCCTCATGTCACCTGGGTTATCCTGGCTACATGTATGTTCTTCGGAGCGTGCTCGGGCAGTACAAGCGGTGGACTGAAATGTATCCGTGGCGTGATGCTCGTGAGAATGGTGAAGAATGAGTTCCGTCAAATTCTGCATCCGAATGCCGTGCTGCCGCTGAAGATAGACGGTGTCAACGTGCCAATGCAGAAGCGCGTCACCCTGCTCGCCTTCCTCACCACCTATCTTATCATCTGTCTGGTCATCTCCTTCACGATGATTGCGATGGGCATCGACAATACCAATGCCATCACCATCACGCTGAGTTGCGTGGGTAATGTAGGACCTACCTTAGGTACGGAAATCGGACCTACCATGTCGTGGAGCGAACTGCCCGACCTGGCTAAATGGTTCTGCTCGCTGATGATGCTGATTGGTCGTCTTGAGATTTTCAGTGTGCTGGTAATCTTTACTCCGGCGTTCTGGAAGGAGAACTAAGATATGGAATGAGTTGTCGGATAAATCATATCAGATGACAGCATATCAGATATTTGAATTCTGGTATTTGAAAGGAAAAAAAGCGCTTACTAAACTAAGTAGTTTTCTAAAGAAATGCGTTATATATATAATAAGGTATAAAGTCGGAAAGGCATTTCCCCATCAGAGCGGATATCCAGACACGACGGATTGCCTTGGGAGAATTCAGTGCACATGCACATTTTTATCAACTAAATAAAATTTCATACAACATGAAACCATTAAAATTTCAACCACTATTAAAATCCACCATCTGGGGTGGCAGTAAGATTATCGCTTTCAAACATCTCGACGTAAAGCAGGAGAAGGTGGGCGAAAGCTGGGAAATCTCTGGAGTACCAGGCAAAGAAAGCATCGTAGCTGATGGCGAGATGCAGGGCAAGAGCCTCAATGAGGTAGTGAAAGAACTCAAGGGAAGTTTCCTTGGGGAGGAGAACTACAAGCGTTTCGGAAATGAATTTCCATTGCTCATCAAGTTTATTGACGCCAACAACGACCTCTCTATCCAGGTGCATCCTAATGATGAGATTGCCCACAAGCAGGGCAAGGAGCGTGGTAAGACCGAGATGTGGTATGCATTGCCAAGCGAACCGGACGCAAAACTCTATAATGGCTTGAAGATGCAGATTACACCGGAGCAGTACAAGGAGATGGTGGAGAATGATACCATCACGGATGCACTGGCTCAGTATGACGTGAAGGAAGGCGACTGCTTCTTTATTCCTGCAGGCAGAATTCATGCCATCGGCACCGGTTGTTTCGTGACTGAAATCCAGCAGACCAGCGATGTGACCTACCGCATCTACGACTTCAAGCGCAAGGACAAGGACGGCAACTATCGCCAGCTCCACACCAAGGAGGCTGCCGAGTGCATCGACTATACCGTGCAGGCTGACTATCGCCAGCATTACACTCCTGCCAAAAATCAGGGTGTTAGCATGGTGCAGTGCCCTTACTTCACTACCGCCGTCTATGATCTCGATGAGCCAATGACGCTCGACTATTCCGAACTGGACAGTTTCGTGATTCTGATAGGTCTGAAGGGCAAGGCAAAGATAACCGACAACGAGGGTAATGAGATTACGCTCCAGGGCGGCGAGAGCATCGTAGTGCCAGCCAGCACCCAGACATTGAAGGTAGAAGGAACCTTGAAGTTCCTGGAAACTTATGTATAGTTTAAAGGTAAAAAAGTAAAAGGGTAAAAAGGTAAAAAGAAAGCAGGCAGATGACATCCCGCCAGGCTCTTTTTACCTTTTTACCCTTTTACCTTTTTACCTTTAAAAATCCTTTTTACCTTTTCAAATACTCCTCAATATCCGCCTGTATCTTCTGGAATTCCGGAGAGAACTGGTAGAAGGTGTTCTTCTTCATCATCATCTTCACCTTGCCCAGACTGTTCTCGTAACAGGCCATTTCGGTGCGAGCCTGCTCGGAATGGAGGGCACGGTCACGGATTTCATTCTCGCGGTCATTGCGCAGGGCATCACATACGCTCTGCACGATGGGACTCACCACCAGGTCGAAGAGATGATGACCCTGTATATATAAATAGGTATTGGTCTCAGTTACCCCGAGGTTGCGAAGATAAGTTTCCATCTCGGGAAGATAGACCTTGTGCTTCGGGAAATGACGCTCCAGTTGGAAGAGCTTTGCCTTCACCTTCTTGGCGAGATAGTCTATCGCCCATTGAGGATCTCTGATTCGTACGGATGGCAGCACGATCACCTTGTCAAACTCAGCCATATCCAAATGCATCGACATCTTGCGAAAACGGATGTAGAAAAGCATGTGCCAAACGAAGAGGGGCCATATCGTACGGGAATAAGCTTCCAGAAAATGCTCGAAGTCGAAGATGCGATGGTCGTTAAGCGTCACCATCACGCAGGTTTCGTGCAGCCCCTTGGCATAGCACTGGTAGTTTTCAATGGCATAGGCATAGGTATGGAAGATGTATGGATTTTCGAGCATCATCTGCGAAGCCTCGGTAGTGCCCTGTCGGAGATAATCGTAGTCGGCATCCACGCAGGCTATCATATCCTTGCCCACTCCCTTGAGCATACTCGATACCGCAGCCTTCTTGCCACGGTCCAGATGCTGGTTGCGTGAAGGCAGCATGATGTCGAAATAGCGGGTTTCATCCTCAAACTTACCAAGTACAGACCGCCAGAAGAATACGTCATCATAGCTCTCGACGTAAGCCACTATCTTACGTCTCGCCTTCTTCGAGGTCATCCTGTTGGCAGCCTCGAAGTATAGGGAATTGATATTATCGGTTAAACGTTTAGCCATAATAGTCGTGTTTTCAAGTTTAGAGCGAAAACTTTTCCTTCACTCATCTGAATCTGAAATCTCTGAAATCATCTGAAAGAGATTCACTTGATGGTGATATCATTCACTTCGGTGACTTTATCCGTCCATCCATCCATGACCACGGCAGGACTGTGGGTAGTCATGATGATCTGGATGTTAGGGTTCAGTTGGAGCACCAGTCCGATGAGCTGCTTCTGCCATTCGAAGTGGAGACTGATTTCCGGTTCGTCCATGAAGAGCACGTAAGGCTGATTGTCCTCCACCAGCACGGTGAGGAGGATGGCAAGTATCTGCTTCTCACCAGCCGAGAGCTGGTAAGGCATGAGCTGTTCGCCTATCTGATCGAAGCGGATCTCGTTGGCTGTGCGCACGATGGTCTTGCCCGTATCCTTGAAGAGACTGTCCACTATATCCTGGAACATCCTCTTCGGTTCACTCAGTTTCTGTGCCTTGGCGGCTGCATCAGGATCACCACTCTGCAGCACGGCGATGATGCGATTGCCAATGTTCACTTGATAGTCGAGATACTTGCGCTGCAATTGGAACAGCTGCCAGTCGAGTTCTGTGACCAGCGTGAGGTCTATCTTGTTGATCATCTCGGCATTCATCAGCGGCCTATCCACCGAGCGAATCACATCGTAGCGTATCCACTTGGCTTCCTCAGGCTCCACCTTGAGATGCACCCCCTTGATCATGTGGCTCGGGAATTCCCCACCGGCAGCGAGGCCCTTCACCACCTTATTTAATATAGTACTCTTGCCCACGCCGTTTACACCACTCAGGATATTGACACGGCGGTCGAGGTTCCAAAGAATATGTTTGGTACCACTCCAGAGAGAGTCTATCTCAATCTGTTTGATATAATCAGCGTATTTCTGCATAAGAACATCTCCTATTTTAAAATTTTCTACCGCAAATATAGCAAAATTCCTTGAAAATTAGTACCTTTGCACCCGATTTTAACGATAAATATCGACTAATTTAATATAAATAAAGAAAAATGGATAACAAACGACCTCTCATCGCCCACCTGTGTCTTTTCTGCTCCGGTGCATTCTGGGGATTGATGGCTCCCGTAGGCAAGGATGCTATGCTCCACGGCATCGACGGCATCGACCTCGTGAGCTTCCGTGTATTGGGCGGTGCCATTCTCTTCTGGCTCGCTTCTCTCTTCACCAAGAAGGAGCACGTACCGGTAAAAGATATCTTCATGTTTGCTGCAGCAGGACTTTTCGCCCTCGTTTTCAACCAGTGTTCTTATACCATCGGACTGAACATGACCTCTCCGAGCAACTCCAGCATCATGACTACTTCGATGCCTATCTTTGCGATGATTCTCTCCTTCTTCATCCTGAAGGAACCTATCACTTGGAAGAAAGCGCTCGGTGTGCTGATGGGCTGTGCAGGTGCCTGCATCATCATCCTGACAAGTGCCACGGCGGGCAATGCGAAGGTGGGCAATATATGGGGCGACCTGCTCTGTATGTCGGCGCAGCTCTCCTTTGCGCTCTACCTCTCACTCTTCAAGAATCTGCTGTCGAAGTATTCCCTCTTCACCATCAACAAGTGGATGTTTCTCTGGGCCACGCTCTTCATCTGGCCATTCACCATCGGTCATGTATCAGCCATTCCATTCGCTGAAGTTCCGATGAGCACTTGGTGGGAGACGGGTTATGTGATATTCTTCGGCACCTTCGTGGCCTACATCTGCATGATGATCGGCCAGAAGACCCTGCGCCCTACCGTGGTGAGTGTATATAATTATGTGCAGCCATTAGTATCGGTGAGCGTGAGTGTCATCGTGGGTCTCGCCGTGTTCAAGGGTATGCAGGCGATAGCAGCTCTGCTCGTTTTCTCGGGTGTATGGCTCGTGGTGAAGAGCAAGTCTAAACATGATATCGACCGTCACGACCACAGTCTCGCTTACGAGAAAAGACATGCTTAAAAGACAGAAAGCTTATCATGTACGTCACACGCCCTGTAAGGGCAAAAGCTTTATAGATATCTAAATGTCAATTTATAAACAGAAACTGTCCCCATCTGAGATAACAGATGAGGACAGTTTTGTTTTATAAGGAAAAGAATATCAGCAACCGAAGTAAACCATCAGTCCGCCCAATACGATATACAACAGGGCGTATGGAATAGCCGAACGGAGAATCTCTCCATCCTTTCCCTCCATATCGCAGGCTGCAGTAGCGATGGCGATGCTCTGCGGACTGATCATCTTGCCACCCGTGGCTCCCGTGGTATTGGCAGCAACCAGCCAGTTCTCCTGACCGCCCTCCATTCCAAAGAATGTGCTCTGCCCTGTCATACCCAACTGGTTGGCAACATGAGCCTGGAGCTTGGCAAAGAGAATATTCGAAGAGGTATCAGAACCCGTTACGAAAGTTCCGATGGCGCCAATCATCGGAGCAACCAAAGGATAGAAATCACCCGTCACAGCTACCAGTCCGGAAGCAATGGAAGTAATCATTCCCGAATAGTTCATCACGCTCGCCAGGGCTATCAGCGAACAAATGGTCACCACCGTCTTGCGCAGATTCACCATGGTACGGGCAAGAATCACCATCAGTCTCTTGAGGCTCAACCCTTGTATCAATCCACCGATCGTAGCACCCAGAAAGAGCATCAGTCCCGCATTGGAAATCCAGCCAAACTTAAAGGTGCTATCGAGCACAGGCAGATGAACCGCACTCACCAGATGACTCTTGAGGAAAGCATTGACCGGAGGACAGAGGGCTCCGGAAACCAGGATGAATATCAATATAAAGAGGTAAACACTCCATGCCTTCAGGCTCTCGACGAAAGTAAAAGTTTCATTATCCTGCACCTTGCTCTTGCTGGCAAACACCTTGGCGTATGCGATGATGGCAATAATGGCAGCCAACGAACCGATGATAGCTGGAGTCTCCGAACCGAGATAATAGCCGCATACAAACTGTACTACCACAGAAATCACTCCCACCCAAAGGGCGATGATGAGATTCTTGATAAGATTGTGCTTATCGGTAAGCGTCAGGATGATGAAAGGCAGGATGATAAAGAGAGGTGCCAGCTGGATAATGGCGAAGGCCGAAGTCTCGCAAATCTGAGCCGCCGAAGCCGATCCGCTTTCAGCCACCTCGTTACAGAGCGTAGTAACCGGCACACCTACGGCACCAAATCCCGTAGCCACGGTGTTACCGATCAAGGACACCAGAGCCGAGAACATCGGTTTGAAGCCGAGTCCGATGAGGATAGCGGCAGGTATCGCCACCGCCGTTCCGAAACCCGCCATACCTTCGAGCAGTCCGCCGAAGCCCCATACGAGGAGCAGCACGAGCAGTCCCTTATCATCGGTAATCGATGTAAACTGTTTCTTGATCACCTCAATCTGCTTGCTTTCCACAAGGATATTATAGCTATAAATAGCCATCAGGATGATGATGAGAATCGGGAACACCGCCTTCAGGATGCCTTCCACTACCGCCCATCCCGTCAGGGCGACAACACTATCCTCCGCATGTTCCGGAGCTATCATGCCCAGCGGCGAAGCTGCGAAGAGAGCAAGCAACACGGTAACCACGAGCGTCAGCAAGGCGCTCTTATGACCTGCCATTTTGAAGCCGAGCATCAAGACGAACAGCAATACGATAGGAATAATAGAAACAACAGATGCCATAAGCCATTCAGTTTTTAATGTTTTCGATTGTAAGATTTTATATGTATGCCTGCAAAAATAATAATTTTCTTCGAAAAAGAAAGCATTTTTCGGATTTTTTTTAAGATGTCCGATTTTATAATTTCATACGTCTATAGAGTGTAAAGGTTTTGAAAATGCCAAATTCGGGAATAAAAAATGGCTAAATTACGGAAAAATAATCGGCCAATTTAAGTAATTTTACCCCTTTTTTAGCCGAAAATCGCCCGAATACCACAAACGTGGTAGCAGGAATACTACTCATGTGCGATTTCTAAACTCAGAAAATCGCCGTACCTTTGCAACGTCAATCAGAACAAACAGTATGATGACTTTCAGACAGGCATCAGGATGTCTTTCAGAGAGAACTTCAATCTGATTTCTGGGCGACATATTTATATAAATGAATAAGGACATATTGACGTAAAATTTTAAAAAAAGAAAGGACATAGATTATGAGTACAGAAAAGAAACTTCGCTTTGAGACACTTCAGTTGCATGTAGGTCAGGAAAATCCAGATCCAGCTACCGACGCTCGTGCGGTGCCTATCTACCAGACCACAAGTTATGTGTTCCGCAACTCCCAGCACGCTGCCGATCGCTTCGGTCTCCGTGACGCAGGTAACATCTATGGTCGCTTGACCAACTCTACACAGGGCGTATTCGAAGACCGTGTAGCTGCCCTCGAAGGTGGTGTAGCCGGTTTGGCAGTTGCTTCTGGTGCAGCCGCAGTAACCTACGCTCTGCAGAACATCCTTCAGAATGGCGACCACATCGTAGCTGCCGACAACATCTATGGTGGTACTTATAACCTCATCACTCATACATTATCCACACAGGGTGTAAGCTACACCATCGTGGATCCTCGCAACTTCGAGCAGGTAGAGGCAGCCATTCAGGACAATACCAAGGCTCTCTATGCAGAGACCTTCGGAAATCCTAACTCTGATGTAACTGATATCGATAAGTTGGCAGAGATTGCTCATCGCCACAACATCCCATTGATTATCGATAATACCTTCGGCACTCCATATCTCATCCGCCCTATCGAGCACGGTGCTGACATCGTGGTTCATTCAGCTACCAAGTTCATCGGCGGTCACGGTTCATCTCTCGGTGGTGTCATTGTAGATGGCGGTAAGTTCGACTGGAAGGCAAATGCCGACAAGTTCCCTACTCTCGCCAAGCCAGACCCATCTTATCACGGTGCAGTCTTCGCAGATGTAGCCGGAGCAGCAGCCTTCGTAACTCGTATCCGTGCGGTCATCCTTCGTGATACCGGTGCTACCATCTCTCCATTCAATGCCTGGATTCTTCTTCAGGGCTTGGAGACATTGAGCCTCCGTGTAGAGCGCCACGTACAGAATGCCTTGAAGGTGGTAGAGTATCTGGAGAATAATCCTAAGGTGGCTAAGGTAAATCACCCAGCCGTTCCTTCTCATCCAGACCACGAGCTTTACAAGAAGCTCTTCCCTAACGGCGGTGGTTCTATCTTCACCTTCGATATCAAGGGCGGCGAGAAAGAGGCATGGGAGTTCATCGACCACCTGCGCATCTTCTCTTTGCTGGCTAACGTAGCCGACGTGAAGTCACTGGTTATCCACCCAGCAACAACCACCCACTCTCAGTTGAGCCCAGAGGAGTTGGAGGAGCAGCACATCTATCCTTCTACCGTTCGCCTGAGCATCGGTATCGAGAACATCGACGACCTGATTGAGGCACTCGACGAGGCATTCACGTATGTTAAGTAGTGAGTAGAGAATTATTAATGATTAAAATTAGAGTACAGTTATGGCAAAGATATATAAGCAGATTACTGATTTAATCGGTAAGACCCCATTAGTAGAATTGGGAAAATATTCAGCATCCAAGGGTTTGGAGACTCCTGTAATTGCTAAGGTAGAATTCTTCAATCC
>OBRT01000139.1_pt1 | contig 23895 bp, 22 predicted proteins | sample 1494891 | NCBI WGS metagenome assembly OBRT01 (sample SAMEA3360688, study PRJEB22359) | human gut metagenome | biome: ENVO:urban biome; feature: ENVO:human-associated habitat; material: ENVO:feces | place: Bangladesh | collected 2011 | reverse complement strand
CAGCTGCCAATGATGTAGCCAATAGCTCCAGCACCGATAGCTGCTTGAAGTCCAAATAATAAGGATTCAACTTCGCCCGATGGTGGTTCCCAAAGGGATTCGAACCAAGGTTCATAATCAGGGTTTAAAGCTTCGATTTCTTCACTTGCAGCGTCATCAGATCCACCGTATTCGCCTTGAACGAAAACTAGTGGTAAAACTACTAGTAAAATCGCAAGTATAATTAAGATCAAGTTGGTTTTCTTATAATCTTTCATTTGTAAGTACCCCCTCACCTTTATATCTAACCATAAGGTTAACTATAACTACTGTTAATAAACCTTCAACTATAGCGATAGGGATTTGAGTAACAGCAAAGATTGATAAGAACTTTCCTAAAGCTGCGGCAAAGCCAACACCTTCGTGGTAAACAATAGCAAGTTGAGTAGCTGTAACAACATAAGTGAATAAGTCACCTATAGTTGCTGCTAAGAAAACCGCCAAACTTCTATTTTGTTTTTTCAATAAGTGATAGATGGCAAAAGCTACAAAAGGTCCAGCTATAGCCATAGAGAATGTATTAGCACCTAAAGTAGTTAAACCGCCGTGAGCTAATAACAAAGCTTGGAAAATTAAAACAATTAAACCTAAAACAGATGTTTGAAGAGGTCCAAATAGTATAGCACCTAGACCAGTACCTGTTGGGTGTGAGCAACTACCTACTACTGAAGGGATCTTCATAGCAGATAAGACGAAGATAAATCCACCTGCAAGTGCAAGTAGAACCTTCTTTTCGTTTGAATCAGAGCCTTTTGCAATTTTTCTAATACCAAGTATGATAAATGGTAGTGATATTAGTCCCCAGATTATGCACCATTCTTTAGGAAGGTAACCTTCCATGATGTGCATTGCGTAAACGTCTGCGGATAATAAAATTAGCGAAAGACCCATGAGAATGAAATTTTTCTTCCTCATAAATTATTCCTCCTTTTATTTTCCTACGCAAAGACTCCTTTTAAAAATCAGATTGATTTAGAAAAGAACCTCTCTTTGCCGAAGGTATTTCTTGATAGAGTAAGGTTTTCCGGCTAGCGCTTTAAGCCCTTGTAAACGCCTTCCCATTATTAAACGAATAACAGTGACATAAGTGTTTACTCAGTGTGCGCCCACGGCAGCGGCGACTGCGTTTTTTAAACTTCCCTTAAACAATATCAATATGATTATATCACTATGAATGGCAAAATGCAAGAAGATAAGCACATATAAAACAATATATATAAGTAATCTATATAAGTATAGTAGATAGGCTTTTATAAAAAAGAAAGAGTGGCAACGAGCCACCCCTTCTTCGTACGAATCAATATTTACTTGTTTCTTTTAACCTCTCCAGCGTATGTTACTAAAGTATCCTTAGTTACGTCTGGATAGTTAACTACTGATGTTCTAAGAACTTTAATCATACCAGAGTAAAAATCATCCTCGTAATAGTATGTCGTATTAAACTTAGCTCCAAAAGGAACTGCTAAACTTACTACTACAGTTTTTGTTTCACCGCTTGGCATAGGTCCCATTACTTCATAATTAAGACCTCTCTTTTGATTACTTATTGAGTTAACTAGGACATCATAGTTGGCACCGTCGTGGTGATGCTTCATACTCGCTGCATTAGCTGGGCTAATAGCTGCGCTTAGTAGAAGCAATACAGTCATGACAATGGCTAGTGACTTCTTCATACTTTCACCTCCCCTTGTGTAGACAGTAATTACTATCTTTACTATAGTATATCAGATATATAGTAAAGAAAGAGTAACAAAAGAGTAACAGTTTGTATGAGGCATAAAAAATCTGCCACCAAATAGTGACAGATAATATATCTTTATTGAACTTTTTCTTTTGCGTGCTCCAAGCCTTGTTTATACAGCATCAAAACGTGTTCGTCATCAAGTGAGTATATCAGTGCCTTGCCATCTCTCTCGTACTTAACTAGGCCAAGGTTTCTTAATATTCTTAAGTGGTGACTAACAAGTGGCTGTGTCATGTTTAGCGCGTATGAAAGGTCTGTAACGCACATCTCGCTTAAGCTTAGCGCATGTATGATTTGTATTCTTGAAGGCTCGCTAAGCGCTTTCATAATGTCTGCAAGTTTCTCAACTATCTTATAGTCGATGACATCGTTTTTTATTGCGTCTAAGTCTTCTTGACTTAATTCTCTATTTTCCATAATCTCCCTCCAAGTCTCTCGTTATGCTTACAAAGTCATCAAAGCTCAGCTCCTCTGCCCTTGCATTTTCACCTTTGCCAATGGTCTTTAGTGCTGCCACTGTATCCTTTTTATCTATACCCACTTCGCTATTAAATAAAGCGTTCGCAAGCGTTTTTCTTCTCTTCATAAAGGCCGCTCTAATTATCTTTAAGAATAGCTCTTCATTTGCCAAATCTTTTTTCTTCTTTTTTATATATAGTACTGCCGAATCCACTTTTGGTTTTGGGTAGAAGCAGTCCTTCGACACGTTAAATGCTATGCGCGCATCGCCATAGGCCCGTGTGAAGACTGATATGCTGCCGTAGTCCTTTGATTTTTCATCGGCGACTATCCTTTGAGCGACTTCTTTTTGCACCATAACCGTGATTGAATCAATATCTAGTTTTGACTCTAGTAAGAATGTTAATATGGGTGTCGTCACATAGTATGGCAGGTTGGCGCATACTTTAAACGGGCCGCCTGTCAAGTCCTTGATCTCGTCCTCTGTGGCGTCCATAAAGTCTTTGTAAATCACCATGACATTATCATGCTCGCCAAGTGTTTCCTTGTGTATTTCTCTAAGTGATTCATCAAGTTCAAAGGCTATGACCTTTTTCGCGTGTTTTGCGAGCTCTTCGGTCAAGGTGCCTATGCCGGGACCTATCTCCATAACAGTAGTGTCATTTGTTATGCCGCTTTCTTCAGCAATCTTCCTAATTATATTGCCGTCAATCAAAAAGTTTTGTCCAAGCGCTTTTTTAAATTCAAAACCGAAGTCCTCTTGCAGTTCCTTGAGTCTTGCTATGCTATATAAACCCTTTTCAGTCAATTTTTTTCATAGCCTCCTCAAAATCTTCTCTCGAAATTTGATAATAGTTTAGTGCGTCAAGCATCTTTTTTGCGTTTGAATTAGAAATTTTTAGTAGGCTCGCAAGTTTTTCGCGTCTCTCCTTAGAGCCGTCCGCGCCTAAGAGGCCTGTCTCATACAAATCTTTCGTTGTATATAGTACAGTCCTCTCCTCTGTCGAGGCTCTTGCGTTCATCAAGGCATCGATAATCGCCTCTTTCGAAGCATTTTCAACGCCTATATCATCTTTCTTAACCGCATCTGACTGCTTTAGATAAGCATTTTTACATCCCTTAACATTTTCATTTATGGTGCGTCTAATCATCTTGCCCGCGTAATCAGGGTCAGTAAATACAATTACTCCCCTAGTTTTAACAGCCTTTCTCAGCTCATCGAAAAGCGTCTTTTTTATTTTATAGCCATGTGTCGCGACGATGTCGGCATCTACAGCGTTTTTTATCTGAGCGATGTCGTCCATGCCTTCGACAACTATGAGTTCTTTAATCATTTTTCACTCCAAAAAATTCAAATGCGTTCTTCTTTGTCGCTTCTAGCACTTCATCTGTGCTAATCCCCTTGATCTCGGCAAGTTTTTCTGCGACCAAAACTACTTTTCTCGGGTCATTTCTCTTGCCTCTATATGGCACCGGCGTCATATATGGTGAGTCTGTCTCTATAAGTAAATCATCTAGAGCGATCTCCCTTGCTACGTCTACCGTGTTTTTCGCGTTTTTAAAAGTTAGTGCTCCGCCTAAAGCTAGTTTGTAGCCTAATTTTAAGAACTTTCTCGCCATCTCTATAGATCCTGTATAGCAATGAATAAGAACTTTCATACCTTGAGCGTATTTTTCAAGTATTTCATAAGTTTCTTCCATCGCCTCACGCGTGTGAATAACGATGGGCACATCCATTTCCCTAGCTAAATCTATCTGATCAATAAAAACTTTTCTTTGTACGTCTCTTGGCGAAAAATCATAGTGATAGTCAAGACCAATCTCGCCTATTGCCATAACCTTATTCTTTTTTAATAGCTCTTTAAGTGCCTCACGCGTTTCAGCTGTGTAATCCTTTGCCTCATGCGGATGCACGCCTACAACTGCGTAGACGTGATCGTATTTTTTGGCAAGTTCATAGCTCGAGTAGCTTGTTTTTAGGTCAGAGGCTATATTGAAGAAATAGTTTCCGCCCGATAATATATCGGCTATGACTTCGTCTCTGTCCTCATCAAAGGCCTCATCATCAAGATGAGCGTGTGAATCAACGAATATCATTACGCAATCACTGAGCCCGATGGCATATCTTCAAGAGCTGTTACTAGTGATAGGTCATCGCCGTTTTCACAAGCAAGTATCATGCCTTGAGACTCAACGCCTCTAAGCTTTCTAGGCTTTAAATTGCATACAACGACAACTTTCTTACCTATGATGTCCTCAGGCTTGTACCATTTTTTGATGCCGCTAACTATAGTTCTTGTCTCGTCGCCTATTTTTATAGTGTTAATCAAAAGTTTATCAGCTTCAGGATGTTCCTTCGAATCAATTACTTCGCCTAGTCTTAGATCAAGCTTTGCAAAGTCATCAAATTCTATAGCTGGCTTAGCATCAGCTTCCTCTGCCTTTGCCTTGCCATCTTTTTCTTCTCTCGACTTAATTAAATTTGCGTTTTCTGTAAGTAGTCTTTCTACTTCTTTATCAACGTCAAGTCTTGGGAATAGTGTATCTATCTTCTTTACAGTGTATTTGTCAACTAAAGCAAATTCGTCGCACTCTTCATATTTCATTTCTTCACCTAAACCAAGTGCTTCTCTGATCTTCTTAGCAGTATCAGGGATGAATGGGCTTAGTAAAACAGATGAAATTCTTAGTGCTTCAAGTAAATTATATATGATAGTTTCAAGTCTTTCCTTGTGTTCGTCATCATTTAAAGTCCATGGGCATGTTTCGTCGATGTACTTATTGGACCTTCTGATTAGCTTAAAGACTTCATCTATGGCTACTGATAGGTTAAGGTGTTCCATCTTTTCATCAAGAACAGCTTTTCTTGTTAGAGCCACGTCTATTAAATCCTTATCAAATTCATCATCAGAAGTCTTTTTATTAACAGTTCCGCCAAAGTACTTTTCTGCCATGGCAATAGTTCTTGAAACCAAGTTACCAAGGTCATTTGCAAGGTCAGAGTTTACTCTTTCCATAAACTTTTTGCTTTGGAAATTACCGTCGCTACCGAAGTTGAACTCTCTTAAAACGAAGTACCTAAGTGCATCTCTGCCATATAGTTTAATTATTGGCTCAGGATAGATGACATTACCCTTACTCTTACTCATCTTGTCGCTTTCGAATAGTATCCAGCCGTGGCTAAAAACCTTCTTTGGTAGTGGTAAATCAAGAGCCATTAGTAGTGCAGGCCATATGATTACGTGGAAACGAAGTATTTCCTTACCAACTAAGTGAATATCGGCTGGCCAAAGTTTTTTGAACTTTTCATCGTCTTGTAAATATCCTGCCGCGTCAATGTATGATGACAAAGCGTCTATCCATACGTAAACAACATGCTTTGGATCGAATGGCACTTGAATGCCCCAATCGAATGAAGTTCTTGAAACGCATAGGTCTTGAAGACCTTCCTTAAAGAAATTATTGAGCATCTCAGTCTTTTTATACTCTGGTTCAATAAATTCTGGATGCTCTTCGTAATATTTTAAAAGTCTGTCCTTATAATTACTTAGTCTGAAGAAATAAGCTTCTTCATGAGCTGGATGCACTTCTTTACCGCAGTCAGGGCACTTGCCATCAACAAGTTGAGACTCAGTCCAGAAAGACTCACATGGAGTGCAGTAAAGTCCAGTATACTCACCCTTATAGATGTCGCCTTGCTCGTAAAGTCTTGTAAATATCTTTTTAACCAACTCGTCATGAGACTTATCAGTAGTTCTTATATACTTATCATATCTAATGTCAAGTGAGTCCCATAGCTTATATATTTCTTTATTAATATTTGTAACGAATTCCAATGGAGTAACGCCAGCCTTTTCAGCGTTCTTTTGGATCTTTTCGCCGTGTTCGTCGGAGCCTGTAACAAAATATACATCCATGCCTTGAAGCTCTTTGTACCTCTTAAGCATGTCAGCAACTATAGTCGTATACGTGTTTCCTATGTGTAAATAACCACTTGGATAATAAATTGGTGTACTTAAATAATATTTTTCCATTCTTTCAACTCCTTTTCCCTTAATTATAGCATAAAGAGACAAAAAAATCAAAGACCGTTTATATATGGTCTTTGATTTAATGTGAAATTATTATATTTTTAATTGATTTTCTAAATCTCTTCTTTGATATATTATGCGAATGATCTTTACAATCCCTTTGTCTTCATCTGGTAAATAAAAAACTATATAACTTTTTACATTCATACAGCGCAGTCCAACCTGTCTCCATCTCTCGTAATCACATAAACGATATCGCATAGGAAAAGTGTCAAGTGTTTTTATCTCATTAAGAATAGCATCAATGATTTTCTTCGCTGTATTAAACTCTTGCATTTCATAAGAAATATATCTTGCTATAGTTCTTAAATCTTCCTTTGCATTTTCTGAGTACAATATTTTATATCTCATCATTCAAACTCTTTACTTAATTCTTTTTCTACTTCTTCTACAGTATATGTCCTGTCATTATCAAAATCATCCATTGCTTTTAGCATCTCTCTATCAAAATCTTCTTCACTTAAATCTTCATATACAAGTGGCTTTTTGCTTGGCATTTTCACTTCAAATGGTAATCCCTTATGCATAACTACTTGCCTTAAAAATATTGATACCGCATTTGACATAGAAAGTCCCAATTCATTAAGAACTGCTTCAGCGCCATCTTTTACATTAGGTTCAACTCTTATATAAACATTTGATGTTTTTGACATAATATCACTTCCTTTGAATATATTATATCATTTTGTATTGCTTTTAGCAATACTATCTGAGAAAATTTATAAAACTTGATTAATTTATTAATTATAAAATTTTGCTTGTGCCTCATACATCTCTCTATAGTATGATGACTTTGTCAATAGCTCATCATGTGTGCCAACGCTATCCACTCTGCCATCTTTAAAGACCACTATCTTGTCAACGCTCTTGCATATACCAAGTCTATGCGTAACGATGATGGATGTCCTGCCCTTTGATATGTCTAGGAACTTCTTTAAGATCTCGCTCTCTTGCATCGGGTCAAGAGCTGATGTTGCCTCATCAAGTATAATAAGTTTAGCATCCTTATACATGGACCTTGCTATATCAAGCCTTTGCCTTTCGCCGCCAGATAGCTCTACTCCGTCAAAGTCCTTGCCAAGCCTTGTATCAAGTGAATGCTCTTTATATAATTTGTCTAAGCTCACATAATCAAGCAAAGATTTAATTCTTGCTTCATCATAAGTTTCTTGCGAGGCTATATGCTCAGCTATACTTAAATTAGTCTCAGTTCTTTCTTGAGGAACTATAGTGTAATCATCAAAACTAAGTCCTCTTCCCTTTATATTTACTCCAGCAAAAGATATTTCCCCGCTCGCATCGTAAACGCCAGTCAAAGCCTTTGTAAATGTAGTCTTACCTGAACCGTTATAGCCAACAATTGCCACACTCTCGCCCTCATCTATACTTAGGCTTATATCATGAAGACCGTTATCAGTCTTTGGATAAGTAAATGAAGCATCTTTTACGCTAATTTTGCCAAAATCTACATTGTAAGCCTTTTTCTCTTCGCTGCTGTCCATAAAAGTAAAGTAATCACTTGCGAAGGAAATGTTTCTTGGCAAATTGCCGACAGTGACTATCATATCCTTACTTGACTTTTGCATGTCTTGGTAGGCCATAAGTGCAGCACCCATCATACCTATGAGTATCTTGCCATCAAAGGCAAGTTTTATCGTTATGACTATGGCTATGGAGAAGGCTATGACGCTTAGTATGTCGCAGAAAAGTAGTGACTTAGCATCTTTTAGTCTCTCATCAAAATATTTTTTACTAGTTTCTTTAAATACGCTAGTATATTTACTTAAGAAAAACTCAGAGCTATTATATGATTTTATCTCCCTATTAGTCTTAGTATCTGTGAATATGCTGTAGAAATAATTTAGTTTTCTCTCGTCAAAAGCTTCTATGCTCTTTAAATCATAAAAGGCTTTGCCACGTATAAGCCTTGTGATTAAGTACGGCACTACTGTTAATGCCGCTAGAGCAACTAAGTAGGGGCTGTAAGTCCAAAGTGTTATAAGTATCAAGATGACTTCAAGTCCTTGACCTAGTGCCATGGCAAGTAACCTAACTGAATTGCTTAGCCTTTCGTCGTCAACAGCTGTAGCCGCTCTTTCTTCTATAGTTAAAAAATCTCTATCCTCAAAATTAATTAAGTCTACCCTTGATAATTTTTCTGCCATCTCTCTATTTAAGTAGCTGCCTGTCTTTTCGAATAAATATCCATTCATCGCTATCGCATATAAGTACTCAAGTAGCCTTTCAAGAAAAATTATTATTAAAAGCATGACTCCATATTTTATAAAAGCATCTATATCATTAGCATTTTTAATGTATTCATATCCGCTTTGTATGATATGCATCGTGGCATATAGCTTTGCTGCGACAAAGAAGCCTGAAATTATATGGTAGATGAAGACATATATGGTCGCGATTGGTGTTACGCTAAAAACTTTTTTAATTACCTTAGTCATTTTTTGCCTCCTTATACCAAGCCGCTTGCTCAGTGAACATCTTTGCATATTTGCCGCCCTTTTTCATAAGAGTTTCATGCGTGCCTCGTTCAATAAGTCTTCCCTTGTCAATGACTAGAACCTCATCAGCAAGCTTTGATAAGACAAGTCTGTGTGTTATAATGATTGCACCACGCATCTTAAGCACCTTGATTATGCCCTCATACATCTTCGCTTCCATCATCGGGTCCATGGATGCAGTTGGCTCATCAAAGATAAGAAAATCAGAAGACTTTGAGATGGCTCTAGCTATGGCAAGCCTTTGGCTTTCGCCACCAGACAAATATACGCCGTCATCTTCAAGCTTACCTAAATTAGTTTTTTCATCGTATTTATCAAGCTCCATTAAATCTAAATCGCTTGAAATATCTTTATCATCGCCAAGCAAAACATTATCCCTTATACTAAGTTCATAGTTTTGAAAGTCTTGATAAACTATCGCAAGCTCATTTGCTAATTCGTTTTTCGATAAATAATATGGCTCAGCGCCATTGATCTTGACGGTTCCACTCGTTGGCTTGTAAAGTCCAGCTATTAACTTGATTATAGTTGACTTGCCAGCGCCATTATCACCAACTATGGCAGTTACTTTATTTTTGTCAATCTCTAGAGATAATTCATCTAAAACTATGTTTTCACTTTGTGGATATTTAAAACTTAATTTATCAAAAACGATTTTTTCGCCGCTTTTTACTTGCTCTCTGACTTCTTTTTCGTCATAATCAAGAATATATAAAAGAGTTTCTGCGATGTAGCCAGAATTAGCTACGCTAGAGGCTTCATATACAAAGTCTTCAGCCATATCCAAAGTGGTCGACGCAGATGTGATGACTGCTGTAAGCGAACCGACAGTAATTGCTCTTTGAATAAGTTTTAGTAGGGCGAAAAGTATTGCAAGGCCCATCCATATTATATTTATAAAAGAGCTAAGCAAAAGATATTTTTGACTTGCAATAGTCGTCTTAAGCCTTTCATCAAAAACGGCCTCGGAATATTTTTTAAACTTCTTAAGAAATAAGTTCTTCATTTGAAAAACTTTTATCTCGTAAATGGCGTTCTTGTCCTTAAGTATCCTTAAAATATTTTCCATCTCACGCTCGTTATGTGATGTGTTCTCAAACATCTTGTTCATATTGTTAACGGCTTTGAAGCTGAAAAATACATCAAGCGCAGCACTTATGATATAAGCAAGGCCAAGATAAGCTGATATTGTAAAGAAGACAAAGGCAATACCCACTACCTTCACCACAATAGCTGCTATGGCGATGGATGAGTTAAAAAGTTCAATCACTGCCATATGAGGACGGTCCTTCACCTTGTTTAGCTTATCTTGAAAAGCAGACTTCTCTATCTCTTCCAAAGATATTTTATCTAGTTTATTCATTACAGCCGTGTTTAAATTAAGTTCTAGTTTTTGCTCAAGCTTTATGTCTAAAATATTTCGAATGAACTTAGATACTTCTCCCCAAGCAAATAAAAGTATCAAAAGAATGACTGGAAATAAATTACGTTCTCCATGTACATAGTTAAGAATCGAGTCGACAGCCATCGCCGTAGCGTAAATTATCGCTGGACTAACAAGCGCCGTGATTAAAGATTCAATTAGAATAAATATGTATGTGGAGCCTGCGTGCTTGCGTACAAGTTTGTATGTGTTAAAAATTGCTTTCATATTAACACCTCCTAAATAAAATTTATAAAATAATTAAAATACCCCCCTCAAACGAAGGAGAAAAAGGTTGAGGGAGGGTTAATATAATAAACTATTCACTACATTAATCTTATCACTTTATAATCTAATTGTCAAGTCACTTTGCTAAAGAGATAAATATTATGCGAAAAAATGGATGTCATTAATAAAAGACATCCAAAAGCATGATTATTAAATTAATTAAATGGTTTTATCGCAAGTATTTTGCCACGCTTGATAAATTCATCAAGGCCTTCGTGTCCCCACTTGTTTAAGTACTCCTCTGTCAAGTCCTCTTCTACTATGGTAAATGGCATGAAGCCAACCTTTTCTAAAATTTTCTTCAGAGCCTCTGAAGTGATGGATCCACCTACTCATGTCGCATGAAAAATGGGATCGGCTATGATGTCATCAGGAAGCTTCTTTATCTGAATTATATCACTTATAGAAACGCGTCCACCTGGTTTAAGCACGCGGAATATCTCTCTATATACCTTTTCCTTATCTTCTAAGAGATTAATAACGCAGTTTGATATAACGACGTCGAAGGTATTGTCAGGCAAGTTAATATCGTCAATGTCTGAGACTAAAAAGTCTGCATTGTCAAAGCCTCTTTTGTCACGAATGAAATTTGCACGCTCAATCATTTCGGGTAGCCTGTCAATACCCACAGCTTTGCCTGTGCCATGCATCTCACGAGCCGCCTTGAATACATCGACCCCCTTGCCGCATCCAAGGTCCAAGAGCCACTCGCCATCTTTTAGCTTAGCATTTTGAATGGGATTGCCGCAGCCAAGACCCAAGTCGCCGCCAAGCTCAATGTCCTCATCAGTGTAGCCGAGTGAATAGGCTACCGCCCTTTGCTTCTCCTCGTCCGAAACCTGATTGTCCTCGGCTATTTTTTTATAAAATTCATCAACATATTGTTTTGTATCTATTTTTTTCATATCATCACCATAGTATATATACCCAGAACATATTTAAATTATTCTATATGTTATATTGTTTCTTAATATTTATAAATTATTCTTATGCAATCTCATGTGCTCTTCACTGCTCAAAAAGTCATTGTGACCTTCCTTGTCTTCATTCAAAAAGTGTTTGTGCTCGTGCTCATGTGTCAAGACATGTGTATGCGTATAACCATCATGTGTGTGAGTGATAGTATGTGTATGCAAGTGCGTATGCTTAATTAAGCAAGTGTCAATAACTACAAAAACTGTTCCCACTATCATCAAGATAAGCCCAACAAAATATGAAGCACTTAAAGCTTCACCATTGACCAGAAAACACAAAAACGTTCCAATAAATGGGGCGATTGCATAATAAGCACTCGTCTTAGCTGCGCCTAAATCTCTTTGACTGCGCACGTACAAGAATATACTTAGCCCATAAGCAACGTAGCCAAGTAGTAGCGCGCAAGCTATGTATTGAGTCTCAGGAAATTTCTCTCCTATGATTATAGATATAATTAAGGAAGCAATTCCTGAACAAAGTCCTTTTATGGTCACGATTTGATAAGAGGATTTGTTTGAAATTTTTCGCGTGCAGTTATTTTCAAGACCCCAAGACATAGTTGCCAGTATTACAAATAGCGATCCATATGAAAATCTAAAAGATTCTTGACCCTCAAATGAAAGTATAATGCTTGAAAGCGTGATAAATACTATGGCAATCCATAAATTTTTCGACACATCTTCTTTAAAAATCACTAGAGCGATAATGCTTGTTGCAACTATCTCGAAGTTTCCTAAAAGTGATGCATTTGCCGATGAACCTATTGATATACCTATCATTAAAAATATGGGTGCAATTACATCTAAGACCACCATAAGTATAGTGTATGTCAAATCATTTTTTGTCAGCCTCATGTCCTTATCCTCGTTTTTGTGTTTAAATAAATACATGATACCAACGCCGATGCCAGCTCCTAAGTAAAGGAAGGCCGCCATGAATGTCGGCGAGATATTTTTTAATAAAACTTTTGAAAATGGCGTATTAAGCGCATAAAAGACGGCTGCTAATATCGCGCAAATTATTGCAGTGATTTTATTATTTTTATTCATCTAAATCTACTCCTATGTTTTTTATACTTATATTATATCACAAATATATAAATAAAAATGGGGAGCATTTGCATCAAATTTTTAATGCATTTGCTCCCCATAAATTTTTTCATTTTGTTTTATTTATTAAAATAGTTTATTTACTCCGAACTAATTTTGCACTTCGATTAGCACTAACAGTCTACTCCGAGTAAATTTTGCGAAGAAAAGAAGAACCTGACCCATTTACAAAGCTTCGCTTTGAATGGGTGCCCCAGAACCTTGGTGCTTCGCACTTGAGATGAATGGGACGAGGTGGACTGACGAAGTAAGCGATCTATAAAATAATCTAATACCCCGAGTTAATTTCGCAGAGCAAGCGAGATGATTGAGCGACGTGGACTGACGAAGCAAGCGCAGAGTACTAAACGTACGTGAGCATTGCTAAGGAAGGAACGAGCTCAAGGGCTCGCTTGAATGCGAAATTTTATTCTTCTTCCTTGTCACCCTTTTCTTGGATCAATTCCCTCGCTGCAATTCCCGGTTTAGTTAGTTGGAATGGGTTGAAGATTTCATCTATTTCTTTTTGGTCAAGTATATTGTCTCTTAGTATGATTGAAGTAACTGATTCGCCTGTCTTTAATGCTTCTTTAGCGATGGCTGCTGACTTCTTGTAGCCGATGTGCGGAACAAGGGCTGTTACCATACCTACTGAGTTATCAAGTAGTGCTTTGCATCTTTCTTTGTCAGCTTTGATGCCTTCAACGCAGTTCACTCTAAGTGTTTCGCAAGCATTGCCAAGTGTTTCGATTGATTCGAAAAGCTTGTAGAACATAACTGGTTCGAATGCGTTTAGCTCAAGTTGACCTGCTTCTGCCGCCATAGTGATGCACATGTCATTACCTATGATTGAGAAAGCAACTTGGCTAGCTACTTCTGGAATAACTGGGTTAACCTTTCCTGGCATTATGGATGAGCCGTTTTGTCTAGCTGGCAAAATGATTTCGCCAAAACCAGTTCTTGGTCCCGAACTCATAAGTCTTAAGTCGTTACTCATCTTTGATAATGTTATAGCGCAAGTCTTGATAGTTGCTGATAGGAATGCCACTCCGTCAAGGTTTTGAGTGCCGTCAATCATGTCGTCCGCTTGTTTAAGTGATAGTCCTGTCACTCTCGCAAGTGTCTCAGTAATATTTACATAGTAGTTAACATCAACATTTATACCAGTACCGATGGCAGTTGAGCCCATGTTTATAACCTTAAGCACGTCTCTTGCCTTTTTAATTCTTCTAACGTCACGGCGTAGAGCGCTTTGGTATGCGTGGAACTCTTGTCCAAGTCTGATAGGTACTGCGTCTTGTAATTGTGTTCTACCCATCTTGATAACATCGTCAAACTCAATCGATTTCTTTTCAAGAGCATTGATTAGATCCATCAATTGGTCAATAGTCTTGTTAACAAGCTTAACCGCAGCTATCTTACCAGCTGTTGGATAAACGTCGTTAGTTGATTGGCACATGTTTACGTCGTCATTTGGGTGAACGTGGTCGTATGTACCTAAGTCTCCGCCCATGATCTCGTTAGCAAGGTTGGCTATAACCTCGTTAGCGTTCATGTTAGCCGTAGTTCCCGCACCGCCTTGAATTGCGTCGCAGATGAACTCGTCGTGATATTTTCCTTCGATAATCATATCACAAGCCTTGGCAATGGCCTCTTCCTTTTCCTTAGACATAAGGCGTGATTGTTGGTTAGTGATAGCGCAAGCCTTTTTTATTTCAGCAAGAGCAACAATCATCTCTGGATGAATGTGTCTGCCAGTTATATGAAAGTTTTCCTTACCTCTTAGACTTTGAACGCCATAATAAGCGTCTACTGGTACTTCCTTCTCACCAATAGAGTCCGCTTCTATTCTTTTTTTGATTTCTTCCATGACTTACCTCCCGAATTTTAATTACATCATCATTTTAACACATAATCGAAAAGCTTGCAAGCGCTTAAGTCTGGGATTATAGACTAATTTTTTTAATTCATTAAAGTATTTGCAAGCTAAGTTAAAATATAATTCATTGTGACTTGAATCACAGTCTTTAAATTGATAAATATGAAAGAAATATTTTAATATTTTCAAAAATATTTTATAAAATTTTCTTAATAAGTATATTCATGTGAAAATATTTTTACTTGAATAAATTTTTCGCCATATAAAAACCTCTTCGACTAGCAAAGAGGTTTGTGATTTTTTATTTAATTTTCTTCTGATAGACTTTTATATAGCTCAATATATTCGTTCGCCGTCTTTTTCCATGAATAATCGCTCTTCATCGCGTTTTTCAAAATTCTATTGAACTCATCTTCATCTTGATAATATAATTTCAAGGCTCTATTCAGTGCCTCATACATTTCATTTTGGTCGATATTTTCAAAGGCAAAGCCATTGGCATGCTCTTTATCATCGTTATAAGCAATGACGGTGTCTTTGAGTCCGCCAACTTTTCTAACTAAAGGAAGTGATCCATATCGCATGGCAATCATTTGTGCTGATCCGCAAGGCTCAAGCTCGGACGGCATCAAGAGTATGTCCGATGCTGCGTATAATCTTCTCGCTTCGTTCTCATTATAATAAATTCTCGCCGCCATCTTGTCTGGATACTTTTCTTCAAGCTCTCTAAATTTTTCTTCGTAGCTCTTAAATCCAGTTCCCATGATGATGAAATTGCAATCAAGCTTCATCATCTCTTCAATCGCACCAATTACAAGCTTAATTCCTTTTGAGCGCTTCATGCGGCTGATCATGATAACTAGAGGCTTGTCACCATCTTTTTTAAGTCCATAATAGTTTTGAACTTCTTCCTTATTATATCTTTTTAATTTAAAAGCATTTACATCGTAATTTTTAAATAAGGCTTCATCTGTCATCGGATTATATTTTTCGTTGTCTATACCATTGACAATGCCATGAAATTTATAGCTATACTCCTTAAAAACTTCTTCAAGTCCCTCTCCGAAATGTGGATCCATTAGCTCGTCTCTAAAAGACTTACTGATGGTAGTAACTATATCGGATGAGACGATGCCTGCCTTAAGCATATTGATCGAGTCGATGAACTCATAATTTTGATCCTTTAGTACTTCAAGGTCTGTATCGACTATGCCAGCTATGATATTTTGATTGAAAACTCCCTGATATTTTAGATTATGAACGGTAAAAACTGTTCTAATTCCTTTGTAATAGCTGTCGCTTTTCTTATACTGCTTTAAGAGTATTGGCACAAGCCCTGTATGCCAGTCGTTCGCGTGAATTATGTCTGGCTTAATGCTATAGGTCTTGATAAATTCCAAAACTGCCTTTGTAAAGAAGATGTAGCGCTTGGCGTCATCAAACTCGCCATATATCCTGTCTCTTTCGAAATAATCTTCATTAGCAATAAAAATATATTTAACGCCTGCTTCTTCGTATTTAAAAACGCTTGCGTAAATAATGCCGTCGCCCATCATGACTCCGTATGATGACATGAACTCGACTTTTTCTTGATATTCTCTCTTTATTGGCTTGTGTAAGGGAATGAAAACGTATACGTCGTTGCCCTCTTTGGCGACCTCTTGTGGAAGGCACCTCATTGTCTCGGCAAGTCCTCTTGTTTTAACGAAAGGACTCACTTCTGCTGCTAAAAAAAATATTCTCATATTTATTCCTTCTCTATATATTCATTTTGTCCGAATGGATTTGTTCTTTTATTTATATATCCGTCTTGGACTAGTCGTTCAAGTATATCCTTAAATTCTTCTGTGCTCATGGTGCCTACTGTCTTTTCAAGTCTAGCCGCTTCACGAGTTAGATTAAAATCGCTTATTGGAAGAATGTCTTTTATCTCTTCAAATACAGCCAGCATCTTATCTTCTGTCTCGCCCTTTAGTTCTAAGAATGGATTTACTTTGTCTATGGCTTTGGTGTCGGCAAAACGAAATCTTGTGAATATGGTTCTACCAAAGGAGGCTTCTGATATAAAGGCATCGCCTGTAGTTAAGTAAGGAAGCCTCTTTGCATCGTCTGAGCTGATGTCTGTCTCCTCTTTTATGGTACTTATGTCTGATTCTCTAACTGTTCTTAGTATAAATTTTGTATTGAGCTGAGCTGTGATAGTATCATCAAGCAGCGTTATCCTTTGTGTTGCCAAAATTAAGAAGACACCGTATTTTCTTCCCTCTTGAGCAACTTCCTTGAGAATAGGCTTTGATGCACTCTCAAAGGCCTTCGGAGCAAAATTATGTGCTTCGTCTGTGATTATTATAAATGGTGGGAAGTAGTCTTCATCGTTTGTTCCAAGTAATTTCGCGTCCATATAAGCTCTTCTCTTATAATAAAATTTCTTAAGTATATATGATGAATAAACTTCTAGTAATCTTGTCGATCCCTTTAATGAAATAAGTTTACCGCTTCTAAGCGCTGCCTCTAAAGCTTCCGAATCACTGCTAAATACATTGTCCTGAACAAGTCTTCTAAATCTCCAGCTAATTCCCTTTAAGCTCGATGCATTTAATTTGCGGCTATATTTATTTTGGTAGCCTTGTAATCTTTTTATCCTATCTGCTTCGGCTGCATCGCCATTAAGCTCAGCTGTCTGCATATCCATCTTAAGAGCATCCTCAGTTCTATCAAGCGCTTCAAGTATTTCGCTTAGTCTAAGTCTAAATGAGTCAAGGCTCTCGCCCCTCTTAAAAACTTCATCAACTGAGGTATCCATCGCATCTGTCATTGCGCCAGCTGCGTTTAATAAATTTTTAAACTCGCCTACGTTTAGGTCCTTAAAATCAACTCCAACGTCCTTGCCAAGTAAAAAGCTTTGATATAAACTACTGTAGTCAGGCGCTTCGTCATAAGTCTTTAGCTTAAAATCCATCTCATAGTGAGGGTCTAAAACTATAGTCGGTATCCTCTTTTTCATAAGCTCTTCGATGATTACTCTTAGTGCAAATGATTTACCCGAACCAGAGCCTCCAAATACACCTATGTGTGGGTATTGACTGAATTCACTCACATTGAAGATGTATGGAAGGTCATTTTGATTTTTTCTCTCGCCATTTTCAAATGTATATACAATGTTTTTTAGCTCTTCGTCAGCATGTTCATAAAGGTCATCAGTATTCTTGATAACTCCGAGAACTAAGCCATCTTTAGGTGATGACTTGATGATAAGATTTTTAATCTCGTCAAATTTTGGCACTCTAACGGAAGAACCTGCCATGATTGGATACATCGCTTCCTCTAAAAGCCTAAGCTTAGCCAAGTAGATGACTTCGTTATTCACATCATAGCCCAATTTATACAAGGAATCGATCACGCTTTGATCAACAAAATCATTTTCTTTTTCAAATGGCATAAAGCGATTAAAGGTATTTGCTTCAACTACCTCGCCTATATAATTTTTAACCTTGTCTTCAACGAGCAAAAACTCATTTATTCTAAAATTTCTCTCATTCGAGGCCAAATAAACCTCGCTAGTGCCTGTTAAACCTAAGACCTTCATCTAAAATTCCTCACTTCGTTAAAATATCTATCGTAAACGTCCTTGTCAAGCTCCTTGACTAGAACCCTCTGTTTAAGTTCGTCCGTAATTTTGACCTTCTTGTCAACTATATCTAAGATTATAGGTATGCCTCTTGAATCCTTTGGCGTCAGCATTATCATAGTTTTGAGTACGTCCTTCATAGCATCTTTTTGCTCAGTCGATATATCTACGCCGATGGCATAAGGCTTCATCGATGTTCGAACAAAGGCACTCGTTATGCCTTCTTCAGCCTTGTTATTGATCTCGTCCTTTATAAGCATCGCCTCTTTATAATCAAGTAGCGAAAAGAGTATCTCTCTATCGTAGGCCTTCAAATCAAGCTCTTTACCAAGTATTGATGTCTTTATCTCCTCGATGACCCCAGCTAAAATTATTCCGCGCTCTATGCAAATTTTTTTAAGCTCTTCAAAATCTTCTTTACAGCTTATGATGTAGCGGATAAAACCACCGTCCATAAATATCATCTTAGGTGTTTCTTTCTCTAGAGCCTCAATTGTGACGCGCACCTCAAGTCTTGCCATCTCTTTTTTAACATACATTTCAGATTCAAATGAAAATTCATCCTCCTCTTGCACTTGTCCTTGCATTGGCGAGTATATAGTGCTCTTTCTGTGCTCAAAACCTTTTTTTGTCGATATCACAAGAGCGTCTATAACGCTGATGTAGTGCGGATAAAGTGAGCCTATCCTACCCAGCGAGCCGTCCACAGCCCAAAGGCCACCTTCATCAGCAAGCTTTTCAAGGTCTATATCGTCTTCTATCATGTATTTATCTGCAAGACCGTTATAAATATCTTTCTTAAGACCTTCTCTACCCCTCTTGTCTATATCCATGGACTTTTCTTTTATTAAATTATTTAAATCTCTCATCTTTATGAGCAATTCTTCGTACATCTTACTCTTCCTTTATCTCAAGTAGCGCCTTGTAGGCGTCATTCTTCTTAAAACCTAGTTCCTTTAATTTATTAGTCGCATCCTTCATGCTTATACCTTCGTCTATAAGTGCTCTTGCAGCTTCGTTTATGTCAATTGTCTCGCCATCATCACCGTCTTCAAGACCAGTAATAGTGATGACAAACTCGCCACGAGGCTCGTTCTCTGTAAAGTGGGCTATGGCCTCGCTTATGCGCATATATAAATTTTCTTCAAAAACTTTTGTTAGCTCGCGGCTTATAAAAATCATTCTATCACCATAAACTTCAAGCGCAGTATTTAGAAAGGCTATGAGCCTATGAGGCGCTTCGTAGTAAATGAGCGGCATGGTATATGATTTGTAGATTTCCATAAATTTTTTGCGCTTAGCATCCTTTTGCGGCGCAAAGCCAATAAAAGCGAAGTGACTAAGGTCTAGGCCGCTCGCCATCAGCGATGTGACAAAGGCTGTAGCTCCCGGTATGGCTGTGACGGTGTATCCAGCCTCTCTTGCAGCACGCGCCGCAATCACGCCAGGGTCAGATATACCAGGTGATCCCGCATCTGATACTATGGCAATGCTCTTTCCTTCGCTCAATAGTTCGATTATATATGATGATTTGTCAGTTTCGTTAAATTTGTGATAAGCAAAGAGCGGCTTTTTTATTTCATAGTGCTTAAGTAAAACTCCTGTGTGCCTTGTGTCCTCGCAAGCAATGTAATCAACAGACTTTAATACGTTTAGCGCACGCAAAGTTATGTCCTCGTAGTTACCTATGGGTGTCGCGACTATATATAAAGTACCTTTATTCATTTCCATAGTAAATCTCCTTTACTTCGTCAGTGTAAGAACCATCATTGTTATAAACGATTAGCTCCTTCATGTAATCAAAACCCTCTTTTTCTGACTTTTCTAGCTCTAAAAGTATCATGTTCGCCTTTTTCTCTGCAAATGGTTTTATCGCTCTTAATTTTCTAAGATTAATGTCATATTTTTTAAAGCTTAAAATTATATCCACAAGCCTTGCTGGTCTGTGAACCATAAATATTTTGCTATATGGCTTAAGTAAATAGCTCGCAGCTCTTGCTATATCGTCCAAATTTAGTAAAAGCTCTTGCCTTTTGTAATCGCCAGAAGCTATGTTATCCTTTGGATTTAAATATGGCGGATTAACTGAGAGGCTATCAAAAGTATTTTTTTTTAAATATTTTTCTATTTCTCTTATATCCACTTCCATAGCCTTGACTCTTTCATCAAGTTTATTTATCTCAATAGATTTTTTAAAAAGTTCTATCGCCTTATGATCAATATCGGCTCCGACGATGTTTATATCGTCATAGATATACGCAAGCCTTAAAGCGACTATGCCATTACCAGTGCAAAGGTCTATGTGATTTTTCTTAGCCTTGGTAAAATCAGATAAAAGCACTGCATCTATACCAAAAGAAAAATCATCCTTATTCTGATATATGTAAAAATTTGTACCCGATACTTGATCCATAAAAGCCTCCTTATAAATATTATATCATTTATTGTGATTAAAAACAAACAATTTTGGGTATATAAATAATGGTGATAAGATGCTTAAATATTTATTCTATGGCATAAACGTAATTTGCTTCTTGGCATTTGGATTCGATAAATTCAAGGCGGCAAGCGGTGATTACAAGCACAGAACGCCAGAGAAAGTACTTTTAGGGCTGTCTCTGATTGGCGGAGCGCCACTTGGAGTGGTCTCTATGCTAGCCTTTAGACATAAGACGCAGAAGATTAAATTTTTAACTCTCATGCCTACCATGGCAGTGCTGTGGCTATTTATTTACAAAAAGTATCTGATGTGATACTAATCACTTGACAAATGGACATATATAAATTATAATTAAAATACAAGGGAGGGATAATGAATGGCTTACAAAATTAGCGAAGAATGCATAGCATGCGGACAATGTTTACCTGAGTGTCCAGTTGACGCTATCGCTGAAGGCGAAATCTACATAATAGATGCAGATAAATGCATCGACTGCGGACAATGTAACAGCGTTTGTCCAGTAGATGCCCCACAACCAAACTAGACATAGGGGCAATCGGTTAAAAGCTTCACTTAGGTGAAGCTTTTTTCTTTGTTCATAATTTGTTAATAAATTTATTTATAAGTAAAAAAGAGCTAGATATTAATCTAGCTCTTTAATCAAAATCCTATTTTAAAACGTTTCTCATTAGAGTAACAGATTTGCTTACTGGATCCCAGAAGATATCCTTGCCATCTTCTAAGCCTAAAGCTCTTGCAACGTTTGCAATTGGAAGCATAGTTCTGTTATTCTTAATCATAGGTTTAACATCACTTACAAATGTTTTTCCATTTACAATTATATTGTTTGTTTCAACAGGTATTTGAATGATGTTTTCTTTGTCTACAAGATAAACAGTTTTTGTCTTTGCATCCCAAGTTACTGTAAATCCTAAAGCTTCAGCAACAAAACGTATTGGAAGCATAGTTCTTGATTTGTGTATAAATGGTGCTACGTCACTATTATATTCTCCAGCAACTCCATTAATACTCTTTTGCATTATTTTATTATCGATATTTAATACAAGTTCTAACTTTTCATAAGGTTTCTTCTCTTCAATCTTTTCTTTAACGATTTCTTCAGTTGCTGGTCTAGTTTCTGTTCGAGTATCACTATCCTTACTTGTATCTTTATTTGGTTTATATGGTCTATATGGTCTGTATGGTTTTTCTTCTTCTCTATTGTCTGGCCAATATGGTCTATTTGGACTGACAATTTTTTCAAATTCAGCATTTATAAACATACCATTTTCGATAAGTTCTGTGTTACCGCGTAATTTTGGTGACCAGCCTGTAAATACATAACCTTCATCAACTACTACATTTGGAGCATAGTCAGCTATGTCATTAAAACTTATTCCTTGTCCTTTTTTAACAAATAATACATAAGATCTAGTATAATCATTATTATTAAACAATATCTTGTAATATTCATCACTATGTTTATCAAGTTCTTTGTAAAGTTCATTACTTGAATCAAGAGGTCCAATGATATTATCACTTGGTATAGATGGCTCTACTGGTGGATTAACTTTTGCTTTTACTGTCAATGCATTTGTTTCTTCACTTACATCGCCTTTTGATATCTTAACTTTCTTATCATTGTGTTCAGCTACTGTTAATTTTGTATCGTTTTCTGGTATTACTGTTAATGCATAGTCTGCAAAATCTGCAAAAGCTACTTCTTTTGTTAATTCTTGATTATCTGTTAGTGTTACTACTAGTTCAGATAGATTTAAATTATCTCCTTCAGTATAGTCTAGCTTAGGTTGTGTTTTTACTTCAATTTTTGCTATGTTTTCTTTATCAAATTCTTTTGCTTTTACTGTCAATGCATTTGTTTTTGCTTCTTCTAATTCGCCTTTTCTTATTATTACAGGCTTTCCATTGTGATCAGCTGCATTTAATTTTGTTCCATTTTGTGGTGTTGCTGTTATTTTATAAGTTCCAAAATCTGTAAATGCAACATCTTTTGTTTTTCCATTCTTATCTGTTAATGTAACTACTAAGCCTGCTAAAGCTAAATTTTCATCTTCAGAATAGATTAATTTTGTAGGTTGTTCCTTAACTTCTAGTTTTACCACATTTTTAGAATCAAATTCTTTTTCTATTACTTCTATTTGATCTGTAAATACACTTAAATCGCCTTTTATAATTTTAATTGGTTTAGTATTATCATTTAATTTTAACTCATAACCATTCTTCGGCAATGTTGTTAATCCATTTTCAGCAAATTTATCCAAAGCTACGTCTTTTTCATTGTCAAGTTTATCAACTAAAGTTACTACTAAGCCTGCTAAGTTAAGTTTCTCTCCTTCAGTGTATTTCATCTTAGCTGCTTGATTTTTTACTTTTATTTCCTTAACATTTTCAGGATCAAAATCTTTATCCATAACTCTTAATTCATTTGTTTCAGCTCTTAGTTCTTCAACTGTTACTTCTATTTTATTTCCATTGTATACTCTTTTTAATTCTATATCATTAAGTGGATTAGTTTTGATATTGTAGATAGGGAATTTTTCATATGGAACATCTACTTCGTTACCATCACCATCTCTCAATGTTACTACTAGCTCAGATAAATCTAGTCTATCTCCTTCTTTATATTCAAGTTTAGGATCTTTCTTTATAATTAAGTTTACATAACGCTTTACAACTATACTACATCCTAACTTGTAATCTCCATTACTTACACTATATGCATATTTTACTTCATTTGCTTTAGGTTTTAGTACAAAGCCTTCATTTGTTAACTCTGCAAATACAACAGTATCAGCAATGACCTTACTTATATCAAATCCTTTTGGCAAATCGCTTGGTTTAATAAGTTTTACACCTTTTACTAAAGTTATTGTATACTTATTTGAATGCGAATTAAAAAAAGTTAACTTAGTGTTCTTGCTTAAATCTAGTGAAGTAAGAGCATCTCCCCAAACATCCAAAAATTCAAGTTCAGTATTATTTGTTACATCCAATGTAGTTAGTTTGCCATTAGTACAACAGTTAAGCTTTATAAGTTTTTTACATTGGCTTACATCTAGTTCAGATAGGTCATTGTATTGACAATCAATATATGTGATTACATTGTTTTCTGGAAGTAATAATTTCTCTAGTTTTGTATCTACACAATCTAACTTTATCAACTTCGAGTTTTTTGTCAAATCTATAGTTTTAAGTGTGTTGTGATGACAATAAAGCTCAGTAAGTTCTGTATTGCTGCTTAAATCTAAATCTGTAAAATTGTTCCATGCACAATTTAATATACTAAGCTTTGTATTTTCGCGTA
>OBRT01000136.1_pt1 | contig 24170 bp, 18 predicted proteins | sample 1494891 | NCBI WGS metagenome assembly OBRT01 (sample SAMEA3360688, study PRJEB22359) | human gut metagenome | biome: ENVO:urban biome; feature: ENVO:human-associated habitat; material: ENVO:feces | place: Bangladesh | collected 2011 | reverse complement strand
GGTCGTGTTTGAGCAGTGCTGGTCGCAAAGTGGTAACACTTTTCGAACGTGTTAGTTTCTTTTCTTCCTTCACTTCTTCCACGATGTAATCATCATAGATATGTTGTTGCACCTTGCTACCCAATGCAATCGCCAATACTTGTATCCCTCTACAAACTGCCAAAATTGGAATTTGTCGATTGAAAGCCAATCGTGTGGTGAGCAATTCCGACAAATCTCGCTTGTCATTGATATTCCCTACATGAGGCGAAGGCTCTTCATTTGCCCATAAAGGGTTCACATCAGCCCCTCCAGAGAGTAGCAATCCGTCAATGCGATCGAGTATACTCGCCAACACTTTTTTATCGGTTGTTGGCGGAATGAGTAAGGGTGTGCCGCCTGCCTCTATCACCTGCTTATGAAAGACCTCTCGTATGGTAACATCTTTGTCCGAGAAATTGGTTGTAATACCGATGATTGGTTGATGCGAAGCCTCTGGAAAACTTGCGTAAAGGTCTTCTAACTGTGTGTCTAAATCAAAATTTGTTGTCATTATCCTTTCTATATTTGGGGTGCAGAGGAGGCATTTAGCCCGACTGTTATAAGTCTGTTGCTATTGGAATTTCACGTTTTATGCTTTGTTCAAGACAGATAAGCGTTTCTGTTGATACTACTCCTGGTATGCTTTGCAACTTATTGTTGAGCAAATCCATAAGTTGTTCGTTGTCTTTTGCGTACAATTTCACGAGCATGGTGTACGACCCTGTTGTGAAATGGCACTCTATTACTTCTGGAATTGTATTGATTCTTTCCACTACTTTTCGATACATTGAACCTCTTTCAAGGTTTAATCCCACATAAGTACAGGTGGTATAACCGAGACTTTTAGGGTTTACCTCGAAGCCACTGCCCACAATGACACCATTTTCGATAAGATGTTGCACACGTTGGTGTATGGCTGCTCGTGATACACCACACTCTGCTGCTACGTCTTTGAAAGGTATACGTGCATTTTGCGATAAGATTCCAAGAATCTTTCTGTCTAATTTATCAATTTTTTCCATATTCCTTGTTAAGGTTTTATTTGTATTGTTAAAGCAAGAAAGTTAATTTACAATTTGAAAGCAAAAGTAGAAATTATAAATGAATTGTACAATAAAAATCAATGAAAAATGCACCCGAAGGTGCATTTTGTTAGTAATACCGCTATTTTTCACCATTTTTCAGGAATGAAAGCGCTAAGTTTTCAAACTTATTTCTTTATGGTGAGTTTGTTAGTTGCTGGAGTTGGGTTAGCTGACTTAATTTCTTTGAGTTCCAAAGTAAAGATTAGTGCCGAATAAGGGGCAATGGCTTCGCCTGCACCATTTGCTCCGTAAGCAAGTTCTTGTGGAATATAGATTTCCCATTTTGAACCAACAGGCATCAAAGTAAGTGCTTCTGTCCAACCTGCAATAAGATTGCCAACACCGAATGTGTCGCTTTGACGTCCGTGGCGTGCTGTTGCATCAAACACTTTGCCGTCTAAGGTGCGTCCTTCATAGACTACTACCACTTGGTCGTTCTTGGTTGGCTTCGCACCTGTACCTTTTTGCAACACCTTATATTGCAAACCGCTTGGCAAAGTTACCACGCCTTTTTTCTTTTTATTCTCTGCAAGGAATTTTTCGCCTGCTTTTCTCACCTCCATGCCCTTTTCTTCTTTGGCAATTTTTAGTTTTGCTTCAAAATATTCTTGTGCTGCTTCTTGGCTAAAGAACGAGTTATCTTTCTTCAAAGCATCAAGAAATCCAAGATTTACAAGGCGTTTTGTTATGTTGGTTGATGTTCCTTTAAAATCGTTCATCATGCTTGGGAACATGGATTGCAACACTTGCTTTGCTACTTGTTGTCCTGCAATATAGGCAGCATACTGGTCGGTCATGCCATGTGCAAAGGCTTCTTGAACACCTCTTACAAATTCAGGATATTGTTCCTTTGTAACGCCCAATTGTTGGGTAGCATATCCTTCCAATCCACGTGTCAATGCCATACCAGCAGCGTAGCTCAACGAGTCGCTTTTGGTTTTTATCCATTGGCTTTTAGGCATGGTTACGGGTGCTACTTTTTCGCTACTGATTACTTTTTCTTGCTTGCTTTGTGCGCTTGCAGTATTGATTGCGGCACCACCCATAACGAGCAAAGCCACGATTGCTATTTTTTTCATAATCTGTCTTGTTTATTTTTAAATACAATGCAAGTAGGTTTTTACCTTCTTTTTCCAGAATCCAAAAGCCGTCAGCAATAAGTGCTACCTCGTAGGGGCGTGATTTATCACGTTCCTAACACTCTAAATGTTGCTAAGAGGAACGTGATAAATCACGCCCCTACGAGGTATCATTACTTGCTTTAAACTGTCTTTGTTCTTGTTTGCAATATCTTTATTTGCATTTGTGTAACTTATCGAAGTCGATTTTACAACCTTAAAAAAATAAGACCTACTGTTTTGAAATGCAAAACCTATTGTTTTGAACGTCAAAATAGGCTCTTTTGAAGGGCAAAACCTATTGTTTTCTTTTTTAACATTTAATAGGTACAAAAAAAAGTGGATTGGGTTTTTAAATTCCCAACCCACTTTTTTATTTCAAATCACAAATGATTAACGAGCCATTTGCATTCCTGCTGGTGCGCCTTGTGGTGCTTTTTCGATTGAAAGCAATTCGATAGTAAATACCAAAGTAGAGAATGGTTTGAGGTCTGGGCTTGGCTGTTGAGCCTTATAGCCAGCTGAATAAGGGATATATACTTCCCATTTTGAACCAATAGGCATATTCATCAATGCTTCTGTGAAACCTGGAACGGTTTGACCAAGCTGCATAGTTGCATCATTGCGACCATCAAATACCTTACCATCGATGGTTTTACCTTCGTAATTAATCTTTACGATGTCGTTAGCCTTTGGCTTTGCGCCAGTACCAGCCTTTATTTCCTTATAATAAACGCCTTGTTTCAAAGCCTTTACACCTTCCTTTTTAGCTACGGCAGCCATGTAAGCATCGTTCTTTTTCTTATTGGCACCAAACTTCTTTTCGGCTGTTTTTTCTTGAATAGCTTGTGGAACACGTTGCTCAATTTCGCGCGCTTTTTCCATTGTCATGCTTGATTTACCCTTTGCACTTGCTGCGAAACCAGCGAGGAAGTTGTTCAAAGAGATTGACTTTGTTGAGTCTTCACCGAAAATGCTCTTGTTGATTTGGTTTTTAATCACCATATTCATGTTCATGCCGACACCGATACCAGCGTTATAAGCTGCCTTTTTCTTGTCGTCCATGTTCTTAGCACCATCATTCATACCCTTGATAAATTCATCGATGTAAGCGGTATCGATGTTCATTTGTTGTAGGTATTGTTTCACACTTTGACCTTGATCAACACCGAAAGCATAGCTAAGTGAATCAACATCTGATTTTAATTCTTCTTTTGGAGTAGAATTTCCACCGCAAGCGGTAAAGCCTACTGCTGCAAGAGCCATTACGGCTGCTACTGTAAATTTCTTCATTTTATTATTTTTTTTATATTCTACGAATTAGAGAACTTCGATAAGTTCAACTACAAATATCAACGCTGCGTATGGAGGGATAGATGCACCAGCACCACGCTCACCATAACCAAGATTGTAAGGGATAAAGAAACGATACTTTGCACCCTCGCCCATGAGTTGAACACCTTCTGTCCAACCAGGAATAACTTGGTTCAAACCAAATGTTGCAGGTTCGCCACGGTCGTAAGAACTATCAAACTTAGTGCCGTCAATGAGTGTTCCTTCGTAATGACACTTTACTTGGCTTTTTGCACTTGGCTTCTTTCCGTTGCCTTCGTTGATGATTTCATATTGTAAACCAGAAGGCAATACCACTACATTTTCCTTCTTTGCATTCTCTTCTAAGAAGTCTTCACCTACTGCTTTTGCCACTTTACCAGCTTCGGCAGCTGCTGCTTCTTGTTTTGCTTGCTGCTCTGCAAAGAAGTTATTAACAAGTGTTTGAGCTTCTTGCTGGCTAACTTTCAATTCGTTTCCAGCGATAACATCTTTGATTGCTTGTGCAAAATCGTCAATATTGAGTTTGTTTGCACCCATTCCAGAGAGTTGTGTACCAATGCCGATACCCAAAGCATAGCTTAATTTATCCATTGAATTTTGTTGTTTATGATAATTTAATGTGCAAAGATAATTATTTTAGGATATAGTTAAGCATTATTCTAATTAAAATAACTAAATTTGTAGAATGATAAACAACAATGAAATGAAAAAAGTAGTATTCTTAACAGGTGCAGGAATGTCGGTCGATAGCGGATTTAAGACTTTCCGTGGCAGCGATGGACTATGGGAAGACTTTCCCGTAGAGCAGGTTGCTACACACGAAGGGTGGCTGAAAGACCCTGTGTTAGTGAATAATTTTTATAATAATTTGCGCAAAAAACTCTTTCAAGCACAACCCAACGAGGGGCATAAACTCATTAAAAGTTTGGAAGAAAAATACGATGTTACGGTCATAACTCAAAACGTTGATGACTTGCACGAGCGTGCTGGCTCAACCAAAGTAATCCATTTGCATGGCGAATTGAAGAAGGCTTGCTCGAGCAACGACGAGTATAATCCTGAATTTATACAGGAAATAACCGAAGAAAATCCTGAGATTAAACCAGGCGAAAAGGCAAAAGACGGCAGTTTGTTGCGTCCTTTCATTGTGTTTTTCGGTGAAAGTGTGCCGATGATAGAACCTGCTGCGACAGCTGTTTCAGAGGCCGATATATTCGTTATCGTAGGAACTTCGCTTAATGTCTACCCTGCTGCAGGGTTGGTACGCTATGTTCGCCCCAATATTCCAATCTATTTGATTGACCCAAACGAGGTGGTCCCAACTCAGGTAAACAACATTACGTCAATAAAAAAAGGGGCAAGCGAGGGTATGCACGACTTGCTTGAAATGATATAAACGGGACAACAACACATTAATATAATAAAAAGGTAAAAAGAAAATGAAGAAAATCATCATGGCAATGCTTTGCGCTATCATGGCAATTCCTGCTATGGCGCAAAAAAATGTCTACAAATTTAAGGTAAAAGATAGTAGCGGACAGATTGTAAAACTCAAGGATTATAAGGGCAAAGTATTGTTGATTGTGAACACAGCCACACAATGTGGGTTCACACCACAATACGAAGCGCTACAAAAATTGTATGATTCTTACAAAAGCGAGGGGCTGGTTATTCTCGATTTTCCGTGTAATCAGTTCGGAAATCAAGCACCTGGCACAATAAAAGAAATCAAGGATTTCTGCACAGGAACGTATGGTATCACCTTTCCACAGTTTGCCAAAATCTATGTAAACGGTAAGGGCGAATCGCCACTATACACTTATTTGAAAGCGGAACAAGGCTTTAAAGGTTTTGATTTAAACAACGAAATCGGGAAATTTCTTGATAAAAAATTCAGAGAAGACGACCCTAATTATGCTCAAAATCCAAGCATTAAATGGAATTTTACGAAGTTTCTCATTGATAAAGAAGGTCGTGTTGTTGACCGATTTGAGCCTACTGCCGATATGAAAGAAGTGGAAGCAGGCATCAGAGCATTGCTGAAATTGACTCAGTAGAAACAAGGTTGAGGGGTATTTTCTACAAATTTGTTAGACGAAAATGATTTAATCTTGTGCATTTGGACAATGAATTTGCGAAAATAATAGGGACTTGTAAGGGCGGAATTTATTCCGTTCCTCATAACTAAAAGGAAACGTTTTCGCATGATAGTAACAGAAACGAAACTTGTGAGGAACGGAATAAATTCCGCCCTTACAAGGTTACTACAAGCACTTCAAATAGGTAAAATATAGAAATCCAAATCCCACCGTTTTTCTACTAAACCTAAAATGATAGCCAAACCCAAGAAACGAAAATAAAAAAACGAGGAAAGCATCAGCACTTTCCTCGTTTTTTTATTTTCGTTTTCAACCTTTAAGCATCTGTTTGTTTCATTCCCATACGGGCTTCCACTACATTTACAACATAATCGCTTAGCTTTTCGCATTCCTGAATGATGTCCATATACATTGTACCGATAGCGTAAGTGTACTTATGGTCGTTCACATCTTGAATATTTTGTGTGCGAAGTTGGTCGCGATAATTATTGATTTCGTTTTCAATATTAAACGAACAATTGATGTCATTCTCGTGTTTGTGTCCCACAAGAAGGCTGTTCATTTGCGTTAAAGCATCGTCTGTAAGTTCAAACATCTGATCAATACGCTCGTATTGCTTCTCTGTGAAATTCTCTTTTCCCGACATGCGGCGGTTCATTGTGCGTGCAATATTGTAGCAAGAGTCGCCAATGCTTTCCAATTCTGATATTTCGCGCAACATAGAGCGTACCTTTTCCTTTGTGTCATCGCTCAAATGGGCACTACTAATTTGGTCTAAATACTTGGCAATTTCGATTTCCATGTTATCAGAAATGCCTTCATATTTTTCTATTCGGGTGAAAAGTTTTACAAAAGCTGACTCGTCTGTGGTGTGCATCAACTCTCTTACCATGCCAAACATGCGCTGTAAACGTTCCGCAAACGACTGAATTTCCTTGCTGGCTTCTAAGACTGAAAGCTCAGGAGTTTTCATAATACCCGCTTGAATAAAGCGCAAACGGAAATCTTCCTCTGTGTCCGATTTGCGCATATGTATCATTGAACACACTAATTTCTCTAATTGTGGAATAAACCAAATAAGCAAACTTGTATTGAGAACATTAAAAGTGGTGTGGAAAGCAGCCAAAACAACAGGTAGTTTCAACTTAATGGCGCTTGTCATAGCATGACTTGTAGGGTCGTAATCAACAAATCCGCACACCATATTCACAAACGGATAGAACAAAATAAGCACCCAAACAACGCCTATCACATTAAACATTAAGTGGGCTAAGGCAGCTCTTCGAGCTTGCGTATTGGCAGCTAAAGCCGCAAGATTGGCGGTAATCGTTGTACCAATATTCTCGCCCATGACCAAAGCAATACCCAAATAAATTGGTAAAACGCCTGTTGAACAAAGCAAAATGGTAATCGCCATTACCGCAGCCGACGATTGTACAAGACAAGTAATAACCGTTCCTATCGCTAAGAATGCCAAAATCGTGAAATAGCTATTGACATCGAACGACTTAAAGAATTCTATTACCGCAGGAGTAGTGTCCAAATGTAACGATTTTCCAGCATCGCTCAGCAGCACAAGACTGAAGAACATAAAGGAAAGACCAAAGAGAAAATCGCCTACATAACGCATTTTGCGCATGTAAATCAAAATAATTCCCACCAAGAAAGCTGGAAAAACAAAACTCGTAAGGTCGACAGAATAGCCCAAAGACATAATCCAAGCCGTCAGCGTAGTACCTATATTGGCACCCATAATGACTGAAATCGCTTGAGCAAGAGTGAGCAATCCTGCGTTTACAAAGGAAACCGTCATCACGGTTGTAGCTGATGAAGATTGAACAGCACAAGTAATGAACGTTCCTGTGAGCATACCTGTAAATCGGTTTGTGGTCATTGCGCCCAAAATGTGACGCAATTGTGAACCCGCCATCTTTTGTAATGCCTCACTCATTACCTTCATACCATAGATAAGTAACGCTAATGAGCCGACAATCTTAAAAAAAATAGCAAAATAATCGCCTGTAGTCATATTTAATATTATTGTAATGCAATTTCTTTTTGCGTTTTACTAAGAATTTACTAACTTTATACCCAAAGACAAAAGTTAATAGAATACAAGATGAAACAAGTATTACAAATTCGATGCAAAAATAATAAAAAAACTTTAGATGTCCCAATCGGAAGCTCACTTTATGATGTTTATAGCGCATTTAATCTTAAAATGGAGTACGGACCGGTCAGCGCAAAAGTCAATAACAAGGTGGAGGGACTAAATTACCGTGTGTTCCATAATAAAGATGTTGAGTTTCTCGACCTCCATTCTTCTTCTGGTGTACGCACTTATACACGCTCGCTCTTCATGGTTTTATGTAAAGCGGTGCACGATTTATATCCAAAAAGCAAAGTTATCATAGATATTCCCGTGTCAAATGGTTATTATTGTAATCTGAACATAGGTCGTGAGGTTACGGAAGACGATGTAAACAAGATTAGAAAGTGCATGCAATCTATCATAGATGCACAGAAACCCATATCAAGATTTGAAACTACGACAGAAGATGCCATAAAGATGTTCCGCAAATTAGGCGACGAAGCCAAGGTGAAACTTCTTGAAAGTACAGGCTCGTTGTACACTTTCTATTACAAATTAGACGATTACGTGGATTATTACTACGGCTCTATGCTCACAAACACATCGCTTATAAAATTGTTTGGGGTTGAAAAATTCTTTGATGGACTACTTTTGCGCATTCCTGATACCGACAATCCTGGAAAATTGAGCGAGAACATTAACCAAGACAAGATGTTTGAAGTGTTCAAAATCCACCATCGTTGGCAACAAATATTAGGCGTTCGCACCGTAGGAGATTTCAATGAAGCGGTTAAAAAAGGACTTTCTAACGACCTTATCAATGTTAGTGAAGCCTTACAAGAAAAGAAAATTTCGCAAATGGCAGAGACTATTGCCCACAAAGAAGGCGTGAAAGTTGTCTTAATAGCAGGACCTTCATCAAGTGGAAAAACCACTTTCTGCAAGCGTTTGTCCGTGCAATTACTCACCTGCGGCATAAAACCTGTGCAAATTTCCTTAGACGATTACTTTGTTAATCGAGTTGATACGCCACGCGATTCATCGGGCGATTATGACTACGAAAGCCTTTATGCACTGAATATTCCACTCATCAACGAACAGTTTCAAGCATTATTCCGTGGAGAGGAAGTGCAACTACCAAGCTATAATTTCCAAACGGGAGTAAACGAAATGAAGGGTAAAAAGCTGCATTTAGAACCTAATAACATACTCATTGTCGAAGGTATTCACGCCTTAAACCCTTTGCTTACAAAGGATATACCTGACGAAAAAAAGTTCCGCATCTATGCTTCTGCGCTCACAACGATTCTCTTAGACGACCATAACTACATTCCCACAACCGACAATCGACTCATTCGGCGCATTGTTCGCGACTATAAATATCGTGGTTGTTCGGCTCAAGATACCATTAAACGATGGCCAAGTGTGCGTGCAGGAGAGAAAAAATGGATTTTTCCTTACCAAGAAAATGCTGACGTAATGTTCAATACGGCTATGCTTTACGAAGTTGCCGTGTTGAAAGCACAAGCCGAAGCGGTCTTAGAACAAGTACCTGAAAACTGCGATGAGTATGCCGAAGCCTACCGATTACGCAAATTCTTAGGCTATTTTGCATCGCTCCCATTCCGCAGTCTACCTCCTACTTCGCTCTTACGCGAGTTCCTCGGCGGCTCATCATTTAAATATTAGCGATAAAAGGAATTGTCAAAAAGTAAATTTTCAGTACAATTTTAGTCCACAAAAGGTTATTTTTAGAATAGGGAATAAAGAAGCGAAAGCCAATTTATTCCCATTTTTTTGTACTATCCAACTCATAAAAAATGCTCCAAAAGCCCCTAAAAACGCTATTTTATCCCTAAAATGAAGATTTTTCAGCAAAAAACCGACAAAAAATTTGGAGGGAATATAAATAAACAGTACCTTTGCACCGCAATTTTGTCCTATGGTGTAATGGTAGCACAACAGGTTTTGGTTCTGTTTGCGGTGGTTCGAATCCGCCTAGGACAACAAAAATGCGAAAAAGTCCTTCAAAAATTTCTTTTGAAGGACTTTTTTTATTCCCTTTTTTTTTATTTTTACTATCATGAAAGACTCTGTGGAAATATGGAAGTTATAAAAATTGAGTTGAACACTACAAAGATGGAAATTAAAAATACATAAAAAGAGTATGCCAATTTGTCCATATCAATGGTTTAAACTATATTTGCATGATGAATGGCACAGGCTTTGTCATAAACCTATTGAGCCTTTCTTCATAGGATTTGTAGCGATTCATTCCCTATAATCTTCCAAAATGGCAAGGCTATAATGAGATAAAAATAAAAAATTGATATAAAGTTATGGAATTCAACAATTATCCAGGATTTGAAAGTAATCACAATCGTGGTTATCAAGAGTTAGAAATGTCGCGCACTTTCCCAATGTTAATGCGTAAGGTTTATACATGGATGACGATGGCACTTGCTATCACAGGCATTGTTGCGTATGGAGTGGGTACCTCTGAGGCGATGCTAATGATGCTTTACAATGGCATGGCGCCGCTTATCGTGTGCGGTTTAGCAGAATTAGGTATCGTATTTTACCTTTCTGCACGCATTCAGAAGTTGTCGCTGATGAGTGCTACCATCTGGTTTATCGTCTTTGCTGCGCTGAATGGTCTGACAATGGGGTGGATTTTTGCAGCTTACACTATGGCTTCTATTGCTAAAACATTCTTTATCACAGCGGGTACATTCGGTGCAATGGCAGTGATTGGCACAACGACAAAAAAAGATTTAACCAAAATGGGTGGTATTTTATTTATGGCACTCATTGGTTTAATTATTGCGGGCTTGGTAAATTTATTCTTACATAGCACAATGTTTGAGCTTATTGTCAGCGGTTTAGGCGTATTGATTTTCACAGGTTTGACCGCTTGGGACGCTCAGAAAATTAAAGAAATGGTAAGAATGGCACCTGATGCTGGCGAATCGGCACAAAAAATCGCCTTGCTTGGCTCGTTGAGTCTTTACTTAGACTTTATCAACTTATTCCTCTATTTGCTCCGCTTCTTTGGGAATAGAGATTAAACAAGGAGAATTACGAAATAAAAATAGATTCGTAAGAATGGAAAAATATAGCGATGAAGAAATTTCACCGCTATATTTTTTTATGAAAGTAATACAAATTATGAGAAATAAAAAGTGATAAGAAAGTACAAATTAGTCAGACAAGGCGAAAAACACGCAATAAAAAAGTGGAAAATAGGCTCTTTTAAAAGACTTTTTCCCACATTTTCTGTTTTAATATAGTAAGTTTTGTTTTTTATTATAATGCTATTTCTTTAATCCTACATTTTATATCTTTCTTATCGACTATCACGAAGAAGAAAGGGCACATTGTCCACGACTGCTTTTCGCCTTGCTTGATGGTATATTTCAGCGTCAAAGTATGAGCGTTTTTTGTTAGACTTTGAAAAATCAAATCAGTATGTACATCGGTTTCGGGCAACACCTTAGCTAAAACAAATTGACATTTAAAATCAATAGGGGTTGGTTCGCCGTCTTTCCCTTTGACAGCAGCTTCGCCAAAATATTGATAAAACTCGTTTTCGTTCGATATTTTGAACAAAGTTGGCACGGTTATCTTATTTCCACTGCTGAAAAAATAATTCTTCGCCAAAGTGTATTGCACCGTAGAATCTTGGTTTGTTGCACACGAAAAGGCAAATAACAAGACAGCGAATATACCTAAAAGTTTCTTCATTCTTATTTATTTCCGTTTAGTCTTTGTCCCAAATTAAGATGAACGTTAAATGGTTTGCTCTTGTAAAAATTGTCCACATTGCCACCATTAACATAATTACCGATACCATGTTGTGAATAAATGCCCACTTGTTTGGTGAAATTATATTCATCTTTCCCAGACAATTGTGGTTGGATTTCTTTTGCATTTACAACAGTTCGTAAATCCTGTTCATGGAAACCTACATTTCTATCATTCATAGTTGTTGCGGAACGCATTTTTGCATAGGTCAGCCCTGTCAAGAGACTCCATCTGCTGGTAACATTATATCGTACTGACAAGCCCAAATTCATAGATTGATAATAATTCATATTATCTGCCATTTCAAAATCGTTGTTTCGCATGCTATATAACGGCACATTTGTATAACAAAGTTCATTGCTTTGCAAATTGCCAGCACAAACAGCCGCTAACTGAGCAGAACGTTCAAAACGATTTGCTTTGTCGACTCTATTATTTTGGATTTGAGTATCACTTTGTTTGAGTTTGTAGTTATCTTGTTGTGGCATAGTGCCAAGCGTAACTCGGTGTAAATCGGCTATGTTTTCAATAGACTCTGTTGATGGCAGACCGACATTTGTTATTGTCGCACCATTATTACCTCTTTCTGAAAGAAATGGATTGGAAGCAGCAGCAAACAAGTTGGTTGAAAAAGTTCCACCATTCACATGAACACCATTGACCATTGATTTTACTGACTTCCAGGCATTGGTCATAAAATTTGAATTTCCTTTTTGAGGCAATGTGCTTGTAGCCATAGACGCAGTAGGGGTTAAAGCAGCAAACTCTGTTTCGGCAGCTTGCTTTCTTCCCCATAAGAATCCTCCCATGACAATGAGAACAACAGCAACAGCAGCTGCGACCTGCTGAACCCACAATGGAATGAGTGTTGCAGACGATTTTTTAACATTCGGAATAAGTTTTCTTTTCTCTATTTCACGCTTTATATCGTCCAACAAACCATCAGGCACCTTGCGTTCGTAGTCGCTAAAAACTTTTTGAAAATTATCTTCCCACTTTTCTTTCATTTTGCGTTAGCTTTATATTCCTTAATCTTTTTTGCTAGCATAACCCTAGCCTTATGGTATTGCGATGCCGATGTATCTGCCTTGATGTCAAGAATTTCAGAAATTTCTTTATGCGAATATCCCTCAATGACATAGAGATTGAACACGGTTTGATAACCTTGCGGTAAACTTCTTATTAACTCAAGAAGAACCTCTTCATTCATTCCGTCTGTGTTAGGTTCACTATCGTCATCGTCATTCGCCATTCCTTCAATTGCTAACCTCGTTGCGTTTTGTCGGCGCAACTCCTCAATTGATAAGTTGATTGCTATTCTGCGCAACCAAGCTTTTAAAGACCCTATGCCGTTATATTGAAACGTATCAATTTTGGTGTAAGCCTTGATAAAAACTTCTTGCAACACATCTTTAGCAACTTCGTCATCAGCAATGTATCTACAGCAAATTGCATAAAGGTAGCCAGAAAAGGCAGCATATAATTTATCCATAGCCGCAGCCTCACCGCGTCTAAACATTGCTACTATAGCTTTTTCTTTCTCTTGTACTATCAAAGCAATCACTGCAGCGGTGAATTCACCAAAGGACAAGTTTCAACTTATTATGAAAAAATGCCTAAGGGTTTGAAAACACCCAGCTTTTGTTTTAATCCCTGAGGAATTGTTACTAACTAAATGCAAAAATAGACATTTCCTTGCCATTGCAACGCAAAAAGATGTTAAATAAAGATTTTTTCTTAGTTCATAGGCAAGGTTTTTGCGATTGAAGCATTATATAGTCAAACGAAGAAAATTTACAAAGGCATGAAATCGTATGATTAAATATAAGAATAAAGTCGTGTCAGCTGCTTACGCACTGATAATCTCAATGGGACTTTTGTCATGCAATATGACTAATGATAAACAAGAAATGGGTCTTAGCCCAAAAGAAAAGCAAGAAGCATTTCAAGAAGCAAAAGGCGAATATAAAGGTTTTGTTTATTTTGATGACAGAAAAACAAGCGACAATGTTCTTACATTAGATTCAGCCGAGGTAACCATAAATATCCTAACCGATAGTACAATGGTTATTCACGATATGCCTTCAAAAGTATTGGTTGCAAAAGTAGCACCAAGCAATTTGAAAACTGCCGTAACAAAATATGGTAAATTCGATATAAATTGCAAAATTGACTTCACAGAGGTTGACCCTATAAAGATGGTCGTAGCGCCATTGCCTATTTCATTTAATGTGAATTACATTGGGACAACGAAAAAATATGAAACAGGATTCCTAGGATTCCTCTTTAACAGAAAAGTTTCTGGAGCTGCTTTAAAACGCGGAATATTGATGATGCAAATTATTCAATCAAAAATAATGTTATTAGATGGAACAACTGAAACAAACATGGCAAGTAGAAACTTCATAAAGTTTAAATTGTCAAAAGTTGTAAGATAAGAGTAAGTCGAAACAAAATGAAAGAAAGAAGACGATGAACTCACAAAAATGAAATTAGAAAATGAATAAGTAATAATAAAATCCTTTTTAAATTTTTTTCTGATGTTAATATCTAAGATGGTATACTGACAATTTGCCAAACTCTTAGAGAGAAGCAAAACAAATCAGTGATGACAAGTTTTACGGCAATACATTAAATTGCCGCTTCGCTATAACAGAAAAGGGACAAATCAGTGATGATGAGTCCTTTTTTTTATGATTATAGGTCAAGAAAAAAGAATGTGCCAAGCAAGATTAATTACAATTTACATCGCTTTTGGCTGTCTAAAAATAATTGCACTGCTTTTTATTTGGAAAAATGTTCTAATTGCAGTATCTTTGCATAAGATATAGCTGCACTCAGCAATGTTCAAACAAGTTTGCATTGCACTCGTTGGCAATATCTTTGCGAAACTTATCACATTATAATAATGTCGAACGATAATAATTTCAAAATTTTAAACAAGATAGACTCGCCTTCCGATTTGCGAAAGCTAAGCATTGACGAGTTACCGCTACTTTGTGATGAGTTGCGAAAAGACATTATCCAAGAGGTTGCAGTCAATCCTGGTCATCTTGGTTCGAGCCTTGGTGCAACCGAAATAACAGTAGCATGCCATTATGTGTTTAATACTCCCGAAGATAGAATCGTATGGGACGTAGGTCATCAAGCTTACGGTCACAAAATACTTACGGGAAGACGCGAACGCTTTTGCGAAAACAGAAAATTAGGCGGTCTCATGCCTTTTCCTTCTCCAAAAGAAAGTACTTTTGACACTTTTACCTGTGGTCATGCTTCTAATTCCATTTCGGCAGCATTAGGAATGGCAGTAGCAGCAAAGATGACTCATCACCCAGAGCGTCATGTTGTAGCTATTATTGGCGATGGAGCCATGAGTGGAGGATTAGCATTCGAAGGGCTTAACAATGTTTCAAGCCAACCTAACGATTTGCTTATTATATTGAATGACAACGATATGTCGATTGATAGAGCAGTTGGAGGAATGCAACAATACTTGATAAATCTTGATACAAACGACACTTACAACCGTATTAGATTCAAGGCATCAGAATGGTTAAAGGCAAAAGGGCTACTTAATGATGAAAGACGCAAAGGAATTATCCGACTGAATAATGCAATAAAATCTGCACTTTCACAACAGCAAAACCTTTTCGAAGGAATGAATATTCGTTATTTCGGTCCCTTCGATGGCAATAATGTGATTGAAGTAGTCAGACTTTTGCGTCAATTAAAGAACATGAAAGGGCCTAAACTTCTCCACCTCCATACTGTAAAAGGAAAGGGATACGAGCCTGCTGAGAAAAGTGCCACCATTTGGCATGCACCAGGAAAGTTTGACCCAGAAACGGGAGAACGTGTCGTTCAAGACACAAACAATAAGCCTCCAAAGTTCCAACATGTTTTCGGAAAAACGCTTTTGGAATTAGCAAAACAAAATCCACACATCGTAGGAGTAACCCCAGCCATGCCGTCAGGTTGTTCTATGAACATCATGATGAAAGAAATGCCTGAACGTTCATTCGATGTAGGAATTGCAGAGGGACACTCTATCACTTTTTCAGCAGGTATGGCGAAAGACGGTTTGCAACCATTCTGTAACATATATAGTTCGTTTGCACAACGAGCTTACGATAATATCATTCACGATGCAGCTATCTTAAATCTCCCTGTCGTACTTTGTATCGACCGTGCAGGGCTTGTTGGTGAAGACGGAGCAACGCATCATGGTTCCTTTGATTTAGCTTATTTGCGCCCCATTCCTAACGTTACCATAGCATCGCCTATGAACGAACATGAGTTACGCCGATTGATGTACACCGCACAATTGCCTGATAAAGGATTTTTCGTAATTCGATATCCACGTGGAGGGGGTGTTTTAGTGGATTGGGAATGCCCATTTGAGGAAATAAAAGTGGGAATAGGACGCAAACTTTATGATAAAACAATAAGGAATTTCGCTGAAAACAATGTTGCTATTCTTACGATTGGACCTATCGGAAACGATGCTTTATCATCAATAAAAGAAATAGAACAAGAAGGAAAATACAAGGGTCGCATTGCTCATTATGACATGCGCTTCTTGAAACCAATAGACGAAAGTATTCTCGAAGAGGTGGGAAAAAACTTCAAACATATCATTACCATAGAAGATGGTGTACGCAATGGAGGACTGGGAACGGCGGTTATGGAATGGTTGAACGACCATGAATATTTCCCACACATACAAAGATTGGGTATTCCTGACAAATTCATAGAACAAGGAACTGTTCAACAACTCCGACAAATATGCGGAATTGACAAAGAAAATATTAAGCAACAAATTGAAAACAAGTTGCAAAAAGTAGCTAATTAAGTTATGAAGATAATTATTGCAGGCGCATACGCCATTGGAACTTATCTTGCACAATTCCTATCTCGCAATAAGTACGACATCATTCTTATCGATGAATTGCCCGAAAACTTAGAGAAAATTGGGCAAAACTATGACCTTCTTACATTGGAAGGTAAATCAACGAGTATTAATGTATTAAAACAAGCTGGCGCAAAGCATGCCGACTTATTTATTGCCGTCAATCCAAAAGAAACCGATAACATAACAGCTTGCACCATGGCTCACCACCTTGGTGCCAAAAAAACAGTTGCAAAGATTGATAATCCTGAATATATGGAGCCTCAAAACCAAGAGTTTTTTAAACGATTGGGCATTGATAGACTTATTTATCCTGAACTATTGGCGGCTAAAGATATTATTAATGGGTTGAAAATGTCATGGGTTCGCCAACGTTGGGACGTTCATGGTGGTGCATTGGTCATGCTCGGCATCAAATTAAGAGAAACTTGTAAAATATTAGACCGCCCATTAAAAGATATTAGTGGACCTTCTGACCCTTATCATATCGTAGCAATTAAACGCCATAACGAAACCATTATTCCTAATGGTGAAGACACTTTGCAAAAAGAAGATTTAGCTTATTTCATGACTCAGAAGGAGTACATTCCTTATATGCGCAAGATTACAGGCAAGGAAAACTATGTTGATATTAAAAATGTCATGATAATGGGTGGTGGACGCACAGCGGTTCGCAGTGTGAAAATCATACCTGAGTACATGAATGTGAAGGTAATAGAAACCAATCCCGACCGTTGTGAATACTTAAACGAAATGTTTGATGAAGACCAACTGGTGATAAATGGTGATGGTCGCGATACTAATCTTTTGGTTGAAGAAGGCATTCGTCATACACAAGCTTTTGTTGCGCTAACTCCTAATGCCGAAACCAATATTCTTGCCTGTATGGCTGCCAAGACTTTTGGTGTAAAAAAGACTATTGCATCAGTTGAAAACTTCGATTACATAGACATGGCTGCGAAACTTGATATTGGTACGATTATAAACAAAAAGGCGATTGCAGCCAGCTACATTTACCAAATGTTACTTGATGCCAACGTAGATAATGTTCGTTTCCTTATGGCTGTTGATGCTGATGTTGCTGAATTTATTCCTGTTCAAGGCTCAAAAATCACTCGCAAACCTATCAAAGATATTCAACTCCCAAGTGGTATGACTATCGGCGGACTCGTTAGAAATGAAGTAGGAATGCTTGTTTCTGGTAATACTCAAATAGAAGCTGGCGATATTGTGGTTGTTTTTTGCTACAATGTTAACAAAAAGAAAGTAGAACAATTATTTAATTAAGCAGCTATTTAGGAGGTATCATGCTCAATCTAAAAACAATTTTCAAAATTTTAGGCTCACTTTTGTGGATAGAAGCAACGCTTTTAACGCTTTGCCTCTTTGTTGCAATGCTTTATCAAGGCGATGATATAATGGCTTTTGCATGGTCTATCCTCATAACTATTAGCGCTGGTTTAGGTTTTCGCCTACTGGGTCGCCATTCAAACAATATTATTGAGCGTCGTGATGCCTATTTCGTGGTTGCCATAGCATGGGTAATTTTCTCATTATTTGGCACATTGCCATTCCTTATCAGTGGGTATATAGACAATCTTACGAATGCTTTTTTTGAAACAATGTCAGGCTTTACCACTACGGGAGCTACCGTTATAGACTTTCCAGAGCACCTTCCTAAAGGATTATTATTTTGGCGTTCGCTTACACAATGGATTGGTGGATTAGGTATTGTGTTCTTTACCATTGCCATTCTTCCCTCACTTGTGGGTGGTTCTCTCAAGGTTTTTGCTGCCGAATCGACTGGTCCTATCAAGAGTAAACTTCACCCTCGTCTGAGTACGAGTGCCAAATGGATTTGGATAGTGTACCTTATTCTTACTATTGCTTGTATTTTAAGCTACAAAGTGTGCGGAATGAATTGGTTTGATGCCTTCAATTATTCCATGACGAGTACTGCCACAGGTGGATTTGCCACGGAAAGCGGTTCAATAGCTACCTTTAAATCGCCAGCGGAAGAGTATGTTTGTACGCTTTTCTGCTTTTTGGCGGGTGTAAACTTTACTTTGCTATACACTTCCGTAGCTGGTTTCAAGTTCAAACAATTTCTTAAAAATTCAGAATTTAAATTTTATACGACTCTTGTTTTAGGTTTCAGCCTTTTTATCATGCTAGAACTTATTTTCCGCAATAACTATGACGTTGAGCACGCATTCCGTAGCTCTATATTTCAAGTAGTTTCTTTCATAACAACAACAGGTTTATTCAGCGATGATGCTGCAAAATGGCCTCATGTAACGTGGGTTATACTTGCTGCTTGTATGTTCTTCGGTGGTTGTTCTGGTTCGACAAGTGGCGGATTTAAAAGCATTCGTGGCGTTATGTTGATAAAGATTGTGCGCAATGAGTTCCGCCAAATTCTGCACCCCAATGCTGTTTTGCCTTTAAAAATAGACGGTTATAATGTTCAAATGTCTAAGCGTGTAACCCTTTTATCGTTCCTTGGACTTTATCTTTTCCTTACTTTGGTATGCGCTTTCACAATGATAGCTGCTGGAATAGACTCAACTAATTCCATTACGATAACACTTAGTTCGTTAGGAAATGTAGGTCCGGCATTAGGATTAGAGATTGGTCCGACAATGTCGTGGAACGAATTGCCCAATTTTGCAAAATGGATGGCATCGTTTTTGATGTTGGTTGGTCGTCTAGAGTTGTTCACAGTCTTAGTACTTTTTTCTCCTTCTTTCTGGAAAGAGAATTAAACGAAACACCGCTTTTACAATTTATGCTTGTAAAGGCGGCGTTTTGCTTTCCTTGTTTCTATTAAAAAAATCTTCTAAATCTGCTTTCAATCGTTTGTAAGGTTCACATTTATTGTACGCTACATTGCGCCTTAACATGGGAATAATATTCTCTACGCTGTGTGAATAGCTTGAAAGTTCGTTGCGTTGCTGCACTATGTGTACTGCATTTCTTTGAATTTCCGTTTCCATATCACGGATTAATCTATCGCAAACACGCTTTAATGCAGGCACAACCACATTGTCAAACAAATGATGACCTTGTATGTAAAGGTAAGTTGTTTGTGGTGTTACCCCCAAATGCTTTATATCTTCTTTCACTGCCAAATAACTTTCCTTTGCATCGGGGTAGTCTTTGTGGAACTGTTGAATCTTTCTCGCCACTTTTTTTCTAACCCTTTGTATGTTTTGAAAGGCAGTAGAGAATGAAAAATTGCCCAATTCAATGATATGATTAAAGTCGGTTATTGTAAATCTTCCGTATATATTGTTTCTATAAAACCATATATTCCACACGAAAAGCGGAAAAATGGCTTCGCTATATTGGCATAAGTATTCTTCAAAATCAAATATATTTTTATCATTAAGCGTTACCGCTACTGTTACATCGTGCAAACTTCCAGCAAAGCATTGCAAATTTTCGATAGCGTATGCGTATGTATGAAAAACATAAGGATTATAGTTTACGGCTTGTGATGTTGATGTAAGTCCTTGCAAAAGATAGTCATAATCGGCATCGACACAGGCAATCATGCTTTCTCCTACATTCTCCTGCAACAAATTCATTAGTACCGACTTCTTTCCACGGGTCAGTGTTTGCCGTGAAGGCAGCATAACTTCAAAATAACGCTCCTCGTTCTCAAACTCGCTAAGGGCAGTTCTCCAAAAGAATATATCGTCGTATGATTCTACATACGCTAAGATTTTCTTGCGTGCATTGCGACCATTAAGCCTGTTAGCAGCTTGAATATACTCCGACGATAGGTTTTCTCTGAGTTGTTTCCCCATTGTTATTCTTTATGTGAATTAATCAATTGTGATTTCATTTACCTCTGTCACATTATCGAACCAGCCGTCCATGATGACCGCAGGGCTATGTGTGGTAAGTATGATTTGAACATTTGGATTCAAACTAAGTATCAACCCAATGAGTTTCTTTTGCCATTCTACATGCAAACTTACTTCTGGTTCGTCCATGAATAGCACGTATGGTTGGTTGTCTTCCACTAAAACAGTGAGCAAGATAGCCAACATTTGTTTCTCTCCACTCGATAATTGGTAAGGGAAAAGTGTTTCTCCCACTTGTGAGAAGCGTATTTCGTTTTCCGAACGTACTATTTTTTTGCCTGTTTCAGTAAACAGATTATCAATAATATCTTGGAAAAGTTTCTTTGGAGCCGAATAAGTTTGTGCCTTTATGGTAGCATCAGGGGCGCCACTTTGAAGCATTTCTATGATTCTGTTGCCTACATTCACTTGATAATCTAAGTATTTTCTTTGTAATTGGAATAACTGCCAATCAAGTTCGGTAGTAAGATTCAAGTCGGCTTTGGTAATACTTTCCATGTTCATTAATGGCCGGTCAAAGGAACGAATAATGTCATATCTTATCCACTTTGTATTTGGTGGCTGAACTTTTATGCTCACTCCTTTAATCATGTGGCTTGGAAATTCTCCTCCTTGTGATAGCCCTTTAATCACCTTATTTAATATGGTACTCTTGCCTACCCCATTGATACCACTCAAGATATTCACCTTGCGGTCTAATGTCCATTTAATATGTTTCACACCACCCCAAAGCGATTCTATTTCTATTTCTTCTATGTAATCTGCGTATTTTTGCATCGTTTTACGTTTATATCCGATTACAAATATAGTGATTTTCTTTCAATGTAAGTGTTTTTTAAGTAGTTAAGAAGATATAAAGAATTTACTTTATTCATAAGAATACGTAAGGTGAGCCTTTTTTAGGCTCACCTTACGATAGATTTGTAGATTACATTTTGATGTATTAGGGTCATCATTTAAATTTTACATACCGTACTCGGAACCTTGTTGGTCGTTTCGTTTATGTGGTAACTCAGGTGGTATGTAGATAAGTTCTTACTTAAAAAAACGCCCCTCGTTTCAACCAACGAAGGGCGCTAAACTCATTCATCACATAGTTACATTAACTTAATCTGTAGAAAAAAGCATATATTTTATTTTATCAGTCTAATCTAATTATTAATTCATCTTGTGAACTGTGATTATAAAACGGCAAAAATTAGAAAACCCCTATTCTAATTTTCTATTTTAACATATATTTGCTATAAATCTTATTAGTTTAACAAAAAGCGCCTATTCTATTAACAAATATACGCCCTAAAACGCTATTTTATCTGCTTACTCCACTTCAAATATAGCGTGATAAATGGAAGTTTGTAAGTAGAAGTGTTCGAAAAAAATTAAAAAGACTGACCTGAATTTTAATCAAGTCAGTCTTTTAAAAGGTGGGTTCTAAAAATTAGCTTTGCTATATTTTGAGGAATTTATTGAATACAAATCGGCAGTGAACGAAGGAGCATAGTGGACTATGCGACCGAATGAACTGACTATTTGTATCAATAAGAACTCAAACGATTGTAAAACGTAACCCATAATTTAAATATGTTTCTTAAGGTGGTAATTTTTAGAACCCACCTTTCTAATATTATAGGTCAGCGAAACCTTATTTTCTTGTTATTACCACCTTTATGGTTTGGTTTTCTAATTTTACAAAATAGATTCCTACGTTTTGCGCATTGAGTTTTGCAATACCGTTGTTACTCATTGCTTTATCGACGAGCATACCATTAGCAGAATAAAGCATAACAGTTTCGTCGTTTGGTAGTCCTTCCACCATAACCATTTGACCATTGGCGTACACTTTTGTGCCATTTTTAACCATTGTTGTGTTAATGCCTTCAGTGCCAGCCCCTTCGTATGGTTTAGGCGAAACCATTCCATAATCGTCAATGTTTAAAGCAAGTACAGGCCATAGTTTGTCTTTTGCAATTTTTACATCGCTTGCTAAGGCTACATTTTTTTCTTTATCGCTTGATGTTTCTGCCACATAAATGCCTTGCAAGTTGAGTCCTCCGTAGTCGTCCCATTGGTCTGCATCGTATGCAATGTAGGTTGGCAACGACTTCATAAGGTTAGTCATGTTTGCTCCTTTTATATTATTGCGTTGCATTTCTAAATGACGTAATTCAGAATTAGCTGCCAACTTGATTTCAGAAATCATATTGTTATAACAATTTATTTGCTGAATCTTTGGATTTTGGCTCAAATCTAATGTTCCTTCAATCATGTTGTCGCGACAAATCAATGAAGTTAATAACGGATTTGCGCTGAAATCGAGTTGCTTAATACCATTATTATAGCAACTGAAATCGCTTAATGCAGGAAGTTTCTTAAAATCAATATTGGTTAATCCTTTATTGTTTCCGCAATAAAGCGTTGATAATTGAGGAACATTGTCAAATTCTATTGTTTTTAATTCGTTGTCATCGCAATAGAGTTCTTTCAATTGTGGCTGATTGGTAATGACAATTGAAGTAATTTTATTCGTATTGCAATCCAATTTTGTCATTTTTCCATAGAGCGTAACTTCATTTGCAGTAAGCACAAGCTGTCCTTTGTCATTATAGGTTGCACCCTTTATTCTTATTTCTTCTTTTGCCCCAACTAACAATGCGAAGGCTTCGCCAATGGCTTTGTTTGTTTTAAAAACAATTATACTTTCGTCCGTGCTTTCTTCTATTATTTCTATGAAGTTTTTGTCCCATTCTTCGTTAGCTTGATAGCTTGCTTTCGAGCCTACTGGAACATAAAGAGTTGTGCCATAGTTGGCATACATCACGCCGAAAGCACCAGTAGCAACTTCAGGAGCTTTCACGGCTGCAACGTGCAATTGACGTAATTTTTGGCAAACATCTACTGCACTTGCTTCAACAAGCGTTAGCGTAGAAGGCCAATATAAGCGTTCTAAAACCTCCATATCACGGCATAGGCTGTTAGGAATGGTTTTTACTCCCTCGTTTATGTAGAGTTCTTTCAAGTTTTTAGAACCTTCAAATGCACTTTGTGAGAACGATTTAACGGTAGGCAATGTTCTGTAAGATGTTCTTTCGTCGGCTGCTGGAAAGGTAATGAGCGTTTCTGCTTTACTATCATAAAGCACATTGTCGATAACTTTAAAATGAGCATTGGCCTCGTCTATTTCGATTTTAGCAAGATTTTTGCAACCTCCAAATGGAGCTCGCTTTATTGTTTCCAACTTGTCGTTTAGCACTACACGCTTAATTTGTGTGCCATAGAACGCAGTTTCGCCTAAAGTTTTGAGCGATTTAGGCGCAACAAATTCTGTCAGTGCCGTCTTAAAGAAAGCACTTCTGTCAATAAGTTCTATACCATCAGGAAGATTAATTTCAGACAACTCGTAACAACTCATGAATGCCACTTGACCAATCTCTTTGATAGTAGGAGGCAATACTACTTTTTTCAATTTTCCAGCTTTAAGAAATGCCCCATATCCCATTTTTGTGATGTTTTTAGGCAATGTTATGCTTGTAAGTGCAGGATAATATCCAAAAGTTGCTCCTGGCAAGAAAGTTGTTTCAGCCCCTTTATAATCGACAAGTGTAACATCAAGCAAGTTTAATTCGCTAAGCATCTTTGCTCTCTTCAGCGCAGAAAGGTCTGCATTGTTTAATTTTCCTACGATTGTAAGGTTTGTAACTTTCTCAAGGTCGTCGCCGATTACAGTTTCTAAAGTTCCAGGCTTGTCCACATTTACTTTTTTTGTTGTTTGTGCAAATAAGGTGCAGCAATACAACATACTAAAAAGTAAGGTTAATACATACGATTTTTTCATAAT
>OBRT01000135.1_pt1 | contig 24213 bp, 16 predicted proteins | sample 1494891 | NCBI WGS metagenome assembly OBRT01 (sample SAMEA3360688, study PRJEB22359) | human gut metagenome | biome: ENVO:urban biome; feature: ENVO:human-associated habitat; material: ENVO:feces | place: Bangladesh | collected 2011 | reverse complement strand
TTCCCTTTGCATCGAAGTGGTAGTTGAAGGTTAAGGAAACATAGTGGTGCAGTGTTTCGTTCCACTTTTCGGTACGATTCGATGAGTTTACATCGAGCGAATAGTAACGGTTTTGGTTCAGAATGTCGTCGAAGCTTAATCCAATCCAGTTCTTGCTCTTCTTCCAGACGTAGCGAATGTAGCCCTCCCAAAGTATGCGGTGGCGGTTCAGCTCTTGTGCAAGATAGCCTGTTGCGGCTCTGTCTTTTATTTCGCTGCTTATTTCCCAGCCTTTCCACTTCACTGTTGTGCGCAAACCGTAGGAATATCGGATAGGTGTGTTGTTGTATTGGCTTGCCAACGAGTATCTGTTTCGTTGCAAATTAATTTCTCCGAAGATGCCTGCTTGTAGCCAATCGCTTTCGTACGACAGTTCGGGATTTGATATGAAAGTGAACATTTTCATCTCGTTTTCTTCTTGTTCAGTGTGTTCGTTGAGGGTGGCAAGATAGCCATACGACTTCTTGAAATGCATTTCTAATTTGTTGGAGAAGTGTATGTAGTCGCCAAAGCTCTTGTCGAAGGTCAGATTCACGAACCAATCGTTGCCACTGCGCACGTTTTTGTTGTGGCTGCGGTACACACCCGTTTGCGGATTGAAGTTGTAGACGGTGGCTATCGGGTTGATAATGTGTGTGTAGCCCGCTTTGAAGAGAAGCATTGCTTGCTGCTTTCCTAACGTTGCGACATAGTTTAGCGAGGTCGTGTGCTGATGGCTGCGGCGCAGGAAGGGGTTGCCTTCCACTATCCAGAATGGGTCGGTATCGTCGCGATAGCCCAATGTAGACAGCAGGTCGGGCAGCTTTGTGGTGTAGTTGAAGGCGAAATCGAAGCGGTGGCTCTTATTTATCTTCCACTTTACGAGCATTTCGGGCGTCCACGTATTGCTGTTGCGGTGTGCCACGGTGTCCAACCGCCCACGTTGGTAGTTCAGTTCTTCACTGTTTAAGCTGAAGTCTAACTTAGGAATAAACTGCCATTTGCCCACCTTGCAGGTTAGTCCTACGCTGCTTGTGGTTGCGGTTTCGTGTTTCTTACTGCGGTAGCTGTTTGCCGCATCGAGTACGCTTTCGGGGTCGTCTTCTATCTTTGAAGCGATAGGAGAACTGTAGAAGCTCTGCCGAATTTTATTGTTTCCAGCTTTAAACTGCTGTGAGGCATTCAGCAAAAGTGCATCGTTGATGTGGTATTCCAATGCAGCCTTTCCGTTTGCCTCTATTTTATGGAAAGGCGCACGGCTGTATTGATAGAGTGGCGAGGCTGTTCCTTTGCTTATATACTCCAACTCGCGGTGGGCGTCGAAGCGGTTGTTGCCATTCTCGTACGAAAGAGTGGTGTTGATTTCCAACTGTGCTTTCTTGCCGATGAAGTGTTTCCAAGTGCCAGAGAAGTCTATACTTCCACCTTCGTTTATGTGTTGCTGGTACGACCGTTCCCTGTTTATGATGTGTCGATAGATAGCGTCTCCGTGCCCTGCGCTCAAAGCCAAGTCTAAAGGAAAGTCGCCATAAGGCTTTGTATCGGTGTCGAAGCGTGCGCTACTGGTCTCGGTGTTGTTTCGTTCCAATGTGTAATTAAGGGTTAAGTCTGCCTCAACGAAATTGTTTTCATCGGTATACGAAAACAGGTCGGCACGCACTTCGGGTGCTATTTCGTGGTTATAGTGTTTCTTTCGGTTGAGGCTCCACGTCGTAACGTTGTTTGGCGAGAAGTATTGGGCAGCTTCGTAGTCGGTTCCCCAGCCGTCTTTATGGTTGAAGTTGGAAGCAAAAGCAATGTAGTTCTCGTTATTTTCCCCTTTGTTCCAGTTGTGCTGATAGCCTAAAGCGGCACTTTGCGCTTTGCCGAAATAGTCGAAGTTTCCACTCTGCCACCAGTTTGTGCCTACTTTCTGGTATTGGTTTATGTTGTTGGCATCAAGGTGGAACATTATCGGATTTTTATCGCTGAGCTTTGAAGACTTTATGGAGGCTTGATAGTTCTTGGGCGATTGCAGCCTTGCCTTTATGTCGCCATACCATTTATCCATAAAGCCCGCCTTTATTTTAATATCCAAAACTTGGTCTTCCTTGCCGTCGTCTTTGCCCGAATGTTTGGCAAATTCGCTTGCTTTGTTGTAGCTTTTAATGTTCTGAACGGCTTCTGCAGGCAAGTCGGTAACGATTCCGCTTCCCCCAAATATATCGTGTCCGTTCATTTGGAGGCGTAAAGGCTTGTCGTTCCAATACAGTTTGCCGTCTTTTTTTGTTACTCCGGGCAGCTTTTCTATAAGTTCTTTCAGTCGTGCACCTTCGGTTAGCTTGAATGCAGCGGGGTTAAACACAATTGTATCGCCCTGTATGGTGAAACGTTTTGCCTTTGCAGACACCATCACTTCATCGAGTACAACGTCCGACGGCTTCAGTCTGAACTCTCCCAACTTAATGGTGTCGGCAGTCGAACTGCTTCCGCAGTACCCTCTCTTCTTGGCATCGTGGTAACCTAAAAGGCTCACAGTTACCGTCATTCGCCCCTCGGAGTAGCACTGATTGCTGAAATAGCCCAACGAGTCGGTGGTGGTAGAACTCCAGTAAGTAGCTTCACCCATTTTGCACTCTACCTTTACCGACGCCATTGCCAACGGTTCGCCCGTCTTGTCGTCTACGGCTTTACCCGTAACAATGTCTGCACTTACCAATGAGGGTATGCTTGCCAATAGGGCAAGTATAAGGCTAAATAAACATTTCTTTTGTATCATATATGCAACTTATTTATTGTTCAGATTGGTTTTATAGTTATAAGATGTTGCAAATGTAATATTTTATTTTGACATTAAAGCATTTACCTCTCTTGTTTGTTAAGATACTTTAACTTGCGCAGTTTATTCTTTGTTGTATTGACACTTTTAAGAAGTTGTTTGGGTTTAACAAAATCGTTTTTTTCAAAGTTCCAACGTCTATAAAACAACCCTCAGAAAGCTTTAATAAGTGTAAAAAGTAATAGAAATTTTGACCAATTTGTATTCCACTAAAAACCAGCGTATTATAAAAGCCTTTTTTTTACCTATTGCTTTGTCGCACAAAACAATAGGTTTTGGAACGCAAAAGAGCCTGTTTTGCATTCCAAAACAGGCTCTTTTTAAATTGAGCAAAATGAGTATTGGTCTAAATTCCATAAAAGGAAATAAATTCTCTACAAATTTCTCCATTGGATAGGGGTGTACCAATTTGCGAAACGAATAATGTTCCCTCCTTGGGGGGGGAATGTTGTTTCTCCTTGTTGAACGCTGCAAGAGCTTGGTTTCTATAAGGAGAAATGGACTATTTTGCAGCCTTTTCGGTCGGCTTTTTCGGTTGCAAGAGTTTACGATATTCTTCGTTATTCTGCAAAAGTTTTACAGCTTCTTTCCATTGTTTATCAAATTGGAGGCTATTCTCTATTGCTCCACGCTGATAATAGTAAGCTGCAACAATATCAGCAGTGAGTAATTGTCTGATTGTTTGCTTATTATACTCCAAATCTTTGGCTAAATTGTGCTTTAGTTTTCTCTCCAAAGATTCAAATTCAGGTTTTGCATCGTCATAATAACCTTCAAATTTGGCAATTTCCATTAAGTTTTTCATTGCTTTTTCGCTCTGTCGGTCATATTTAAAACCACTCTTTAAAACGGCAGCTTTGAAGTCTTCATAGTCGGCATCTGATATTACAAAGTCTTTGGCAGCCACTATGGTTGGGTGTTTCTTGATGTATTCCAACTCCCAATTGAGCATCACTTCGGTAGAATCGATTCCAGAGCTAACTAAATAGAACGCTATATTTGGCAGCGAATCGGGTAAGACCTCTAAATCAGGCTTTATTCCGCCACCATCACGAACGATACGACCATTGGCAGTGGTAAATTCTTTGGTTAAAGAGTCAGGCACATGCTCTACATATCCACCCTTACTATGCTTGTAATTAATGGCTTGAATGCAGCGTCCGCTTGGAATATAGTATTTACTCGTTGTTAATTTTAGATTTCCATTGTAGGGTAAATCCATTGGAGCTTGTACCAATCCTTTGCCGTAAGTGCGACTACCGAGTACTACGGCACGGTCTAAATCTTGCAAACTGCCACTGGTAATTTCGCTTGCACTAGCAGTTTCGCCATTCACCAATACAACAATCGGCATCAACGTATCAATTGGCTCAACTGTTGTCTTGTATTCTCGGTTAGCACGTTCCAACTTTCCTTTTGTTTTAACCAACGTTAGTCCTTTTGGAACAAACATATTTACAATATCAATGGCTTCTTGCAACGAGCCTCCACCATTATTTCTAAGGTCGAAAACCAACGAAGTCATGCCTTGTTTCTTCATTTCTAAGAATGCACGGCGCACATCTTTGGCACAATCGGTCGTAAAGGAATTAAGATTTAAGTAACCTATCCCGTTCCCCTGCAAACCATAATAAGGCACAGCAGGCATTTGGATTGACTTGCGAGTGAGCTTAAATTTCATCGTCTTCCCTGTTGAAGGACGTTTTATTTTAAGAAGAAAACTTGTTCCAACATCTCCCCTCAAATGGTTACTAACGTAGGTTGTTGGCTTTTTAACCATAGTAGAATCGTCAATAGACAAAATAATATCGCCTTTTTTCAACCCCACTTCAGCTGCTGGCATGTGTTCATATGGTTCGTCAATGACAACATTGTCGAGTAGCATATTGTAGCGAATGAGTGCGCCAATACCCGCATATTTGCCAGAAATCATCAAGTTGAGTTCTTTCACCTTCTCTTCAGGGTAATAAACCGTATAAGGGTCGAGCGACTGCAACATGGCGTTGATGCCTGTACCAATGACTTCGTCGGCATTGAGCGTATCGACATACATCATATCTAAGTACTTATAAATGGCTGAAAAAGTTTCTAAATTCTTCGCAACCTTAAAGTTATGCGCCTTTTCTTGGGCGATTACAGGGTTGCTAAGTGTCAATAAGAAAAAGCCAAATACTGCTAAAAAGATTTTCTTCATAATTATATTCTTATCAAAATAATGGCAGTCAATCACCTCAAACCGATAAGAAGATTGCGCCTTCAGTACTGCAAAAGTACATCTTTATAATGGAAAAACTGAAAAATATAACACTATTTAGTGTCCTTGTCGTTAAAAACGCACTTCAATGGCTTTTCCTTTTATGCTATAATCTTCATTCATGAGAACGGCATCGTGGCGTACAATGACACTATTGTTCACTTCTATATCCTCCAAAGCAAAGAGAATTGCTCGTGTTTGCTTGCGCTCTACATCATTAACAACCTCCACTTCGAGCGGATAACCCTCGCGGAAGATGACATTAAAGTCGATTGCTCCCTTGCTATTCTCTGAATGTATTGCCTCACTGCCATCAAAAAGGAAAGGAACATCAGGGGATAGTATTATCTTTTCGTCAGCACGAAATAGCGTAACATTCCCTTCGATAGGCAAAATATAGCGTTTATAACCAGAAAAGTCCGAGAAATCACTCTCTGTAAGGTCAATAATGGCAGAAGAAATACGGAAATCGAAATTGCGTTCACCCAACGAACTGCCTTCGGGATATATCATCAACTCGCGAGTAATGCCCCCCGCCCATTGATTAACTTTATAATCTGTTTGCTTAATAACTTTCATATCAATTTTCTTTTGTTGCTTTTTGTTGCCAAACTTAAAGCGTATGAATGAAATACAAAAGTAAACAAAATATCCGACACAAGCCTTTAAATACTCCTTCAAAAGCTATAAAAGAGTTTTTTTACAAAAAAATGCCATTTTTTTTGCAAAATATTTGGTGGAATAAAAAAAACGCAGTATCTTTGCACTCGCTAAAAAGAAATAGCAACACTGCTTCAGTAGCTCAGTTGGTTAGAGCACCTGACTGTTAATCAGGGGGTCGTTGGTTCAAGCCCATCCTGGAGCGCAAAAAGAGAATTACTTCGGTAGTTCTCTTTTTTTGTTTTCAGCCCTAAAGAAATGATTGGACAAAGTCATAAATATCAACTCGGTAAGCAAACTGAGGGAGGTAGGAAATAGGATAGTTTGAGATAACGCACAATAAAAACTCCGACGAGGCAATCCTCATCGGAGTTTTTTGTGATAGATGTTCTCTATTTTCGGTTAAAAGAGAACCAACCAAGTTTTATTTTCTTTTTATTTCACACTGAGTGTAAATGTCTTAACCATTGTATCGGTAGCAAGTTTAAGGATAACGATACCCTTTTGTAAACCTGACAAATTGATATTTGGTTCGTAACCACCTTGTTTCAGCAATTGACCAGCAGCCGAATAGATGCGATAGTTCTTGTATTGACCGCCAATAGCAATGCCATTTTCAGTTACAATAGGTTGTAAGCTACCATTTTCTGCATTTACGCCATCAACACCATCGATGATAGTAGCGAGCAATTTAACCATTACAGGGTCAGCACCTGGAGTTTGAATCAAGTAAGCTGCTGCATGCTCCTTATCGTCAGTGCTCTTGTAAGTAAATGTTGCTGTACCACCTGCTGCTGGCAATGTTTTAGGAGTCTTTAGCGTGAAGTAGCCTTTCATTCTACTTGGAATCAATGTTACACTTACAGGGTAAGTAGCATTTTCGGTTGTAATATTGAACGACATTTCTTCCGTTTGAACATCTTTGCGGAATGGGAAATGGAACATTTCTTTATCAACTTTAATCTTTGGCAAATCGGTACGACCGAATGTTACATTATCAACCATCCAGTTTAGATTAGAATAGTTACCACCTTCGTCAGCCCATTGAGTAAATGCAACGTGGAATTTATCTTCAATAGCGAAGTCTTTTTGCAACTTTTCAAGGTCTATACGATAGTCAATCCATTCTTTTTCATTTTCTTCGATGACTACACCGAGTGGAGCATACTTGCGTAAGTCAAAGATATGGCTTGTTGCTTGTCCATCTTTCTCTGTAATGATGTAAGCAACAAAACTTTGGTTGCGTTGTTCCATGCTCAATCCTGCAAATCTTACACGGAAAGTAAGAATCTTACTTGCTGCCTTTTGATAAGAAAGTGTTGGTGAAATCAACCATGCTTCGTGTGGACGTGGGTCAGATACACCCCATTTGAAGAATGTAATATATGCGCCTTCGCTTTCTACAGGTGAGTTAGGATCCATATCAGCCTTTTGGTGCCAAATCTTGAAAGGAGTATCACCAGCTATTGCAAAGTTTTGCCAGCCGTCAATACTTAAAATTCTGGTATGGCGACGACCATCAAAGTTTTGGTCTAACTTAGCCAAAGGTTCTTTATCTGCATTTGTAAACATCGCAGTTTCTACATTATCTAATACTTGACGCTTGTCCACAGGGTTCAGCATAAACTCTATCGTGTTCACTTTAACTTCGCTATCGCTATTATTCTTGAAACGAACGAGTGTTGGACGGATTGTATTCACTGTAAATTCACCTGCTGCGTTAGCTGCTGGCAATGGTTTCCAGTGTCCACCACCATCTAAAGAGTATTCTGCATTACATTTTGAAGCCGACTCTACTGGTGTCATCTTCATGGTAGTTATACCATTTTCGAGCAATTCATCATAGTAAAGTTCGCCTGACTTGTTTACTGTTACATCGCTTGCAGCATTCCATGTGCCATCAATGTGCCACCAACCAAGGTCGTAAATACCGAAGCCTTTCCATTCAGGACGTCCGTCAAAGCGTTTATCGCCTTTTGGAGCTTCTAAGAATTTTTCTGTTCTGACACCTGAATTAACTTCATCGCAAACACCAATGAGCGGAATTTTCAAGGTATCACCACAGATAGTTGTTACCAAAGCCTTTGCTTCAAATGTACCAACTTCCAATGGAGTAAATGTAATCTCCATTACAGGGTTGCCAATAATTTTTTCATTTTTATTACTATAATAGAAGAATCCAGATTTTGCATTCTTGAAATAAGCGTGTTTAGGGTCTTGTACTATCTCAACCTTTACATGAGTGATTTCATTTTCAACGGTAAACTTAATGGTTTGTTTATCCGTTTTACCTTTACCTGCGTTCATTTTGCGTGGTTTTTGACCATCAGCCAACTTCAAAGTAGGGTCTTTATCCTTATCCATGAAATAACCAAACAAGGTTAAACCACTTGACAAATCTGTATCACCGCCAAGGAATGAAACTTTGTAAGCCTTTCCTTCTGTGTAAGCACCCTTCTTTACAGGAGTTACATTGAGTTTGGTTGCAATAGAAGTAGTACCCTTAATTTCTGCAATACCAAGTTTCAAAACTTCGTTTGGACGCTCTCCGCCATTAAATTTAGGTTGTGCTGGTGCCAAATTTCTTGCTTGAATAGCAATATCGTATTCAGCAGGGACAGAAACTCTACCCTTAATGGTAGCAGATTGAGGAAGGATTGCTACCAATGGGTGTCCCTTTGCATAGCTTTGTGGTATGCGTTCAGCAGTAAATTCGTCGAAAGCAACTTCGCTATTTTCGTTTACTTCAACTTTATATTCAAGTTTTGTAGCACCAGCAGGACAAGTTGTACGGAATGTTAAGCTGCCCCAAGTCTTCATCTTACCGAAGAAAATATTAGGATTGTCTACGAAATCTTTTTCAGCACATTGAATAAGATTGCCCGCATTGTCTGTCCAACGCATAGCAAGGCGCAAAGGAGCCTTTCCTTCTGGGCTTGCAACAGTCTTATACTTCATTGAGCATTGCACTTCATCGCCCGCAGTTACTTCCTTATCGACAGCAGCAAGGTCGATAGTTTGGCGCAAATAACCCTTTTCTCCCTTTGTTTTAATTCCAACAGCGAAGCCGCCGTCGCTGCGATAAGAATCTATTCCTTCAAGTTTCTTTACTTCAGCACCTACTGCTTCCCAAAATTCAGGTTTTCCGTCTGCCTTAAAATGCCAGAAGAAGCCATCGTTCAAAAGTTCTTGTTTTGGTTTTTCGGCTGCTCCTTCTTCTGTAGCTTCACCATGTAGGGTAATTTTCTGTGTTTGGTCGCCCACTATAATGGTAAGGGTTGCATTCTTTTCTCCCTTTGTGGTAGGTTTAAATGTTACGGTTATCTTGCCACCAGTATTCGCCAAACCTTCAGTATTGCCTGTTACGACTGAGAAATCCACGGCATCGCCTTCAAGAAGAGGCTTAATCATGTCGCCGTCATAGTTTTCAATGGTTACATTGATGACTTGTGGGTCTGATTCTTTTCCTACGTTGATTTGATTAAATTCGAGCGCAGTAGGGTCTACTTTCAGCGTTGGGGCAACTGCCGCATCGCCTGTTACGATGTTTTGAAATTCAAAATATCCACGATTGTCCTTATCACCTTCGCAAACGAAAGCGATAAAACCCTTTTCAGCAGCTACTTTTGGAATTGCCGCTGTGCGCTTTGTAAAGGTAGAAGTACGTTCAGAAACAGAAAATTCATCAATCTTACCAAGTTCATTTCCTTGCTTATCTATCAAAATGACAGATACTTTGCAATTGCCTTTCGGTGAAGCTAACTTCCAACCATAACTCAAATATTTACCTTCAAGGTCTTTAAACGTTAAAGCAGGAGAAACAAGATAACTCTTAAAGGTGTCAGTTGTCTTTGACAAAGCAAAAGTCATTGGGTTAAACTTAAACGACTCGTCAGCATAAGAAACCGACCAATAGCAATACTTCTTATTAGAGTTGATACTTTTCCACGTTTTGTCTACAATCAGAGCAGCTCTATAGCCAGACGTCTGAGATAATGACGATGCAGGATTATCGTCGTTCAGGACACTAAAATCAAGCCCTTGGGCTCGCAAATTAGTTATTCCACACAACAGAACGAGTAAAAAAATCCATAAGAATTTGTTTTTTAATGTTTTAATTTGCATTATTATTTGTAATTTAGGTTTATTTTTCAAACTTGATAGTAGTTCTACAAAGTTATACAAAATATCACAAACAAACAAAAACAAATGACATAATTTTCGAATAAATCAAATATTTCTATTAAAAACCAAACAAGAACAGGCAAAAACAACGCATTTCAACATTTCACCTATTTATATTAATACGCTCAACCAAAACGCCATGCAAATAATTTTAAAAAGTAAAAAAACGCTTTGAAATCGCAAAACAGGTTGTTTTGAGCCTCCAAACAGCCTATTTTGCACTTCAAAAGCGGCTATTATGATTTTTGTAAATTACAGATAAAATATTTTATTACCAAAAGGGATATTTTCAAGGTTACCAATAAAGGTCAGTTGAAACTTATCATCTGAGAATATATTTGGATAATGGACATGAAATAGCGATGCCTTATTACGAAAATTTAAAAGCGGAGCATTAAAACAATTAAGGCGATGAAACACCACATTCTATTGTTTTCCCTTGAAAATTAATAGAAAAGGTGGAAAATATTTGGAAAAGCGAAGTTTATTTCGTAACTTTGCATCGTTCAGTGGAATGAGGAGCTTCTCAAAAGTTCCTCATTTTTCATATTTAAACTTATATGATAGATAAAAACGTTGTAAAAAAACTTGTTGAAGAATGGTTGGAAGACAAAGAATACTTCCTCGTTGATATTCAGTTGAGTCCTGATAGTAGAATTGTAATCGAAATCGACCATGCTGACGGAGTGTGGATTGAAGATTGCGTAGAATTGAGTAAGTTTATTGAAGAACATCTCTCACGCGATGAAGAAGATTACGAATTAGAAGTTGGCTCGGCTGGATTAGGACAACCTTTTAAAGTTCCACAGCAATACATCAACTTTATAGGAAAAGAAGTTGAGGTGTTGGATAAAGAAGGTCGCAAAGTGAAAGGCATTTTGAAAAGTGTTGAAGGCGATGACTTTGTGGTTTCAGTCAATGAAAAAGTACAAGTGGAAGGAAAGAAACGCCCTGTAAAGATGGACGTAGACCATGCGTACAACATGAATGAAGTAAAATATACAAAATATATAATTAGTTTCAAGTAAAACTATGGCAGCAAGAAAAGAAGAAGAACGTCCAAATATGGTCGAAACCTTCAAGGAGTTTAAAGACACCAAGAGTATCGACCGTACTACATTGGTAAGCGTTTTGGAAGAGAGTTTCCGTAACGTTATTGCCAAAATATATGGCTCGGACGAAAACTTTGACGTAATTGTAAACCCTGATAAGGGCGATTTTGAAATATATCGTAACCGTGTCGTTGTTGCAGACGGTGAGGTACAAGACGAAAATAAAGAAATAAGTTTGACTGACGCACAAAAAATTGTGCCCGACTATGAGGTGGGGGAAGATGTTTCTGAACCTGTAGATTTTGCAAAGTTTGGTCGCCGTGCTATTTTGAACCTTCGCCAAACATTGGCCTCAAAGGTTTTGGAATTGGAACACGACTCTTTATATAATAAGTATAAAGACCGTGTGGGTCAAATTATTTCTGGCGAGGTTTACCAAGTGTGGAAACGTGAAGTGCTGCTCGTAGACGAAGATAACAACGAGTTGATTCTTCCAAAGGGAGAGCAAATTCCAAGAGACCAATACCGCAAGGGCGAAACTATACGTGCTGTGATTTTGCGTGTAGACAATGAAAATAATAATCCTAAGATTATCCTTTCACGCACTGCACCAACTTTCTTGGAACGTCTGCTCGAAGCTGAAGTTCCTGAAATAGAAGACGGACTTATCAGCATTAAGGGCATCGCTCGCATGCCTGGTGAACGTGCAAAAATCGCAGTGGAAAGCTATGACGATCGCATCGACCCTGTTGGTGCTTGTGTCGGTGTGCGTGGTAGTCGTGTTCATGGCATCGTTCGTGAACTTTGCAATGAAAATATTGACGTCATCAATTGGACAGCCAATACAAAATTGTTTATCCAACGCGCTTTGTCGCCAGCTAAGGTGAGCAGCCTTACTATTGACGAAGAAAACAAGAAGGCAGAAGTATTCTTGCAACCAGAGGAAGTCAGTCTAGCAATCGGTCGTGGCGGTATGAATATTAAGCTGGCAAGTATGCTAACTGGCTATACCATTGACGTCTTCCGTGAACTTGACGAACAAACATCAGAAGAAGACATCTACTTAGATGAATTCTCTGACGAAATTGATAAATGGGTTATTGACGCTATCAAATCAATTGGTCTTGACACAGCACGCCAAGTGTTAAACGCTCCTCGCGAAATGTTGATAGAAAAAGCTGACCTTGAAGAAGAAACCGTTGATAACGTATTGAACATATTAAGAGCAGAATTTGAAAGTTAGGTGTTAGACAGATAGGTGTTGGGGACAACATCGAAAAAAGAAAAAAGAACTAACACCTATCATGATAAGTTCGAGAAATTAACATAACACCAACATTCAAAAAGAAAAATATATTAATGAGCATCAGATTAAACAAAGCAATTCGAGAACTGAATATCGGACTCCAAACGGCAGTGGAGTACTTAGATACAAGAAAAGAATTAGGAGAAATTAAAGAAGACCCTAATTTTAAACTCAGTGATGACCAATTTAAAGCACTTGAAAAGGAATTTAAAAAAGACCAGCAAATAAAAGATAATGCTGCAAAAATATTCCCTAAGAAGCAAAAAGACAAAGTGCATACCAAGAAAACTGTCAACCACAAGGCTGAAAATCTTTTACAACAGGATAATAAACCAAAATTTAAACCTGTAGGAAAGATTGACCTTGACCAGTTTAACAAGCCTGCTGCGAAGCCAGATGCTGATAAAAAAGAGAAAAAAGAAACAGAAACTGCCGTAAAAAATAGTAACGAAAAGAAGGTAGAAACTGCTGCAAAAGCGGAAAAGCCAGTAGAACAAAAAGCTCAAAAGCAGGAAAAACCTACAAAAGATATACAACCAAAGCCTCACAAAGCGGAGGTTATACAAAAAGCCAAGAGTTCTCATACGGAATCTCTCAAGAAGGAATCTGTGGTTGAAAAAGAAAAGGAAGAAAAGGAAATCAAACAAGGAATGGAATCCGAAAACAATGGCATCTACCAGACTTCTAATGAGAAGAAGATGCTTAATCAGCCAAAGGTAAACATTTTGGGTAAAATTGATTTGAGTTCTATCAATCAAAGCACACGCCCTAAGAAAAAAACAAAGGAAGAACGCCGTAAAGAACGTGAAGATAAGTCTGCACAAAACGGACAAGGAAAGAAAAAACGCGTTCGCATCGGAAAAGAACGTGTTGATATCAATGCTGCTGCTAACCAACAACAAGGCGGAAAGAAAAATAACGCAAAGAAAAACAACAATAATAACAATGGTAGCGGAAAGAATAATAAGAAAAACCGCAACCAAAAACCATTGGAAGTTGATGATGAAGCAGTAGCACGTCAGGTAAAAGAAACACTTGCACGCCTTACCAGCAAGAGCCAAAATAAAAAGGCTGCCAAATATCGTAAGGAAAAGCGTGAAGCGGTTCACGAACGTTTAAATGCAGAGGCTAAGGCAGAACGCAAGGAAAGCAAGGTTTTAAAATTGACCGAGTTTGTTACGGTTTCAGAATTGGCAACAATGATGAATATACCAGTTACAAACGTTATTTCAACTTTGATGTCTGTTGGAATTATGGTTTTTATCAACCAACGTCTTGACGCTGAAACAATCAATATGGTTGCTGACGAATTTGATTTCAAGACCGAATATGTCAGTGCCGAAGTACAAGAGGCCATTAGCGAAGAAGTAGACGATGAAATGGATTTAGTTTCTCGTGCACCTATTGTAACAGTCATGGGACACGTCGACCATGGTAAAACTTCTTTGCTCGACCATATCCGCAATACCAATGTGATTGCTGGTGAAGCTGGTGGTATTACTCAGCACATCGGTGCTTATAGTGTAACGCTGAAGAGCGGACGTAAGGTTACTTTCCTTGATACCCCTGGACACGAAGCGTTTACAGCGATGCGCGCTCGTGGTACACAGGTAACCGATATCGCAATCATCATCATTGCTGCCGACGACTCGGTAATGCCTACTACCAAAGAAGCTATTGCTCATGCTCAAGCAGCTGGTGTACCAATGGTGTTTGCCATCAATAAGATTGATAAACCAGGAGCAAATCCTGACAAAATACGCGAAGACTTGTCGCAAATGAACTTACTCGTTGAAGAGTGGGGCGGCAAATATCAATGCCAAGAAATCAGCGCAAAGAAAGGTTTGGGCGTTGCCGACTTATTAGATAAGGTATTGCTCGAAGCCGATATGCTCGATTTGAAGGCTAACCCTAATCGTAACGCAACAGGTACTGTCATTGAATCATCATTGGATAAGGGACGTGGATATGTAAGTACAGTTCTCGTTTCTAATGGTACATTGAAGATTGGAGACAACATGATTGCAGGGACTTCATGGGGACGTATTAAGGCTATGTTCAATGAACGTAACCAACGTGTTGAACAAGCTGGTCCAGCAGAACCAGTAATTATACTTGGTTTGAATGGCGCACCAACAGCAGGTGATACTTTCCATGTCATGGAAACTGAACAAGAGGCACGCGACATTGCGAATAAGCGTGAACAATTGCAACGTGAACAAGGCTTGCGTACTCAAACACGTTTGACCTTATCGGATATTTCTCACCGTATTGCTCGTGGCGAGTTCCACGAAATGAATATCATTGTGAAGGGTGATACTGACGGTTCTATTGAGGCTTTGTCTGATTCGTTCATCAAACTTTCTACTGAAAAGGTAAAGGTAAATGTTATCAGCAAGGCGGTTGGTCAGATTTCAGAAAATGACGTAATGCTTGCTGCTGCTTCCGATGCTGTGATTGTGGGCTTCCAAGTACGTCCTTCTGCTGATGCTCGAAAGTTGGCTGACCGTGATGGCGTAGAAATCAATACTTACTCGGTAATTTACGATGCGATTGACGATGTAACTTCGACAATGGTTGGTATGCTCGACAAGGTGAAGAAAGAAATCATCACAGGTCAGGTTGAAGTACAACAAGTCTTTAAGATTTCTAAGGTTGGAACCGTTGCTGGTTGTATTGTTACAGAAGGAAAGGTACACAGCAAGGACAAGGGACGTGTCATTCGCGATGGTATCGTAATCCATACTGCTCCTATTAGTGCTTTGAAGCGTTATAAGGACGATGTTAAGGAAGTTGTAACAGGTTTGGAATGTGGTATTTCACTTGTGAACTACAACGACTTGCAAACGGGTGATATGATTGAAACATTCACCGAAATAGAGGTAGAACAAAAACTCTAAGATATGTGCCAAGCCGCCTCTCATTTCCCAAGGAAAAGCGAGGCGGTTTGTTACTTTATGGTAACAGAAGGTTATTGATGATAGCGGCACTATCTTTATCGAAATAAAATAGAAGGTGGGACAATACAAAGAGAGAGTGTTATCATTCTTTTTGAGGATTGAACCACTAAAAAGGTAAAAAGTAAATGTCAGAAAATAATAACAATGAGTATGTAAGGAAAGTTGCCGAACAGAAATACGAGTTTGGTTTTACTACCGATGTGCATACAGATATTATTCCGAAGGGCTTAAACGAAGATGTTGTTAGGCTTATTTCGGAGAAGAAAGGGGAACCAGAATGGCTCCTCGATTTTCGTTTAAAGGCGTTTCGTCATTGGGAAACAATGGAGATGCCTAAGTGGCCACATTTGAACTTGCCAGAAATAGATTATCAGGCAATTTCTTATTACGCTGACCCTTTGGCGAAGAAGCCTAAGAATAAGGAGATAGACCCTGAGTTGGAAAAGACTTTTGACAAGTTAGGTATTCCGCTTGAAGAGCGATTGGCATTGAGTGGTGTTGCTGTTGATGCGATTATGGACTCGGTATCGGTAAAGACTACGTTCAAGAAGCAGTTGGCTGAGAAAGGAATTATCTTTTGCTCAATTGGCGAAGCGGTGAAAGAACACCCCGAATTGGTACGTCAATATTTGGGAACGGTTGTTCCTTATAAGGATAATTTCACGGCGGCACTCAATTCAGCTGTCTTTAGTGATGGCTCGTTTGTGTATATTCCAAAGGGTGTACGTTGTCCAATGGAATTGAGTTCTTATTTCCGTATAAATGCAATGAATACGGGACAATTTGAGCGCACTTTGATTATTGCTGACGATGATTCGTATGTAAGTTACCTTGAAGGGTGTACTGCGCCAATGCGTGATGAAAACCAACTCCATGCTGCTATTGTTGAAATCGTGGTGTTGGCAAATGCAGAAGTGAAATATTCAACTGTACAAAACTGGTATCCAGGTGATGAGAATGGAAAAGGTGGTGTGTTGAATCTTGTAACCAAGCGTGGCGACCTTCGTGGTAAAAACTCCAAACTTTCGTGGACGCAAGTAGAAACGGGGTCGGCTATCACGTGGAAGTATCCTTCTTGCATCTTGCGTGGCGATAATTCGCAGGCTGAATTCTATTCCGTAGCAGTTACAAATAATCATCAAGAAGCTGACACGGGTACGAAAATGATTCACATGGGCAAGAATACAAAGAGTACAATTATATCAAAAGGTATCTCTGCTGGCAAAAGTCAGAACTCTTATCGCGGCTTGGTGCGTGTTACACCTAATGCCGATAATGCGCGCAATTATAGTTCTTGCGACTCGTTGCTCTTGGGTTCTACCTGCGGAGCGCACACTTTCCCTTATATGGATGTGCATAACGACTCGGCTATCGTTGAACATGAAGCTACTACATCGAAAATCAGCGAAGACCAACTCTTCTATTGCAACCAACGAGGTATTCCTATGGAAGATGCTATTGGCTTGATTGTCAATGGATATGCAAAAGATGTATTGAACAAACTTCCTATGGAATTTGCTGTTGAAGCGCAAAAACTTCTTTCGGTTACGTTGGAAGGAACGGTAGGATAAGGAAAAACAATCGACTATTTTTTAGAGAATATGAAACAGGTGGTATCAATACTTGGATTCTTTGCGGCAATTTCTTGTGCAAATGCCCAAAGTTGGGAGCCAAAAGCATGGCAGAAATATCTCATAGAGCAACAAGTGAAAGCCGATACGCTCAATAAATGTTACTCCATAATGGCAAAACACTCTATAAAGTCGAAGAAATTAGACCCTGCTGTTTTGAATTTTGGAACATTCTATGCACCCGAACCAAAAGGCATACTCCAAGAAATGGAAGAGGCAGAAGATTTAGAAAGAATACGAAGAGGCGAATATGAATCACGCAACATCATTGCTGACTTCATTGGAAGCGCATTTGTAGAAATCCTCAATGGAATATTTTTTAGATAAAAACGATTATAATACAAAAACAATATGTTAGAAGTTAAAAATCTGCATGCTACTATTGCAGATAAAGAAATATTAAAAGGCATTGACCTTACTATCAAAGATGGCGAAATACATGCTATCATGGGACCAAATGGTTCTGGAAAATCAACACTTAGTGCCGTTCTTACAGGCAACCCTTTGTACACTGTAACCGATGGTTCGGCTGTATTCAATGGTAAAGACCTTTTGGAAATGGGCGCAGACGAACGTGCCAATGAAGGCATTTTCCTTTCGTTCCAATATCCAGTAGAAATTCCTGGTGTAAGCATGACGAACTTCATGAAGGCTGCCATAAATGCAAAGCGCAAATATCAAGGCTTAGAACCTTTGAAAGCTGCCGACTTTATGAAGCTCATGCGTGAGAAGCGCGACCTCGTTGGCTTAGATTCTAAACTCTCACATCGTTCTGTAAATGAAGGTTTTTCGGGTGGAGAGAAGAAACGTAATGAGATTTTCCAAATGGCAATGTTACAACCAAAACTCAGCATTTTGGACGAAACAGACTCTGGGCTTGATGTTGATGCTATGCGTATCGTTGCCGATGGTGTGAACAAAATGCACACTTCGGAAACTTCAACCATCGTTATTACCCACTACGACCGACTTTTGGATATGATAAAACCTGACGTAGTACACATTCTTTACAAAGGACGTATCGTGAAAACAGGTACGGCAGAACTCGCTCGAGAAATAGAAAAACGAGGCTACGATTGGATTAAAGAGGAAGTAGATAAATAGAAAGGCTAAAAATGCAAAGCGAAAAACAATACATAGACTTGTACAACGAGGCGCAAGAAATGATAAAACAACATTCCTGTGCTGTCTTGAATAAAGTGCGCGATAAAGCATTTGAAGACTTCAAGACCCAAGGCTTCCCCACAAAAAAGGTGGAACGCTACAAATATACTGATATTCCAAAGCTCTTTGCGCCCGATTACGGACTCAATTTGCAGCGTTTGGAAACTCCAATCAATCCCTATGACTCATTTAAATGCGATGTCCCCAATCTTAGTACCTCACTTTACTTTGTTGTAAACGACCAATTTTATAACAAGCAATTGCCAAAAGTACAGCTCAACGAAGGAATCGTTATTGATAGCATTTGCAACGCTGCAAAAATCTATCCTGAACTCTTAGAACAGCACTATGCTCGAATTGCCGATACAAGCAAAGACGCTCTAACGGCTTTTAATACGATGTTAGCGCAAGATGGATTGTTTATCTATGTACCGAAAGGCATTAAAGCAGACCGCACGATTCAAGTTATCAACATTTTGCGTTCCAATGTAAATCTCATGGTTAATCGTCGTGTACTCATTATTATTGAAGAAGGGGCTGAAGCTTCAATGCTTTTTTGTGATGATTCAACAGACGACCGAAACTTCTTAACAACGCAAGTCATTGAAGCCTACGTTGCTGACAATGCGAAATTGGAGTTAAATTGTTTGGAAGAAACCCATTTGAAGAACGTTCGAGTATCAAATGTTTACATCGAACAGCAGAAAAATAGTCGTATTTCACACAATATTATAACACTTCATAATGGTGTAACTCGCAACAAACTTGATTTAACTTTCCGTGGCGAAGGAAGCGAATGTTTCTTGAACGGCTGCGTTATTGCTGATAAACATCAGCATGTTGATAACAATACGGTCATCAACCACGCTGTAAGCAACTGCTCCAGCAATCAATTATACAAATACGTGCTTGACGACCATGCCGTGGGAGCTTTCGCAGGACTTATTTATGTGGCAAAAGATGCTCAAAAGACACTTTCTCACGAGGTAAACCAAAATATTTGTGCTGCCTCTACTGCTCACATGTACACCCAGCCAATGCTTGAAATCTATGCCGATGATGTGCAGTGTAATCATGGTTCTACGATAGGACAACTTAACGATGCTGCTCTTTTCTATATGCAGCAGCGTGGTATCGATAAACGGGAAGCAAAACTCCTCCTTGAGTTCGCATTTATCAATGAGGTAATCGATAAAATGGAACTTATTCCACTTCGCGACCGCCTCCACCACTTAGTAGAAAAACGTTTCCGTGGCGAACTTGAGAAGTGTGGAAGTTGTAAACTTTGCCGATAAAAGAAAAGAATATGTACGATATAGCAAAAGTGCGTGCCGATTTCCCAATCCTTTCACGCACAGTTTACGGAAAACCATTGGTCTATCTCGACAATGCAGCTACCACGCAGAAACCGCTCTGCGTGTTAGATGCCATGCGCGATGAATATTTGAATGTCAATGCCAATGTGCATCGTGGCATTCATTGGCTTTCTCAACAAGCTACCGACTTGCACGAGGCTGCTCGTGAGACGGTTAGAAAGTTTATCAACGCACGTTCTACCGCTGAAATCGTTTTTACACGCGGCACAACCGAAAGCCTTAATCTTGTAGCTTCTTCATTCTGCGAAGGCTTTATGCAAGAAGGCGACGAGGTAATCGTTTCTAATGTGGAGCACCATTCCAACATTGTGCCTTGGCAAATCCTTGCCCAACAGCATGGAATCGTCTTGAAAGTAATTCCAATCAATGAAGACGGCATGTTCGATATGAACGCTTTCGAGCAACTCATTACCAAACGCACTAAACTGGTTAGCGTTGCTCACGTTAGTAACGTAATGGGAACTATCAACCCTGTCAGAGAAATAATCCGTATTGCCCACGAAAACAATGTGCCTGTCATGCTCGACGGCGCACAAAGTGTTCCACATTTTTCTGTTGATGTGCAAGAATTAGATTGTGATTTCTTAGCTTTCAGTGGTCATAAAGTCTATGGTCCTACGGGTATCGGTGTGCTTTATGGTAAAGAAGAGTGGCTCGACAAACTTCCACCTTATCAAGGCGGAGGCGAAATGATAGAACGTGTTAGCTTCAGTGGCACAACTTTTGAGCGTCCTCCTTTGAAATTTGAGGCAGGAACGCCCGATTATGTTGCTACACACGGACTTGCCACAGCGTTAGATTATGTTACTTCGCTCGGAATGGAGAATATTCATCAGCACGAACAAATGCTTACTGACTACGCCATTGAACAAATGCGCAACATTCCAAATATTCGCTTCTTTGGTATTCCTAATGATACTAAATGTGCAGTAGCCAACCACGATGCGGCAATCAGTTTCCTCATTGGCGATATTCACCCTATGGATTTGGGAACACTACTCGACCAACTCGGCATTGCCGTTCGAACAGGTCATCATTGCGCCCAACCACTCATGGAACGTTTCGATATTCTCGGTACGGTTCGTGCTTCTTTTGCACTCTATAACACAAAAGAAGAGGTCGATGCGTTGGTAGCAGGCATCAATCGTGTTGTAAAGATGTTTTAAATGATAAACTTTTAGCTTGCTCTGTCAAGCAAATCAATAGCATAAAGACCCTACCAATTTGGTTGTTTACACCCATTTTGGTGGGGTTTTTAGTTGTTTTCTCGTGCAAAGGTAATTACAAAGGTGATGTATTTCTTCGCTTACCTGTATAACTTGTCCGAATCGTCCAACTTGTCTTTCCATTCACTCGCCAAGTGCTTTCTTTGCACGCAAAACGGCAACAATAAACCATGCGACGAAAATGGCTTTCACAAGCAAATTGTCGTTGGTTGTGAACACCGACAAGATGAAAGCGATTTGCGCACGCGAAATGATATTGGCTTGCGAAAGACTGATTTCCTTCTCCAATACCGCACTATAATATTTGCGTAACCACTCGTTAGGGGCTTTTGCCCATGCCCAAAAGTTACGAACCATATCAGAATATTCACTTTTACGGCTTTGTGTAGCCAACAAATTAATTTCTCTTTTCATTATTAATTTTCTTATTATTTTCTTTTTCTGTTGGCAAAATTAGACTACCTTTGTGCAATATATGTTCAATCAATAATTTTTTATTGTTATATTATCGTAAAATGTTAAAGAATACGTATTATATTGGTAAAATAGAAGCAGGTTGCGACGAGGCTGGACGTGGTTGTTTAGCTGGTAGTGTCTATGCAGCAGCCGTTATTCTCCCTCCCAATTACGAAAATGAACTGCTCAACGACTCGAAACAATTATCGGAAAAGAAGCGTTATCAGCTGCGTTCTATCATTGAAAAAGACGCCATAGCGTGGGCAGTAGGGGTGGTTACGGCAGAAGAAATTGATGAAATCAATATTCTCAATGCCAGTATTCTTGCCATGCACCGAGCATTAGACGACTTGAAAACACGCCCCGAAGCGGTGATAGTGGACGGCAATCGCTTTAAACCTTATAAGGATTTGCCCTACTCTACGATAGTGAAAGGTGATGGGAAATATCTGTCTATTGCAGCAGCCTCAATTCTTGCGAAAACTTATCGTGATGATTACATGAAAGGGCTTGCCGAAGAATATCCACAATACGACTGGAAATCGAATAAGGGATACCCTACAAAGAAACACCGTGAAGCCATTCGCCAACATGGTATTACGCCCTATCATCGCAAATCGTTTACGCTTTTGCCACCCGAAGAATTGACAATCGAATTTAAAGAATAGACAAATGAGGCATTCTAAATTACAAAATGAGTTGAAACTTATCCTTCTCCTCGCCGATAATATGGGTTATACAGCCACCGAGTTGAGCGAGAAAATGGAGGTGTCACGCCGACATATTTACTATCTTTTGGAATTTATAGAATCGGCAGGATTTATTCTTTTCAAAAGAAACAACAAGTATCATCTTGACCGCCGTTCTCCATTCTTTACCGAATTGACAGAAACCCTGCAGTTTTCTGATGCTGAAATTCGCACCATTTATAACATTTTGCTCATGGCGGGCGACGGGTCGGAAACTGTTAATCAGTTACGAGCAAAATTAGACCGTGCCTATAATTTCTCTGAACGGGTTTTAGATAAGCGCAGTACGCTACTAAACAATAACTTAAAACTGATTTCAGAAGCTATACACACAAAGAAAATGGTGAAGTTTGTGGGCTATTCCAGTCCACATAGCCATACTGTTTCCGACCGAATTGTAGAGCCTTTCCTTCTGATGAATGATAATCAAGATGTTAGATGCCACGAAATCAAAACTGGTATGAATAAAACATTTCGAATCAATCGCATAAAAACCATTGAGAAAGTGGATACGCCGTGGATTTACGAGGAAAAACACCGACAGATTTTCACCGATATTTTTATGTTCAGTGGAGAGGAACACCACCGAGTAAAGCTGAAATTAGGTCAATTATCCTACAATATTTTTATGGAAGAATATTCGCAAGGAGCAAAATATATTCAACCGCTGAACTCAAAAGAATGGTTATTGGATATTGAAGTATGCGATTTTCGTGGACTCGGACGGTTTGTACTGGGTTTGTATTCTGATATAGAAATCGTAGAAAACAACGAATTTAAAGCCTTTATTAACGAAATATTGCAAAAATATATTGCTAAAAGTAGCAACGAGTAACTCGTGTGTTTTATCCGTTTTTTATGTTCAAAAAACGAAAGCGTATGTTTTGCCGTTGAAAATAGGCGGTTTTGTTCTTCAAAACAGCCTATTTTGAAAGTCGAAGCAATGAACAAAGAAAAAAGGCAATCCATTTTGCGTGGATTGCCTTTCTTTTTAGGCTGATTTATAGGGTTTTACAAATCAAACAAAGTCTTGTATTGCTCAGTTACATAGTCGGAAAGGTTGCCGTAAAGTTTTTCCATCTCCTTGCTATTCACCTTGCCTTTCTTGTACCAATTGGTTGTTACAGCGTTGGTACGAGTGAAAATTTCGGTTTCAACAGGCTCTAATTTTTGCATAATACCATTACCTTGCTTGTTCCAAAGTGCCTCCCAATTGAAATAACGGTCTGACCCAATGCCTTCATGGAAAGCATAAACACGCTCTTTCAGCGTATCAACTTTCTTGCCAAAAATGGTTACTGGCTCATTATTATTCGCCGTATAAATCGCTGGCAAAAGCTTTTCAGCGTCTTTTAGCCAGAATGGAAATGCCACACTTACTGGTGGATAACCGATAACCGTCCACATGGTGGTCAATTCTGGGCTCTCTGTTGGTTTCACACCTTTGATAATGCCAGAGCAAGCAGTTCCGCTACGAGAAATAAGGTCGTTATCGGTAAACCACCCCGACGTAATCGGCTTGTTATGATTGCCGTCGCGAAGGTCGATTCCTAACTGTGGATTTTTGAAAGAGCGTGCCAAAGTTGAGAAAATCCACTCTGGAGTAATTGATTTATTCTTCACTCCTTCTGTCAAAGTTTCCTCATCGTTTTGATAACGTACAAATCCTAAGCCTTCGTGGGCAGGACCTGTACAGCTGAAATTGGTTCGTGCAATGAAGCCATTAGGGGCTACCGTTGGGTCGTTAGCATCAAAATACTGAAAACTGCGAGTACTAACCTCGAACCAACCTGCTCCTCCTTGCGCATCAATGACACCAAAATTGGCACAAAGACCGTCTAATTTTGCAGTGTCTAAGTATTGTTTCAAGTCGGTAACTGTGGCACATACATTCAAAACCTTGAACATAAATTCGCCATTTTTGTCGCCAGGTTCAACACCATTGACCGCCTTTTCCAAATTGAAAGACTGGGTATTCATTATTGAAAAGCCTGCGGTATTTGTACCCATCCATATCTCTTTGTTGCTACGCGCACGGCAATCGGCAATGCCAAAGAAATTGTATTTCGTACCTTTAAAATACTTCATGCAGTTTTGAAGATTGTCCGTATCGCGGACTTTCCACAACATAGGGCGACCATCGGCAGTTACTTTACCCGTTATCACAGCGGCTGTACAACCATAACTATTGGCAACAGCAGTCCATAACATCACTAAAAATAAGAGTGTCTTTTTCATATTTGCTTTTATGTTTATGGTGCAAATATACGAAATATATTTGAAAAGCAAATCTGATTTTCCACTTCTTTAGGCTGCTTCTATAAATTAGCTTTGTTAGATTTTGAGCTTATTTTTGAG
>OBRT01000134.1_pt1 | contig 24303 bp, 20 predicted proteins | sample 1494891 | NCBI WGS metagenome assembly OBRT01 (sample SAMEA3360688, study PRJEB22359) | human gut metagenome | biome: ENVO:urban biome; feature: ENVO:human-associated habitat; material: ENVO:feces | place: Bangladesh | collected 2011 | reverse complement strand
GGACAAGTTCTCTTTGAGAGGACTCCGTTGAATGAACTATTTGATAAAACAATTACTAATCAAAATCCGGAAAATGACCGCCAACTTTCGCTTTGGTGAAATTTAACCGGACAGTAGTGTTATAAAATCATTAATTTTATAAGGACGAATATGCAAACCCTTATCAAAATTTACAAATTTTATTTGATGTTGTGAATCGGAAAATATATTTTTATCTCAGTTATAAGTTTGTACTTAGGGTCTACTAATTAACTTTAACTATCTGACAAGTAACTATTTATGTTGTATAAAATTTGGTCAATTCGCCCAAAATGACTACCTTTAGATGTTAAAACTTTCAAGAGTTGAGGTGAAATACTACTCACAATATCGCAGTCACGGCCTGTTTGAACTTCAGGAGTCACTTTCGGGATTGAGCAAATCCAACCGTTGGGTCAAGCTGGCCGACCACCTTCCCTGGGACAGGATAGAGAAGGAATACAACAAACGTCTGAGGAACAGACTGATTAAGAAGAAACGCAAGGGAAAGGATGATTTCGCTGTACTGATAACCGAACGATCTACACCTTAGACCGAGGCGAGGGTTTAGTCGATTACAGATGATAATGTGTGTGTGGAGTCAAATTGCTCCATGATTGAAAATAATCCCCTAAAAGGAGTGAGTCTCTCAGATTTAATTTGTATCTTCACCATGTCTATCGTCGGATTCTCTTGTTTTTTTTGCAACACTAAGATAAGTGAAAATTCTGACGTGGCAAAATCCTGAGCAACTTTTTGTTGCTCAGGCACTTAAAAAGTTTAATTTATAATAGTGTTGCGGAATTAAGGATTAAGACAATGGAATTTAAATCAAATTATCCACATGTTTCTAATGAACAAACTTTAAAAAGTGCAGGTAGTGCTGGAAGTAGTTCAGGACGTCTTGGCTCTAGTGCTGGGTCAAGTGCAAACAGTTCTAGCACACGTTCTTATTCTAGTGGAAATGGTTCTGGTTCTTTTGGAAGTGGAAGTAATAGCAGCAGTAGTCAAGATTTTAATAGATGATTGCTATGAGAAAGTTGTTAATATATTACTTAGTAATATCATTCTTGCTAGTTATAGTCTATGCCTTATTTGTTATTAACGCATATGTTAGCATAAAATATGAAGTAGAAACACTATATAACGATGTGATAGTAAGTATGATTTACCAGATATTCGATACAGGTATTATTGTAAACTTTATAGGGCTTGTTATAAACATGCTAATAGTTATAGGCTTGTATATGAAGATTCGCTGTATCAAAAATAAACAAGAACAAAAATCATAATATTTAGGGTCTACTAATTAACTTTCTCTTTCATATATATAAATTTTTGAATATGGGCTTTTATATTTTGTGATATCCCCAGGAAGATCTTTTAGATTCTTGTAATTTTGAGGTAGCCCATATTTTCTTACACTTTGCAACATATCCAAATCATATTTCTTAAAATGATTGTAATATCCTGATATTACTTTTATAAAGTAAATTTCATGTAATGAAACATCAATTGGAAAACCATTTATATCATACCCGAGTTCATTTCTTCCAATAAATAATTTTTGTTTTTTATACAATAAGCACATAACAGTTTCCAAATTATTATTTACTTGCATATTCCTATGTTTTTTTTGCAGAATTCTTTTTAATTCTTCATATTTTACTTTTGATATGGCGATTGTATCCGTCATTCTCATTGCTTTCATTGTTGTATAAAAGTTGGTTGGAGTCGTTTGTATATTAGGAACACCATTAACATTTGTAAAAAAAATTGTCACATGCTCTTTAGAGATATTCTTTTGGTAGCTTTTATCGTAACATCCGACAAACATCATGGAAATAAACAACAGCCCCACAACTTTTATTACTTTTCTTTTCATCATTTTGAGCTATTTGAAATCTTAAAAATATTATAAACTCTACCCGTTGGCGGAATTAATTTAACGTGAGCTCGACGAATTATAAGTGTCTATAAATTTGGTGATTAGCGAGATTTGCCGTAACTTTAAGGTATTGATTTACAAACAATTACAAACAAAAATCGCTATGATCACCGAGGACAAAGTTACTGAAATATTTTGTATGGCAGATGATTTCTGCAAGTTTTTTGATGCAATGGTGGCAAAATATACGCTAAAGCCTACTGGAAAAAGAAAGTAACATCGAGATTCCACGATGTCAAAGGCAGAAGTCATGCTAATAATGATTCCCGACTGAATACTAATTAAGATATGTCCTCAGTGTAACCCTTCTCATATTCACTTTAGGATTATATGTTTTTGGCCACGGCCACAGCCTGTCGAATGCGGTCTGCCATACCGATGCCTCCCTTGAGGTTTCCTGCCAGGACAAGGCCAGGGTAGCGTTGCTCCACTTGGTCAATTGCCTCGAAACGCGCCCCACTGGTCACCTCGTATTGAGGAATGGCCCGATGGTGGCGGAATATACGAAGCACGTCGGGTTGAATATGCTTTGGCAATTGTAGCATCCGGTGCAAGGCATCATCGACAATGTCTGCCAACTCATCATCAGTCTTACTTATAAACTCCTGGTGTCTCACTCCTCCCAAGAAGAATGAGAACACTGCCCCGTGCTCTGGCGCGCGCTCCTCAAAGCAAGCCGATGGGAAAAGGATGCCCAACACCTGCTGCCGTTCACACGAAGGGACCAGACCGCCAAACGCTTGATACTGCCTTCCGCCTGTGTTCCTTATGCCCACGCCTACCTGCACGATAGGTGCGTAGAACAGGTTGTTGACATCCTTCATGAGCCTTTCATCCACGAATGGCAGGAGGGCGGGCAAGGCATAAGCACCACATGTGGTCACCACCTTGCGGCAAGCAATGCGATGTTCCATGCCGTCTGCCGTAGTATATCTCACCTCATACCCATTAGCATCAGGAAAAACTTGCACGCCATTGGCTCCGGTCGTGATATGCTCCGGCCCAATAGCCACACCCAAGGCCTGCACCAGGCACTCCAGACCGCCTTTAGCCGAGAACACCTGCTTGGTAGCTAGTCGGTCGCGGTCACTCTTAGGCTCTCTGGCCTTGGCCATGGCACCACGGATGAATCCCCCGTACGTTTGCTCCAGATTGTACAGCTTAGGCAAGGCATAACGGGTAACGAGCGTCATGGGGTTGCCCGCATAGACACCCGACACGAAAGGATCCACGGCATAATCAAGATACGACCTCCCTAATCGTCGCGCAGCCAGCTCTCCAACCGATTCATCAGGATTGTTTCCTTTGGCACGGAACGGCTCACCTAGGATGCGAAACTTGTCATACCAGGTGAACAAGGGCGTGCGCAGCCCGCCAATCAGTCCGGACGGCAGCTCTCGAAAGCGGTCGCCTTTCCATATCAAACGACGCTTGGAAGATGCGCGCGCCGTCTCCAACTGGCAGTCACCGTCCAGCGCGTTGAACAGCTCGACAATCTCCGGATAGGAGATTGCCCCCGTGTTGGGGCCGCTCTCCATCACGAAATCGCCAACGCGGTGCGTGTGGATTTGTCCTCCAATGCGGTTGGCCTTCTCCACTACACGCACGCTACATCCTTTTTTTATCAGGTGGAAGGCTGTGGTGAGACCGGTGATTCCGGCGCCAATCACGCAAACGTCAACGGGTTCTGGTGTTTCCGTGGACAAGGCAGACGGTTGGTCGGCCACAGCCATGGTACCTTGTTGCCCTTGAATATCCTCTAATGGCATCATTCTTTCTATGTTTTAGCTTATGGTTGGTTCTATAAATTAGCTTTGTTAGATTTTGAGCTTATTTTTGAGGTCAAAATGCAAGAGCGTGAAGGAGTGTAGCGAGCTACACGACTGAACGAACTTACATTTTGAACTAAAAAAGAAGCCAAAAGATAACAAAACGTATTTCATAAACATTTAATGACTATATGCGGTGGTAATTTATAGAACCAGCCTTATACTGGCTTTGAAAATTTCTTGTCGGTATGTTGCATCAGCGGGTCGAGAGTGGCCACTACATTCCGTACGAATGGCGAGCCTATGCTGGTCATGGCCACAACATCATCGCTGAGCTGTATCAGTCCGTCGGCCTCCATTTCGCGCAACTTAGCCTCGTCGTAGTTGGTAGCAGCCTTCACCTCGGCCGGCGTGATGCCGATTCGCCCAGCTATCTCAGACCAGGAAAGATGGTAGTTGCACATCATCTGCTCAATGACCTCGCGCACGATTTGCTCCTGCCTCGTGAGTTGGTAGCCACGCCGGGTGTACAACTTGCCCTGCCGTATGGTGTCGATATAGGCTTGGATGTCACGTCCGTTTTGCGCATAGGCCGTTTCCAGCTGACTGATGGCCGTTACGCCGAAGGCATAGACCTGCCCTGTGGTGCGGCGCGTGCAATATCCTTGGAAGTTGCGGTGCAGCTGCCTGGTGTCCAATGCGATGCTCAGTTCATCGGTAGGCAGCACAAAATGATCCATGCCAATGCTGCGATAACCGGCGGCATGAAAGACATCCGCAGCTTTCCGGTACATCTCCTGCTTGTCGGCATCCTTGGGCAAGCCCAGTTTCTCGAGTACCAATTGCCTTTTATGTACCCATGGCACATGTCCATAGCTGAACGTCACCACGCGGTCGGGATGCAGGGCGGTCGCTTGGTGGGCGGCCTGTGCGAACGACTCGGGTGTTTGAAGCGGCAGCCCGAACAGCAGGTCCATGTTGATGGTCGCACCCTGGGCGCGCAACAGTTCCATGATTTCGCTTATAGGCATCAAGGGCGGCCTGCGGTTAACGGTCTTCAGCACGCGCAGGTCGAAATCCTGTACGCCTAAGCTGTAGCGCGTAAAGCCACATCTGCCTAATTCCTCCCAGTTGCTGGCCGTGAGATAGCCGGGATGGCATTCGATGGCTATCTCGGGATTCTCTATGGCCGGCATCAGTGACAACAGGTGCTCGTTCAGCTCCTGTAGGTAATGGATGGGCAGTGCCGTAGGACTTCCGCCGCCATAGTGTATCTGCGAAATCTTCCGTGTAGCTGTGTCGAGCCGTGCAGCCACCAAGTCAATCTCCTGGTGCAAAGCGTCCACATAATGGCCTATCACCACATCATCCGCCATGGGGTAAGAGTTGCAGCCGCAGTAATGGCACAGATGCCTGCAAAACGGAATGTGCAAATAGAACGACACCAGCGGCTGGCGCGTCTGATGGTTGGACGCGTCGACGGCAGCAAGATATTCGCGTTCTGTAAATTCGTGGAAATAGTTGGCCGGTGGATAGCTGGTGTATCGCGGCACCGGAATATTGTATTTGTTTAGTAATTGCTGATTCATCGTGAGAAAAGATTATCACTTACGCCTCGCTTCATTTCCAGAAGCACCATGTCCGCACAGGCCTTCCGGCACACGGAAACTTTGGCAACTGCCCCACCTCTGCCAGCATGGTTACATGGCTTGGGCAAAGGCGAAAAAGAATGACATGCGCAGTGTAAGTAGTATTCATCTGTCTGCATGCAAAGTTACATAAAAATTGCGATATATTAGCCAGTGGGAATAAAATACGGGAAATAAATTCCCGAATCCCTTACCTGTAGAGTCAACCAAAACTCTTATCTTAGAGATTATTCATCTATTATTTGCCATAAGCTAAAAAAATGAGTATTTTATTAATGTTTACTCTTTGAATCAAAAAGTATGCGTCCATTCTACCGAAACGCCTTCATTGCCGATAGATAAAGGAACATAGAACTTTGATTATTTTTTTACCCGACAGCAATATATATAAATCCACTATACATTGTGGTATAGTGGAAATAATATATTGATCAATATTAAAAATTCTATCCTAATCCCAAACAGGAAGATTATTCCAAGCACCAACTGCGGAACCAACAGCTGCACCAGCCAACAAAGCTGTACCGCCAGATGATAATCCTGCTATTTTATTTACGGTCCAAACTCTTAGTGCGCCACCACCATCTGCCTTAGCCCACTTCTTCACACCGTTTTTAACACCTTCCCAAAGCCAATGTGCCCTTGTGTCTTTTCTATCGGTTAACATTGACATCCATTTGTTAGAATTGTTATGCCAATAGATACATGAATTATAAGTAATTCCCGCTACGAAAAACAATCCGTCAAGTTCTTCTTTTGTTAAATTAGGAAATGATGATTTTACTTGTTCAATTACAACAAGAATTTCATTATCCAAATTGTCAATATCTAACGTTTTAGAATTGAAAAAATCGTCATAGAACTTGATCAAATACGTTGGGATTTTTTCTCCATTTTCAGATATGCCTCTTGTTTTATCTTTGAAGGCATAATTATCAACAATACATTCTTTCAAAAAGGAAGAAGTGGGAAAATCCTCGTTGCTTACTCGAGTATTGGTTTTATTATCAAGATTGAAACTCTTATTGGCTATAATAAAAAGGTTTATGCATGAATCCAGTGCCTTTTCATTATTTAAAACATTTTTATTTACAGAAATTGGGTTTTTCTTGAGCAAGTTATAAAAGTTTTCCAACATAATATTATGTCCAATGGTTGCTAACTTACTTTTATTGAGTTGTTCTGCTAATGAACTTTGTTTAGACACCTCAGTTTTGATGTCATCATTAGAACAAGAAGAACAAAGACCGAATGAGCATAGAATTAAAAGAATGCAGAGATAACTATTTTTTTTCATAATCTAAATAAATAAATAAAATTGTTACTATAAATGTAAAAATAAAACTCTTGAAAGTTATGATATTCTGTAAACTAATTTCTATCTCGTCAGAAAAACAACATTCAAAAAAATTAAATATCCAACACGTTAATAATAAAATAACGGGAAATGCCTTTTTTCTCATATATTTTAGATTTATTGATTTTTGACGATACAAATATAACAAATTTTCAACATGCAAACGCACTAACGATTGAAAAAATTATTTTTTTTACAAATCTATAGTTCGCTAACATTTTAGATAATGGCTACGCAGCTTTCCGCTGCCAGCCAAAGAGTTCTTTGATAGTATGACTAATTAACTTTCGGTTCGGTATGTTCCGACACCTGTCGAGAATTAATTTTGCAATGTATGTGCTCACCATGAACTCCTTGAAAGAAGTCATGGAAGAAAGTACCAACATGCGGAGTCTGCTTGCCTGGCTTACCGAATGTAGCTTGGGTCAATGCCTATAAAAAGCAAATTACCTTGTTTGTGGCTCAATGAATGGTGCGTGCTTAGTCTGGTTTACTTTATTGGCTTTCATTTTTTGTAACAACAATTACCCTTCAATGAAAGCGTCCTATGTGAAGGAATCCGTTGTTTTTTTGTTCTGTAATTTTACCATAAAACAATCCTCTAAAATCTTCAAAATAGAAAAAATCAATAGGCAAGCACTCTACAAAAATGGGTTGATTTTAACAAAAAAGACGGATTTTAAAGCTAGATCATTGACTTAACGCACTTGGAAACACTTTTTTTGAGGTGTTATTCACATGCTATAGCAACATCAAAGCATGCAAATTCGATGCTTATCTCAATGCTTTTGCTGACAAGAAGTGATAAAAACAGGAATAAAAAGAGAAGGATTTTGTGTAATCTATTCAATAGCAACAAATTATAAAAACGGCTCATTTTTAGCGTTTTTACGACCAACTATGCCGGTGGTTGTCTACACGCAAAATATGAAAGGCACTTTGTAAGGTAAATTCAGCATGGATGAGCCTTCGATGCAGCGTGCCACCGAACTTGCAAACGCTTGTAATAGGTGTGAAAATCGTGAAAATTAAAATGACAAAAAATTGTTGGTTCTGCTTTTTTAGTATATTTGCAGCCAAATTTTGATGTAGAACTAAGTCGTATTCTATATGGTACTTTCTCCTGATGACAAGCGTGTGACGCATAGTGGTTTGAGTTTCATAGGTGTTGTTGTAACGTTAGGTATTGTTTTTGGTGACATTGGTACTTCGCCACTGTATGTCATGAAGGCGATTGTTACGGCTGGTAGTGTTATCAATGCCCAATATATCATAGGTGCCGTATCTTGTATTATTTGGACGTTGACGCTACAAACTACGGTTAAATACGTGCTTATTGCGCTTCGTGCCGATAACAAAGGCGAAGGAGGTATCTTGGCTCTGTATGCGCTTATCAAGCGACATAGTCCAAAATGGCTTTACCTGTTGGCTATCATTGGGGCGAGTACGTTGGTTGCTGATGGCGTTATTACACCATCGATTACGGTGCTGTCTGCCATTGAGGGATTGAAGGTTTACGAACCCAGTACGCCTACTGTACCCATTTGTCTTTGCATCATTACGGTGTTGTTTGCCATTCAACAGTTTGGTACAAATGCTATTGGTCGGTTTTTTGGACCCCTTATGTTCGTCTGGTTTGCCATGATGGGCGTGTTAGGCATTAGTCACATCGCTGATTTCCTGCCCATACTCAAGGCATTCAATCCATATTATGCGATAGAGCTATTAGTGCACGATCCCAAGTGGTTCCTTATTCTTGGCGCTGTTTTCCTGTGTACTACGGGAGCTGAGGCTCTTTATTCCGACCTTGGTCATTGTGGCGCACAAAACATACGTGTGAGTTGGGCGTTTGTTAAATTGATGCTCATCCTCAACTACTTAGGGCAAGGTGCGTGGATTATCAGTCACGCAGACAGTCTTGTTCCTGGTATCAACCCTTTCTTCGCAATCATGCCCCACAGTATTCTGTTTTTTGGCATTATCATGGCGACAATTGCAGCCGTCATTGCCAGTCAAGCGCTTATTAGTGGTTCGTTCACTATTTTCAGTGAGGCAATGAATTTGAAGTTTTGGCCCAGACAGAAGATAAAATATACTACCGACGTTAAAGGTCAACTGTATGTCCCTTTTGTAAATACGGCACTCTATGTGCTTTGCGTTCTCGTCATTCTGTTTTTCCAAAACTCAGGAAATATGGAGGCTGCCTACGGCTTAGCCATTACTATAACGATGCTCATAACCACCTTCCTGCTTTTTGCCTATTTGCATATGCGTAGGGTGTCACCCTTGTTGATTCTGCCCTTTGTCATCTTTTTTGTAGGAATTGAAGGGGTTTTCTTTATTGCCAACATGTTCAAGTTTGTTCATGGAGGATGGGTAACGATGCTCATGGCTGGTGTCATGTTCTCTGTGATGTATGTATGGTACAATGCGCGCCTTATTCGGGGACAGCAGGTCAACGTACGTGATGTAAGAGATTGGTATGACGTTATTTCTGATATTAAGAAAGATACTTCTATTGCTAAGTCTAATACAAACATAGTCTATCTTAGCAAGCTTTCTGGAACCTACGAAATAGAACAAAAAATTCTATATTCTATCATTCACAAGCACCCCGTTCGAGCCGACCACTATATATTATTGCACATCAATTATCAGGATGATCCTTCAACGCTTGAATATGAGTTTACCACTCTTATCCCTGATACGCTCTATCGCATCAATTTGAATTTAGGATTTCGCATACAACCCTTGGTGAATCTTTATTTTCGGCAAATTATAGAGGAGTTGGTGGCTCGCAAAGAGTTTACAATCGACAGCAGCTATCCATCGCTCAGGAAGCATCACATTCCTGCCAATTTTACCTTTGTCATCATTAATCGAATTTATGCAGCTTTCAATCACTTCTCTCAGAAAGAGCGCATTATCATGGGATTATATTCGCTCATTTCGCACATAAAACTAAGCATGACACATGCATTAGGGCTTGATACAAGTAACGTATTGATCGAAAATGTGCCATTGGTGGTAAAGCCTCATCGCCAGCGTGCCATCCGCCGAATCGACAACAGCGACGACGTTAAATGAACTGGCTAAAAGGCAGTAGTACGAAGAGTGAATGTACATCAACAAATTTGTTAAGGCTGGTTCTATAAATTACCACCGCATATAGTCATTAAAATTTTATGAAATACGTTTTGTTATCTTTTGGCTTCTTTTGGGTTCAAAATGTAAGATTGTTCAGTCGTGTAGCTCGCTACACTCCTTCACGCTCTTGCATTTTGACCTCAAAAAAAAGCTCAAAATCTAACAAAGCTAATTTATAGAACCAGCCTTAAGCATAGCTGTGCATCCCACCCAGCACGTAATTGACACCAAAATAAGTCATCAGTACCGTCAAGAAAGCCAATACGATATAGACATGCAAGAATATTGGACGGCGAAACGCTGGCAATGACTGTTCGTGGAACGTCAAGGAATAAACCAGCATCGTGATCAATGCCCATGTTTCTTTGGGATCCCATCCCCAGTATCGCCCCCACGAAACATTCGCCCACACGGCACCAGTGAATATTCCTACAGCCAACAAGAAGACGGCTGGATACAACATAATGCGACTTATGTCGGTCAATCGGTTGAGGATAGCAGTGCTACTTCCCATTCGGTTCATGATGAGTGCTGTGACACCATTGAAAAACAAGAACGCAAAGAGGGAATAGGAGAGCATGACCAAAATGACGTGTATGCTGAGCAGTGGTGAAGCAAGCACGGGCATCAACGTTGTAATTTGAGGATTACGCTCGCCAAGCATGGACACCATGAGGGCAAGACCAGCTGCCATAAGCCCGAAAGGGAGAAAGAACGGTATGCGTTTGCCAAGTGGCAATGCAATGACAAGCATGCAAAGCGCCATGAACTGCATGGTCTCGAAGCCATTTGACAAGGGCATGTGTCCTCCCACATATCCCCTCAGCGCAATCACCACAAGTAGGAAACAGGCGGACAGAGCAAGCAACAAAGAGCCGCATATCTTGAGAGAGCGTTGTTGTGGCTTATTGCGTAACAGATTTCTTGCGGTCATGATGTAGAACAGTATGCCTGCCACGATAAGCAATATTGCCATGGGAAAAGAGAACTGGAGTGAGTTATATATCTTTTCAGCCTTGAATCTGTTGTCGGATGGCAATACTGTTCCTGCTTTTTTTTGTTGATATTCGCGTATTTTTTGGAGGACTTTTTCCACTCCAGTGTTGTCTTTTGCAAGTGCAAGCTCCATCACATAGTCAGTGGAGCGCTTGATGAAGAGCCACTCATCTTGTCCAAGTCCTTCTGGAAGTTGGTCGCCTTGTGCCATCCACCTTAAACTACCTGCCTCTTTCACAGGAAACATTCTAACGGCTTGTCCTGACATGAGTGACGCAATGATATTATATTTTTCGTACGCTGCCGCAACATCCCGTGCTTCGCTATTGCTGAGCGAGCCTTTGTTCATTTGCTCTATCAGAGATGAAAGTTTGAAGCCTTGTGTATCACTGGTGTAGTCCATCCATGAGACATACCTTCCATTTGCGTTCAATGTCTTTCGTACACTTCCTCCACTTATCTTAATCATGGGCTGTTCCACCCAGTCTGTGGGGTATAATAGCCATCCAACGAGTACCTGTTCGGCGGTGTATCCTCGGTAGCTGTCACTGCCATACAGTTTAATGGTCAGATCTCTTGCCATTGTCTGCATGGGGCAGATGCGACCACAGTGGTATACATAGAGGTCGCCAAAGCGTTCAGCCAACGCTGTTGGTAAGGTTTTGGGAAGTGGGATGTTACTGGAGGACAACATCTTTATTGGTATGAGTAATAGCAAAGCCAGCACTAACGCCTTTGCTTTAACGCTCTCCTTCTTCATAACCTGTCTAATCGTCCTCTGGAATCCACCACGTGGATCTGCAAGAAATGCAATGATGCTCAGTAGCAGCATGATATATCCGCAGTATGTTACCGTGATGCCCAGCGGATCGTATGAAACGGATAGATGCACCCATCCGCTTTCCGTGTCATAACCACTTTGATAAAATCGATAATATTGTTTTTTCGCAATGTTGTTCATGGACACCTGCTGCTCGTCTCCGTCACTAAAGGCAACATGGCTGACGAAGTCCATGGGCGAATCTGTACCCGCATAGTACTCAATGTTGAAATTACAAAGTTTCATATTGAAAGGCAAGTGCTGCTGTTTACCGTCTTTTGTGATAAACGAGTCTGCTGGTTGTCCGTTGTAGAGATATATGTCACCTTGTTTACCCGTTAGGAAGGTCAGGCCAGCTCCTAAGAGTATCACTGCGAAAGAAACATGCAGAAAGATGAGCGAACGACGCATCACTGCATGCCAGTATCGCAGAATGGCAACCAAGGACGATATGGCAAGTATCATCCACAGGGCAGCGAAAGCCCATGAGCCATAGATGTACTTGTGTGTTAGTTGTGTGCCGTACCTCTTATCCATGAACGAGGCTGCCGCCAAGACTATAATAGTCAATGACAGCAGCCCGAAAGAAATATTCGTTAGTCGTTTCTTCATTAGATAGATTCAATAAATTTGACTATCGCATGGCGATCGTCCTTGTTCAGTTTGCGGAACTTCTCTGTTGTCCACCGTGCATGCGAAACGCCACCTTCTTTTGAACATCCATGCCACATAATTGCCTCTATGACATTTCTTGCTCTCGCATCGTACAGTCGGTCATCGTGACCTGTACATACTTTCATAAGTCCTTTTCCCCACAATGGCGGTGTGCGTATCCATCCTTTGCGGACATCGTTCTTCATGTACAGCCTATGTGAAACTAAATCGGTGTAAGGCCATATCTTTTGTTTGGGATAATGCGGCAGACGTGGGTCGTTGGGTTTGATGTTAAGGTCGCCAGGATAGGAGAACTGGTCGTTGCCCGTAATCCACATGGGTCGGTGACACGTAGCACAACCTATTTCGTTGAAGAGCTTCTTGCCGCGTTGCACGATTGGGGAATCCATGTTGCGCGCCGCAGGAACAGCCAATCCCCTGAGCCATACCATATAGTTCAGGTAATCGTTGTCTTCCATTTCAATAGGATGCTTGTCACTGGTGAAATAGTTATATATGTCCTTTTCTGGGTTGCCCGTTTTTTTCCATTCAGGGAAATATTGATAAAACACTTTCTGAATATCAGGATCTTTGCTTGCGGTTAGCGCATACTCCTTGGTCACATTAATTGTGGTGTGTCCACGTCTCGTTACATTAAAGTTTGCCCAGTGCTGCACATCCCAAGTAAATGTACTTAGGTCAAGGAAATGACCGAAGCGGAAAGGTTCCATTGTAATAGAGTCAATGGCAGTCCATTTTCCGTTCTTAAACCTTGAGGGATCCAATTTTGCATGCGCTTCTTCGCGCTGCCACTGCTTCAACAGACTGTCGGCATCGATGGCTCCTATCAGTCCGTTGCCAAAGAAAGGAATGGCGTTCTTGAGTCGTATGTGAATATCACTTACACTTACAGGTTTTCCGTTGTGTGACGGTTTCACATAATAGGCGTCCTCTGGTATTTTCACATCAGGATATATGAGGCTGTATCGCTCTCCGTCTGGGAATACGTTTCCCCAGTCGTCGGTATATTCCTTCCATGTAATTTGCACTTTTGCCGGGTCGAGATATGACTTAAACGGAGGCATGCCCTGGAACTTGGGACTGAAGAAGGAGAGTAGTTCACCATCATCGCCGAATATTTCCAACTCTGTGGCATTACCCCATTGTTTTGGATCGAACTTTGTAATACGCCATCCGTGTCCATAACCGCAGTGACAGCTTTCACATGAGGGACGCGAGTATAATGGTCCTCTTCCGTTGAAAGGACGTGTGCTTGAGTTGTATGGGCGTTCAAAGAAATATTCACCCATTTTGAACTGATATTCCAGTCCTGCCTCTTCGATAGCGGGTGTGGGATCCTCGTACGCACTTGCAGTGGCATTGAATGTTGTGCCGAGTTTTCCTCCAGCATACCATTCATCCGCCAATTCCTTACTCTCAGTACCACTGCCGTTGTCGTCTATATCTTTGTCCTTACAAGATATGACCGACACACACAAAAATGCCATGGCTGCTACCGAAAGTACTTGTTTTGTGATGATTGTATGATGTTTCATAATCTTTTTGTTTTAACATGTTGACTAAAAATGCTGATGAGTTTCAGGTGGTTAAAGCACCTGAAACTCGAATATGTCGCACCTTGATAATTGGTACTCAAACTGTTATTTTCTCAACTCAGTCTTCAGTTCACTGAGCGTCTCATCAAGTTTCTTGCAAGCATCCATTGCTGCCTTGCAACTTGCATCTTTATAGTTGAGTACAAATGGAGCCTTCATGTTCTTGATGGCTGTTTTAGCATTGTTGATAGCACTTGCCACCTTCATGTCCATCTCCTTGTTGTGCTTTGTCATATAGTCATGAATTGATGCCCCACGATTACCTTCTACACCTCCATAATATACATTCTCTATAGATATGATATTATCATGAAAATCGCTGATAGACTTCTGACTGTAGGGTGACTCTATGTATGAAATATCCTCACCGGTATGTGCAGAGCCAATCTTCGAAGACCCTACCTCGTCACATATAGTATTGCAGCCCGTCACTATTGCCTGCAGGGCATCAACCCATGAGCGGTACAGTGAGCCAGGTTGACCTGCAAGCAAGATGTTTTCTCCATAAGAAAGCTCGCCTCCACCTACGGTGATACCAAGCTCCACATCCTCAAGAATGTGTTTCACCTGCGCTGCGTCCAGTTTGGATGCATACTTTTCTCCTGCCCAAGAGGCAAGAAGTTGCCAGCAACTGTTGCGAAGATCACCAGCCACAGCAATGGCATACACGAGGTATTTGTCCTCTATCGTACCAGCCTTGCGTGGCTTACCGTCTTCAAAAAGGATGTACTCCACTCCATGATAGCCCAACAATTCCTGACCAAGTTTTGTACGTGCGGCTATATCATAGTCGTCGCCATCAAGGTCTTCAATGTTGGTTGCCGTTGCAAGATACTTCTGCAACGCAGGAAGGTCGAGCGGCCAAGAGTCGATGTGTGGGTCGATACCGAAGTCGGAGGCAGCTCCAAACAAGAAAGCTTCGCTGCGTTCCCACCACATACGCGATGCAAGGAAATCTTCGCATGCCTTGTCAAGGTTTGCCTGTGTCTGGTTCTTACGGTATTCCCTCAGGTCTTTTACCAATTCAGACGATTTTAAGGCCATCTTCTCATAAGTTGGCACAACAGTTTTGTGGATGAAGGCGTCTACGATTTCAGCGTACGCCTTGTCGCGTTCTTCCTGTTTTTTCAGCTCATCTTTTTTCGTATCATCCCCGTTGTCGTCAGAACATGCCGTAAATGACATCGAAAAAATCAGGCCGAGAATTGCAGCGAAACAATAGTTCGATAATCTTTTCATTTTTTTTGTTTTTTATTGTTAGAGTTATATTGTAAAGACTATAGGAAAAAGCCTGCATAGGCTATACCCAGCGAAATGCTCGGCTCGTTATTAAACTTGCTTTTCAGGAAGCGGTTGCTATATTCTCCTTTCACAACAATTTGCTTCGTTGGATGGTAGTTGAAGCCAAAGGCGATGCGGTTTCTGTCGGTCCATTCATAGTCGCTGTTTCCTGCTACAGGATGATAGGCATCGTAGTTCTCGTATGCTCCGAAGACGAACAGTTGTTGTTTTTCACTTCTCATGCACGGGAAGAAGCGCAACACATTGTACCCTGCCTGAATACTTGCAGCGTGTGCACGGTTACCAACGAGCGTACGTTTGTATGGTGAGGTTGAACTCTGCGAGCGATTGTAGGTTGAGATGATGTCAGCGTCGCCCAGATGTCCATAATCAAAACCGCCAAGAATGCGCCAACCGTGACCTGTGTAGCTCATGTCTATCGTTCCAATGGTGACAGCGCCTTTCACATCTTTATATTTACCGCGCTCATCACTCTGCAGGGTGTTATTGAACGATTCGCCATAATATCCGCTAAGACCTATGCGCAGTCCTTTCACTGGATAGAAGTCAAGGCGAACCGCTGTGGCATATTTATTGGCTGGTGTGAATTCAAAAGCACTTGCCGAACCATTCTTAATCCACTGGTCTTTGCTGAACATGAGTGAGTTCAGACCCGGCAGAAACATGGCTTGATAACGCAGGAACTTCCACCTTCCCCAAACCGACACTCCTGTTTGATGCCAGGTACAGGGTAAAATCTGGTTTTCTCCTTCAGGACGGTATACAGTGAAAAACTCGGTTGGTAAGTGATGTGCATTGGTATATCCTATGGGAACCACATCGTGACCAGCGCGTATATTCAATTCGGGACAGAACGATTTCTGAATCCAAAACTGTTCCAGCGCCACTTCGCCACCGCGTTCAATCTCGCCTTCCCATTCGCCAAACTCTTCATCTTCCATTTCCATGGCACTCTCGGTACCGCCATGTTCAAACTCAATCTCTGAGTTCATAGTCCAGCCCTTGCCAAAGTTGTATCCCAACATCACCACAACGTGAGGCAAGTCTGCTTGTCCACGACTTTTGGCATTCTTGTACTTTTCTGCCTTGCTGTAGCGGTTGATGTTGTCAGAGTAGAACATCCTGCTCATCACGGCTTCTCCGTAGCCACCTAATGACAGTCTGTTTTTTTTGCAGCATCTCGTACTATCTTTTGCACATCCTTGTGCTTTTGCCATACCCGAGAAGCATAACAGGGTGCATGCCAATGTAAAAATATAGATTATTCTCTTTCCCATATTAACAATATATAATTTTAACTAATTGTCCAACCGTGTTATAAAAGATTGTTTGACGATTGCAAAATTATCCTAAATCTGAACTTTATACAATACCCAAAAATAGTGATTTTGCATTATCTCATCACCCACGAAGCTCAATCCCCATTTAATTTCATCCTCATAAATGATGAGGAGATTTCTAAGACGAAAGAAAATATTTTGCCAACTATCTGATTTCAATTACCTTTGCAATTGAAACAGAACGATCATTGATCGCTCATAAAAAAGAAGGTATGGATATTTCTGAACTATACAAACTGTTTTTAAAGCATCCTGTGGTAACCACCGACAGCCGCGACTGCCCAAAGGATAGTATGTTTTTTGCCTTGAAAGGAACTTCGTTCAATGGTAACGAGTTTGCAGGTAGTGCTTTGGAAAAGGGATGCGCGTATGCCGTGATTGACCAAAAGGAATACCATATACAAGAAGACGAACGCTATATCTTGGTAGAAGACTGTCTGCAAACGTTAAAACAGCTGGCCAACTATCATCGCCGGAAGTTGGGAATACCCATTATTGGCATCACCGGAACCAATGGCAAGACCACCACTAAAGAACTGTTGGCAACCGTACTGGCCGAGCGTTTCAACGTGTGGTACACGCAAGGAAACTTCAACAACGAGATTGGCGTGCCCAAGACGCTCTTGCGCTTGAAGCCCGAGCATGAGATGGCCGTCGTGGAAATGGGGGCAAGTCATCCCGGTGATATCCAATCATTGGTAACAGTAGCAGAACCCGACTATGCGCTCATCACCAATGTGGGACGCGCTCACCTACAAGGCTTCGGCTCGTTTGAGGGCGTGATGCGCACCAAGGCCGAACTGTACGACTACATGCAGCAGCACAAACCTCAGGGGCTCGTGTTCATCAACCAAGACAATGAGTACCTTAAAGAGATGTTCCGCACCCACTGCCCCAACGTCAAAGCCATGGGATACGCACAAACCGACCGCTCGGACATCAGCATCCGCGGCGAAGTAATGAGCTGTGCGCCCTACCTGAAGTTTAGATGGCGCAAGACTCCGGCTGCCCCCTCGTCCTGCGAGGACACTCGATGGCACGAGGTGCAGACACAGCTCATCGGCGCATACAACCTCGACAACATGCTCGCCGCCATCACCATTGGGTCGCATTTCGGCGTTTCTGACGAACAAATTAACCATGCCTTGGCCGGATATGTGCCGAGCAACAACCGCAGCCAACTGCAGATAACGGCTCACAACAAGCTCATCGTAGACGCTTACAACGCCAACCCAACGAGCATGGAGGCTGCGCTGACCAACTTCCAACGCATGGACGTGCCGAAAAAGATGGCCATCTTGGGCGACATGCGCGAGCTGGGCGACGTGAGTATGGCTGAACATCAGAAGATTGTGGACCTCATCGCCACGCTCAACTTGGACAAGGTGTGGCTCGTGGGTGAGGAATTTGGGCGCACAAACACAACGCTCCGCAAATTCAAGGACACAGAGGCCGTGAAGGAAGCCTTGCGACAAGAGCCACCACAAGGCTATTACATCCTCATCAAAGGCAGCAACGGCATCAAGTTGTTCCAACTTCCCGAGCTGTTGTAAAAGCATTCGCTTGCAACGGACAGTCACGAATGTGCAAGGACTTACCGTTCCGAAACATTCCCTGTCCAACCGTTGCGACCGCACGCCCTCATCGTTCTTTTTTCACAACTAATTTGGATGAGGAAAGTGATAATAATCATGTTCCATTTCACCTTGCCGCACACGGGGGCGCAATGTCATTGACTTTGTGCATCAAACCCATTGAGATTGACGCCTAAACCCTTTGAGTTTACAGGTCAAAGTCAATGCTATTGGAACGGCTCGTTCATTGGGATGGGTAGATGAAATCAACAACGAAAAAAAACTAAAAATACGAATTGGCGAATTTCTTACTTTTTTTTCAATGGTAAACAAAGCGCGGCAAACTCATACATCACCATACAATACCATTCAGAAATGTACACATGTCTAAAGTCTTCATACTATGATGAAGCAAATGAAACAACGGCACGCTTAATCACGCTCTCTATCTTTTCAGAAATCATACGTACGGTGCGATTTATTCCTACTAATTCAAATATTTTTTTTCTGCACCAATCGATACCTATACATATTGTGAAAATAATCAAGCAGCTCGTTAACATTTTGAACATAAACAAACTATCATCCAGCATTCCTTGCCATACGAACATCTTCTGCCATAATAAGTTCCGCACCATCGCATTATCACTGATCAGATAAACCGCAAGGGTATAAGGAGCTATCTTAACGAGGCATCTTGTCAAACCATTTTCTTTAATGGTTAAACCTCGAACCCAAAGAAAAACATAGAGCGAGAAAAAAAACAAAAAACCATTATAGCTAAAACCAAAAGGCGAAATATTAGTACCATGAAATAAAGAGACAAGGATAGCCAACAAGGCACGATATGTAAAGGCAATAACCACAGCGACAATGGCTTTTCTGCCATATCGATTCATCGTTTTTGCATATAGTCTAACATAACCAGCAACCAAATACAAAAATATAAACCACAACAACCCATAACTTCCACCAAAATTGTCACCCAAAGGAAACTTCACTAATAATGTTAAACTTATTCCTCCCAAGCCTATTAACGTCAATAAATATTTGCTTTGACTAACATGATGAACGAAGACGTTCAAGACAGGAGCGAAGATGAGTAAGCCCATATAATTGGTCATAAACCAATATTCCTTGAAAGTGATAGGAAATATTGCATTGATTAGCTCTTCGACTTGGAAAGTTTGAAAGCCCATCCAACATAAGACCGCATACAAACTCACCGCATAAAACAACACCTCAACCCATAATACTGCCAACCTACTCAGCTTAAAAGATTTGGTTATCATAAAATAACCTGTTATCATCACATAACAATTTACAGCAATATGGCATATTTCATATACTATTTCGGACACAATGAAATTACACGTAGACAAGGATAACCACATTGCCCTTCCCGAGTAAATTTCAAAATGTTTATACAAACCATGACTAAAGCAATGTAATACCACAATTCCAAACATTGCGGCTACTCTAAGCAAATCGAAATTGATGAAACGCTTCTGTAAAATCATTTTATGTGAAATGTTAATTTTCTGTGTACTTAACTCCATTTTCTTACCAGGTAGATTCAACTTCAAATACAACTACGTTTGCAAATTTAAGTAATAAAACTCAAATGGTATTCTGAATCTCAACTTTTTTCTTGGTCTGGCACACGGCTCATTCATTGAAGGGCCTGTGTTGACGAAAACAAATAAACACTGATTTTTGTTGCGGTTTGCAAAAAATGATGTACCTTTGCATACACTTTTCGGTTTGCTACTTACAGCAAACAAAAGAAAGCACATCGGGATGTAGCGCAGTTGGTAGCGCACTACGTTCGGGACGTAGGGGTCGGGCGTTCGAGTCGCCTCATCCCGACCAAAAAAAAGACGACAAGTGAGATTTTCACCTGCCGTCTTTTTTTGTTTTTATAGGCTATTGTCAGAACTTTGCTTACGACAAACCCTGTATCACACCATTTTCAACATACAACCTTTCGGCCTGCGGACTCTTGGGCAAGCCAGGCATACGCATGATGCTGCCAGCGATGGCCACGATCATTTCGGCACCGGCATTGATTACAAAGTCGCGAATGGTGATTTTGAAATGGGTGGGCACGCCGTATGCCTTGGCGTCTTCGGAGAATGAATACTGCGTCTTGGCGATGCAAACGGGGAAATGAGTATAACCCAAAGCAGCGATATGCGCCAGTTTTTTCTTCGCAGCAGGCTTGATAACAACGTCATCGGCACCATAAATGCGTAGCGCCACCTTGCGCACTTTCTCCTCTATGGACTCATCATCGCTATATAACATCTTCAATGGGGCAGACGGATGCTCATCGATGGTGTCAATAACCAGTTGTGCCAAGGCCTCAGCTCCCTTTCCACCATCGGTATAAGCCGTATTGACGGCACAGCCTACGCCTAGCTCTTGGCAATGTTCCTGTATCAGTGCCAGTTCTTCATCGGTATCATCGGGGAAGCGGTTGATGCACACCACGACGTTCTGCCCAAAGGCTTGCATGTTGGCAATGTGCTTATCCATGTTGGCCATTCCTTGACGAATGCCATCGGGATGCGGCTGCTTGATTTCCGTTACGTCAATGCCGCCATGCAACTTGAGTGCCTGTGCGGTTACCACAAGCACGGTGAGTTTAGGCGACAGACCGGCCTTGCGACACTTGATGTCAATGAATTTCTCAGCACCCAGGTCGGCACCGAATCCAGCCTCCGTGATGACATAATCGCCAAACGTCATTCCCATCTTGGTGGCCATCACGCTGTTGCAACCATGTGCAATATTGGCAAACGGGCCTCCGTGGATGAATGCCGGCGTATGTTCGGTGGTCTGTACCAGATTAGGATGGATGGCATCGTGCAAAAGAGCCGTGATGGCTCCAGCCACGCCTAAATCCTTCACGGTGAAAGGCTTGTCTTCAAAGGTGAAACCCAAGAGGATGTTCTCTACCCGACGCTGTAAATCTTCCTCATCTTTGGCCAAGCAGAGGATGGCCATGATTTCAGAGGCAGGCGTGATGTCAAAGCCCGACTCATTGACTACGCCGTCGGTACGATGTCCCAAGCCTGTGACAACGTTGCGCAGGTTACGGTCGTTGACATCCAACACTCGCCGCCAAAGCACCTCTTTGAGTGCGAAACCCTGGTCCTGGTTTTGATAACAGTAGTTGTCGAGCAACGCTGATATCATGTTGTTGGCCGAAGTGATGGCATGGAAGTCGCCAGTGAAATGGAGATTGATTTTCTCCATAGGCAGCACTTGCGCATAGCCTCCGCCAGCCGCTCCACCCTTCATGCCGAAGCAAGGGCCGAGGGATGGCTCGCGAAGAGCTACCACCGCCTTCTTACCGAGACGGTTCATACCCAAGGCAAGTCCCACGCTGACCGTTGTCTTGCCATTGCCTGTCTTGGTGGGCGTAATGGAAGTGACCATGATGAGATTAGCTTTTTTTACTTTTTCCTCATCGATGAGCGTGTATGGAACCTTGGCCATGTACTTGCCATAAGGTTCAAGAGCCTCTTGAGGAATGTTGATTTTCGCGCCTATCTCAGCGATAGGCAGTAGCTTTGTTTCGTGTGCGATTTGTGAATCTGACTTCATTTTTTCTAATAGTAGTAAGTGTTATAGATTGATTTGCCCTTCAAATGTACTGGAAAAAAATACAATAGACAAAGTTTTCAGCAAAAATCTGATGATATACAGACAGAAAGGGTAAAAAAAAGAGTTGGCATTTGCGGTGTCAACTCTTGATGGGTATGTTGTTTTATTGGTAAAGAAAGATGCTTTCAGTACAAAGCCTTGCCGATTTTAGTCGCGCAGACAAGCATCCAATTCCTTGGTGATGGCTTCCTGATCGAGGTTCTGACCGATGAAAACCAACTTCTGCATGCGGTCACCATACGTTTCATCCCAATCGCGACGCAAAGCCGGTGTTTGTGCTTTCATCCGCTCCAATTGGTCAGCCGGCATGGTGGCATACCACTGACCGGCATCGCGTATTTGCACTTGCTTGCCGGCTTGTTCGAAGACATAGCATTTATTTTTTTCGTCATTGAAATAGCAAATGCCTTTGCAGCGAATGATATTTTTGGGCCAACGGCGCGCCACGAAGTCGTCGAACAGCCCCAAGTCCATGGCTGGCCGGCGATAGTAGACGAAAGTTTGGATGTTATACTCCAGTGCTTCGCCACTCTCCTCGTTCTCAATGCCCTCCGGATGGTCGTGATGATGATGGTGATGGTGTTCGTCTTCGTCATGATCACCCTCCAATTCTGCTATCCAACTGGCCGACGTAGCCACCTCGTCAAAATTGAATTGGCCCGTGCCAATGATTAAATCAAGATCTACATCGCCGTAATTACACTCAAGGATGTTTGCCTTGGGTTGCAGTGCACGGATGATTTTCTTGACCTTTGCCAACTCTTCAGGCGTTACCTCAGCAATCTTATTGATAATGATGGTATTGCAGAACTCAATTTGTTCGATGACCAAACGCTCCAAATCATCTTCCCCAATATTCTCTTTCAGCAAATCGTTTCCACCGCCAAACTCATCACGCAAGCGCAGGGCATCGACCACCGTCACGATGGAATCGAGCTTGGCGATGCCGTTCTTGGCAAGCTGTGGGTACAATTCGGGGTAAGCACAGATGGTTTGTGCGATGGGGGCAGGCTCACAAATGCCACTCGCCTCAATGACAATGTAGTCGAATTTGCCCATGCTAACGATGTCGTTGAGCTGCTGTACCAGGTCGAGTTTCAAGGTACAGCAGATGCAACCATTTTGCAAGGCCACCAAACTGTCATCCTTCTGTCCAACCACCCCACCCTGTTCAATGAGGCTGGCATCGATGTTCACCTCACCGATGTCGTTAACAATGACGGCAAACTTGATGCCCTTCGTGTTGGATAAAATTCGGTTGACCAATGTTGTCTTGCCACTTCCCAGGTAACCCGTAAGCAACAAGACGGGTATTTCTTGTATTTTCATCTCTAAACCAGTTTATGATTGTGCCACAAAGGTATAAAAAAAGTTGGACAGGTGGCCATCTGTTTCCAACATTTTAAGCACTACTCCTCAAACGAAACATAGGGTTTGAGCCGCTCAATGGCCTCGGGTGTGAAATCTTTCAACATGCCCAGGTCTTCCAACCGATGGATAGGTCCTTTCAATCGGCGATAGTCAGCGATGGCACGGGCTCGGTAATAGCCCATATAGGGGTGCCGCTTCAGCTGACTGATGGATAGTTTGTTGATGGACAGGCGATGTATTTGACTGGCATCGCGTGGTGGTAAAGAAAAATAAGCCAATGCTTCTTCGGGGAAATCCTCAATTTCTAACAGCTGTCTGGTGTTGTAAAAGCCACCTAAGCGCGTTCGGTAGTTCACGATTTGGCGTGCGAAATAGCTGCCAATGCCCGGCACTTTTTTCAACAAGGACGTGTCGGCTGCATTGAGAGCTACATGCTCGGTAGATTTGATTTTGATGGGAAAACGAACGGTATCACGCTCCAATTCAGGCGTTTGTGCTGCATTTGCCGCGAGTGTTGACGCAGGAAGATAATCAGAACTGATGTGAATGTATGGTTCCATGGCAAGATATTGCTTACGCGTCAGTCCATACAAGCGGGAAAAATCGGAAGCCTTGCGATACACACCACCGGCCGCTCTGTATTTGTAGATGTTGCGCACCTGCCACGGTTGCAATCCCAAGCGCAACAGGTCTGTGCTGTCAGCTGTGTTTGGATCAAAGGGAAAGAGTTCGGCTTGTCGTCCTTCCACCCGATAATATGCTACGGGTTGAGAGCTGGAATAGTAGGATCTGCCTGGTTCTTTGACAAAAACGGTGTCACGAACAGAGCCGCCTGCCGTTGTTTTCTCGTCGTCACTGAGCAGGTAAAACAGGGCTGTAGCACAAATACCAACCGTGAGCAGAAAGATAAGCGCTTTGCGGTCGGACTTGTTGAAATAAAAAAAATCTTTGATGGACATGGCAGATTCGGCAAATGATTTGATACAAACGTGCTGTTGATATCTTGAAAATATTGTATCTTTGCATAAAATAGGCTACGCCTCAACAAAGTAAGTAAACTTCCTTTGTCT
>OBRT01000132.1_pt1 | contig 24443 bp, 20 predicted proteins | sample 1494891 | NCBI WGS metagenome assembly OBRT01 (sample SAMEA3360688, study PRJEB22359) | human gut metagenome | biome: ENVO:urban biome; feature: ENVO:human-associated habitat; material: ENVO:feces | place: Bangladesh | collected 2011 | reverse complement strand
AAACAAACGTTGCTCAGGTGGTGATGATGAGGCACGGCCAACACCAGCAACACCATGAGCATTGCCAGCCAAAGACTTACTATGAGCGCTTTTCCCCGCATCATGATGCAAAGGTAGCAAAAGATTGTTGCAACTCGGTTGCAAAGTGCTCATTTACATTGTTTTCCAATAGCATTGACTTTGAACGCCAAAGTCATGTGAATTGGACACCAAAGTCAATGACTTTGGGTGCCAATATCATTGACTTTGGTTTTCAAGGTAGATGCGCTTGCGTACCCATCTTATACAGCTCATCACCGAATGTTCTGATTGTCAGCACACTAACCGTTCTCCTGGCCCTAAGAAACAGGCTTTTCCACCACCACTTTCGCATAACACAGCCATTTTGTTTAAGGGTACTGGGGTTGAACAACAAACGATTGTTTTTGGCAACAAGCAACCGTTTTAATGGAAGAGCTCTGACCTCTGAATAAATATTCACTACGCCTTTTCAGTTAAATAAAGTTAATATAGAAATTACTTATAGTACTATGTTTTGCAAGGTACTTATATTTTACCTACTTTTGTGACATCAACTTGAAAAATTGATGATTATGAATGTAGACAATGTGAAATCGCAAATGCGCAAGGGAATGCTGGAATACTGCATTTTGTTGCTGCTGGAAAAGCAGTCGGCCTACACGTCGGACATCATTCAGCGGCTCAAGGAGGCCGAACTGCTGGTGGTGGAGGGAACGTTGTACCCGCTGCTTACGCGACTGAAAAACGACCATTTGCTGAGTTACAAATGGCAGGAAAGTACGCAGGGGCCTCCGCGAAAATACTATATGCTCACTGAGAAAGGAGCAGTCTTCCTCCGCGAATTGGACAAGGCGTGGGGTGAGATTGCCGCCACCGTCAACTATCTGAAACAACCTAAGTAAGTTCTATTTATTATTCAACCAGTCATTATGAAAAAGAATATCACCATCAATATGTTAGGCAGGCTTTATGCCATCGATGAAGACGCCTACGGACTGTTGCAACAATATATCGACACGCTGCGCAACTATTTTGCGCATAAGCCCGATGGAAAAGAGATTGCCGACGACATTGAGGCCCGCATTGCGGAACTGTTTGACGACCTGAAGGCACAAGGCGTTGAAGCAATCAACATTCAGCACGTGCAGAACATCATCACACGAATCGGAGATCCCAAAGAAATGGTCGAGGAGGAACCCTTAGATGAAGAGACGGCGGTGCAAGAGGAGGAGCAGGCAGAGGAAAAGAGTATGGACAGCCGACTGAAGGAAGAAGTTGTGGCTTATTTCGAACGATTGAGAAAATCGGGCAAACGTCTATACCGAGACCCCACCGACAAGAAGATAACCGGACTGCTGGCTGGATGTGCCCGCTACTTTGGTGGCGATCCTTTGTGGTGGCGACTGGCATGCGTGTTGCTTGTGTTTATCACTTTTAATACGTCTTTGTCTTCTGGCAGGTTCTTCCATGTAACGCCATTCACATGGACACCGCTCTGGCTGGTAATCATCTATTTCATGATTTCGATCATCACACCTGTGGCACAGAATCCCGAAGACCGACTGAAAATGAAAGGCAAGGATGTGACACCACAAAACTTGGCGCAGGAAGTGACCGAAGAACACGTTCAGGCCGACACCCCTCAACCTCGCCGGAGTGGAGCGTCGGGATGCGTAGCTGGCTTTTTCAAGATTATCCTGCTGCTGATAAAAGGCATGTTTATTCTTGCCTGTATTGTTGCCGGACTGTTTTTGGTGGCTGCATTGGCCACCCTCATCGTACTGCTGACCATGCCCGATTTGTTTGGCGACAGTGAGTTTGCGAAGCTCTATGCACACGCGGTTAGTCCGTCATTGAGCATCGTATGTGTTGTGGGTATGGCAGGAGTGCTTTTCATTCCCCTTTATTGCGGCATTCACTCAATTCTTAGCAACACCCAAAAACTCATGCCAATGGGTACTCCACAACGCCTGATGTGGGCGGGACTGTGGACCGTGAGCCTCATTGTTGCCATCGTCAGTGGTATCGCCATTGGCGCAAGAATGACTATTGCCGAGAGGAAAATGGATGATATAAGGCACGAAGCCTACATCAAGGAGAACACCCACAATGGCGTATTCATTAACGAAACCGATTGGGATTTCCTGAATCAGGGCGGATGGTATCTGTTGGTTGCTCCGTCAAATCGTGAGAACCACTACACCTCAAGTGGAGAATATTACACTGGCAACCAGGGCATGCGCTATCTGAGCGGATACTCTGAATGGGGGTTGGGCTATCAGGTGGAGCGTGAGAAAACCGAGGTTACACCTGGCACATATACCTTGAGCGTGGCCGCTCGCACCAATGGCAAGGGGGCTTATGTATATGCCATTGCCGACGGACGTAAATATATGGTGGAGATACCAGCCAATGGCAATACGGGCGGGGATATCTGGGCAGAGGCCAAACGCAGGTTGAACGTCACAGACTCGCTCTCATCCGATCCGGACAGGACCTATTATCAGAATATCGTTGACGCTAACGACGGCAATGGATACGGATGGAACCGCATTGAAATCAATAATATACGCAGTACCAAAGGCTCCGTTCGCTACGGCATTTCCACAAAATCGAGCTTCACCGGCACTACGTTCGCAGGGCAATGGGTGTCGGCAGCAGACTTCAACTTGAAATAAAAAGGGCAATCAAGCCTGTTCCCTCGAACGACATGGTATCAGCACACAACGGTTAGCGCAGCTCATCCTCCACCCTATAATGGTTGATGCGCATTGAGCGTGATGAAATAAGCATGTACCAATTAGCGTGTATGGCTCATATAGCAGGCTGTTTATTATTTTAGATGAAGATTTAAATTGAATTGCAAATAAAAAGGAGTTACGAACTTCGTAACTCCTTTATTTTGATTGTGGACCAGCCTGGGCTTGAACCAGGGACCTCCAGATTATGAGTCTGTTGCTCTAACCAACTGAGCTACAAGTCCGACTTATTACAGAAAGCAAATAAGTTTATGGCTGCAAAGGTAAAAAATAAAATTGATAATCGGAGGAAGAAGTGAGAAAAACTTTTGTTTAACGCATTTTTTCGTAAAAACATCATTCAGGCGCTGCATAGCAAGAATTGCTGAAAAAGACGCCACGAAGGCTAACCTGCCAGTTTGATTCCAATCAATACCATCATCATTCCGAGGCAAACACTTCCTCCCACATACAGAACGGCATACGAAAGATGGCCTTGTTGCACGAGAGACAAACTTTCATGAGAGAAAGTGGAAAAGGTGGTAAAGCCTCCACAAAAGCCTGTTATCAAGAGTAGTTTGAGATTATTGTTACCAACTATGTTCTGATCAACCAGACCATAGAGGATTCCAATGACCAAACAGCCCAAAAGATTGACTGCAAACGTACCATAGGGAAAGGCATTGGGAAGCCAATCTTGCATGACTTTAGACGTAAGATACCTCATGACCGAACCAACAGCTCCACCCATGGCTACCATCAACATACTGCGTAGAAAATTCATGTTGCAAAGATATGAAATCATTTTGAATGCACCTTCACGGACAAAGACAAATATGTAGATTCAACTTCAAATGGTTTTTAGGTTGATAATTTGTCTGGTTTAGTCAAAAATACTAACTTTGCAAAGTAAGACAGGCATCACCAACCGATGTCAGGAATGCCTAGAAATCATCAAAGAAGCAAAAAATACACTGAAGCCATAAATCACGAGATATGAACCAGAAGATTTTTAGAATGTTCCTCATCGGATGCGTGGTGGCATGCCTTGCCGCTTGCAGCGACACTTTTGAGGAAGGCGACCCTACACCACCAGTGATTTCTGTAGCCGAGGAGGTAACGACAGACCAGCTCACATTTTCGTTTGACGTAATCAAATGCAAGGGCAAGTTCACGGTAGAAAGTGAGGACACCCAATCGCCTACTACACCCAAAATCACGATTGAAGACCACCATGTGACAGTAGAACTCATCGCCGACTATACCTTTCTGAAGGTTACGGACGAGAGTGGATTGTCACAACACATCAAAATACAATCCACACACCCTGACTTAACTCCCACTATCTACAACCTGCACCAATCGTATGGGGTGAGACAGAGATATCCAAGCCTCAAGTTCGGAACAGGAAAGATAAAGATACTGCGTAGCAACCAGGAAAATGGTGTGGCCAAAGTCGGCATCGACCCAGATGGCGTGCTGGTCATCGAAAGCATCAAGCCGGGAAGACATTCATTCCAGCTCGCCGACACCCGAGGTATCGTCCGCTACGTCATTGTGGACGTCAACAAAGGTTGGGACGTTACTGGTAGTACACTTGAGGTAGAATGTCAACAAGGTGAACTGCTGAATTTCTTAATCAAATATGGTAACGGTGGATGGAAACTGGTGTCGACAGCTGTTGAAACACCTTTCAACGTCCTGATACCAAAAGGAACAAATGACGACAGCACTTATCTATACGATTGGCTACAACTAGGAATTCCAAAGGATGCCTCAAGACAATTAATCTACAAACTTGAAAATAAGGATGGCCTGCATGTTACCATCACCGTGAGCGTGAAAGAAAGGTAGACGGGTACTGATTAGTCGTGATTCTTCACATTCCATCATCCTCAAATAAGGATGGCGCATGATGCACGTTATTGATAAACCAAGTTTCAAACTTCGATTTTGAATCTGCTACCGTCTTTTAGTGTTATGCTCATTAGCCCTCTTTTCTTTTCCCATATAAAGCTATGAATTCCCATTAGTTTTTGATTTACACCATTCTCAGCATTAACACCTTCGACAACAATTATTTTCTGCTCTTTGGGGGATATACTAATATCTTCAGAATACAAGCCTCCTAATGTTAGCATTGCAACAATATTAGAATCATTAAAGCGTTTTTCTATATAGAACAACCCTTCCCACCATGTGTCTTTATGCTTCAATTTGAAATCTACAGAAGCATTTGCTTTGTATTCATTCTGCCCCTCTAACCAATTACAAGATTTTAAATCAAATATAGAAATATGTTGTTTGTTAGAAACTTGGATAGCAGTAATAATCATTGTATCTGTGGATTGTTGGTCATGTAACAGCAGCGTATCATTTACATGGTAGGACGCTAGCCATTCAAGTTCATTATCACTTAGATGCGTCTTCTTACAGTATGGCAATCCACATGATACAAAGCCTATTGCTACGATACCGATAAGCAAAATGTTTGTTAATAATTTCATTTATCTAAATACTCTGTTAATTCTCATATAATCATGTGACAACAAACGAGTTAATCAACCATATATAACTAATAATATTTATTTAAGAGACAGACTGTCAGCAACTTTATAGCAGATTAAACATCAAGTAAATGGCATCAAACCACTCGACCCATATACGGAAAGCTGCAAAGATGCTGTCAAAAGTTCATGCGCAAAATTAGGCAAAACTTTCGAGGATCTACTCTTGCTTACTTGGATATTAAATTGGTCAGCCGCTCATCAAAAGTTAGTTTGGTCTCTTGACATTAAGATATGGGTGTTTTTGTCACATCGCACGCATCTTCTCATCGCTGTTGCTCTGCTCTATGGAATCGTGCTGCTTCCGTTTTCCCTTTGTAAAGGTATAATAGATGGAGAAGGCGAAAGAGGGAATGAACCTGCCATACATGTAGGTTTTCCGATAAATCTTATTGGTTAAGGTATAACTCCAGTTCTTCTGTCCGCAAATCAGGTCATTGACCGACAATTTGCAGGTAAGTTTGTCATTGAAAAATGTCTTCATGCACGAGAAGTCCAACTGGTGGTAATCCCTGCTCCTGCCGTATGCCGACTTGGATTCGGAGATATAGCGGTAGAGCAACTGCATGCGGATATCCAGCGGAAGAACGAAGGTGTGCTGCGTGTAGATTTTCCAGTCGAAATTGTTGACGGAAGTCTCGGAAGTGATATACTTATCAAAACTTACCCTCGCTTGATTCACAATCGACCACCACGATGCTACGTTGATGGGGACATAGAGGTTGAGATTAGTCAGCCGGTTTTTCACCCCATCCACATAACTTGCCACGGTCATTGCCTGTCCGTCCACGGTTTCTGTCCTGTTGTAGTTGTCAAGACCGTTGTTGCTCCACACGTGCGTGAGGGTAAGATTGTATTTCTGTGCTAACTGGTAAGTAACGCTGATATGGTTGCTGTAGTCGGGTCGCAAATTTGGATTTCCCATATTTAGCGTATGACGAGAGTGATAATAACGATATGGCATCAGTCGTGTGAAGCCCACCCGTTGCGTTCTTCGGGATGCGGAAAATATCATTGTGTGCTGTTTGTTCAAGCGGTAGGTGTAGTACAGGCTGGGGAACAGGTCGAAATGGCGGTAGGAGAAGTCGTAGCCATCAGCTTTGGCGTAGTTGTACTCACCCCGAAGCCCAGCCGTCAGGTTCCATTTCTTGCCCGAAAGGTCGTATTTCAGATATGCCGCTTGCAGGTCTTCCGCATATTTAAACGAGTAGCCCTTGCCGGCACTGCTGCTCCAACTACCGTTTGTGAGTGTTTGCTCCTCGAACTCGTTGTCTTTTAAGGAATGGCTGTATTTGATGCCAGCCATCAGACTGCCATGCTTCAGGAAGTCCCATTCCACTCTTGTTTCGCCCGAAAGAATGAAAAAAGGAACGGATTGATGATGGCGCAGGTTTTCGGTGGAAAGGAGAGCACCGTTGCGGTCGTAATTTTTGTACTCAAACTCATCGTCGTTGGGATAAAAACTCTTTGCCACATCTGCCAGCACCAGCAGTTTGTTGCGGTCGTCCTGTCCAAACTTGTGTGTAAAGTTCATCGATGCGCTCAGCGTGTTCTGGTTTTGGATGGTTTCATGCTTGATGTCGGTGTACACCGTTTTAGGAGCATTCGCCCCATCCACCAAGGTGTAGCCGTTCACATGTTCATCTTTGTACCAATGTGAATAGTTGAGGTTCAAGGCAAATTTGTTTCTCGCATTGAAATCGTAATAGATGTTCGAATTGATAGTTCCTATCACGTCGTCCATTCTATCAACTATATTGTTTTGGTAGTTGACTAACTTTTCATAGTTCTTGGTCAATTCATCCGCACACAAATAACCTTTGCCGAAAGTGCCGTTGGTAGAGATATCAAACCCGAACTTTCCTTTTCCGTAGCCATAGGAGACGTATGGTCTGACGGCTTTGTAATTGATGAAATCTACAGAGCCGCCGACAACCAGTTGCGAGCCGCTTTGCCGTTCTTTGGTGAGAATCCTCAAGACACCGCCCATGCCCTGTGCCGCAAATTCGGCAGAAGGATTGGGGATAATCTCAATCTTGTCAATGGTTTCCGAACGGATGCCTTTTAAATAAGCCACGAGTTCGCTGCCCGAAAGGTGGATGCTGCGATCGTCTACCATGACCTGTGCACCAGAAATGCCATTGATAGAAATGTCATTTCCGTTGAGCCACACGCCGGGAAGTTGCGTCAAGAGCGATTCCGCCGTGTTGCCAATCCCAAGAATGGTGTTGCCGATATTGACCGAATAACGGTCGCCTTTATAAGTGACCGTGGGGCGAAGGGTGGTCACCTTTACTTCTTTTAGCGTTTTCGTATCTTCATACAGGCGGAGTGTTCCCACCCTGTTTTGTGAAAAACGCACATAAGTTGTGCGGTAGCCCACGAAAGACAGTCGCGCCAATACGGGATGAACGTCGCATGGAATGACGAACAATCCGTCGCTATTGGTCACGCCACCCGTGATGAAAGAACTATCTTTGGGATTGAGCAATGCCACGTTGGCAAACTCTATGGGACGATTGTTGCGGTTCACCAAATGACCAATGTATTTCCGCTCCGCCTTCTGTACACACTCCACATAGATGTCGTTGCTTTCTCCAATGGTCATTAGGATGGGATAGAAACCAATCAATTGCTGAATGGCATCGCCCACACGCTTGTTTTGGACGGAAGCCGTCACCTTGAAATCTTCCAGTTCATTGTAGATGAACACGATTTTATAATGTGTGTTTTGTGCTTGAATAAATTTGAGAGCATCCGACATGGAAACGTTGCGGAACTCGTGCGTGATGCGCTGTGCACTGACATTGAAGACGATAGCACACATGAGAATAAGAAACAAGACTTTTTTCATGGCTCGTTCGTGCTTTGTTGTTCAACAATCAGTTGGTTCTCTTCCAATTGGAATTGCAGGGTTTTGAAGTGGTTGAGCATTTCCACCACCTTTTCTATAGAATACGAGGGATTCCATTCGAAGAACAGGCGCAGTTGTTTTACATCCTCGTTGCGGTAAACCACATTGATGTGATAGTGGTTGGATAGTTCTGCAAGAATGTTTTCCAAAGGCACATTGTCGAAAAGTTTTACAGCGGGTACGGCAATCGTGTCCTTTCGGACAGTATCGGCAACAACAACCGTTCTTGACTCTTTCGCATTGTTCACCGCAGCGGAATGTCCGTTTGTGGAACGGAAGCCGAAAAAGCCCGTGCTGATGGTGGCAATGGCAATGCCCGAAACCAGCAACACGCCAATAAATACGGCTGCCACTTTTCGCCAAAGCGTAACGACTTGTGCCTTTACCGGATATTCGTGAGCCAATCGTTTCCACTCTTTGTCCACGTCTTCTTCCGTCAGTCGAGAATCGTTCTCGTTGGCACTGGCGGCACTTTTCGTCTTGGAGAGCAAGGAATACAATTGCCTACATTCCTCATCTTCCAACAGCTCCTCCCATTGCTCATGAGTATATTCATGGGGGTGTTCCATCATTTGAAGCAGAAGTTCAGTCTTTTCCATTTCTACCTTTTTTTAGTTGTTCACGTAACTGTTTCATTGCATGACGCAAATGTTTATAGACGGCAGTCTCGCTTATGCCCATCATTTGGGCAATCTCTTTGAAAGTGCGCTTGGCATGGTAGTGCATCAACAGGATTTCCCGACATCTGGGCGGCTGAATCCTTTCCAATTCTTTTTCCAATGCCTTTATCTCCTCCTCCAATTTTCTCGGCTCTTGGCATTGCTCCAATTCTTGGTCGAGAAGATAAAGTCTTTCCACCCGCTCCTGAATTTCCATGTTCCTGATGCGGTTCAAGCATCTGTTTCGCACGCTTGTCATCAAATACGCAACTGCCGTATCCGCCTTCAAGTCCTTTCCACTCTCAAGAATGTAGGCAAAGACGTCGTGCACAATATCCTTGCTCTCGGCATCATCATGGAGCATGATGCTTGCCAAGCGGTACATTTCACGGTAGTGTTGCTTGAAGAGCGATGCAAGTTGTTTTCTGTCCGTCATACATCTATATTACACATGAAAGCGGATTTACTAAACCATAAATGGAAACTTTTTTTATAATATTCTGTTACTTCTCATGTAATCGCTTGGAAATGAGTGAATTAATTTACAATATATAACGAATAAAAATGGTTAAACAGCTGATTATCAGTAACCTTATAGTAATCAAAACATCAAGTAAATGGCATCAAACCACTCGACCCATATACGGAAAGCTGCAGAGATGCTATTAAAAGTTCATGCGCAAAATTAGGTAAAACTTTCGAGAATCTACTCATGGTGATACTCTTATTATACACGGCGATACAAAGAAAGATACATTCACTCAGATGAAGCGTTACGGTACCCATTGCAAGCAGAGCTACAGAACGATTTTCAATCGCAGCCAGGCTATGTGTATCAACTGGGTTAGTCTGCGGGCTTTTGGGTTGCCAGCCTGTGGCAAAGTGCCGTGCTTGCTGTGCTTGTTGCTACTCAAAAGGTTTACACCGGCACGCCAATTTGTTGAATATTTTATCAAAAAATGGCCCCAAAAACGGCACTTCAAAACTTTCAATCTAGAAAAAAACAATAGGCAAACGTACCGCAAATAAGCGATTGTTTTGTGCGTCATGTCGATTATTTACACAAAAAAGCGGGTTTTAAACGATGAAAGGCATCATTTTGCCTGCTTACCAACATGCCTTTGTCCCGCAAAAGCATACACATTAGGGGCTTCATGCAATGCTTTTGTCAAAAAAAGACGTCATAAAAGATTGAAAAACAACGAAGGAAATTTATAAAAACCTGTTTATCAATCACATGCAAAAATCGCTTGTATTTGGCGTATTTGCGACCAAGATCAAGGTTGTTCACAAATACGCCAAGGAGAGAGGGGTATGTTGTCAAGAAAATTCTTTATGTCTGATTGGCAGTCACTTCCTATCATCTACAAAACAGATAGGACAAATTTTAGCGCATCCAGTTTGTTAATAAAGCGTAAAATCAAATCTACTTCTTTATTGATAGATAAAAATATGAGAAGTATTTCATATATTTGTCAAACACCTTAAATTCTACCAAATCGTTATATGTTAGGAGCCATCATCGGCGACATTATAGGTTCGCCATACGAATTTGACCAATCTGCGCCAAAAGCAGGTTTTACACTCTTTGCAGAAGAATGCAGTTACACCGACGACACCATCTGTACGGTGGCCATAGCCGACGCCATACTCCGGATGCGCCCCTATCAAGAGTCGCTTCTCGACTGGTGTCACCGCTATCCCAACCCCATGAACGGGTATGGCAACATGTATCAAACTTGGCTACAAGAGAAGTACCCACTCCCACAAAGTTCGTATGGCAATGGCGCAGCCATGCGCGTTAGTCCGATAGGATGGCTCTTCGACGACTTTCACGACGTGCTTCGCGAAAGCAAACGTTGCACCGAGGTAAGCCATTGTCACAGCGAAGGCATCCGAGGAGCGCAGTGCATCGCCACGCTGGTGTATTGGCTGCGCACCTGTCGTATCACGAAAGACGAAATAGAAAGTGCCGTCAAGAGCAAATTCGGGTATAACATTCCACCCTTGAAAGACATCTACAGAATAGGCAGTCAGGGACACTTTGACAGCACATGTCAAGAAACGGTTCCATGGGCCATCCGCTGTTTCCTGGAAAGTGAGAGTTTTGAAGACGCCATTCGCATTGCCGTTGGCGCGGGTGGCGATACCGACACCAAGGCTGCTATCTGCGGAAGCATTGCCGAGGCTTATTATGAAGTGCCGGAAGAACTGATTGAACAGGCTTACGAATACCTGCCCAGCGACATGCTACGCGTCATTGATCGTTTCTACGAACACGTGGGAAGGAGCATCAATTCGTAGCATCACGCAGCATTGCACGCAAGCAATAACGACACGGCCACCTATCGATTTTCATACGATGGGTGGCCGTGTCGATTGAATTTGAGTTCCCAATTATGCTGTATGATCATGACAGACGGGCATCAGACCTACGGATGTCATGATTGGACGCTTGCTATTTGTTGTTCTTCAGGAAGATGCGCGACGAATTGAGCACGGCCAATAGTGCCACACCCGAATCGGCAAACACGGCCATCCACAGGTTAGCCAAGCCCAACAGACCCAACAGCATCACCAGAGCCTTGATGATGAGGGCCAGCCAGATGTTCTGATTGACGATTCGGCGCGTGTATTTACCGATACGGATGGCATCGGCCACCTTCGAAGGTTGATCGGTCTGAATGATGATATCGGCGGTTTCAATGGCCATGTCAGAACCCAATCCTCCCATGGCAATGCCCACATCGCTCAATGCCAACACCGGTGCGTCGTTGATACCATCGCCCACAAAGGCCACTCGCTGACCCATGTGTTTGGCCTGCTCAATGTGTTTCACCTTGCCTTCGGGCAGCAAGTCGCCGTAGGCCTTGCGTATGCCGAGGCTCGATGCCACCTTTGAAACCAGCTCTTGACGATCGCCCGACAGCATCTCCACACGCACGGGCAGCACTTCAACAGCCTGTTTGGCATCATCTTTCACCTTGTCAGCCAAGATGATATGCCCCACATAGCGACCGAGATGGGCCACACAAACCACGGTTTCGGGAATATTGCGCAACGCATCTGGGAAGAACACGTTTTCACGTTCCAGCAGTTTCAGGTTGCCCACCAGCCACTCATCGGTCTGCAAGCCATGCCCGGCAATGTCTTTGGCATCTATCTTCTCGTCCGTCGGACAATAACGCACGATGGCTTTAGCGATGGGGTGATTGCTCGAATTCTCGATAGCCGACACCGTCTTGAGCGCTTCCTCATCCAGTCCCTCCACACTTTGCACGGCAAATTCGCCCGTGGTGAGCGTGCCGGTCTTGTCGAACATCACCAAATCAACCTCGGTAATGGCATCCAGGTAGTTGCTCCCCTTGAACAGAATGCCCCGCTTGGAGGCCGAACCGATGCCCGCAAAATAACCCAGCGGCACGCTGATGACCAGCGCACAGGGGCAAGAAATAACCAGGAAGACCAACGCACGGCGGAACCACTCGCTGAAAACGTAGGTAAAGTTGGCGTCGAACAAACTATATAGATAAGGTAGCAGAATGGCCAAAGCCGCCAGCATGACAACGATGGGGGTGTAAATGCGGGCGAAGCGACGAATGAACAGTTCGGTAGGAGCCTTGCGCTCGGCAGCATCTTCCACCATTTTCAAGATGCGCGAGATGGCCGATTGACTTTCAGGACGGGTCACCTTGAGGCGTAAAACTTGGTCAACGGCAATCATGCCCGCCATCACCTCCTCGCCTTTCTCCATCGTTCGGGGCATCGATTCGCCCGTCAGAGCTGCGGTATTCAGCGAGGCCGAATCTGACAACAGGGTGCCGTCGAGTGGCACTCGCTCGCCAGCCTTCACCTCTATCACATCGCCCACGGCCACTTCAGCGGGCTGTTTCTCCACGGTTGTGCCATCAACGACCACGCGAGCCAGGGTTGGTCTGAAAGCCACCAGCGCGCGAATGTTATCTCTGGCACGGTCTACAGCACGGTCTTGCAACGCCTCACCAATGCAGTACAGCAGCATCACAGCAACCGCTTCGGGGTACTCACCGATGGCGAAAGCACCGATACAGGCAATCGTCATGAGCATGAACTCACTGAATACGTCGCCTTTCGCGGCACATTCCCACGCTTCTTTCATCACTGGCAGGCCCACAAAGGCAAACGCCACGACGTACCATGCCAAGGATATCCACTGGTTATCGAGAATCGTTAATCCAATATATGGGGCTGCGATGCCCACGATAAGCATCACGCCCGATAGGATAATCTTCCACCAGGCCATCTGCTCTTCTTCATGAATGTCTTCCATATCTTTGTATATATTAAAATTTTACTGCTGCAAAAGTACGAAAAAGAAGATGCAACCGGGTTGCAAAGTGCACCTTGCCCCAAGGAAAAGAATCACTTGTGACACGCCATTCTTTGCCTTGGCATGCGTTAAATAACATCGGTTGCAAGCATTATCAATTAAAAATGATTATCTTTGCATAAGATAGGCGGCACCTCAACAAAACAAACAAGTTTGCTTTGTATTCGGTTTGCACTATCTTTGCATAAATTAAAGATGACTGTCCCGACAAGTATGGAAGAAGATTTCGACATCAGAGATGAACGCATTTCATCGGCAGAAAAAGAGTTTGAGAATGCGTTGAGGCCCCTGAAATTCAATGATTTCAGCGGGCAGCCTAAGGTTGTGGAGAATCTTCAAATCTTCGTAGAGGCAGCCAAATACCGTGGCGAACCGCTTGATCATACCCTCTTGCACGGACCTCCCGGACTGGGAAAGACTACCTTGAGCAACATTATTGCCAACGAACTGGGCGTAGGGTTCAAACTGACCAGCGGACCAGTGCTCGATAAACCGGGCGACTTGGCTGGCATATTGACCTCGCTCGAGCCAAACGACGTGCTGTTCATCGATGAGATTCACCGCCTGTCGCCAGTAGTCGAAGAGTATCTGTACTCGGCCATGGAAGACTATCGCATCGACATCATGATTGACAAGGGGCCGTCGGCGCGCTCCATCCAAATAGACTTGAACCCGTTTACCTTGGTGGGAGCCACCACAAGAAGCGGACTGCTCACGGCACCGCTGCGTGCTCGTTTCGGCATCAACATGCACTTGGAGTACTATGCGCCCGAAACATTGCAGAAAATCATCAGGCGCAGCGCACATATTCTCAACGTACCCATCGACGAGGACGCCGCTTACGAGATTGCACGCCGCTCCAGAGGCACGCCTCGTATTGCTAACGCACTGCTGAGAAGGGTGCGCGATTTCGCACAAGTCAAGGGAAATGGCAGCATCAACACCCGCATCGCACAGTTTGCCTTGCAGGCATTGAACATCGACCAATATGGCCTGGACGAGATAGACAACAAAATCTTGCTCACCATCATCGACAAGTTCCGGGGCGGTCCCGTAGGACTGAGCACCATTGCGACCGCCATAGGCGAAGATACGGGTACGGTGGAAGAGGTGTACGAGCCTTTCCTCATCATGGAAGGATTCATCAAACGAACGCCAAGAGGGCGCATGGCCACCCATTTGGCCTACGAACATCTGGGCAGAGATCTTTACAAAGACAACTTGATGGAACCCGGACTGTTTACTTAACGACAAGGAAGAAAACATGGACAGCAATCCTAAAATCGGCATTTTCGTGGGTAGTTTCGATCCCTACACCATCGGACACGACTCCATCGTGCGTCGCATCTTGCCCCTGTTTGACCGCTTGGTCATCGGTGTGGGTGTAAACATGCAAAAAAAATATAGATACAGCGAGGAAGAACGCATCAAGGCCATTGGCGATTTGTATGCCGATGAACCTCGCATCAGCGTGAAGTCGTATCACGACTTGGCCGTGGATTTCGCCAAACGAGAGGGTGCCAAATATCTCATCAAAGGCGTACGATCGGTGAAAGACTTTGAGTACGAGCGCGAACAAGCCGACATCAATCGGCAAATCGGCGGCATCGACACCATCCTGCTCTATGCTGACCCAGGGATGGCCAGCGTGAGTTCGTCCCTTGTGCGCGAGCTTTTACACTATGGTGCCGACGCATCCATGTTTCTTCCCCAACGAAAAACAGATCATTCAAAATAGATCTAACAAACACACTCATGCGAGTGGAAACCGAAAAATGGTTTTTATATGATTACCTATAACACAGACGGCGTGAAGATGCCGAAGATTAAAAAGCGCGAAACATCCGCTTGGATCAAGGCCGTGGCAGCCACCTACGGACGCAAAATAGGAGAGGTGGGCTATATGTTCGTTGACGACGAGAAGATTCTGGAAGTGAACAACGAGTATTTGGGACACGACTATTACACCGATGTTATCACCTTTGATTACGACGAGGGCGACATCATCAACGGTGATATCGTTATCAGTCTGGACACGGTGCGCACCAACGCAGAACGTTTCGGCAAGCCCTACGAGGAAGAACTCTATCGCGTCATCATCCATGGCATCCTGCATCTCTGCGGCATCAACGACAAAGGACCGGGCGAACGCGAGATTATGGAGGCGGCAGAAGATAAGGCTTTGGCCATGAGAAAACAGAAAACAACATAAAATGAGCAATCGGGAGGCGGGCTACGGTCACTCTCCTTGGCTTTTTGTAACGCAGGTTACACATATAAAAGTTTTTTAGTACTTTTGCATCAACCGGTAAATGAACATCATATAACACATCATGATACGCAAATTTGATTTCCTCATTATAGGCGGTGGAGTAGCAGGCATGAGCTTTGCACTTAAAGTTGCCAACAGTGGGAAAGGTAAAGTGGCCTTGGTATGCAAGACTACGCTGGACGAAACCAACACGTCCAAAGCACAAGGAGGCATCGCCTCGGTGACCAATTTGAAGGTAGACAACTTCGAAAAACACATTGAGGACACGATGATTGCGGGCGACTTCATCTCCGACCGCAAAGCGGTTGAACATGTTGTGCGCAATGCTCCCAAGGCCATTGACGACTTGGTGAAGTGGGGAGTCAACTTCGACAAGACCCCAGAAGGCCAATTCGACTTACATCGGGAGGGCGGACACAGCGAATTCAGAATATTACACCACAAGGATGATACGGGCTTTGAGATTCAAAGAGGATTGATGAATGCCGTGAGAGCCAACAAGAACATCACCGTGTTGGAAAACCATTTTGCGGTAGAAATCATCACCCAGCACCATTTGGGCATTGAGGTGACGCGTAAAACGCCCGACATCGAGTGCTACGGCGCTTACGTCTTGGATCCCGACACCCATAAGATAGACACCTTCTTGAGCCGCGTCACCCTGATGGCAACGGGCGGAACGGGTGCTGTGTATGCCACCACGTCCAATCCAAACATCGCCACAGGCGATGGCATTGCCATGGTTTATCGGGCCAAGGGAACGGTCAAGGACATGGAGTTCGTGCAGTTTCACCCCACGGTGCTTTACAATCCGGCCGAAACTCACCCCGCCTTTCTCATCACCGAGGCCATGAGAGGTTACGGTGGCGTGCTGCGTTTGCCTAATGGTGAGGAGTTTATGCAGAAGTACGACAAACGGTTGTCACTGGCTCCGCGTGACATTGTGGCCCGCGCCATTGACAGAGAGATGAAGCTCCACGGCCTTAATCACGTTTGTTTGGACGTCACTCACAAAGATGCTGAGGAGACAAAAAAACATTTTCCGCACATCTACGCCAAGTGTCTCACCATAGGTGTCGACATCACCAAGGAGTACATCCCCGTCTGTCCCAGCGCACACTACATGTGCGGAGGTATCAAGGTTGACCTTAACGGCGAGAGTTCCATCCACCGACTCTATGCGGTGGGCGAATGCTCATGCACCGGTTTGCATGGTGGAAACCGCTTGGCCAGCAACTCACTCATCGAGGCTGTGGTCTATGCCAAGTCGGCTGCCGAACATGCCGTGTGCGTCATCGACGACTATCAGTTCAACGACAAGGTGCCAGAATGGAATGATGAAGGTACCATGAGCAACGAAGAGAAGGTGCTCATCGCCCAAGACGAACGCGAAGTGGGACAAATCATGTCCAACTATGTGGGCATCGTGCGAAGCGACCTGCGACTACATCGTGCTTGGAAACGCCTCGACCTGCTCTATGAGGAGACCGAAGAGCTGTTCAAACGCGTCAAGGCCACCAGAGATATTTGCGAACTGCGCAACATCATCAACGTGGGTTACCTCATCACACGGCAGGCCATCGAGCGCAAAGAGAGCCGAGGACTGCACTATACGGTAGATTATCCCAAACATGCCTACGACCTCTAACAGGCACTTATACAATACATTATGATTAAACAAGAATGGAAGGAAAAAGGCTTTGTCAACGAGCCAATCCCAGAAGGATCAGACATCAAGGCTGAGATACGCCGGATGTGCAAAGAGAAGAATGCCATCATCATGGCTCACTATTACACAGAGAGCGACGTTCAAGACATCGCCGACTTCGTGGGAGACAGCTTGGCACTGGCGCAAAAGGCTGCCACCACCGATGCTGAGATTATCGTCATGTGCGGCGTTCACTTCATGGGCGAGACCAATAAGATACTCTGTCCCGACAAGAAGGTACTGGTTCCCGACCTCAACGCCTCGTGTTCGCTGGCCGAGAGCTGTCCGGCTGACGAGTTCAAGCAGTTTGTTGAGGCGCATCCAGACCACACCGTGATTAGTTATGTCAACACCACCGCTGCCACAAAGGCCGTCACCGACGTGGTGGTAACCAGCAGCAACGCGCGCCAAATCGTTGAATCATTCCCCAAAGACACACCGATTATCTTCGGTCCTGACGAGAATTTGGGCGGATACATCAACAGTCTGACCGGTCGTAACATGCTACTTTGGAAGGGTGCCTGCCATGTACACGAGAAGTTTTCGGTAGAAAAGATTCTCCAACTCAAGGCCGAACATCCCGGTGCTAAAATCTTAGCACACCCTGAATGCAAAGGGCCTGTGGTTAAATTGGCCGACAAGGTGGGCAGCACGGCGGCCTTGTTGAAATACAGCATCACCGATGATGCGAAAGAATTTATCGTGGCTACCGAGAGCGGCATCCTGCATGAAATGCAGAAATCGGCTCCGCAGAAAACATTTATCCCTGCTCCTCCCAACGACAGCACCTGCGCTTGCAACGAGTGCAACTACATGAAACTCATCAACATGCGCAAGCTATACAACTGTTTGAAGTATGAATGGCCCACCATAGAGGTTCCTGCCGACGTGGCTCAGAAGGCCATTCGCCCCATCAACCGCATGTTGGAGATATCCAAGAAGCTGGGACTCTGACCGTTTTTCACACGACTACATGCCAGTCAACTCATCATTTTTCATCATCACAAAATCAAGAAATCATGCTCTCCGTACAAGAATTGAACGACAAATTGTTTGACCTCGCCTTCAGTGAAGACATTGGTGACGGTGACCACACCACGCTGTGCTGCATCCCTGCCAATGCCATGGGCGAATGTAAGCTACTCATCAAAGAGGAAGGAATATTGGCTGGCGCAGACATTGCCCAAGAGGTGTTCCATCGTTTTGATCCCAACTTGGAGGTCGAGATACATATACCCGATGGTACACACGTCCACCCGGGCGACATCGTGCTGACGGTTAAAGGGCGCGAGCGGAGTCTCTTGCAGACCGAGCGATTGGTGTTGAACATCCTGCAACGCATGAGTGGCATCGCCACCATGACGCACCGCTACCAGCAAGCCTTGATTGAGGCTGGCACAAAGACACGCGTGCTGGACACCAGAAAAACCACACCGGGCATGCGCATGCTCGAGAAAGAGGCGGTGAAGATAGGCGGGGGCATGAATCATCGTATCGGACTGTTTGACATGATTCTGCTTAAAGACAACCACATCGACTTTTGTGGGGGCGTTCGCAATGCCATCTCGCGCGCCAAGAAGTATTGCAAGGAGCATGGTAAGAACCTGAAAATAGAGTGTGAGGTGCGTAATTTCCAAGAGTTGGACGAAGCATTGGCCGAGGGATGCGACCGCATCATGTTCGACAACTTCACGCCCGAGCAAACCCGTCAGGCCGTAGAAAAGGTCAACGGACGCTGCGAAACCGAATCGAGTGGCGGCATCACGTTCGACACCATGATTCCATACGCCAAAGCGGGGGTTGACTTCATCTCCTTTGGTGCGCTCACCCACAGCGTGAAGGGACTGGACATGAGTTTGAAAGCCGCGGGTAGTGACAAGCTCAAAATCTAACAAGACTCACTTGAAGCACCAGCCTCAGCAGATTTTGAGCAATTTTTTTGAATCTAAAAACACAGGCGGAAGCTGAGTGTTTTCGCAGCTGTTGATATCAAATAAAAAAGCTACTGAAACCAAAGGGCGCAGCCGGTAAAATCAACGACCGCACCCTTTGATTTTCAATCTCAATCACTTTGAAAGGCTTTTCTTAATCTTTTGACTCACAATTCATTACACACTCATTCAAGACTGGGTTGACGTGCGACTGTGTTGGTTCATTTCTGTCGGACTCACATAACAGCCATTCACCTTCAAAGGCTCCAGATGCAAGGCGATGTGGGTATGCTCACCAAACTGCTCGCGCAACCGTTTTTCGATGCGGGTGGCCTTCTCATGCGCCTCGTAGAGCGACATCTCGCCCGGCATTCGCACGTGCATTTCAATGGCTATCTTGTTACCAAGACGGCGCGTGCGCAGATTGTGGATGTCCGCCACACCCTCCTCCTCGGCCGCTAATGCCACCATTTGCGCCTCAACGTCTTCTGGCAAACTACCCTCCAACAGTTCATTGGTGGCCTGAACAATCAGTCCGTAGGCCGCTTTCATGATGAAGAAACTCACGATGATGGCCGCCAGCGGGTCCAGTACCGCCCACTGCGCACCCAAGAGAATGGCACCACCAATACCGAAGGCCGTCCCGATGGACGACAGGGCATCCGACCGATGGTGCCAGGCATTGGCCCGCACGGCCTGGGAGCCCACCTCGCGCCCCACTTTCTCGGTGAACCGATAGGCCCACTCCTTCAGTGCGATGCTCACGATGGCCGCAATGAAGGCTATCATCCCTGGCGACCTCAGTTGCTCACCGTTGATGACAGCCCACGTCTTGGTCAGGCCGTTGCAGCAGATCATGGCACCCACGCCCATCAAGGCTATGCCGATGAGGGCGGTGGCCAGCGTCTCGTATTTGCCATGCCCATAGTCGTGGTCCTCGTCTTGCGGCTTGTTACCAAGCTTAACGAACAGCAACACCACGATGTCGGTCATGAAGTCAGACAGCGAGTGCACGGCATCAGCTATCATGGCAGCCGATCCGCCCAAGATTCCGGCAACAAACTTCAATACCAGTAACACAGCATTGATGATGCTGCCGGCAATGGTAACACGGTATATGGATAGTTCTCGCTGACGGTCGGAAACGGATTTTTCCATCAATGTTTTGATATTAAAGGTTGCTCTTGCAAATATAGTGATTTTTAAGTACACGCTGTGTACACCTTTAGAATATCTGCAAAATAACATGACGCTCAATCTCATTTTTTAATGTAGGTTGCGGCTCACTCGCTTGAAACTCACTTTAAACGATTGATCATTCAAATATTTTTAGGGTAAACCGTTGTTTTTCTGGTTTTTATATTTACTTTTGTGTTCGTATTCACCTTCTGCGACACGCAACCAATATGGTTAAGGTGAGATTTCCGATGCAGGAACATCATCTGTTCACGAAAAGATGAATGTGTACTGCAATACGCAATTGATAGTTATTCACGGTCACGAGTTTGCCCAAGCCCCCTGTGGAAAACAAGACGGATAGATGACCTCTTCTTATTATTCATTTAAAACCAATCATCATGAGAAATCATCTACTTTCACTTCTCGTTGCTCTTTTGACGGTCACAGGTAGCCTTCCTGTGGCAGCACAAGAGGCTTATGCCGTATTAACATCCGGCGGGACGCTCACTTTCTATTATGACAATCAACACGCCACCCATCAGAATTATGAGCACATCTACGATATGCCCAAATCAGGGAAGAAACCCACTTGGGCTGGTAATCTGAATACAGACCTATACCAGGAAAATATCAAGCACGTTGTGTTCGACATTTCCTTTTCCGAGTACCGTCCCATCAGCACCCGCTCTTGGTTCGAATGTTGCATCAATTTGAAAGACATCAAAGGCATACGAAACCTTAACACCCAAAACGTCATCGATATGTGGTACATGTTCCAAAACTGCACGGCATTGACATCGCTCGATGTGAGCAACTTCGATACCCAAAACGTCATCAGCATGGACAGAATGTTCTATAACTGCAAGGCATTGACATCGCTCGACCTAAGCAACTTCAATACCAAAAAGGTCACCAACATGAGTTTCATGTTCTTCGGCTGCAAGGCATTGACTTCGCTCGATGTGAGCAAATTCAACACCCCAAACGTCACTGACATGAGCAGCATGTTCTCTCGCTGCGAGGCATTGACATCGCTCGATGTGAGCAACTTCAACACCCAAAACGTCACCAACATGTGGGGAATGTTCTCTGGCTGCGAGGCATTGACATCGCTCGATGTGAGCAACTTCAACACCCAAAACGTCACCAATATGGGCAGCATGTTCTCTGGCTGCAAGGCATTGACATCGCTCGATGTGAGCAAATTCAACACCCAAAACGTCGGCAGCATGAGCAGCATGTTCGAAGACTGCCAGGCATTGACATCGCTCGATGTGAGCAAATTCAACACCCAAAACGTCGGCAGCATGAGCAGCATGTTCGAAGACTGCCAGGCATTGACATCGCTCGATGTGAGCAAATTCAACACCCAAAACGTCGGCAGCATGAGCAGCATGTTCGCTAACTGCAAGGCATTGACATCGCTCGATGTGAGCAAATTCAACACCCAAAACGTCACTGAAATGATTCGTATGTTCGATGGCTGCAAGGCATTGACATCGCTCGATGTGAGCAACTTCAATACCGAAAACGTCACCGACATGCGGGACATGTTCTATGGCTGCCAGGCATTGACATCGCTCAACCTGAGCAACTTCAACACCCAACATGTCACCGACATGAGCTACATGTTCTCTGGCTGCGAGGCATTGACATCGCTTGACCTGAGCAACTTCAATACCAAACATGTCACCGACATGGGCTGGATGTTCGCTGACTGCCAGGCATTGACATCGCTCGATGTGAGCAACTTCAACACCAAAAACGTCACCAAGATGTGGAGCATGTTCCAAAACTGCAAGGCATTGACATCGCTTGACCTGAGCAACTTCAATATCAAAAATGTCAGCAAGATGTGGAAGATGTTCTCTGACTGCACTTCCCTAACCACTATTTTCTGTAACAGTAACTGGAATGTTGGTTACAAAGATGGATTTGATATGTTTAATAACTGTATGCAGCTGAAAGGTACCAACACTGCGTACAACCCATACAAAACTGGTATTGAGATGGCTAACCCCACCACAGGTTACTTCACAAGCAAGACCACTGGCATTGACCACGTGAAGACTGCTGACCAGACAGGCGATGGCAAAATATACGACCTCAGCGGCCGTCGTGTGAATGAGAGCTATAAAGGCATCGTCATTAAGAACAGAAAGAAATATATTCAGAAATAGAAGTTCTATCCCAACAAAACAAAACACTCCACTCCACCCTCCTATAGGAGAGACGGAGTGGAGTGTTTTCGAATGGTTACAAACAACGACTGAAGATAAAGAATTAAGAGATGTTAAGGAACTCGGGCGGCAACTATTCCCCTTTATCCTTCATTGTTTAATACCGCAGTTTTTAAAATATCAGGAGTTAAGGGATTGTGCAGCCGAGGTTGTCTCTTTGGCTCCGCAACTCCTTAACTCCTGAATATCTATTTTGCCGTTGCAGGCTTATCCGCAGTGGAAGTATTCCTGCACGAGCTCCTTCGTGGCATCGTGGTTCTTCTCGATGTCGTGGCGGAGCGTGCGGTCATTGAATGAGCGTAGCTGCTTGATGATGCCGTCGATCATGGCCTTGCTGAACACGCCCTTCTCCTCATACACCGCGCGCTGGCGCTCGAGGCAGTCGGCGGATGCGCAGCAGCTGTCAGGCAACTGAGCCAGTTTACTGAGTTTGTCGGCGTTTGCTGCATCGTGTATGTTGACGTTGACGTATGTGCTGTCTGCCACTTCGAGCGCGTTGTCCATCTCGAAGCCATGGCGGCATGCCACGCAGAGGCCGGCGATGAGTTGGTACAGGTCGGCGCTGCCGTCCGGTGAGCGCATCTCCACCGTCTGCTTTGCCGATGTGTCGGCGATGGCCTCCGGCTCCTGTGGGTTTGCTGCGTGGCAGAGGTCGATGCCTGCTGTCCACCCGAGCGGCACTCTGACGAGCACGCTGCGGTTGCGGTCGCCCCAGCAAACGTTTGTCGGTGCTTCCTGATGCGGCACGAGGCGGAAATATGACGTTGGGTTCTTGTTGCCAAAGGCGGTGATGCTCTCTGCCAGGTCCATCATTCCGGCGATGGCCTTGCGCGCTGCGGCGCTCAGTTTCCCGCCATCGAGCATCTGGTTCTTGCCGTCCTTCACCATGCGCATGTGTATGTGCAGCCCGCTTCCTGCCTTGCCCACGGTAATCTTCGGGGCGAACGTCACGTTGAGCCCCATCTCGTATGCCAGGTTCCTAATAGCCCATTTCGCCAGCATGAGCTGGTCGGCGGCTTTCTCGGCGTACACCGGCAGGAACTCAATCTCGTTCTGTTCGTAGAGCAGGCCGTCCTCTGTGAAGTTGCCCACTTCCGAGTGCCCGTATTTTATCTCCCCTCCGGTCTGTGCCACATAGAGCATGCACTGCTGGCGGAAGTCGTTCATCTTGGCATACGGGGCAGACTCGTGGTATCCGTGCTGGTCGATTGCCGGGAACACCTCCGGGTCTTCGTCTATGACGTAGTATTCGAGCTCGCCCATCGCATAGAACTCCATTCCCGTTGTCTCGCGGAATGCGCGGCACGCCTTGCGCAGCGTGTTCTCGGGAGAAGATGCGAGCGGATTGCCGTCTTTGTCGAAGTAACTGCACAACATGCAGAGCGTCGGGATTTCTGCGAACGGGTCGAGGAACGCCGTGCTGAAACGCGGCAGCACATACAGGTCACTGCTTCCCGCCTCGATGAATGTGAACAGGCTCGAGCCGTCAACACGCTCACCGCATGTCAGTATGGTCTCAAGGTAATCCCTGTTCGTGATGACAAAGTTGAGGGTCTTCAACTTGCCGTCGTCCGCAGGATACATGAAATTGACCATCTTCACTTCATTGGCCTCGATGAAGCGGATGATGTCTGCCTTCGTAAATTCTTCCGTAGGCTTCTGCAGGAATGCCACCACGGGGTTGGCATTCATTGCCAGTTCTGCTTTTGTCATAATTGTATTAATAGATTTTACAAGTTAGTAATGTAATTTTGCGTGCAAAATTAGTTATTTGTTTTCACACCGCCAAATAAAAACATGGAAATAATGCGGGGGGGGGGGAGATTATAGACATAAAGTTTTGGA
>OBRT01000130.1_pt1 | contig 24775 bp, 13 predicted proteins | sample 1494891 | NCBI WGS metagenome assembly OBRT01 (sample SAMEA3360688, study PRJEB22359) | human gut metagenome | biome: ENVO:urban biome; feature: ENVO:human-associated habitat; material: ENVO:feces | place: Bangladesh | collected 2011 | reverse complement strand
CGGGCCCCCGTCAATTCCTTTGAGTTTCACCGTTGCCGGCGTACTCCCCAGGTGGGATGCTTAACGCTTTCGCTTGGCCACCCGCCACAAAAGGGCGGACAGCGGGCATCCATCGTTTACCGTGCGGACTACCAGGGTATCTAATCCTGTTTGATACCCGCACCTTCGAGCATCAGCGTCAGTCGCACTGCAGCAAGCTGCCTTCGCAATCGGAGTTCTTCATGATATCTAAGCATTTCACCGCTACACCATGAATTCCGCCTGCTTACCGTGCACTCAAGCCAGACAGTTCGCGCTGCAATTCACCGGTTGAGCCGGTACATTTCACAACACGCTTACCTGGCGGCCTACGCTCCCTTTAAACCCAATAAATCCGGATAACGCCCGGACCTTCCGTATTACCGCGGCTGCTGGCACGGAATTAGCCGGTCCTTATTCATAAGGTACATGCAAAAAGTCTCACGAGACTCACTTTATTCCCTTATAAAAGCAGTTTACAACCCATAGGGCCGTCATCCTGCACGCTACTTGGCTGGTTCAGGCTCTCGCCCATTGACCAATATTCCTCACTGCTGCCTCCCGTAGGAGTTTGGACCGTGTCTCAGTTCCAATGTGGGGGACCTTCCTCTCAGAACCCCTACTGATCGTCGCCTTGGTGGGCCGTTACCCCGCCAACAAGCTAATCAGACGCATCCCCATCCATCACCGCTAAACCTTTAATCGTTATTTGATGTCAGCAAACGACGTCATACGGTATTAGTCCGTCTTTCAACGGGTTATCCCGTGGTCATGGGAAGGTTGGATACGCGTTACTCACCCGTGCGCCAGTCGTCGTCAAGGGAAGCAAGCTTCCCTCACGTTACCCTGCGACTTGCATGTGTTAAGCCTGTAGCTAGCGTTCATCCTGAGCCAGGATCAAACTCTACATTGTAAAATATAGTTGAAATGGATGATAACATCATGTATAAGGCTCAAGCCAGAACACGCATATCATACCAACTTCGTTTTCTCTGTTCAGAACGAAACTCCAGAATTTAAAAGTATTCTCACCTTTGTTCGTTTCTAGTAAGAATTGAACGGTTCGTAAATGTTCACCCATGAGCATCTTTAACAATACTCATGCTTCTTGTACTACTTCTGTCTTTATGTAAATCTTTTCAAAGATCGCTTCTTTGTGTTGCTAACGCAACTTTTAGTGCGAAAGCGAGTGCAAAGGTAATACGAAAAGTGATACCCTCCAAACAAATGAGCAAAAAAGTTTGAAAAAAAGATGGAGATTTAACGTTTGTTATATTTAAAGGACCTATCACGGAAGTCTTCACCTTATTATATAGGAGATCCTGTTCCAGTAAACCCGCTACGCAGACTTTCTCCTCCTCCCCCATCCTTCGTTCCAAATCAGCTAAGAAATCCTAACGAGGATCAAGCCTCCATTTCCTTGGCCAACAAGCTCTCCAATTCTTCTGCCGACAATCTCAACCGAAATCCTCCCTTCATGGCCACGCTGATGCGGCCTGTCTCCTCAGAAACCACAACGGCAATGGCATCCGTGTTTTGCGTAACCCCTGCTGCAGCCCGATGGCGCAATCCCAACTCTTTTGGTATACTCAAATCGTGCGACACGGGCAAGATACAGCCGGCAGCTTTGATGCGCTTTTTGGAAATAATCATGGCGCCATCATGCAAAGGCGAGTTCTTGAAAAAGATATTTTCTATGAGTCGTTGATTTACCTTGGCATCGATGACATCGCCCGTTTCCACGATATCGTTCAAGGGCATTCCTCGTTCAATGACAATCAGTGCCCCCACATGGCCCTTAGCCATACTCATGCACGACAGCACAATGGGTACAATGGTTTCCTTATCCTCCTCACCTTGTTTATCGCTATTGGTGAAAAGCCTGGAGAAGGCCTGGAAGCGCTGGTGCGCACCCAACTCATACAAGAAACGACGAATCTCTTCCTGAAACAGGATAATCAAGCCGATTACACCGACGCTTACCAGCTTGTTCATAATAGAACCCAGCAGGCGCATCTCTAATATTTGACTAACAAACAGCCAGATGAAGATAAATATCAATATTCCGATAAAGACATTGAGCGAACGGCTTTCTTTCATTAACCGATATACGTAGTAGAGCATCAATGCCACTAACAGGATATCTATGATATCTTTCGTACCTATTTCGAATGGAATCATTTTGTGAGTTTTTTAGTTTTTTAGTTGACAAGTTTACGAGTTTACGAGTTTACAAGCTGATAGTCTTTCTTTTAGTGGACGAGTTGACAAGTTAACAAGTTTACAAGTTGATAGTTTCGCGACCCAAAAAGCTAATCACTCCCCTCCCCCTTTGGGGAGGGGTTGGGGGTGAGGCTGTTGGGGTAAGGCCATTGGGGGTGAGGCTGTTGCTCATCACACCCCTTGCATTCTCTCGTAAATCTTACAGGCCTCCACAGCCTCTCGCACATCGTGCACGCGCAGAATGGAAGCTCCCTTCTGTAATGCGATGGTGTTGAGTACCGTCGTGCCATTTAGAGATGTTGTAGGATCACCGTCCAGCAACTTGAATATCATGCTTTTGCGAGATATCCCCACCAGCAACGGCAAGTCAAGTACCTGCAGACGCTCCATGTGTTGATAGATTTTGTAGTTCTCGTCGAGCGTTTTTCCAAACCCAAACCCAGGGTCCAGGATGATGTCTTTTGCGCCCAGGGCATACAGCTCCTGCGTCTCCCTGGCGAAAGCAATCAGCATGTCATGCAGATTCGATTTCACCGACATGAGGATATATGGAACCTGAAGCCGTGCAACGGTTTCGAACATGCTCCCTTCCTCGTGTATCGGTGTGTTGACAATACCGGTGAGCCCGCCTTCAGACACGTCATTGATGATGTCAGCGCCCCACTCTTCTACACATCGACGGGCCACACGAGGCCGATAGGTATCTACCGAGACAATAGCCTCCGGCTGCTCACGCCTAACGATGGCCAAAGCACGGCGGAGCCTATCCATCTCCTCTTCCTCGGCCACCTCAAAAGCACCGCCGGGACGTGTGGAGAACGCACCCACATCAATCATCACTCCACCTTCTTCTATAATCTGGTTGGTGCGCTGGGCAATCTCTTCCTCCGTCTGCTTTCTGCTCCCTTGGTAAAAGGAGTCGGGCGTAACATTCAGAATTCCCATCACCAGCGGCCTCGAGAGATCAACCAACCTGCCACGGACGTTGATTGTGTAACCCTTCTTCGCATTCATGTCTTCCATAAAAATTATCTTCTTAGCTGCCGACGCACGCCATTTACGATGTGGCGAGCGTTATCACGGCCTTCTTTGCAAAGGTAAGACAAATAGAGGAAAAGTCAAAGCAAACCATCCTGTTTTTATGTTTCTGTCATCATACTCGAAAAAGATGTAGCATAAAACAGATCCGGACAAAACTCATCGCCCTGCCCGGATCACCTAAACTAAATACACATCGTAATGAGGAAAGTTTAGTAGTCGAAATCTTCTGGATCCCAAAGCTTGTATTTACGATATCCGCTATCTGTTAAATCCTCAAGCTGCTCATCCTCTACTTTAAATTCAAATTGCTTGCTGTCTGCATGGTCATAAGGACTTCCTTGCATCAACTGCCCATAACAAGTGTTGACGGATATAATTTCCGGTGCTATATATTGCTTCTTCATAACGACTTCCTCCCTAACTATTTTACGATGATTTTCTTTCCATTCACTACATAAAGTCCACCTGGCAGAGTCACGGTCTGGGTTTCACCTCTATCAAGGCTCACTGACCATACCATCACGCCATTGCTGCCATAAACTATCACCACGGTGGCCTCTCTTGCCGAAGCCGTTAGGCTTCCCTCTCCTGGAACAATAGCCAAATCGGGTACTGCATTCGTGTCAGTAATGCCGGTTGGCGTACCAAACTCTTCATCAAGAGTTGCCCAGAAGGAGAACAGCTTGGCAGGTGCGCCCGCAGAGCTATACTCGTAGTATGCACGGAATGGATATACATAAACATACGGGAATTCAGCTCTTAGATTGGTGGAGCTCAAATACATGTTCTTCGCAAAATAGAACACTTTCTTTGCAGCCCTGTCAATTTTCTTTCCAGCATACGAACCGTAGTTGTGGAAGTTATAAGTAGTAGCACCTATCTTGCCTGTTGCAGTTTCTCCACTGAATGTGTAATCAGTAGCATTCATCGCGCTTCCCTTCGTTGCCATGATGTCAGAACCCTTCTGTTTAGCTATGAACGAGATGTTCGCATCCGTTGGAGCCGTCGTCACCTCCACCATGTATGGCACATTGGCTTCTGTGTGTGTTTCTGTAATCAGGTTGAACTTTGCCTTACCGCGATAGCTCAGGGCAGATGCGTACTCTCCTTCATCTAATGCCAAACAGTTGTCTGGTGTCATCTTGCTCACCTTGAACGAGCACTGTCCATCCTCGTTGGTATGCACCCCATCTGTAACCTCCAAGGTAAATGGGAGAACCACCGTTGCGTAGGCCACCTTGCCATTGACAGGAATGGTAATCTCACGCGTATAGCTTGCGTAGTTCTCTGCTGGAACGGTTATCTTGTACGGTGCGTAGAAAGGCTGACGGTCGGTTATCACGATGTTCTTACAAGCACGATAATCGCCGCTCTGGGTCTTCTGAACATAGTTATCCATCTGGTAGCAGGTACGCTCTGGGAAGTAGATGAGGCAGTTGGGGTTGAGCAACGACTTCATCTCGTTCATCTCGCTGGCTTCAGGGATATGCACGGAGTATAGGTTGGTATAGTCCAAATAGAGAACTTGCATGCCTGTGGCTCCAACCCCCGCAATACCCTTTGCTGGATTGCCATAAAGCTCATCTATCAAAGCCTGCTTCATCATTGGCACAGTCAGGTAAGCATTGCCAGTAGGAATTTCTTCGCCCGTTACTACATCCAGCGCCTTGAATTCCCCACCATACATAGGCTGTTCGGCATCTTTGCCGTCAAGGTTGTAGCAGGTCTTGTCGTAAAGCTTGGTCAGCACACATTTGGCTTTATAATCCTTTGTTTCCAGCTTCAAGTCCATAAGATAATAAGCGTAGTAACGGTGTTCCATGGCTGTGGTTGGCGCAACGTTCCATCGGGTTTCATCGGCAGTAAACAAGTAACAGGGCTTTCCTTCACCCACCTTGATTACTATGTCATCGGCAAAGCTTCCTCCCTGTTTCTTATAGAGAGCCTCCGAGTAAGGATATTCCTGCAGCTGCGTTGCGCTGCCCGAGGTGTTTGTGTTGCTCAGTTCATCAATGTTGCTGTATTTGAACGCCTTATTTCCGCACATGGATGTAGCAATCTTGTCAGATGCAGGCTCGTTGCCGGTAGTACTATACTGTTGTCCGTCGGTATCGTTGTAGTATTTTGACTTCACGAAGAAGTAGCGGGCATGGTGTGGGTCTGTCTGTTGATAGGTCTCGTCACCGTATTTGCTGTACAGGTTTTCGAATGTAAAGCGGCACTTCTGTTCCCCGCCTCCAAAGAAATCTTGCGGCACATAGAAGACAAACTTGCCACCAGACACCTGGAAGTCGTTACTCGTGAACTGTTGCATCAGTGTAGGACCATTCTCAACCATCGAGTGGCAAATGATGTCAATGTTGTTGATGAACGGGTTGAGTGCCTCAAGGGTTAGCTCAAAAGTAAGCAGCGCCTTGGTGTTCTCGGCAAGTCCCTCAATAGAAAACTTAATGGCGTCGTTGTTCAAGCCTGTCAGCACCACTGTCCCGTCAGCTCCACTGTTTACGGTTCGTGTCTCTGCAATCTCACCCTTGTTTGTACCGTACACCTTCAGCGTGTAAGGCGATGGCTTGAAGGCTGGGTTAAGTACCCTATTACCTTTATACCTTATGTTTCCTGCTGAAGCTGCCGTCCCGTAATGATACTTAACCTTGGCACCAGTGATGCGATAGCCCAAAGGCACCGCAATGCCATTCTGTGTGACAGTAGCGGTTGGCGACTCTATATAATAGGTATTATTGCCTAAGGCATAGTACAACTGTCCGCCATTCCGCAAGGCTTGAATGTCTCCTTTTCCTGCGGTTGTGGGCAGCTTGCCTCCTGCCACGGCATTCTCCTGATAGAGCCAGTTGCTGGCCTTGAGTTCCTCTACATTCTGGTAATCGTAGCTATAAAAGGTTTTTCCATTTTTGGTATGAGGTTTTATCTCCCCCAAATCCAGCTTACCTGTATTGAAAGGAGAACCTATCATGTTCACGCCCTGGCTGACGATGTCGGCAGGCGAGCCTGGTGTCACCTTGGCATCGAAAGCACCTTCGGCTGTGAAATAAAGTTCGCACGACTTCAAAGTAACGCCATAGAACCCCTTAACATTATGATGCAGCAAGAAATAAAGGTTATTGCCCATATCCGATTGATTCTTACTGGTACGCGCTATGACGTACTCTTTCTTATCGTTGGTTCCTGGCATGTTTCCCGTAGTGACCTTGTACTGACTGTAATCGAAGTCACTACCCGTTTCATAAAGCTGCTTGTCGATTTCAGCCAACTCCAAGTCGCTGATGGTCTTACCATTAACATTATTCAAGAACACCATGCGGTATCCCGTAAACCGATAACCTTTAGGCAGGGAGATACACATGTGCAACTCTGTCGTCAACGGTTGGCCAGAAACGACAACGTACTTACCTTGTGACGTATCCAGAATGATGTCGCCTGCTGGATCTGTCAGCACGCCACTCTCAGAGATGTCGCCCTTGTCGGAAACGGTAAGCGTCAGCGGCAACTGCTCATGCCTCCACAGCGAGCTCCAACCTCTTTCAAAACCTAACTCACCTTCATAGGTGAGACCAGCGACCAACTTACCCGTTGTAGGGCTGATGGTCACATTCTGTGCTACTGCTTGAGTAACATTCAATTGGCATATCCATATACCAATGAATAAAGCTAAAATTTTCCTCATACTGTTTGTTTTTAGCAGAACTCCATATTGTCGTCCTGGGTGTGATTATTACGATTTAATTTGTGCCATGCACTTTTCATGGAGCAAAATTAAACAGTATAAGGACTGGTAGGTAGGACTATTCTGCCTTAATATAGGAGTTATCTAACATAATGCTTGATGACATTTAGGACTTTTCGTCCAAAATAAAAACGCAACTTGCTTGTTTTCAACGAACTAAAAGTCCTAAATACATAAAAAGCGTACCTTTCAAAAAGATACGCTTTCATAAAAAATTACGAGCAACTTGTCACTTTTTTTAAGATGGCAATCGACGATATTGTGACGGCATCACGCCATATTTTTTCTTGAATACTCGTGAGAAATAAGCAAAATCTTCAAATCCACATTTCAATGCAATCTCTCCGATACTCATATCTGGCTCCACTTTTAACATGCGTTGCGCTTTCTCCAATCTAATCTTTTGAATATAAGCACTTGGATTTTCACCAGTGATGGCCACTGTTTTTGACCTTAATTGTTTGGGAGTCATGCACAAGTCGGCAGCTACTGACTCCACGCTTACCGTTCCGTTGTTCATGTGAATATATACATAATCAATGAATTTGTGTAAGAACTCCTTATCCAACTTGTTCAGGGCCGTCATGTTATTGACATGAACATTTGACGAGAGTGCATATTTTTCTCGCATTACCTCCCTTTGCCTAATCAGGTTTCTAATTCTCAACTTTAACTCGTCTGCACTAAACGGTTTTACAAGGTAGGCATCGGCTCCAGCCTCTAATCCCTTTAATTTATCAGCATCGGTACTGCGCGCTGTAATCATAATCACCGGAATATGATTCAACACCTCAGACATTTTGATTTCACGGCACATTTCTAACCCATCTTTTCGTGGCATGAGCAAATCGGTGAGAATCAAATCTGGCATCAAACTTAAAGCTTTCTCCAGTCCTTCCACACCGTCATGGGCAAAATACAATTGATATTCATGCCCTATCTGCATACCGATGTATCTTGCCACATCGGCATTATCTTCCACCACCAACACCGACACAGCGTTCTCATGAGTTGTTTCTGGCTCTTCGATAGATTCTTCTGGCACTTGATTGTAGGTGGGTTTCTCTGGTTCGTACGCCTCAATAGGCTTGATAACAGCGTCCTGACGGGTGGCTTTTAAGGGCAAGATCACCGTAAAAGTAGTACCTACTCCCACTTCACTTTCTACCTCAATTGTTCCATTCATTGCCTCCACAAGTTGCTTCGTCAATGCCAAGCCTACGCCCGAGCCAACATCTGCCGACGGATTTTGTGATTGGTAAAACAGGTCAAATATATAAGGTATATCGTCCGACGGAATTCCTTGTCCATTATCTCTCACCACCAGTTTCAGCTTATCTTTTTCTACCTCCACGCTTGCTCTCACCATTCCATGTGGGGGCGTAAACTTAATCGCATTTGACAGTAAGTTACGCACAATCTTGGTGAGATAGCTGGGTATAAAGTCCATCATTACAGTAGATTGCTTAGCAGTGAACAGAAATTCGATGTTTTTATCTTGTGCCAATATTTGATGACACTCTGCCAGCATTCTTATATAAGTTACCGCATCCCCATGTCGATACAGCGGTTGATTCACAACCGACTTTTCCTTCGCTATATCCAACAGTTGGTTAACCAAGTCGAGGAGTCCATTGCCCTGCCTCAATATCATACCACCTGCCTTTTTCAGTTCCTCCTTTGTCGTCAGTGCTCCGTCGGTCATCTGTCTGCCAAAACCCAGAATAATCGTCAACGGCGTACGGAACTCATGCGTGATATTCATGAAGAAATGGTCTTTGGCTCGTTGTATCTGTACTTGCATTTTATGGTTTTTAGACCTGATGCGTATCACATACCACAAAAATACAATAATGACTGCGCAAAGTAAGATAATGCAAAGGCTACTGAACAAGAACACTCTTTTGATGAGTCGCTCCTGCTCAATGTCACGTTTCATCACCTGCATTTGTTGTTCTCTGCTTTCACGCTCATACTTGATACGGATGTTCTGAATGTGCTGTATTTTCTTTTCACTGATCAAACTGTCACGATACGCTTGGCTTTTTTTATAATGAATGAAAGCCTGCTTGTTGTCGCCACGTTTGAAACACATCTTGGACTTTTCATGATACAAGGCTTCCAAATCCTCCCATGCACCCAACTGTTGGGCTACAGGCTCCGCCTCTTTCATGTAATGTGATGCCATAACCAAGTCACCTTTATCTATATTTGCCCTAATGAGTGAAATGACTGATTCCATCCAATGCCACTGGTCACCAACGCTCCTCAATATTGCCTCAGCATGCTGATATTTGGCAATCGCCTTATCCCATTGACCTGCTTTCTCTTCTAATCCTCCTAAATGTATCCAGCACAACGCAACTCCCAAGCGCGAACCTGCTTTTTGATTCAGCTGCATTGACCTTTTGTAGTACCACCGTGCCGAATCTATTTTCTCCTGCGATTCCAACAGAGAACCCAAATTAGCGTAATTAATGGCTTGTCCTAAGGCACTTCCTAACTTTTTCTCCCCATCCAAGGCCATCCTGAAAGCATTCTCAGCAGCCTCAACATTGTCAAGTGTAAGATACACATTTCCAATACCATTTAACGAAACCACTCTGTTTTTTTGGAATGTGAAACTTGTATGATCGCTATATTGATCACATAAGTTCAACGCCTGATAATGTGCAGACGATGCCTCTTCCAGTGCGCCTATCCGTCTATAATCAGTCCCCGTCTGATTGAGAGCTACAATTGCTTCCAGCGTATCAGCCTGTTCCCTGGCAAGCTCATACTCTTTTTGATGAGCTGTCAAGGCTTGATCAAACTTGCTTGAATCACGATAAGCGGTTCCCAAGAACCGATAACACAGCATCATAGCACCCCGATTGTGTTCCTTACGGTATTGCTCAAGCCGGCGTTGCAATGAATCAATCCTCCCCAAAGCCTTTAGTTCCTTTTCTAAGTACTCTTTCTCAAAAGTTGCTTGATCTTTCTTTTCGTTTCGAGAACAGCCAATCAGCATTGACATAGTTAATAACAGCAGACAGAAAGAAGTAAGCAGCTGCTTGATATTAACCTTGCGATAGGTGTCAAAGCTTTTGTGTCGATTCATTGTATAATCAGGATTTCTTTTGCAAAAATATAAATAAATACACGAAATTGCAAAGAATCTTCAATATTTATACCTACAAAAACAAGAATATTTTATTTATGAAATGTTCTTCTCGTATTTAACCTCAAACGGAACGTTCTATTGCAAAATGTCTTCGGCTACAACGGTTTTTTAACACAAATATTTCGGGCATAGCTGTGCATCCCACCCAGCACATAGTTGACACCAAAATAGGTCATTAGTACCGTTAAGAAAGCCAATACGATATAGACATGCAAGAAAATTGGACGGCGAAACGCTGGTAATGACTGTTCGTGGAACGTCAAAGAATAAACCAACATGCGGAGTCTGCTTGCCTGGCTTACCGAATGTAGCTTGGGTCAATGCCTATAAAAAGCAAATTACCTTGTTTGTGGCTCAATGAATGGTGCGTGCTTAGTCTGGTTTACTTTATTGGCTTTCATTTTTTGTAACAACAATTACCCTTCAATGAAAGCGTCATGTGTAAAGGTGTCCATTATTTTTTGTTCCGTAATTTTACCAAAAAACGACCATCTAAAATCTTCGAAATAGAAAAAATCAATAGGCATACGATATACAAAAATGGGCTGATTATAACAAAATAGACTTCTTATAAAGTTAGAACATTGACTTAACGAGCTTAGGAACATGCATTAGAGGTGTTATCCACATGTTATAGCAGCATTAGAGCATGCAAATTGTAGGCTTATCTCAATGCTTTTGCCGCCAAAAAATGATAAAAACAGGAAAGAAGAGAAGTCTATTAAGGCTAACGTGTTAAACAACAACAAATTACAAACATTGCTCATAATTCGCGTATTTGCAACCAACTTAGCCGTTGGTTATTTTCACGCGAATTATGAGAGGTGTTTTGTAAAGAAAGTTCTGCATTAATGAGTCTCTCTTGCAACGTTCCATTTATGTTACAAACACAGCGTTGTTGTTGGCTTGCATTATATAAAACCCCTCTTAAACCCAAATCGGTCATTAGAACATTTCGCTTTCATTTTGTCTTGAAATAGAACGAAAGGTGCATATTGTGTTAGTATACAGATGCTATAACGATGGCACTGTCTGCTATAATCTGACTTTTTGCACAAAAAAAATCTCTAATGACCGATTTGGGGTAAACGCAATAAGGACGTTCAAGGGCTTAGTTGCGGATTTGAGGAAAAATAAAAAAGTCGTGTGCACTCTTCCCCTCAATTTCCATGGAGATGATATCCACAGAAAACGTTATCCATGACAATCTTGACACCTCTAACATTAAAGAGGTAGCTTCCTCCATGAATTGGGAAGCTACCTCTTTTTATAAATAAATGAGAGAAGCAGTTATTACTTAACGATGTATTTTCGGTTGTTAATCACCGTACCATTCTTAACCGATAAGATATAAACTCCCCGTTTCATACCATTCTTCATCAGGTTCTTGTCTTGGGGCAGATTAAACCGTGCCACCATGTGTCCTGACAACGTATAAACACTGACTTCACCTTCCATATCGTTTTCTACGGACGATACGCTCGTTGCCCAATCTGCAAACGATGTTGCCGTGGTGTTGACCAACGTAAATCGGTCTGTGGCCATCTCGCCTTCACCAGCAGTGAACATGTAAGACAGTTTGCTACCATCAAACGGTATCAACTGTTGCAGTTTCAGATCGACAAGCTTCAAGTCGGCATATTGGTCGAGTCTATTACGGGTAAGGGTCATGGTGTAACTGCCAGCCTTTCCTGTCTTCACGGTGATGTTGGCCCTGGTCAAATCGTTCGTGGTGTTGACCTGCAACATGCCTGGCTTGGCATTGGAATAGATGGTTGTAGGCATCGATTCGGCTCCAAGTCTGAAACCATCCCAACCGTTATCAAAATCGTCAGACGTGTTGGCATTTTCCAACAACCACATCGTCTCGTGTACGTGTTCATCAGTTAGTTCAAATTTCACAGAACCAGAAGTTTCGCTTGGAGCAGCCCCAAAACGCTTAGCCAACTGTGGACTATTGGTATCTAATGTCACAACCTTGTTGTAATCCAATGTCAACACAGCGTTATCACCATTTGGTTTGACTTCCTCTGTCGTAAATTGCAACAAGAAACCTTGCATAGAAGGAATTACATAGAAAGCCAAATCAGAAGCAGCGAACAATGGCACGGCCTGGTAAGAACCCGCTCCGTCTTCAAAGCCAGTTTCGAACTTATCTCCCCAGTCTTTTCCACTGCCTGTATGATACAGGTAAGCAGTGTTCTCCACCTTATGGGTGGATGCGACAACTTGTGCCAAAGCAGCTGAGCTTATGGGTGCCGTATATGAGTTTCCAAATAGGTTTTGACCTAACCCCCAATAATTCACGGCGTCGCTTTGATTTGTGGCACCATTCACTTTCGGGGCTTTTTGAGTGAGCGTCAACGTCACATTGTTAAAATCGAGGTATCCCTTCATGGTTTTCATCTTAGGCGCTGTCGATGCATTTCGAATTGAATAGCCCGCAAAAGCAGTCATCGGAGCATTGGCTTTCAAGCCAACAAACTTTTGATAGAACTGGTTTTGAGCGTTATGCGCCTCGTCATATTTGTAAATATATGAACCACCAAGCATGCCCGATGACATCTCTTTGAACGGTATTCCAAAGAATTGATCCGTATATTTCACAGGGAAAGTCGTACCTTTGGTAGGTGAACCCTCCAAATTATCTGTCCATGATGTAGGCTGCTCAAGTTTACGTGACCGTACAAACATTTGCACCTCGGCATATACTTTGTCTGATGCCGCACCGGGATATTGTGCAATGAATGTTCCGTTTGGCACATCCTCGGCAGATGCCTCAATCTTCAAGCGAACAGGATCTACGCTTCCATCTTGTTTAATTTCATGTGCGAAGCCCACCGTTCCACTCTTAACCACCAAGGCACTACCTGCTGGAACAACCATTGCCTTGCTACTTTCGTTAATCAAGCTTGCCGCCCAAAACGAAAGATGAGACTCTCCTTCTGTCAATCGGCAATCTCTTTCGGCAGCATGTCCGTTGTTATTCTCTTCCGTAGCAAACACGATGTCCTCGTTATCGGTAGGAACCTTGTTTGCTGTCCAGTTGGAAGCGGTGCTGAAATCTTCGCTCGTCGAGCCTACCCAGTAATTGGGTTTGTCGGTCTTCGTGACGTAGAACTTCACAATTCGGTCACCACCTGAGCTTCCCGGACACGATGTGCGGTCAGTAAACGTGGTGCGAACCTGATAGGTGTACACGCCTGGCTCGTTGAATGTCACGTTGATATCGTTACCGTCAAACACTTTCTTTTCGGGAGTGTTCGTAATGTCGTACCATTCTACATTATATATATAAGGTGAAACAGGCAAATAAAGATGCAGCGGTTTCATGCCGTCGGTAATGTCAAGGTTGATAATGCTCTTCACCTCGAAACCGTTTTCAGATTCCACCGAAGGCTCTGGTATGTCGGTAGGCGATACTTGAACAAACTTCTGTCCATCACAGGTGCTGTTATAAATGGTACGAACGAGGTATTTCCCTACCTCCACATCTTTCCATACTACATTGAGAGCATCCTGTGTGCTGGTGGCTTCGTAAGTCCGAAGCGGCTCTCCGATTCGGGTCGTTCCGTCCTCCGTCTTATACAATTCGTACTTAACGGGCAACGCTACATTCACACCTTTAGCGACGCCAACACTCACCATACCGGTACCACTACCATCGCGATTGCACATGGCACCAAATGTTTCGAACGCTGCCTTGCCAGCATAATCGTCGAAATCAAACGTGTATGTCTTGCGGGCATAATCGCCTGGCTCCGAAGGTCGGATAGTATACTCGTCACAATTATAGTGTCTGTCTTCTTTCGCTATGGCAGAGTAGATGTTGTTCGCATCAGAATAACTGCGGCCATTATATAAAGTCGGAGCAAAGCCAGCACCGAAATAGTTGGTGCCTGTCAGTTTTTCCAATGGATCGATAGGATCTACATTAGATGCCCATGTCTTTCTGCTACTTGCCGCTCCTTGTTCCCCCGTGCTGGCTTTATAAGCATAGGCAACATTGTCTCCCTCCGGACCGAAATCGAACTTCACCACATTGTTGCCATCGCAATCAACGCCTACATACACTCCGTCCTTGTAGCCCTCGTCGCGCTTGGGCTTGTAATGCTGGAGCTTGCTCTCCGGGATTTCAAAGTTATAGGTTGCGGTATTGTTGCAATTGTCTTTCAAATCCAAGGCATATTTGCCAGCAGGCAGGTCGGCGATGAAATAGGCGTCACGCAACTTGTCGTAGTTTATATCCTGTGGGAAATCAATGTGCTTGGTGTACAGTTTGTCATCCGCAAAGTCGGTTATGACAAATTCTCTCTTGTCATCAAGGCGTTTCACGGTCAGGGTCAATGGGGCAGAAACATTAGCAAGCCCTATTGCCAAGCCAGCGGTATTGCCATGTATTCCCAACTCTTGGTTTATTGTAGGAGACACCGAACTGCCTATATCTTTAAACTCAGGCTTGATAGGTTCAACCACTATTTCCTTTTCTATACGCACTTGGTCACAATCAGAGCCATATACGAATTTATATGTACCCGGTTCTGCTACTTCTATTGTCTGCGACCACCGAGTATCAAACTCGTTGATGGGCATAGGCACATCTGTCTTGACTGGTGTGGAAGGATAAGTGCCATCCTCATTTTTCTTGAACAATTTCGCATAGCGGTGCGCTTCGTCCATGAAGTAATAAGAAAAAATAAAGTCATCATCGTTGCCACGATTGTACCCTCCCTTAAAATCATACTTAATGGTGAACTTAGCGTCTTGGTAAGAACAGTCAGCAGGGTTCACACTTCCTTTTGACGAAGTGCTAAAGTTCATCATTTTTTCAAGCGTACGCACATGCGCAAAATAGTCACCCGTTGTTTTTTCTCCACTACAAAGGGTGGAATATTTCAAGCCAAAAATTCTATTATATCGTTGTGACGAGAGGTTGACAGCAGATGCTACCTTGTAAAAACGATAATACACACTTGTCGAATGTGGCTTTGCCATGTCGTAAGCCGGCACATGTTCCACATCGTAATATTTTTTATCGGCATAACTGCGCAACTTCAATGTCTGCGCCAAGAGTTTGGTTTGAGCATCCAACGCGTCTTGGTTTTCCGTTTTAATGGTTGCCCTGAGGTAATAATCAAACTTGCAATCTCCGGTCTGCTTGATGAATATATCCTGCACGAAAGACACTGTTGTCTTGCCAAAGCCCACCAATTCAGATTTTTTGGTGACGACCTTGCCCTTCGAATCGGTAACGGTCACGTCGATATACTCTCCCGATGCCAATCCGTCTACAATCCATGCGCGGTTCGGGGTGTTCTCCAAGGTCTTTTTCTCGGTGGTGTTGTTTGCGTGATGGATAGTCGCTTGATAGGTAAAAGGGGCTACGCCCTTCTCCACATTCACTGTTATGCTACCATTTTTGGTGTCTGTTGGCGACGTATTGCACGTGGCGTCTTTCACTTTGAACGAGATAACAGGAGGATCTGTTGAAGGTATCTCCACTATCTCCACGTCGTGCAGGAATGTGTGTGCCGTCCCACCTGATTGCTGGAAATACACCTTATATGTCCCTACCGGCACGTTCAGCCATGTTATTTCCCACACGTTGGGATTTGTGGATTTCTGTTTCAGCACATTGTCCGAAAGAAGGCCACTCCCATTATTGACTTGGTCTGTCTCGTTGGTGCTGGTCCGCAACTGTGCCTGTCCGTTAAGCGCCTCGTCGGCACCCAACGTCACGGTCAACGTGATGCTGCTTAGCTGCTCGCCCACGTCAACCTTCGTCACTTTGCTGTTTTCGGGAGTCACATTGACAAATGTAACCGCCGACACGGCCATGCATAATGGCAACATCAACAGCAATAACGCCATTCGTTGTAAATAATTTCTCATCATTGATATCAATAAATTTGTTTTGTTGTTCATCTCACATGCTACCCATGAACTGTGCGCCCAGCATAGCATAGATAGTCAAAGCATGCCTGCATGTGTTTAACCCACGCACTACTCAAACAATGACCACTTAGCCGGTTGAGTTGAGCCATCATCATCATTTTCTTCTGGCTGCAACTCTGCACCATCATCGCCTGAACCAATGTTTGGCCCAACATTGCCTTGTGATGCGAGCACTAAAATGCTTGGAGAAAAATAAGGTTTCTTCATCTTGTATTTATTACGTTTATTAACTTATCTACAAAAGAGGTACCGTGTGCGAAAAATACCTTCAAATAATTTGTTGCAAAGGTAAGTATTTTACCCCCCCATAATCATAAATTATATTAATATTATATAATCTATCTATAATTTTCCCCTTCTATCACAGCCCAAAACTATTGCGTTCATAGAGATATTAACAAGCAACTTAGATCAAAAAAAACTGTCAAATGATTATAGGAAAGTACATACAGTTAAAAGAACAATAGTAAACAACCAATAGTGGACGAAAGGGCTTAGTTGCGGATTTGAGGATACATAAAATTACAAAGAATCTTTAATATTTATACCTCTATCTTGTAGTAGTTCTATTTGTTCCGAAATAAAAAGAGCCTGCTTAGTGTATAATCTTATATTATCGACCCTCAAAAAGGCGACATCGCTTTTTTTGAGGGTCGACTAGCTAAATTCTTTGACGAATTTTTTGGGTAACACGATGACGAAGTCAGGAAAAAAAATGGATATGTCAATAATCCTTATAAATCAGGATTGTAGATGAGAAAATTTTAAAATAATTTTGCAGCGTCTTAATAAGTATTTACAATTACATTGCACATGAGACTCTACACGATTTTATTTGGCACTTTACTGGCAATCAACGCTGTGGCGGAAGAAACCGACACCATCAAGATAGGCAACGAACTGGAAGAAGTCTCCATCGTGGGATTCAAACAAGACAGGGCATCACTCTCGCCTGTCTCGCAGTCATCAGTGGGAAACCTGTACATCAACAACAACCAGTTGGACGGTGTGCGGGAACTGAGTGGCAGACTGGCCAACTTCTACATGCCCGACTATGGGTCTCGACAATACTCACCTATTTATATTAGGGGCATCGGCTCAAAGACCAGCACGCCGTCGGTCGGCGTGTATGTGGACGGCATGCCCTTTTTCGACCGCTCGGTGCTGGACATGGACTTGTTTGGCATCAGCAAGGTGGAGGTGTTGCGTGGTCCGCAGGGCACGCTCTTTGGGCGGAACTCCACGGCGGGGCTCATCAATATCTATACCCTGTCGCCCTTGGACTACCAGAACGCTATGGCAAAGGTAAGCTACGGGTCGTACAACGACATTCAGGCCATGGCATCGGCATACCAGAAACTATCGGGCAACCTTGGCATTTCGGTAGCTGGCAGCTACCACCATAATGACGGCTACTTCACGAATACCTACCTGAACAAAAAGGCCGACCCGATGGACAATGGTACATTTAGAATAGGGACGGCATGGAAGCCGTCGCAAAGATGGACTATGCGATACTCACTGAGCCTGGACTACATCGACCAAGGGGGCTTTCCATACGCTGTATACGATGCCAAGAAAGACGAGCTGAAAGACATCAGCTACGATGCACCTTCGGGGTACAGACGGTTTGTGCTGACAACGGGCATGAACTGGCGCTATGACGGAAGCAGGCTGAGCTTGAACAGCCAAACCTCTTTCCAGCACAGCAACGACAAGGTGTCAATCGACCAAGACTTCACGGAGCGCAAAATGTTCTTCGCCACCATGCCTCTTAGGCAGAACATGTTCAGCCAGGAGCTTACACTCCGGTCGAGGAACGACACATGGTACCACTGGATAACGGGCGTGTTCGCATTTACGCAACACAAGAACTTCTCGACCACCATCGACTACTACACCCCAAGAAACCCGATGCGTGCCGCCGGCGTAAAGGAAAACAACAACGAGATACCGGTTTACGGACTGGCTGCCTACCATATCTCACAATTCGACCTGTACAAGGGACTGTCTGCCTCGGTGGGCATTCGCTACGACTATGAAACATCGAAGGTGGCGAATGAGACCTATTGGACACCCACGGGTAAGAACGGTGCCAACGCTACCAAGCTGGCCGACAGCTACGACAGCAAGATGCACTCAAGCCAGGTGACGCCCCGTTTCACCCTGAAGCAGCAGTTCACACCCGACAGGATGCTGTATGCCACCGTGGCGCGAGGCTACAAGCCCGGTGGATTCAATGCAGCAAAGGAAAGCAGCAACGACCGCTCGTTCGACCCGGAATACACCTGGAACTACGAGGTTGGAGCGAAGCTCAGCTTCCTTGATAGCCGCCTGTCGCTGGAGGCCAGTGCCTTTTACGTTGACTGGAAAGACCAGCAACTGTCGGTCATCATCCCTGCAGTAGGTGCCGTGATACGCAATATCGGGCACTCGGACAGCAAAGGGTTTGAGATAGCTGTGGGCGGACAGCCCATGGCAAACCTTTTCCTGCACGCCAACTATGGATACACCTATGCTCGCTTCCTTGCTGCCAACACGGGAAAGAAATCAAACTATACAGGCAACATGCTTCCCATGGTGCCGCGGCACACCCTGTCGGTCAATGCCAACTACTCGATGTACCATGTGGGGATCATTGACAAGCTGATGCTGAATGCCAACCTCACCGGCGTGGGCAAGATTTACTGGCGCGAAGACAATGAGAAGTATCAGCCTTTCTACGCGCTGCTCAACCTAAAAGTAGCTGCCACGAAAGGACATTTCACCTGGGAGGTATGGAGCAAGAATACCACTGCAACCCAGTACATGGCCTACTATTTTGTGTCTTCCCAGAAGATGGCACAGGCTGGCAAGCCTTTCTGCATTGGCACCTCATTGGTGTACACGCTCAAATAAACAAGTCGAGAGCCCAACAAGGCGGAGACATCGTGGCCATGGCCACGACTCACCGCTGGGCTTGCATGGCCAATTCTTTCCAACCAACACAACGTATATGCCCAACAAGAACAACGCCCAACTTTTAGGTACTTTCTTTAGTCTGTACATTGCACAGGCGGTGCCCATGAGCTTTTTCTCCACAGCGTTGCAGGTGATGATGCGCCAACAGGCCTTCTCGCTGACAACCATCAGTCTTCTGCAACTCATCAAGCTGCCGTGGATACTGAAATTCCTATGGTCGCCCCTCGTAGATCGGCAATGTATGACGGTGAAAGACTACAAACGCTGGATTGTATCGTCGGAAATAGTGTACGCCGTACTGATACTGGGCGCAGGAATACTAAGGCTGGAAACCAACATCCAACTCATCATCATCCTGGTATTCCTGTCGCTCATCGCCTCTGCCACACAAGACATCGCCACCGACGCACTGGCCATACTCTCTACGCGGAAAGAGCAGAAGAGCTTTGTTAACGGCATGCAGTCGATGGGCAGCTTTGGTGGAAGCCTGCTGGGCAGCGGCGTACTGCTCATGGTGTTGCACCACTATGGCTGGAATGTTGTGACCATTTGTCTGAGCGGCTTTGTGCTACTGGCACTTGTACCCTTGCTCATGAACAAGAAGCTGCAACTGCTGCATGCCAAGGAGCCGACCCACAGGGCCAAATGGAATGACATCATCTGGTTTTTCACCAATCGAACCGTCTACCCGCAGATAGGGTTCTTGCTCCTCTACTATGCCAGCATCATGGGACTACTGTCGGTTGTAAGGCCCTATATGGTAGACCTTGGCTACAACATGAAGGAGATAGGCGCGCTCAACGGCATCGTGGGCATCTCTGCCGCCATGCTTGTTGCCTATCCCGCCAGCATGCTGATCAGGCGCTGGGGGGCGGAGAAGGTGAAAGTGGTCTTTGCTGTCTGTATCCTGCTGGCAACCGTTTACTTCACCCTGATGTCGTGGTCCACACCCACGAAACCATGGCTCGTCGGGGGCATCATACTTCTTTGGGCCTGCTATGGCATGGGGACAGTGGTGGTTTACACGTCGGCCATGTTCTGTGTGAGGAAAGGACTCGAGGGAACCGACTTCACCATACAGATAGTTATCACGCACATCAGCGGACTGCTCATGACCATAGCCAGCGGAAGAATTGCAGACCGATTGGGCTATAATGGTCTTTTCTGCATAGAAACAGCCATTGCCACGCTCTCGCTCTGTTATGTAACCTACTTCTTCTGCCGCGCCCGACGTTCTCAAAAACATATTACAAAACCACATGACCTATGAAGAAAAACATCCTGATTACAGCTCCACGCCACTATACGCAAAGACTGCTAACGGCCTTTGAGATGTACAAAGAAGAAGTAGAGGTGACCAACATCGCCATGGTAGAATCAACTTTCGACACGGCGAACGATGAGATGCAGAAGCTATGTGCCGACTTGGGCATGTTTGATTTCGTGGTATGCCTCAGCCGAAAGGCCATTGACGCCATGCACAACTGCTGTGACCGTGCAGAACAACTGGGCAAGACGCAGTTCCTGGCTATTGGAAAAGACAACGAATATCTACACAACGTGCTGGGCGTAACGCCTCCGTTCATCTCAAAAGAGCCAAGTCCCATAGGCATCGCCCATGCGCTGAAAGAGCATGGCCTCAACGAAGGATGCCGCCTGGCAGCCCTCGCGCCTGCGTTTGTTGGCATGGAAGAGCCTCGAACCGTTCCCGACTTCATGGCAAAGTTGAGCGAGCTGGGCGTGCAGGCCCACCGTGTTGATGCCTACGTCAACATGGCAACAGAGCTTTCTGCTAGGAAACAAGCCTACGACCTCATCATCGACAAGCGCATTGACTGCGTAGCCTTTACCAGCGGAAGCGAGGTGATGGCATTCAATGATGGATTGAGGGAAGTGTATGGCACCGATGCCTGTTGTATTCTCAACGATGTGGCTATCGCCTGCATGGGGCCATACACCGCCATGCAAGCCAAACGCATCGGGTTGAAAGTGGACTGGATTCCTGCCGAGTTCAACTCTTTTGATGATTTCACAGCCTGCCTCGTTAAGCATTGGCGATAATCAGCAATGAGGCCAACAATTGCCACGACGTACTTCTTTGAGGACGCAACGATTCACACTGCACCTCCAAAAAGACCAACAACACATCATATATCGTTAGCTCCGTCCTTGTCAGCAATTCCCGAACGATCTACACCTTAGACCGAGGGTTGAGTCGATTACAGATGATAATGTGTGGAGTCAAATTGCTCCATGATTGAAAATAATCCCCCAAAAGGAGTGAGTCTCTCAGATTTAATTTGTATCTTCGCTATGTCTATCGTCGGATTCTCTTGTTTTTTTGCAACACTAAGATAAGTGAAAAATCTGACATGGCAAAATCCTGAGCAACTTTTTGTTGCTCAGGTACTTAAAAAGTTTAATTTATAATAGTGTTGCGGAATTAAGGATGAAATGAAAAAAAAAGTATTAACTCTTATATGCACTATCTTGTGTTGTGTATCTGGTTTTTCTCAGAGACAACAAGGAGTTTATTTAGAAACTTTTGGTGCTTCAACAACTGTTGGAATTCATTATGATACGAGATTTAATGAAAAAACTAGATGGGGAGGAAGAATAGGTATTGCATATACAAATTCTTCGTCTCAGGACTTTTTTGATTCTGCCCCAGAAAAAACAACAGGTTTAACATTCCCTATAGCCTTTAATTATTTGATAGGTAATAAAAAGCATAATTTAGAACTTGGTATCGGAATAAGTTACGGAATATATTCTTGCAAATATAATACAAACGGATATAGAGTGGAAAAAACAAAAAATTCGGTTTTTGGATTTGTAGATGTGGGGTATAGGTATCAGGCTAATAATGGTCTTATGCTACGAATAGGGTTAAATCCTGGCACAGCTCTCGGAATGCATGACGAATTAGGAGAAAAAGATCATGGGGTAGATAGGGCTGCTGTTATATATCCATATATAAGTATAGGCTATAATTTTTATAATCCTCAAATCCGCAACTAAGCCCTTGAACGCCCTTATTGCGTTTACACGTCCTCTCATTACTGAATTTGCAGATAATTTGAACTTGAAGCACCCACTTCTGCCTACAATATCCCCTTACCCCACAATGTGACTTGAGGCAATACACAATATCATTCCCATAAGTTGTAGGCATTATCCAAAATCAGTCTGGAAAACATCTGCGTAAGCATTATTACAGGTATAGATATTCAGCACATACCGCCTTGATGTCCTGATCCACTTGGCTGGTACAGAGATAAACCTGAAGACAAACGCTTTTATGCGACTTGTTGCATTGAGTCCGAACTTCTTTACGTCAAGTCTTTGAATAATGGCCTTGTAAAAGTTACGGATTATACCGACTATCAAATCGCCAATAACCGCCACAGAAGTAGATACTCATGAGAGAACGGATGATTTCACTGTACTGATAAAAGTTTAATTTATAATCGTGTTGCGGAATTAAGGTCGTACAGAAAATATCAATGATGAACAAAAAAAATTAAGTCAGAAATAAGATAGATACTAATAAAAATCTTATATTTGCCAGCAAAATACAAATGAACTCACAAATATAAAACCATTATATGGAAGCAATATCTGAAAACGCCACGGTTCCAACCTCATAGAATGGTGGCGTTTACAGATATCTTTCAATAATGAGAGTAAAAGATACACACGATTACGAACCTTAATGACAAACAAAGTGAATAATACAGAGGTCAAGAGAGAAACTATCTCTACACAGGATGAATTGTCCCAACAGCAAACAACAGACAGGAGCAATGATAAGAAAAAGAGAAGAATGCCAAAGGGGATTATATGTCTGCTTATCATCACTGGGCTGTTTGGCGGAATAGCAAGCATTATGGGAGTGGCTAACATGCTCAACACCATTATGCACACGGCTCACGACTTGTTGCTCAACACCTGCTTTTATCTCATGGGCATCTGTGTGTTGACAGGTGCCTTAGGGAAGCTATTTGTTGAGTTTGGAGTTGTGGACTTAATAGAACGAGTACTGCGACCATTGATGAAACCCGTGTTCAGACTGCCCGGAGTGGCTTCACTTGGAGCAGTATTAACGTTTCTCTCCGACAATCCAGCCATTATCACTTTGGCACAAGACAAGCATTTCGGTAGTTACTTCAAGAAGTTTCAGTATATTTCGCTCACCAATTTCGGCACAGCGTTTGGCATGGGGCTCATTGTCATCGTCTTCATGTTAGGCAACGGTTATTTCGTGGAACCTTTCATTGGTTTTATAGGAGCCTGCATTGGGTGCGTAGTTTCTACAAGACTCATGCAACACTTTGTACTCAAAGCTTATCCGCAATATCGTTCCGAAGAAGCTTTGGATGGAGAGAAATTTCGCCAACAACCCGTACGTCAGTTACACCGTGAAGAAACATCGGTGTTTCTGCGCATACTCAATTCTCTATTAGACGGAGGAAAATCGGGCGTCGACGTTGGTGTTTCCATCATTCCCGGTGTGCTTATTATTTCTACGTTAGTGATGATACTTACCTTTGGAGCCAGCGCAGAAGGCAATTTCACAGGCAAAGCTTATGAGGGAGTGGCCATTTTACCAGCCATTGCTAACAAATTAGATTGGTTACTCAATCCGCTCTTTGGGTTTTCAGACCCACATCAAATCGCCTTCCCTATCACTGCGCTCGGAGCAGTTGGTGCCGCATTGAGCTTAGTGCCCAACTTTATGTCACAAGGATGGCTGGATGGCAATGCCATAGCTGTATTCACAGGTATTGGAATGTGTTGGAGCGGTTTCCTTAGTACACATACAGCAATGCTTGATACCATTGGCTATCGGGAACTTACCTCTAAGGCCATTGTTTCTCATACTATCGGAGGACTTGCAGCTGCGCTTGCTGCGCATTGGGGATATCTGTTATATGCTGCGCTTTTCATATAAGGCTTTTTTATTGTATCCAAGCTATCCTTTTATTGAAAGTATGAGTTAATGGTAGTATGGCGATAAGTTGCGCTTATTCATGCATGGTTATGCACCCAAAATTATTAATCTTATTTAATTCCAAGAATATTATAAACATCTTCGTCCTCTCCCTCTCAATCCCTGCATTAACATCATTTGTGATAGAAAAGTTAAAGATATACAGGACATTTTTATATCTTCTTCCTTAATTTCTTTTCTATTTTGTCTTTAATTGATTATATTTAGGGTCTACTAATTAACTTTAACTGTCTGACAATTAACGATTTAATATCTACCTTAATATTGACATTGAATCCATATAAACTACCTAATATAAATTTCGCCTTTCTTTTTTTTCTTATCACAAACTTCAATGTTTTTTTTTATATCCTTGTATTATCGGTGTAAGAAACTTCTTCGATTTGGTTGTTATGCACATTATACCGCCAACACGAGGATAAAAATACTTTATGATATTTTTATCCTTTATGATTTTAACAGTAACTATTCAGCAATATTGTTCATGATAAATTCTGTCTCAGCACTAACCTGACTATCGCCCAGAATACAGTTTTCCGAAATACGAAAAGTCTTTGATTATCAATAAAATACATACTTATTTGTTTGCATATATCAAATGTTTTTCGTATCTTTGTGCTTATGAATGAGCAAGTTACGGACATATCGCAAGTGTTTA
>OBRT01000127.1_pt1 | contig 25443 bp, 19 predicted proteins | sample 1494891 | NCBI WGS metagenome assembly OBRT01 (sample SAMEA3360688, study PRJEB22359) | human gut metagenome | biome: ENVO:urban biome; feature: ENVO:human-associated habitat; material: ENVO:feces | place: Bangladesh | collected 2011 | reverse complement strand
CCAACCAATAATTTATCATCTGAAATTACATTTTTTGTTATTCCTCGCAAAACTTGCGACAATATGTCGGGACCGACTTTTGCCGCTCAGCCGCTTGTCTTTGCATATTGCGTTAATTTTACATCACTCATATATTTCCCCTCCAACAGCAATCAAACCCTTTAGAGCCTCCATTTTCTTTTTCCCGAAACCGGAGACTTTTAGTAAATCTTCAACTTTTTCAAATGGCTGCGCCTCTCTATAGGCAATAATTTTGTCAGCCGTTTTTTCGCCGACACCCGGAAGAGTCATAAGTTCCTCTTTTTCAGCCAAATTTAAATCTATATAACTCTGAGATTTCAAATTTGTGCTCGTCGTAGGCTTCTCCCCTTTTTTCGGCACATAAATCTTCATCCCGTCTTTAATCTTTTCCGCGAGATTTAACGCATCGGAATCCGCTTCTTCCAACATTCCGCCCGCTTTCTCAATCGCATCTATAATGCGCTTGTCCTTTTCAAGTTGATAAACGCCGGCTCTTTTAACGCTTCCGCTTACATGAACAATCAAAAGTTCATCTTTTTTCTCACTTTTTTCTTCGATGGTGTCCTCTTGTTCAAGTTCGTCTTCGCTCGTCTTAAATCTAAGCAATTCCTCACTGTTATCTTTACATCCGGTTATTGAAAATATAAAAATTATAGCTAAATAAATAAATTTTTTCTTCATAATTTCCTCCCGAAAGAACACTTTCCATACTTTTATTTTAACATAAATATTAATATTTTGCAATAAAAAAAGCATTGAAATATCGAAATTTCAATGCTATAACTATTTCAAATAATGGGAAATCGCCTCAGATATATTCTTAAATCTTACAACTTTTGCATTTGACGCTTTAAAATCTGCGTTCCTATCGCCAATTGCAATTTCCTCTACTCCGGTCCTGTCCGCCTCTTTAATTTTCTCCGACAGACTTTGAGATTTTCTAATTTCGCCCGTGAGTGCGACGTCGCCAATGAATACAACGTCTTTGTTAAGCGGTTTTCCATAATAAGAACTTGCTATGCTCATTATAATTGCAAAGTTTAATGACGGATCAAATGTTCTAAAACCTCCAACCGCTTTAAGCACAACATTTTGGTCAAAAAGTTTTAAATTCATAGTGTCTTCAAGAATACTTATGCAAATGTTTAAACTATCTTTTTTTATTGAGTCCGTTATCCTCGACGGATATGGAGTAAAAGATTTACTCATAAGGCTTTCAACCTCAAGCACAATCGGACGTGAGCCTTCTTTGATTGCACCAAGCGCCGAGCCTTTGACCGGACTTTCTCTCGTCGTCATAAAGTATTCTGACGGATTATCAATCGAAATAAGGCCCTTGTCCTCCATTTGGAAAAAACCCATCTCTCCGGTCGAGCCATATCTGTTTTTTGTTGCGACAAGAGATCTTAACGATTCTCCCTTCTCACCTTCTATATATAAAACAGTGTCGACCAAATGCTCTATTGAGCGAAGCCCCGACAATTCATCTTCCTTATTCATTTGTCCCACGAGAAAAACAATTCTTGGATTCTCTTTGTCTTTCGCAATTTCTACGCATTTATATGCACATTCAAGGCTTTGCGTAGGACTTCCGGCTCTACTCGGCAAATATTCATCAAGAACAAAAGTTTGAATAGAGTCAACAATCAAAACATCAATAGCCATTCTTCTCACACTTAGTTCAACTTCATTCAAACTATTGGTGCTTATAACATAGAGATTATCCGAAGTTTTTTCTAAAATTCTTTCCGCTCTCTTTTTTATTTGACTTTCACTTTCTTCACCGCTCGCATACAAAACCTTGTATCCAAGTTCGCCGAGTTTGTTTGAAAGTTGAAGTAAGAGTGTACTTTTTCCTGCTCCCGGCTGTGCGGTTAATATGGTGACGGAGTCTCTAACGATTCCGCCACCCATAACTCTGTCGAGTTCATTTATATTTGACATAACGCGGTCCGAATTTAAACCCTTAACTTCTGAAAGTTTTGAAACAACGCCGCTCCCGATATTTCGTTTACCTTTTACATTTGTGCTCTTTGACGGCTCCGGCTCTTTTTCAACCATCGTTCCCCATTTGCCGCAACCGGGACACTTGCCGAAACTGCCGATTGATTCGTATCCGCACTCCGTACATCTGAATAAATTATTCTTAGCCATACTATTCCTTATTTACTACAACTTTGTCTTTAAAGTCGAGAACAACTTTATCCCCCGGCTTGATTTGACCGCGTACAATTTCTTCCGAAATAACATCTTCAAGCGACTTCATCAAAACTCTCTTAATAGGTCTTGCGCCGTAAGTGTCGCTATAGCCTTCTTTCGCCACATGAGTCAAGAAATCATCTGTGACTTCAAGTTCGTATTTATCTTTAATTCTTGATTTTATCTTTTCGATTTCAAGATTTACAATTTTCTTTACAGATTCCTCATTGAGTGTGTTAAATACAACAATTTCATCGACACGATTCAAAAATTCGGGTTTAAACATTTCTTTAAGCGCTTTTTCAACCTTGCCTTTAATCGCTTCATTTTCCGTTTCGTCGCCTCCACCGAATCCATAAGTGTTCTTTTTCTTTAGATCCGATGTTCCGGCGTTTGAAGTCATTATAATAACAGTGTTTTTAAAATCTACGACTTTTCCTTTGCTGTCCGTGAGTCTTCCCTCTTCCAAAATTTGTAGAAGAGCATTGAAAATATCAGGATGTGCTTTTTCAATTTCGTCGAACAAAATGACTTGATAAGGATTCTTTCTCACCGATTCGGTAAGTCTTCCACCTTCTTCATATCCGACATATCCCGGAGGCGAACCGATAAGTTTTGAAACGCTATGTTTTTCCATAAATTCACTCATATCGACGACCGTCATTTTATTTTCGTCGCCAAAGAGTTCAAACGAAATCCTCTTTGCAAGATATGTCTTTCCAACACCTGTCGGTCCAACAAATAAAAAGCTTCCAATCGGACGATTCGGGTCTTTAAGTCCAACTTTTGACCTCTTTATAGCTCTGTCAATTACGGAAATCGCTTCCCCTTGTCCAATGACTTTATCGCTTAAATTCTTTTCAAAATTTCTCAATTTTAAAAGTTCATTGTCAGTCATTTGAGAAACCGGAACTCCACTCCAAGTTGATACAACTTCTTCGATTACAGAGTTGTCCACCACCTCATATTTGTTTGAGGCTTCAAGTGAATCCTTTGAAATCTTGTCCTCAACAACTCTTTCCTCATCTCTCAATCGAGCTGCGCGCAAGAAGTCCTGTTTTAAAACAGCAGCTTTCTTCTCTTCAATTATAGACTCCAGTTGTTCTTTAAGAATCTTCGATGAATCTTCACCCTTTACTTTTGTGCGCTTCTTACTCATCGCTTCGTCCATTACGTCGATTGCCTTGTCCGGTAAAAATCTTTCCGTCAGATATCTTTCCGAAAGAGTTACCGCCTCAATGAGCGCTTCGTCAGTAATCTTAACCCTGTGATATTCTTCGAATTTCTTTCTTATGCCTTTTAAAATCTTTATTGTTTCATCAACAGTCGGTTCTTCAACCGTTATTGTTTGAAGCCTTCTTTCGAGAGCGGAGTCCTTCTCAATATATTTTCTGTATTCATCAAAAGTGGTTGCCCCTATAATTTGAATATCTCCTCTTTCGAGATACGGTTTTAAAATATTCGATGCATCAAGGCTTCCCTCGGAACCGCCGGCGCCGACAATATTATGAATTTCATCAATAAAGAGAATAACTGTGTCGTCGCTTTTCGCCCTTTCTAGAAGTTTTTTGATTCTGTCTTCAAAATCCCCTCTGTATTTTGTTCCGGCGACAAGCATCGTCAAGTCAACCTTATAAACAATCTTGTCCTTAAGGTAAAACGGCACATCTCCCGAGACAATTCTTTCCGCCAGCCCCTCAACAACCGCTGTCTTGCCGACTCCCGGTTCACCGATAAGAGTCGGATTGTTTTTTGTTCTTCTGGATAAAATCTCAATCATCCTTGAGATTTCTTTTTCACGACCGATTACAGGGTCAATTTCTCCACTTTTTGCCCTTTCGTTTAAATTTGTTGTATAATTTTCAAAAATTTCTTCGTCAGACATATTCGGTCCGTCAGGCCCCATATCTTCATCGCCCGGATTCAACATATTTCTTATAAAAAGACGTTTGTCAAAGTCAAGACTTCTTAAAACCATATCTGTAATATCGGTATTGTCGCTTATCGCAGCTGTAACAAGCACATCGAGAGTGACCATATTTTCCCTCATAAGTGCAGCAAGTCTTTTAACATCTCTTGTAACGACCCTTCTAAAACTCGGTGTCGTCCCACTCACTCTTTCGCTGTCTCCAATTCCTACTATGTCCACAAGGGCATTGTAAAATCTATTATAATCAAGACCGTATCTTGCTAAAACATTTATAATTTCTGTATCCGTTCTCTTAAGAGCTGCAAGAAGAATGTGATGAGTACCGACGGCATCAGCCTTTAAAGCTCGCGCCTCTTCTTCACTGTACTCGATTACCTCTCTTGCAATTCTATCAAATCTTGAATAATCAAGCATTCAACCCCTCCTTATCTTCAAATAACAAACTGTAAAAATACTCTTCCATTTCATCCTGTCCTAAATTCATATTTGAAATATAATTTCCTTGAGTTTTTATCAGAGCATTTCTAATTTTCTCGCCTTCAATCTCGGCCCCCATAATTTTTCTGAAGAGAACAACATCATCCACAGTCCTCAAAAAATCACTCGAACTTATTCTGCCACTGTTTCTTGCCGTCTCAATACGTTCTGTTAAAAATTCCATAAAAGTTTTGTTTTGCCCCAGCTCGTAGGCTTCAGCTCTTTCCTTTACCTCGATTTCAGCAACAATATTTTCTATAAATTTTATATCCTTGTACGGCTCAGTTTTCGAAATACATCTCACTATAAAAAATGCACTCGCCGCTGCCTTGTTTGAGTATGGAATCAAAAGCGCTCCCGGTCTTCGCATGGTCTTGTTTACCATATACATGACCTTGTTCGAATTCATAAGCGCCGGAATATGAACAATTGAATCAATCATAAAACCGTTTCCGCAAAGAGGAATCTGACTGGATAAATATCCAAAATTCCTGTCTTTTTGAAATGCCAAATCTTCGGATAAAATCTTTAAATAACCGCTCAACTCCTCATATTTTTTTACCGGATTCTCCAAAGTATATCCGCTGAATGATAAATGCTCCGTGTCATTAATATTGATGAATATTTTCGACTTATCGTCATATAAAACACTAGCATCCCCATTTGAAACGCCCATTGAAAGTAGATTTCCCTCCATAAAAGCATCCACCTCGTCTTTTTGAGCCAAATACGACGGAATGTATCTCAAGGGAACAGGAAGCTTTGAAATCTCAGAAAGAAGAGTATTTCTTACCGCATTTTTTTCCTCCAAAGTAAGCTCGGACGGATATTTATAACCTCTTAAATTTCTAAAAAAATCAAAACTATATCCCTGAATTACCATGAGTCGCCTCCTCAAGCTTTTTCTTTATCTCTTCCGCTTTTTCGTATTCCTCAAGCCTTATCGCGACTTCAAGATCTCTTTTTAGTCCCGCAAGCTCGTCCTTGTTTTGAAGTACCGGATATAGATTTCTCTTCTTCATAGCTTCCGAAATTTCCTTTTTAAAAACTTTATAGCAAACTTCGCACCCTACATCCATTCGAAGATTTATATCCATCCACTTCCTGTGGCACTTCGGACATTCCTTTTCGTTGTCATCTTGATCCTCGTCCAGTGCGAGTTTTTCAAGCCCCTTTATAAACTTCATAATATCATCGGAAAGAACAACATTAACATCTACTCTGTCCTGATTTTCGCCACTATTTATGTCATTGTATAAATTTCTATTCTTCATAATCAATCTCCTTGAAAACCGCAAGCAGCATATTTCTGAGCAAAGTCGCGCGCAAAACATTTCTGCCTTGCCCCTTTATATCGAGCGCCCTCTCCTCCATAGCCGCCTTGAGTAAATTTTCTTCCTTTTTATCAATAATAGAATATGAGCTCAAAACATCTATAATTTGCTCACTTGCATTTAAAGTAATCGAATCGCCGATACTGTCCAACAACTCTTCAAGAAAACCGTCGTGGACTTCAATCTCGACCCTTTCGATTTTTATATACCCTCCTCCGCCTCTTCTCGACTCTATATAATAACCCATTGTCGGTTGAAATCTGGTTTGTAAAACATAATTAATTTGCGAAGGACTGCAATTAAAGTCATTGGCAAGCTCATTTCTTCTAAGCTCAACAATCCCTTCATTGTCATCTAAAAGCTTATTCAAAAAATCTTCAATTGAATTGGATAACCCTGCCAAAAATCTCAACTCCTTCCTATCATCTTATCTGTAAATCTATTTAAAGTTTTTTGACCTTTACTAACCTTCTATATACCCACTATTTTAAAAGTTAAATCAAAACGTAATAAAGTTCTTAAATTTTTAAAAAGAATACAAGTTCATATCACACAAAAAATATATAATTTTGAGAAATAACCGATTTAAATAAAATGCTCGTATTTAAAATTCTAATAAAAAATGCAGGCATAATACCTGCATTTTTAGTGAACGATTTTTTGAACCGTCCTATTTAATTCTATATAGTATAGAGTTATATTCTTTTGTTCGGTTTCAGTGTTTTATTTCCGACTTTAACAACAACAGAATTTTCCAAAAGTGTCATCTTGTCGAAATAAGATTTTTCGAGTTCAGGAACATCGTCTCTGTATTGTACATCACTAGGGCCTGTTTTTCTAAGCGACATGCCGTTATCAACAGACAACAATACATTCGGTAATTCTGATTCACCTTTAAATTGAACTATATCGAAAAGTCTTCCGCCTGCACCTGATCTATTTTTCAAATCGTAGAAACCAAGTCCCCTTTCGTTCAATTTAACCCTGATATCTTTGAGATTTTTTAAAGGAACTTCAACAGTTACTTGCGGGTTTCCAAATTTATATACAAGATTTCCGTTTTTTATATCTGCACTTAAATTCTTACCTTCCGGTATAGCCGGAGCCATAGGAACAATTATAATTTGGTCCGCAATTTTAAAGCATTCCCTCATATCGTCATAATATACTCCACTCGATGTGAAAAAGTCCATGCTGCCTTGATTAATCAAATATTTGTTTTCCGAATAAAACTCAACCTTCATTCCCATATCTTCATATTCAGGATTTTATGTGTTGCTCAGATAATATTCTTGAACAAATCCTGCACCTTTTTTATATGCATCAACAAATTTGCTGTGAATTTCAAGACGCTCACCATCATCCGATTCCTTAATAAACATTTTGTCGTCAAATTTCGGCGGCAAAATTAATTTAACACCGAATTTTGGAAATTCTTTTTCTGTATATTCACTTGTTTTTTGCATAGGGAATTTTTCAGGTTTTACACCGATATAAACAGAGCCGGATGCTTGATCCCAACCGACGTTCTTAGAAAACGCTTCACCGAAGAATCTGAGCGGAACGAATGTTCTGTCATTTCTAATAAAGGTCTTTACGTCCATAAAGCCTTTCACACCGTCTTTTACATATTCGCTTGAACCGACTTTGAGCTCCAAAGTTTGAGTACCGTTTGTAATTTTGATACCTTTCGTTTTTGCATCATAGTCGACTTTGTATCCCATATTTTCCGAAATAAAACGAAGCGGAACAAATGTTCTTGAGTTTTCCAAGATGACATCAGCCTGTTTTTGCTCACCGTCAATAAACAAGTTGTAACCTTCAGCCTTTGTGTAATTGCTTGAAATCAATATGGCAATACATGCTGCCAAAATGCAAATAAACTTTTTCATACTTGCCTCCAATATGATAATTTGTATAATTTAATTATACATCTTAAAACAAATAAAAGCAATCAATTTATATTTAAAAAAGCCCATCTTAACGATGAGCTTTTTTATGAATTTATAAGTCTTATGCTTTCTTTACAAGTTTATATTCATCCCAAAGTTCGTCTGCTGTTTGTTTCCAATGTTCTGCGTAATGATCGCATTTTGAACATAATTCTTCAACGTCTTCGGATGCAATAAGGTCCGTTGATTTTGCGCCTGTTTCCTTGACCATCTTTCTTAGAACTTCCGGATTTTCAAGCATCGGACAAGGTCTGAAGTGGTTGTTGTTAAACGGTTGATTTTCCTTATATGCCATGAAAAGCGGTTGAGCAAGAGCGTCTTTTATAGACGTGTCTCTGATATTTGCGCTTGAGTAGTGAATAAATACGCATGGTTCAACGTCTCCATTTGCATTAATATGCATATAATCCTTTCCGCCTGCAATACATCCGTTAATTAATCTTCCGTCGTTTTGGAAGTCAAAAGCAAGTATTGCCGGATCGGCATCTTTACTTCTCAATTCTTCTATTCTACGAACCATATATTTTCTTTGTTCCGGTGTTGGCAGTAAATCCACAACTGCGTCTTTTCCAACAGGCATATAGTGGAAATACCAAATCAATTTTGAGCCGTTATCAATCAAAAGTTTTAAAAACTCATCACTTGTAACGGTGTCAACATTTTTGCTGGTATAGCAGACCGCATTTCCGAAGAGAATGCCTTCTTCCTTCATCAGTTTCATCGCATCTATAACTCGTTTATAAACGCCCATTCCACGTCTAAAGTCGTTGTCGTCTTCATATCCTTCCAAACTTACAGCAAAGTTCATATTTCCAACACGCTTAACTTCATCACAAAAAGCTTTATCAATTAAAGTTCCATTTGTGAATATGTGGAAACAACAGTCATTATGCTTGTCAGCAAGCTTGATCAAATCGTCCTTTCTTACGAGAGGTTCTCCGCCTGTAACAAGATAAAAATAAATTCCCATGTCTTTACCTTGCTGTACAATGCTGTCCATTTCCTCAAATGACAGGTTGAGTTTGTCGCCGTATTCAGCCGCCCAACATCCTATACAATGAAGATTGCATGCGCTGGTCGGGTCGAATAAAATCGTCCATGGTAAGTTTGTACCCCATTCTTCTCTATATTTTTCTCTTATCTTTGAACCGTAAAGAGATGCTTCGTAACCGAAGTTCATCAGCGTCTTGTACAAAATATTTCTGTCAATATTCTTTGCGATATCGATTCCGTACTTCGTCCAACCATTGTTATCATCTTCCGCTACCCTTATTGCCTTGTTGAATGTTTCATCTTCGAAAACATTCAGCTTTTTTGCATAACCCATAAGGTTAATGAATGTACCTTGTGGATCTTTTTCAAGTTTTGTTAATTCATGCTTTACAAAAGTATCAACTGCTTTTCTTTCAGCAAAATCTTTTAATCCCATATTTTTCCCTCTTTTCTCATTTTAACTCACATAAGTATTTAAAGACAGCTTGTTTTACCTAATTTGCATAGGTAAAACATATTTGTCTTTAAGAATAAAAAGTTTTAATCATACAAACTGACCAATGGTCACTTTTTATTATATCACTAATTTTTATTTTTGTCAACATATTGACACAATTTTTTTTAAATGATACTATTAAGCTGAAAGGAGACCGATATGGCTATTGAAGATAATAAAACTAATAAAAGAAATAATTTATTAAATGCATCCTATGAGCTTTTTACGACTATTGGTTTTCAAAACACAACCATTTCAAAAATAACCACAACCGCCAATGTCGGCAAGGGAACATTTTATCTATACTTCAACAACAAAGATGAAATAAGACATGCTTTAATAGTTGAAAAGTCCTCGCATCTTATAAAAAATGCAATTAAAATTTTAAATGAGAAAATAAAAGACGAAAATCTTTCTTTAGAACTGTCAGATAAAATTTTATTTATAGTGGATTATATAATAACGCATTTCAAAAACGACCGTCCGCTTCTCGAATTTATAGCAAAAAATTTAAGTTGGGGGTTCATTTCAACAAAATATTTGAAAAGTCAAAATCAAAATGACAATGTTATCGAAGAGATTAAAAATCTAATTCACAGTATTGAAACAAAAGAAAAAATTAAAATCAAGGACCCGATGCTTATGATATTTACAGTTATAGAACTTGTCAATTCTACATGTTACAATGTAATTCTTCACGATGAGCCGGTGCATTTCGACGATTACAAAGACTATCTATACAAAACCATAAAATTAATTGTAAAAAATTCCGTAGAAAATGAAAACTGAATTACTTATACAAAATTGGAGAGTTTAGACTCTCTATTTTTTTGAAAAATAGCTGTAGATATTTCTTACCATATAGATTTAATACACAAATATTAGACTATGTTTCAAACCTTAATACATAAAAACTCACCGCATGAACGGTGAGTAAAAATCAATTTATTTATTTATTTGTTTGTTGTTCGCATGCTTTTACAACTTGTGAAAGAAGAATCGTAGTTGTAATTGAGCCTACTCCACCCGGCACAGGTGTAATTGCCTGTACATGGTCCTTAACTTCTTCATAATCCACGTCACCGGATAATTTTCCGTCTTCAGTAGTTCCAACTCCAACGTCGATTACAATCGAGTCGTTTGTAAAATATGATTTGTCTATAGTTGCCGGTCTTCCCAATGCTGTAACTACAAAGTCCGCCCTTCTTGTGTGATTTTTTAAATCCTTTGTGCGGCTGTGACAAATTGTGACTGTCGCATTTTCCGAAAGAAGCATCATTGAAAGAGGCTTTCCAACAACCATCGAGCGATTTATAACTACAACTTCTTTTCCGTCAAGATTGTATCCGTGACCCTTTATCATTTCAACCGCAGCACGTGGCGTTGCAGGTTCAAGTCCGGTCTTATCGCCTTCGAATATCTTTTCAAGATTTATAGGATTCATCGCGTCAACGTCTTTTTCAGGCGCAACAACATTTACGACTCTTTCTTGATCGATTGATTTTGGAAGCGGTCTAAACATCAAAATCCCATGGACATTTTTGTCGGCGTTCAATTTTTCAATTTCAGCAATTAATTCTTCTGTGGTTATTGAAACCGGGAGCTCAATTGGTTTTGTGTGAAGACCGATTGATGCCGAAACTTTTAAAATTGCCCTTTCATATGAGATGTCCGAATCGTTTTCGCCGACTCTTACAATTGCAAGTGTCGGATTTATATTATTTTTTTCCAATGCTTCAATTCTATTTTTTAGCTCAGCTTTAATTTTATCAGCTACTACCTTACCTCTTAACTCTTTCATAAATACCTCCGTTTAAAAATAAAAAGCGGACTACTCCGCTTTTTTAGTTATAGAACTCTTCTTGCATTAACATAAGTTCTGATATAATAATTCGAATTTAATTTGTCAATTACAACGCCGGGATTAATGCCTGAAGCGGCGTGAATAAATTGACCGTTTCCGATATAAATTCCAACATGGCTTACTCCTGCGCCTGACGTATTAAAGAACAACAAGTCTCCCGGTTGAAGATTTGCTTTGTCTACCGGTTTTCCGAATCCGGATTGCGAAACACTTGTTCTTGGGAGTTTTATTCCCAACTGTCTAAAAACAAATGATGAAAAACCGCTGCAATCAAACGAACTTGGACCTGATGAACCATATACATACGGCTTTCCAAGTTGCGCTTTTGCAATAGAGATAATATTATTTGATTCAGCCAAATTTACTCTATTTAATTCGTCATCACTTCTGTTTAAAATTTCTTCTTGGAATCTGATATTGTCTTTTTGAACAGCAATGATATTACCACTGTTGTCAAGACAAACAAAATTTCCATTTTCGTAATCACTGACAATTAATGCATCATCCTTGTTGTATTGGCGTCCGCCAAACACAAACGCATTTTTAATAAATCCAAGGTTAATCTTCGGCATAACTGAAACGGAGATGTCTTCCGATAAAACATATCCTGTAAGATTGTCTTCAGTTTTCACCAAAGAATATTGTCCTTCGTTCTTAATTACACTAAGCTCTTCATCTTCCAGCAAAAATCTTATCGCTTCTTCTGTGTTTTTATCTTTTTTCAGAGCTGTGATTCTCTTAACTACAATATTATTTGAAACCACTTCTTTAACTAGAATATTATTTCTTGTAACAAGAATGTCTTCATTGTTTTTCGAAACAACATATCCTTCCGGTTTCGATTCTTTTATTTCAACATTTTCACCGTCAACAAATGACGCTTGTTTTCCGCTCGGTGTAGTTACTTGTACCGGGTTAATGACAGTACCTGTGTCAAACGTTGCAAATGCCAAAACGGCAACTGCACCCGTTACTCTTAGTACATTCTTTATAACTTTGTGCATAGTTCCTCCTTCGCGATATATTTATTTTACCATAACTAAATATATCCTGTCAAGTTTATTATGTAAACCTTCGAATTGCTTCGAAGGCATTAAATTATTTTATGTTATAGAATGTCTTGAGTCCAAGATATTCAGCTTCTTCACCGAGTTCTTCTTCAATTCTTAAAAGCTCATTATATTTTGCAACTCTGTCAGTTCTTGCAGGTGCGCCGCTCTTAATTTGTCCGGCATTTAAAGCTACTGCCAAATCCGCAATAAAGCTGTCTTCAGTTTCTCCGGATCTGTGGCTTATAACAGCGGTATATCCCGCTTTCATTGCCATCTTTACAGCATCGATTGTTTCAGTAAGAGTTCCGATTTGATTTAACTTGATTAGAATTGAATTTGCAACATTCTTCTTGATACCGTCTTCAAGTCTTTCCGTGTTTGTTACAAACAAATCGTCGCCGACAAGTTGGATTTTACCGTCAACTTCTTTTGTAAATTCTTCCCATGCTTCCCAATCGTCTTCTGCAAATGCATCTTCGATTGAAATCAGCGGATATTTGTCGATAAGCTTTTTATAATATGAAATGAGCTCTGAAACAGTGTATGATTTTCCTTCACCCTTCATTTCATAAATTTTCTTTTCGGCATTATAAAATTCTGTGGATGCTACGTCAAGTCCTAGATAAACGTCTTCACCCGGGTTATATCCTGCTTTTTCAATAGCTGAAACAATAACTTCAAGAGCTTCTTCGTTAGATTTTAAATCAGGTGCAAATCCCCCTTCATCGCCAACTCCCGTTTGAAGTCCCTTGTCCTTTAGAACATTTTTCAGCTCGTGATAAATTTCAGCGCCCATTCTCAAAGCTTCATTGAAGCTCTTTGCGCCAACAGGAAGAATCATAAATTCTTGAATATCAACATTGTTGTTTGCGTGTTCCCCGCCGTTTAAAATATTCATCATCGGCACCGGAAGAGTCTTTGCGTTAACTCCGCCGATATATTTATAAAGCGGCATTTGGAGTTCGTTTGCAGCCGCTCTTGCAACAGCCATACTTACACCCAAAATTGAGTTTGCTCCAAGTTTTTCCTTTGATTTTGTACCGTCAAGTTCAATCAAAACTCTGTCGATTAAAGTTTGCTCAAATACTGAAAGACCGATAAGCTCAGGTGCAATTACATCGTTTACATTTGAAACAGCTTTTAAAACGCCCTTTCCGCCATAGCGCGATTTGTCTTTGTCACGAAGTTCCAAAGCTTCATGAACGCCTGTTGAAGCTCCGCTTGGAACCATTGCACGACCGATTATTCCGTTTTCAGTTACAACGTCAACTTCAACTGTCGGATTCCCTCTTGAATCCAACACTTCCCTTGCATGTACATCTAAGATATAACTCATTTATTTCACCTCAAAATTTAGAATTCTTTCCCAATCATCTGCCTTGAGTGAAGCTCCGCCTACTAAAACTCCATCCACATGATCGGTATTTACTATTTCATCTATATTGTCCTTGTTTACACTTCCGCCGTATAAAAGATGAACATCTTCCTTGACTCCTTCATACATATAGTCAAGTGTGTTTCTTAAAAACTCAAGAGTCTTTTTGATTTCTCCGATTTTTGCCGTTTTACCCGTTCCGATTGCCCAAATCGGCTCATATGCATAAATTATTTTTTTCGCATCTTCAATCGAAACGCCGTCCATGGCTTCTTTAAGTTCCTTGTAAAGATATGCCTCATAAGTCTTATTTTCTCTTTCTGAAAGCGGCTCACCCACACATAAAACAGGTGTTAAGCCTGCGGAAAGAATCATTTTAATTTTTTCATTTAACAACTTTCCGTCTTCATTAAAAATGGTTCTTCTTTCGCTGTGTCCTACAAGAACATACTCCACACCGAAGTCCTTAACTTGAAGCGCGCTTATTTCGCCCGTAAACGCCCCTTTTTCCTTCGAATAGACATTTTGAACCCCATAGTGAGCCTTTGTGTCTTTTAAAGCATTTTCGCACATTTCAAGATATACCGAAGGAACAAAAACTATCTCTTCTCTTCCCTCTTTAATCTCCATTTTCTTTATAGACGAAAGAAGGGATTTTGCTTCATCCCTTCTCATATTCATCTTCCAATTCGCAGCTAAAATTTTACGTCTCAAATTATCACCTTTATTTATCACTTATTGCGGCAATTCCCGGAAGTTCTTTTCCTTCCATCATTTCAAGACTTGCTCCGCCGCCTGTCGAAACGTGTGAGACCTTGTCTTCATATCCCGACAATTTTACAGCAAGAGCGCTGTCTCCACCGCCGATAATTGAAATTGCATCCGATTCTGCAACAGCCTTTGCAATTTCAAAAGTTCCTTTGCTGAACTTTTCATTTTCAAAAACACCCATAGGACCGTTCCAAATGACAAGTTTAGCTTTCTTTATCTTATCTGCAAAAAGATTTATTGTCATTTTTCCAATGTCAAGAGCCATAGTGTCTTTTGGCAAATCTTCAAGCAAAACTGTCTTAACACCCTTTGGCTTGTCCAAACTTTCGGAAACCACAACATCGACAGGAAGCACCAAGTCAACTCTCGCCTCTTTAGCCTTTTCAATTAGCGACTTTGCAAGCTCGAGCTTATCGTCCTCAACCAAAGATTTTCCCATGTCATATCCATTTGCTTTTAAAAATGTATTTGCCATGGCTCCGCCAATCAAAATTGCATTTACTTTATTTAAAAGATTTTCAATAACTCCAATTTTGTCCGAAACCTTTGCACCACCAAGAATTGCAACAAACGGTCTTTGCGGATTGTCAAGATTATCTTTTATATACTCAATTTCCTTTGCCACGAGAAAACCCGCTGCAGAAGGCAGAAGCTCAGAAACTCCAACGTTTGAAGCATGGGCTCTGTGAGCTGTACCAAAAGCATCATTTACAAAATAATCCGCATGTTTTGCTAAAAGCTTTGCAAATTCAGGATCTTTCTTTTCTTCGCCCGGTGAAAATCTTGTGTTTTGAAGAAGCATAACTTGTCCGTTTTTCAAGTTTTCACTTGCGGCAATTGTCAAATCATTTGCCGGAGTTGTTGCTTCAATGAAGACAACATCTTGTCCCAAAAGTTCCTCAAGTCTTGTCTTTACAGGTGCAAGCGAAAATTCTTTTTTGTATTCGCCCTTAGGTCTTCCCAAATGGCTCATAAGAATAACGCGCGCTTTTTGATCAATCAAATACTTTATAGTTTTGAGAGAAGATTGTATACGAAAATCGTCTGTGATTTCTCCGTTTTTCATCGGAACATTGAAATCGACTCTTACTAAAACCCGTCGTCCTTCAACCTTTAAATCCGTTACTATCTTTTTCATTTTATTTTTCCGCTTCCGCAACCATTTGAGCCAAATCGGCAACACGCATTGAATAGCCCCATTCGTTATCATACCATGCGACTATTTTAAACATATTGTCTCCCATTTGAAGTGTAAGTTTTGAGTCAACAATGGAAGAATTTTCATCTCCTGTAAAGTCGATTGAAACCAATTCTTCTTCTGTATATCCCAAAATGCCCTTCATCTTGCCGTTTGCAGCTTCTTTAAGAGCATTTTTAACCTCTTCAACCGTTGCAGGTTTCTTAAGTTCCAAAACAACATCAACTACTGAAACAGTCGGTGTCGGAACACGAAGTGCATAACCTGTCAATTTTCCTTCAAGTGACGGAATAACAAGTGCAACAGCCTTTGCAGCCCCTGTCGTTGTAGGAATCATAGACATTGCCGCAGCTCTTGCTCTTCTTCTATCTTTTTTATGTCTGCTGTCCAAAAGCATTTGGTCACCTGTGTATGCGTGAACAGTTGTCATAAGACCTCTTTCGATTCCGAATACATCTTCGATAACCTTTGCAACTGGTGCCAAACAGTTTGTTGTACAGCTTGCATTAGAAATTATATTTTGTGTGTTTTTGTCATAAGTGTCATCGTTTACACCCATAACAATTGTATTGTCCAATTTTTTGCCCGGAGCTGTCAAAATAACCTTCTTAACTGTTCCGCGGAGATGCTTTCCAAGACCTTCCATATCCTTGAAAGCGCCTGTTGCGTCAATTACTATTTCAACTCCGTCTTTTGACCAGTCAATCTTCTCAGGGTCACGTTCTTGAGTGAAATTAATGCTTTTTCCGTCAATAACAAATCCGGTTTCCGTTGCTTTTATTTCATGAGGTAATTTTCCATAAAGTGAATCATATTTGAATAAATGAGCCAAATCATCAAGATTGCCGCTTGCATTTATGTGTACCAATTCCAAATCAGGATGTTTACCTTCCAAAAGAATTCTCGCTACATCGCGTCCGATACGGCCAAAGCCATTAATACCAACTTTCATTTAAGTTCCTCCTTAAAAAAATCATTTTCAAATGAAAATCTTTTGCACAAACTGAAATGTGCTCTCACACATATATTATACCATAGATTGATTAAATTTTCTAATGTTCGCATAAAAATAAAAAAAGATAAATTATTTACCTAGGTTATAATTTATCTCTCTTTTTAACAATTTTATTTTAAACTTTTATTAATATAAAGCTTATATGATTCCGAATCGTATGGAACCACAATTTTTTTGCTAATTATATCCTCTTTTATATTATCAATCGTTTTCAAATCTTCCTCATTCAAATAATTCTTTGAATCAATAAAAACCACATCATCATCTAAAGAATATTCTGAAAATTCCATAGCTTCATTTTCTAAAAATTTTTTTATCGCACGTGCATAGTCCACAGTTATTGAAATATCCGGTCTTACCGATACACTCGACATATAATCATCAAACTTTATCAATTTATAACTTGCGTCTTCTTCTTTTATATCCGCATCTCCCGAAACGCTCAAAATAACATCCGCTCCACTGTTCTTAAAGCGATTTAAAAGTTCACTCATAGCATCGACATCATGAAAAGAATTTAAATAATCCACATTATACTCAACAGGATTTTCAGATTCAAGATAATTTACTCCACTCTTAAATCCATACTCGACGCTCTCAACTAAAGGAATCTTCTCCCCACCTACAAATAAAACTTTCCTGTTTCCAGAAATCTTCGAAGCTATAACACCGGCAAGAAAAGCCGCATCTTCACGCTTAATTGCAATTTCCTTCAAATTATCACGCTTTTCATTTGAAACAGAATCGAGAAGCACAAAAGTCCTATCCGGATACTTGTCGCAAATCGCGGGAAAAAATTCATTCATAACAGTCCCGATACCAAAAATAAGTTCCGAATCCTCCAAATTGAAATGCTGTGTTTCGTCTATTGTAAGCTTCTTAGCATCAATATTAAAATTATTATTTAAACTCGAAACAACCTTGTCCACAAAGCCTTTATCAGCATAATAGCCGTGATCCAAAACCCCGACCTTTATCGGCGTAACATTCTCCGATTCTTCTACTTCCGGTGCCCTTTTACAACCGAAAATAAAAAGTGAAATTAAAATAAATATAAATATATTTTTCTGCTTCATAAAAATTCTCCTGAAAAAAAATAATCTAAAACTAATTATATAGTAAACAGCAAATATTTTCAAACAAAAAGAGACCTGATTTCTCAAGTCTCTTTATTTTTATAAACACTATTTATTTAATGTGAATTCAACAATCTTATCAAGGATAAGCGCAAGTTCTTTTCTGCTTACAAGGCTCTTCGGGCCAAATTCACCGTTCGGCTCAATTTTTAATAAACCTTCTTGAAGCACTCTTATTACAGAATCCTTGCTCCAATTTTCCAAACTTCCGAATTTAGACAAATCAACTTCATTACACTTAGGTAATTCTATGTTGAATGCATCGAGCATTCTGCAAATCATGATTGCAAATTCCTGTCTTGTAACTTTTTGATTTGGCTTAAAGGTACCGTTTTCATATCCTTTAATAATATTCATGAAAGCTGCCCACTTAACTGACTCAGCATACCATGCATCGTCCTTAACGTCTTCAAATTTTACATTTTCGCCAATGCTTTTATCCGTTGCCAATCTTCTAAATACTTCAGTTACCATCGCTCTTGAAATTGTGACATCAGGCGAAAATTCTGTTTCACTGGTTCCTAAAAGAACTCCGCGACTAACCATATTCTTTATAGCTACACCATAATCGTCATCTGGAATATCTTTTAAAGTGACCGGTAATGTCGGCTCTTTAACATCGAGCAGGGTTTCTTTTCCGATTGGTTCTAGAATAGTATTTTCTTCAACCTTAGCCTCTTGTTTTTCTTCAGTCTTAACTTCCTTCTTGTCTTCCGGTTTTACTTCCTCTTTCTTGCCATTTGTATCCGGTCTACGTCTTGGTCTAGGTCTTACAACTACATCATAATCCGGCACCGGTTGTAAATCCGGTTGTGGTTCAGGCTCAGGCTTTGGCTCTGGCTGTGGTTCCGGTTCAGGCTCAGGTTGCGGTTCAATGCTCTCTTTTTCTTTTTCATAAACAAAAACTAATTCTTCGATATCTCCGATAACTGTATCAAATTCAATGTCCTTGTGGTCCTTAACCCATTGTTCAAGTTTTGCAAGTTCTTGTTTTTCATCTTCTGATATAGTTCCATTTTCTGCTAACTTTCTAAGCATATCAATCTTGGCGAGTTCTTTATTTAGGTCTTTATTTAAGCCCTTTAACTCTTTATATTTATATCCATCGATTTCAGGCGCTTTATCAATTCCCACTACTCTTAACGACATGTTTTTCATAACATGCATATTTTCTGTAGTTTTTATTTCATTCCCACTTTCATCTTGGTATTTCACAGAAAGTTCGCGAACATATTCTTCGTGTTTCTTTCTTATACCTTGATCTTCACCGTCATCAAGAAGTGTTACCGTAGTTGTAAGCTCTGTATCGTAGTTTACACCATCTATGGCTATCTCATATGTGTAATTTATGTCTCCTCTGTATCCACGCGGTGCAATAACTTCAAGCATTTGAACATTGTCTTTTCCGTAAAGCCCCTTGCTCACACCTACCATGATGAATTTGTCACCGCTGTCTTGAGTGCCTTCGTTAACCGGATACCAGTAAACATATTTTCCGCTTCCCGCAGGAACCTCAGCTTTTGCTCTAATCTTTGTCATCGGGTTCTTCAAATTTGTTCCATAAATCGTAACCCAAGTCTTTTTGCTTTCTTGTCCTAGCGGTGGAGTTGTATGAGTTAGGTCCGGCTTTTCCGTGCTTCCGCCGCTTGTACCGTAACTTTGAATTCTCGCAAAACCGAGAGTCATATCATCTTTGTTCTTTCCTTCCGATAAAACTGATATAACTAGAAGATTCGCTCTATCATTTGCTGTAGCATTGACATCCGAAACATATACGCGTCCGTCGGTTGATAGAAGAACAGTATAAGACTCAGTTCTATTTGAATTATTTTCCGGCAATGTGAACTTCAATATTTGTTCACTTCCATTGCCCTCCAATGTGTAAGGAACTTCTGTTTGTTCACTATCTTTCTTAAGATTTTCCATCTTAATGATTTTTACTCTTGTGTGACTTGCATTTGTTTCGTCATCACTTAATTCAATTCCATGAATTTTAAGCTCAACATCTCCACCTTGTGAAGTGAATACCTTATCACTTATGAAATCTGCTGACAATATAATTCCATTATCGTCTTGAATAAAGTAGCTGTTTATTCTATTGTCTTTTCTTCCATTGTAGATTCCTTCCGGATTTTTGAATGTCCTAAATCCGAATCTTATCTTAGGTGCATTCTTAAATTCTCTTTCTTCCGCTAATGTTACAATTATCTTGTTACCTTGAATTTCAACTGTGTCAGCATCTTTAAGCTTTTCAAATTTAGGCTCAGCTTTTACATATTTTCCTTCGTGTTTTTCAATATCTGCTGTTCCATCAAACGCTATTTCTGTATTATCTTTCAATGCATTTGGATATGCTTCAAAAATGTCGTGAGTGAACTCTGTTATAATCTTGTTTCCAGCTTTAAATATTCTGTTCGCTTGAAAGTTTATAGAGTCGTTGTTGCTGCCGTACTTGTTTTGAACCAAGTTTGCAGCCATTTTTTCTTCACCTGCGTAATATAGCTTTAGAATATAAGATTTGTCTTCAACGCTTTCTTTGAAAGTGATATCACTTGTCGCAACATCTTCTCTTCCAATAAATGGACTCATCGTCATAGAGCCGCTTATATCACTATCTCCATCAAATACCTTTACGCTCAGCTTACTTGTATCAATGTTTTCTCCAAAAACAGAAGCTCTTACTGAACCGCCACTGAGTGGAATGTTCTCATTTGTTAAAGTGAATAGTTCAATGCTGGTTTGTTTTTCTTCCTCTGCTTTTTTTGTTTGATTAATAGTAACTTTCTTGCTGTTTTGAAGTTTATTTTTAATCTTGAATGTAACTTCATAAACAACGTCTTTGCCTTCTGTATTTTCCGGGAAATGAATAGTTGCTATCCTAGCGTTTTTATCTCCCGAGAAAGTTGTTTTTATAGAAAAATCAATAACTCCATCTTTCTCAATAAGAGCGTCTAATTCACCATCTTTCAAGATGTCACCGTTTATAAGTGTTAGGTAAACTTTCTTATCTTGCTCTTTTGAATCGATAGTCATATTTAAAACGTCTTCTGCTATAGATTCAGTATCACTAACACGTGAAATAGTAGCAACTCTCTCTATTGGGTCTTCATCATTACCACCAGGTGTACAAAGATTTGATGTTCCGTCAATGTTTATATTTAATTTAATCCCATCCGAATAATCTCCCGGGATATCTCCATGACCAATGCTTATTTCATATTTTTTGCAACTTTTAGCAAAATTTTCAGCAACAATTAATGTCACCTTAAATTCATTTTCAGCTGTTTTTATAATGTTTGAAGTAACTCCAGGTTTGTTAAACATACCATTCATTGTATATTTTATTTGTAATTTATCCACATTCTTAGTCTTTACAATTGCTGTATAAGTTTTGCTTTCATTCTTAATATTTTCAGAAAAAGTTTTAACTAGCTTTCCATCTCCCATATCCATTCCAAGAATCTCAGCTTTACTAGTATCTTCTCCCGGATTTGGCTCCGGATCCTCGCCTGGATTTGGATTTGGTTCAGGACTTGGTTCATCTGTTTCTTCTTTCCCGGAAACTATTACTTTTAAACTTGCATCATTATATGAAGTAGCTTTAAATCTGAATAAATATTCCTTATCTGATTCAGTTTCATTAGCCGGTAACGTGATGGTTAACATGAAACCATTTTTTAGATTTCTCTTGCTATATGTCAAAATATCATTTGCGTACATTTCAACAGGTTTTCTATCACCATCATAATTAAGCATACACTTCAGATCATCTAAATTCTCACTTGAGACAATGACATTCAAAGTGCCACCACTTTTTTCCATTTTTTTCTCTGCATTAATCCCCAATTCTTCTCCGTCAATAGAAATTCCGGTAACTTTTGCAGTGCCTTCAGCTTTAATTATCGGCATCGACATTATAATCATCAAAATTGCCAATGCCATTGACATTATTTTCTTCATAAATACCTCCAAATAATTTTTTAAGTCAATTTTAATTATAACATCAAATTCACTCTAATTAAAGTAATATTTCGTTAAAAATTAGTATTATTTGATATTTTTTAATTAACAACTACTAATCATTTAAATTTTGTGATTTAAATCATAAGATAAATGTTTTTAATACAAAAGAAGACCTATTCTAAAACAGGTCTTCTATAATTATATATTTACATTTTATTAAGTTTTATCTTTCTGAATCAAAAACTTGCACCCCGAGAATTGTATGCAGCGGATAATCTAAATTTTTCGCTCCGTAGTGATAAATTAAATCACTTATCTTAACATCAAACCATGTAGTCTTATAATCCGAACTCATCATATTTTTATAATGTCCGGGGCTCTCCTTCCAAATATCGAACATGTACTCTGCAATTGCTTTTACATCTGTAACATATTTCGGGTCATTCGGTAAATATTTTTCATTACCCGGCATATACGTGTAGACAAGAACATTTTCCCCGAGTGAGCAAGCATTGCATCTATCATACGACGGCAAATAATCAAACGCTGTTCTAAATCCTCTTACTCCATCAAGTCTCTTATGTGGTTGGTCGTAATTTTTACCCGTTCTATGATAACCGTTTTCAGCAAGTTCGATCGCCCTGGTCTCAACTCCCCTTCTAAGGTGTTCTCCAAGCGTAAGCGGCTCCACGCCGTTTGCTTCTCTTTCTTTATTCAACAAATACATAAATTCATCTCTTAGATCATCAAAATCTATAACTTTACCGCTATTAAATAGCTCGGTAAAATTTTTAGGATAAACAAAATCAGAATTATTCTTTTGATTATCTTTTCCTATATTATTCGATAAATCTTCTGTGGTCTTTGACTCATTTGATTCACTCTCATTTGTGAATACTTCATTTTTAGAATTATCCTCAATCAAATCAACAGTTAAATTGTTTTCATTTGAAGCATTTTCAGTTTTCCCGAGGCTTGTATAATTTTTTTCAAGCTTAAAAATAAGACTAGTGAGTTCCGCTCTTGTAATTTGAAGTGTCGGTTTAAAAGTTCCATCCGGAAATCCATTTATTATTCCTGCAAAAACCAGATTTAATATTTCATTCTTAAATCGTGAATTTTCAATATCTTTAATATATACTATTCCGGTACCGTCTATTCCTTTAAATAAATGGTTTATAATATATGCCGTTTCCTCTCTTGTGATTGCCCTTGAAGTTTCAGAAGCCTCAAAAATATTCAAGGGCATTCTGTCCATTGCAAAATTCACTTCTAAATATCCCCAATTTTTACTATTCGCTTCAATTTGGTAGTCAGCAACTTGATTGTTTACCAATTCTTGATTCGACATAGCATATCTTCCCAAAATTGCAAGTGCTTCCTTTACTGAAATCATATTGTCCGGTTTGAATCTCCCATCCTCATAACCGTTTATAAATCCCTTACTTGCAGTCTGTAAGATAATATCCTTAGCCCAGTGACCGGAAATGTCCTTAAACTCAATTTGAGCTGCCTCAATAACTCCACCGCCAACTATTAGCATTATCAACACAAACACAATAAACAATTTTTGCTTCTTAAACTTAAACATAATTAACTCCTGTAAAATATATTTCTTTCTTTATTATAATATAAATTTACACATTTTACAGTATGAAACGATTTAGTGCAATATTTTCGGAATGTCCTCAACTACTATTTGTATAAAATAGACTCCATAATATTAGCTCTATGATATTTATGTGGCAGTAAAACCCTTCATCGATAATTTAATCGAATAGGGGCTAAAAACTAGCCCCTTTCACACCACCGTACGTGCCGTTCGGCATACGGCGGTTCAATTTAATCTACACATGACCTGCTTGTATAGTAATCGTATGGGTCAACTAATCCTGTTTTTGTTAGTCTTTCCTTTGTAATTGCTCTTACTAAGCAGGTTTTTGTTGCTACAAAATAATACCTGTTTCCACAATAGGCTGTTAGTCTTGCCAGGTCTTTTCCTACTCCCATCTTCATTAATGCCCATTGCCTTTTCTTTGGTACTTTCCACATTTTCCAACAGATTATTCTGAGTCTGGTCCTCAGTTGTTCGCTAAATCTTTTTAGTTTGCTTTTCATATCTGCAATCCTAAAGTAATTTATCCAGCCTCTTGTTACTTCATTTATCTTTTTGATTCTGTATTCAAAAGAAACTGACCATTTTCTTGTGGTTAGAGTTTTTATTTTGTCTTTGAATCTTTTAAATGATGTTTCGTGGACTCGTGCTTTCCATTCATTTGCTTTGTTGTCTTTCCAGTAGCCAAATCCTAGATATTTTATTCCACTTGGTTTTGTTATCTTGCTTTTTTCTGCGTTTACTTTTAAGCCAAGTTTATTTTCTATGAATCTTGTTACGGAGTGCATTACTCTTGTTGCTGCTGCTTTGCTCCCTACAAATATTAAGCAGTCGTCTGCGTATCTAGTAAATCTAAGTCTTCTTGCTTCTAGTTCTTTGTCTAGTTTGTCCAGCATGATGTTGCTTAGTAGGGGTGATAGGTTTCCGCCTTGGGGAGTTCCTATTTCACTTTTTTCGTACATACCTTTGTTCATTATTCCCGCTTTTAAATATTTTCTGATTAGTGATTCTGTGTCAGGTGCTTGGATGTGTTCATGAACTATGCTCATTAGTTTATCTTGTGGGACTTTGTCAAAGAATTTTTCTAGGTCTATGTCCACCACCCATTCAAATCCATCGTTTAGGTATTCCAGGTTTTTTGTTATTGCCATTTGACAGTTTCTTCCTGGTCTAAATCCATAACTTGTTTCTGAAAATTTTTGGTCTATTATTGGTGTTAAGACTTGTACGATTGCTTGTTGGATTATTCTGTCCATTACTGTTGGTATTCCGAGTTTTCTTTTTCCGCCGTTTGGTTTTGGAATTTCTACTCGAAGTACCGGCTGTGGTTTGTAGCGTCTTTCTATAATTTCTTGTCTTATCCTTGCCCAGTTGTTTTTGATGTATTCATCTATTTCTTCTACACTTATGCCATCTATTCCTGATGCTCCTTTGTTGGAGATGACTTTTAGTTTAGCTTGGTGCATGTTTTCCGGGTTTAGGATTTGATTTATTATTGTATCTTCCATGTGCGCACTTGCTCCTTTACGCTTGCATAACTTGTTTCTTAGGTGTGAGATTTTGCTTTCATTTACGTTTCTTCTACTTTCTCTGTCAGATTTGTTATGCAACATACATTTTACTCGTGCTGTTAAATTGTTCTGTCCTTCGGTGTTTCCACCTACTATGACTTCTGCTGACTTCTCATAGTTCGTTGTTACTACTGTGTCGTCTATGAGACCTCACGGGATAAGCCCTAATACTTTCATCGTTTACTTGCAGAATTTACGCCTTGGGTTTACGGTTACCTTTTGGGTCTTTGCTATCTTTGGCTAGCTTGCCCACCTGTTACGCCTTGTATTCTGTTCCTGTTCGTCAAGCCACGATTTCGCTACCCGTTCTTCTCTCCTAGATGTCACCATCTAAAATTTCGGGGTCGCTATTAGATTCGTCGGTAACTACGCTCTGTAGGGATTTTCACCCCAGCATTAGAACATGCCCGTCATACAGAAAAAAAGGGCTCTATGTCAAATGTTGGGGAGAATTATTGAAAAATAAGTCTCCCTTTCTTGT
>OBRT01000126.1_pt1 | contig 25462 bp, 14 predicted proteins | sample 1494891 | NCBI WGS metagenome assembly OBRT01 (sample SAMEA3360688, study PRJEB22359) | human gut metagenome | biome: ENVO:urban biome; feature: ENVO:human-associated habitat; material: ENVO:feces | place: Bangladesh | collected 2011 | reverse complement strand
GTTTCCACGTACCTGTTCCACCTGAAAAAGTATATAATGGGAGCATGAAAAACATGCAAACGAGAGCGAATATGTATTTTCTTTTTATCATTTTCTTAAAGCATTATAGTGTAAAAAGTAAACGAGCTTATAAATATTAAACAAGAAAATGTTTGGATTATTGCCTTTTAGGTTGTGTTTTAGTGGTTTACCTATGATTTTAAACAGCCATGCCCCGAGTTTGGAAAGATGGATTTTGCGTAATTTTTCAACCATTTCTAAAAGATTAGAATAGCCTTTTAGTTCGGTTTGAAAGTCAGAAAGTGTGCGCAAAGACTCCTCCGTTTTACTTAAAAACACATCGTTTGGCTCGAAATCTTCAAACAAAACAGGATTATTAATATGGTTGATTTTTGCCTTTTTTGCCTTAAATTGTTTACCAAGCAATACATCTTCAAATCCGTAATGCTTTATATCTTCGTTGTAAGGGCTGTTTTCAACCAACGTTCTGTGGGCTATAAAATTGGTACTAAGGTGTTGGTAAGGTGTTTTTCTACGGCTTTCGACACTGATAGCCTCCTTTGACGCCTGCTCATAGCGGTATCTAAGATTACTTTTCCATTTTTTTTCATCTTCAACAATATCAATTCCGCCTACAATAACATCGCCATCGGCTTGCAAATAATTGTGTATAAAGGTTGGATTGTCAAGCGAAAGGTCGCCATCGATAAACAGAATCCACTCCTTTGTGGATTGTGTTACAAGAAAATTGCGTATCGCTGACCGCCCAACATTGTGTTCTCGCTCAATATATTGCACTCCTTCAAGGCGTGTTATCGTTCTGTTTTCAATAATAAAACTATTGTCTGGCGAGGCATCATCGGCTACAATAATTTCAAAATCAGCCCCTTCTGCCACACACTGGCGTTGCAATTCACGAACAAGCGACGTGCAATTGCAGTTGTAAGTGGGCAGCAGAATGGACAAATTTTTACTCTTTTTCATTTCTTTTCTATGGAATTCGCAACAAAAACATGGTGTTTATTGCTGTTTTAAATAGGCTGCGAGCTTTTGAACAGCACGAGCTCTATGCGAAATTTGGTTCTTAATTTGTTCGCCAAGTTCAGCAAAACTTTTGTCATAGCCCTCTGGAATAAAGATAGGGTCGTAGCCAAAACCTTCCGTTCCCGACTTTTCCGTAGCTATTTTGCCCTCCACTCTGCCTTCAAATTGGTATTCCTCGCCGTCAATAATCAGCGAAATGACGGTGCGAAAATGGGCGTTTCGATTAGCGTTATCGCCCAATTTTGCCAGCAATTTGCGCATATTTGCTTCGCTATCGTGGTCGGTATGTTCATCGTAACGTGCTGAATGCACCCCTGGTTCACCATTAAGAGCGTCCACTTCGAGCCCTGTGTCATCGGCAAAGCAGTTCAAATGATAGTTATCATAGATGAAATGCGACTTTATACTCGCATTTCCTTCCAACGTTTGGGCAGTCTCTGGAATATCTACATCGCAGCCAATATCCTTCAAAGACACAATTTCAAAACAACTTCCGAGTATGTTTTTAATCTCAGAAAGTTTGTGTTCATTGTTCGTTGCAAATACTATTTTCATTTTATTGCTCCTCTTTTATCGTTGAATCGCCATTAGGATAAACCTGCGAAAGTACCTTTTCAGCATTCTTTGTACTAACTTTTATTCTGTCAAAGCCTTCGCCAAATACGCCAATTACCGAACTTTGACTAACGAAAGCCAATGGGTCTATGATTTTAACGATACGGAAAATAGACTGACTTTCATTGCGCTTAGCCATTAAGCAAATCACTTTCACGTCCTTTCCTGTGTACCAACCGTGTCCGTCAAGTATGGTTATACCTCGGTCACGTTCCTGCATTATGGCATCAGCTATCTCTTCATACTTCTTAGAAAAGATGAGAAATTGTACTGATTGGCGGCGTAAATTCATTACATGGTCGAGCATAAAACACTCAATAAACATGGTGCAAAGACCGAAAACTACCTTATGGAAACGCTCAATGTATGTGCCAAATTGTGGAAAGAGCATACAAGTACTGATGATACAAATATCAACAGCCATTAAAACCTGCCCCAACGAAATGTCTTTGTATTTGTTGATACAAGCAGCCACTATATCTGTACCACCCATACTACTGCCATTGAGGAAAATAACAGCCATTCCTGTACCTGTAATGCAGCAACCAACGATGAGAGACATGAACTTTTGGTCTTCGCCTAATACCTTTACAAAGTGTCCACTGGCATCTACTGGCATTAATTGTTGGGCAAATTTCAACATGAAATATAGCACTACAATGGCGTAAATGGTTTTCATCATGAATTTTAAACCCAAAATTTTCAATGCAACACCCAATAAAGCAACGTTAATTATCATGTAGGTGTTTTCCAATTTAAACTCCGTAGCATAATAAATAATTGCTGAAAGACCTGTTACACCACCTGTTACAATCTCGTAAGGCATTAAAAATACTGTGAATGCTGCTGCATACAGAAAAAGACCGAGGGTTGTAAATACATAATCTTTTACCTCGCTCCGAATTAATTGTTGATTTATAGTCATCTTTTCATCATTATGAAGCACATTCTTGGTCTTTCTAAAACCAAGAATGCGCTTTGTTATTATTATTTGCAAACAATGTTTACAATCTTTTTCGGTACTACTATCACCTTAACGATAGTTTTTCCGTCAATATATTTTATTGTTCTTTCGTCTGCCAATGCCGTTTTTTCTATTTCTTCCTTGCTTGCATCAGCCGAGAAAGTCATTTGGAAACGTGCTTTACCATTGAAAGAAATGGTAAGTTGTACTTCACTTTCTTTCAAATATTCTTCGTTATATTCAGGCCATTGAGCATCGCAAACACTACCATTTTCGCCTATTACTTCCCAAAGTTCTTCGGCAATGTGTGGTGCAAAAGGTGCGATTGTGATGAGCAAACTGCGCAATAAACCACGATTGTTACACTTTTGCTGTCCCAACTCGTTTACACAAATCATGAAAGCTGATATTGCCGTGTTGTAAGAGAATTGTTCAATATCGTAAGACACCTTCTTTATCAACTTATGAACACTCTTCAACGATTCTTTTGAAGGTTCGTTATCGTTCAATTCTTGTTGATATAACTTCCAGAACTTCTTCAAAAAGCGGAAACAACCATCTATTCCGTTGGTATCCCAAGGCTTACTTGCCTCAACAGGACCTAAGAACATTTCGTACAAACGCAAGGTATCAGCACCATATTGTTCCACTATCACGTCAGGATTAACCACGTTGAACATTGATTTTGACATCTTTTCTACTGCCCAACCACAAAGATATTTGCCGTCTTCGAGTATAAATTCAGCGTTTTTATATTCTGGTCGCCATGCTTTAAAGGCTTCAACATCAAGCACATCAGCATGAACAATGTTTACATCAACGTGGATTGGCGTTGTTTCATATTGGTTTTTCAAGCCTAAACTTACAAAAACTGGTGCTTTAGAATGGTCGTCTGAATTGACACGATAAACGAAATTAGAGCGTCCTTGTATCATTCCTTGATTGACTAACTTTTCGTATGGTTCTTCTTTACAGCTATAACCATAGTCGTGAAGGAACTTATTCCAAAAACGAGAGTAAATCAAATGCCCCGTAGCATGCTCTGTTCCACCGACATAGAGGTCTACATTTTGCCAATATTCGTCTATTTCTTTGCCTACCAAAGCCTCATCATTGTGTGGGTCCATGTAGCGAAGATAATAAGCTGAACTACCTGCAAAACCAGGCATTGTGTTCATTTCCAATGGGAAAATGGTCTTGTTATCAACCAAAGATTTCTTTACAATCTTCTTATTCTGTTCGTCCCAAGCCCATATTTCGGCACGTCCCAATGGTGGTTCGCCCGTTTCGGTTGGTTCAAACTTATTGATAGCAGGCAATTCTATTGGCAAACATTCTTGTGGAACCATATAAGGCATACCGTCTTTGTAGTAAACTGGGAATGGTTCGCCCCAATAACGCTGACGTGAAAAGATTGCATCACGCAAACGATAGTTTACTTTTACCTTGCCCAAACCTTGCTCAGTAACATATTTTTTAGTCGCTGCAATGGCTTCTTTCACGGTCAATCCGTTCAAAGAGAAACCACCTTCGGTAGGTGTTTCAGGACTATTGATGACGATACCTTCCTTTGCATCGAAACTTTCTTCCGATACATCAGCCCCTTCAATCAATGGACGGATAGGAAGATTGAAATGTTTTGCAAACGCATAATCACGGCTATCATGAGCTGGCACAGCCATGATTGCGCCTGTGCCGTAGCCCGAAAGCACATATTCAGAAATATAAATAGGGAGTTTTTCGCCTGTGAAAGGGTTGATACCATAAGAACCCGTGAAAACGCCTGTTACTTTTCGGTCGCTCATACGGTCTAATTCGGTACGTTTCTTCACATACGCTAAATATTCCTCTACCTCCGCCTTTTGCTCTTCGGTTGTTAAGTCGGCAACCAACTCGCTTTCAGGAGCAAGTACCATAAAGGTTACGCCAAACATGGTGTCGGCACGAGTGGTGAAAATAGTAATATCGTGTTCTACTTCTTCGCTTCCAACAGGTGTAACAGCTTTGAAAACCACTTCAGTACCTTCTGAACGACCAATCCAATTGCGTTGGGTTTCCTTCATAGAGTCAGACCATTTCACTTTATCCAAGCCGTCTAACAAACGTTGAGCGTATGCTGACACACGCAAGCACCATTGTTTCATTTTCTTTTGAACAACAGGATAACCGCCACGTTCGCTCACTCCGTCTACAACTTCATCGTTGGCAAGCACAGTTCCAAGCCCTGGACACCAGTTTACCATGGTTTCGCCAAGATAAGCAATGCGATAATTCATCAACGTTTCTTGTTGTTCCTTTTCGCTCATGCTTGTCCAATCGCGAGCCGAGAACATCTTTTCTTCACCTTGCGCTACGTTCAAATTCAGTGTTCCCTCCTCTTCAAAGTGGCGAACAAGCTCAGAAATAGGTTTAGCCTTGCCCTCGTTATTATCGTAATACGATTCAAACATACGTTGGAAAGCCCATTGTGTCCAATGATAATATTTAGGGTCGCAGGTTCTAATCTCACGTTCCCAATCGAACGAGAACCCTATTTTGTCTAATTGCTCACGATAGCGTGCAATGTTCTTATCGGTTGTAATAGCAGGGTGTTGCCCCGTTTGAATGGCATACTGTTCGGCTGGCAATCCGTAGGCATCATATCCCATAGGATTAAGGACGTTGAAACCTTGCAAACGCTTGTATCTTGCGTAAATATCGCTTGCAATATAGCCCAAAGGGTGTCCCACATGTAAGCCTGCTCCCGATGGATATGGGAACATATTGAGTACATAGAATTTCTTTTTATTCTTGTCTTCAACAACCTTATAGGTTTTGTTCTCAACCCATTTCTTCTGCCATTTCTTCTCAATGTCTGTGAAGTTGTATTCCATTCTTATATCTTTTTTATTTTATTTATTTCGCGTAGAATGCTTATCAAAAAGCAAAAATAACAGCAATGCACTCGTTCATTTCCATAAATGACGGGAGTACATAACCCTCCAATTTGCAAAATTACAAAAAAATGATAGGCTAACAAGTATTTTTTCCTAATAATTAAGGTATTACCTTATTTCCGCAAACAATTTCCTTGTTTGTTTCAAAACTTGTTTGAGCCTCATTTACTCCTATGAGAAAGTTCGATGTGTTATTTTTTTGCTCAACTTATCACAAATAGGCTGGTTATTTGACCACAAGCTCCCTTACACCCATAGGGAATGGGGAAGATAAAATTCAGCAAAAAGTTTGAAGCTACTCTTTAAAAATCTTGATATCATACTTTTTGGAAGTGTGTATAGGTTTAAGACGTATCTCCTTCCCGTCTTAATCCATTTGGCAGGTACGTTAATGAAGTGTAATATGAACTTCTTCAAACGACTGCTTTTTCTTTAAAGGTTCAATTAAATATCAATTTTTTGGATTACTATTTTTAAAAAGAGGCTGTTTTGAGGTGTAAAATAGGCTGTTTTGAGGTGTAAAATAGGCTCTTTTGAGTTATGAAACAGGCTGTTTTGGAAATGAAATAATAGATGCGATGCGATGATTTCTACAATACTTCTAGTACGGCTTGCATTCCTTCTATTTTTTTCAGACTATCCATAATGAGTTTTACGTCGTCACGGTCGTGTACACCTAATTCTATGGTTCCACCGAAGATACCATTATCGCTCTTAAGGGTAATTTTTCGCATATCAATGCCTAATTGGTCGGAAATGACATTGGCAACTTCACGTAACATTCCCTTTTGGTCTATACCACGAATTTCGATTGCTGCGTCGAAGAATAATTTGCGGTGCATATCCCATTTGGCATCAAGAATGCGTGAGCCATAGCTGGCTTTCAGTTTGGCAGCCACTGAACAAGCACGTTTATGAATCTCTATATGACCGTTATTATCAATAAATCCTAAGGCATCATCGCCTGGAATTAGGTGGCAACAATTTGGGAAAATGTAGCGTTCTATGTTATCTTCGTTGATGTAGATAGGTTTTTTCTTATTGATTTTTTCGTCTACAACAATCAATCCGCCCACAACTTTTGGGTTGGCTAATGCGTTTCCTTGTTTCTCGTTGCCTTTATTGGTTTTTAGGAAAGGTACATATTTGCGCCAAGCTAAGGACGGATAGCCTTTCTTGGAGCGATTTCTTCCATGTAATTCGTCAATGTCCGACTCACCTAATATAAGTGATTTGTGTCCAACTGCTATGAACAAGTCGGCATGTTTCTTCATTTGGTGTAAATCGCAAAGTTTATCGAGAACAGAAGTGGTCATTTGGAAATCGTGTTTCTGTAGCCATTTTTCTAATTTCTCTTCGCCTTCTTTTTGTATTTCGCGCCCTTCACGACGTAAAATTGCTAAAATTTTGCCCTTTGCCTTTGCTGTTGAAACGAAATTTATCCATGATTCTTCAACTCGTTGCGCCTTCGAAGTAAGAATTTCTACTTGGTCGCCGCTCTGCAATTTGTGACTTAATGGGACGAGTTTATGGTTTACTTTTGCGCCAATACAATGGCTTCCGATGAATGTATGTATTTGGAATGCAAAGTCTAAAGCAGTACACCCAGCTGGCATCATCTTGATTTCTCCTTTTGGCGTGAAGACAAATATTTCGGAAGCAAATAGATTTAACTTGATAGCGTCAAGGAAATCCATTGCATCGGGTTGTGGGTCATCGAGAATTTCCTTGATGGTGTGCAACCAATCGTTCAATTCGCCCTCATCTTCGGTTACCTCTTGTCCTTCTTTATATTTCCAATGTGCAGCAAAACCCTGTTCTGCAATTTCGTCCATGCGGTCGGAACGGATTTGAATTTCAATCCATTGTCCCAATTTAGACATCAGTGTAACGTGCAAAGCTTGGTATCCATTTGCCTTCGGGTGGTTCACCCAATCGCGTAAACGGTCGGGGTGGCTCTTATAAAGCTTGCTGATTGCTACATAAATTTGGAAACATTCATTGGCTTCTTCCTGTCTGTTTTTAGGTGTAAAGATAATGCGTACCGCCAAAATATCGTAAATTTCTTCGAATGGAACATGCTTGGTTTGCATTTTATTCCATATTGAAAATGGACTTTTTACACGCGCTTTGATTTCGTATTTAAGCCCCATTCGGTCGAGTTCTGCCTTGATAGGTGCTGCGAAATTATCGAAAAGCATGTCGCGTTGTGCTTGTGTAGAAGCAATTTTGGCTTGTATGGCTTTGTACTCTTCAGGGTGTTCGTAACTGAAACTAAGGTCTTCGAGTTCTGTTTTTATCTTGTTGAGTCCCAAACGATTTGCCAATGGTGCATAAATATAAAGCGTTTCGCCCGCTATTTTATATTGTTTGTTGGCAGGTTGCGAAGCCAAAGTACGCATGTTATGGAGGCGGTCGCAAATTTTAATGAGGATAACACGAATGTCATCGCTCATTGTGAGCAACAGTTTTTTGAAGTTTTCAGCTTGTGCAGAGGCTTGGTCGCCAAAAATTCCACCTGAAATTTTGGTTAAACCATCGACTATCATTGCGATTTTTGAGCCGAAAATATTTTCAATATCCTCAACCGTATAGTCGGTATCTTCCACAACATCGTGTAGAAGGGCAGAGCAAATACTTGTAGAACCTAAGCCAACTTCTTCGCAAGCAATCTGTGCAACAGAGATAGGGTGTAGGATATAAGGCTCACCCGATAGGCGTCTTACACCTTTATGCGCCTGTTTGGCAAAGTGAAAAGCCTTCGTTATGATGTCTACTTTTTTTCTATGTGGCGATGCTAAATAGGTATCAAGGAGATGTTGGAACGCATCTTCAATGATTTTATCTTCTTTTGCTTCGTCGATTCCGCCTACTTCTTTCTCTTTTTCCATATTGCTTCTCCTCAGTTAATATTGGCTTTCTGTTTTAACTATTGGTTCTATGCTGTTGTTTTCCAACGATTTTTGCAGCTATATCAGTGGGTTGCTTGTCTTTGATTTCATTGTTTTGAGTCAATGAAATCGCATTATCAGTGAAACGTTTTACCTTTTCTGCTGGCAATAAAATAGTGGCACTTCCATCGATAGTCTTTACTATTCCTTGTCGGTATTGAGGGTTTAGTGTTTTTAAATCAGCCAAATCCATGTCCACTAAATTGGCTATTTTTGCCAATGGTATATCTTCTGTAACCACCACTTTCCCTATTTGTTCTGGCAAACCAGTTGATTCTGGCATAATATTGTAATCAGCGTGATAGTTCATCACGAAGTTTGCTGCAATGAAAGCGGGTACATAACCCCGTGTTTCTTTGGGCAAGTATTCATAAATCTGCCAAAAATCGCTTGCTCCTCCTGCCTTTTCTATGGCTACACTCACGCGTGTTGGTCCACAATTGTAGGCTGCTAATGCCAAAGTCCAATCGCCAAATCGTTGGTAAAGGTCGCCTAATAGCTTTGCAGCAGCATACGATGACTTGATAGGGTCTAATCTTTCATCAACATAATTGTTGATTTTTAAATTATATTGCTTGCCTGTTGCAGGCATCAGTTGCCATAAACCAGCTGCACCCTTGCCCGAAATAGCCTTCGGATTGAGTCCCGATTCAATAACAGGGAGATTCTTTAATTCTAACGGCAAGCCATAATGGCACAACGCTTCCTCAAAGATTGGGTTGTAATAATCGGCTCTTGCCAACAAACAACTCGTTGAACGCCGTCCCTGTTTTATGTATCTGTCGATGTATTTCTGTACTTCGGGGTGGTAAGTCAGTTGCATCGCACCCGAAACTCGGCTCAATAAATGACTAATTGTAGCAGCTTCGTCTTCAGTTTCTGCGCCATTGTGGCTTCCATACCCATTATTCTGCTGTTTGTAGAATTTGGTATTGCTGTATTCTACTTCTATTTCGTAATCTTTTTCTTCTGCTTGTGGTATGTAAACTTGCATTGTTTTGCCACGATTATCGGTAACCGTTTGTTGTTGAGCGTGTATTCCACAAGCTCCAAACGCAAATAATGCAAAGGTAATTATCTCTCTTTTTTTGAACATTAATTATTGTTTTTGGTGAAAATCTGCCTTCCTTTACATTAGAAAGTCAGACTGCAACCTATGCCAACCGCCGAACTTTTGAATGGATTTCTATTGGAGGTAAACGAATTATCGTTTAAAATGGCTGGTGCTATATGTAGCGACAAATTGTCGGAAATATCAAAATCGGAAAGCGAAGCATCAACGTAAGCGTCAATAACCGACAAAGCGTAAACTGCAACCGTTGCAAAAATGCTTAAATCGCGCCAACGGCGAAATTTATCTTTACGCTTTTTGAATACATTTTGGTAGTAGCTTTTGTTCTCTTCCGTAATCTTAGTTCCCAAATGGAGGAAGCTATTGTAACTTTGCGTATTGGGATCATCGTCCATAAGGTCTAAATATCCTCTTTGATAATCACGATATTGCTGATTGTTCCAAGTTATGGCGTACACGCAACCTGCTATTCCACCATAAAAAATAGGCAATTTCCAATATTTACGGTTATAGATTTGTCCTGCACCAGGCAATGCAATAGCAAGCCAAAGTGCCTTTTTAGGATTTGGACGCCATTTGCTCCAGTCCTTAGCCAGCTTAATACTATCCTTTTTGGCAAGGTTTTTCAGCTTAGTATCCTTCGTTGTGGTGAGTTCAAACTTGCGTTCTTGCTTTTCAATAGGTACACCAACAATGGTCGTAGAGGTGGTGCTATCAGGGTAAATCACCTTTACAGAATCTCCATAAACCACTTGTGCAACAGCTTTATTGTTACAAATCATTGAAAATAAGCACACAAGCAGCGTGGTACTGAATATATTTTTTATTCGTTTCACTTATTTTTTCCTTCGTCAGCGAACACTTATTTAAGTTTGTCCATTACTTCCATAATGTGTAAAAGTTCTTCTTCTGATGCAAAAGGAATGCTGATTTTGCCCTTCCCCGATGCGCCATAACTCATTTGAACCTTTGTTTGGAAGAAGTCAGACAATCGTTTTTTCAACAGATTAAACTCTTCTGGAAGTTTTGATTTGGCTGCGATTTTCTTTTTTGCAGTCGTTATATCCTCGCCATTTTTGAGTTGTTGGCAAAGTTCTTCCACCTTACGCACACTGTAATTGTTCTTGATTACTTCGTGAAATAGCTTCAATTGCAGCGAAGGACTGTCCAAAGAGAGCAATGCACGAGCGTGCCCCATGTCAATATCTTTCTTCTGTAATGCCATTTGAACCTGTGCTGGAAGTTTCAAAAGTCTAAGATAATTAGTAACCGCAGCACGACTTTTGCCTACTCTTTCGGCAACTTTTTCTTGTGTCATGCCACTTTTCTCTTGCAAATGTTCGTATGCAAGTGCTATTTCTATGGCATTTAAGTCTTCGCGCTGTATGTTTTCCACCAAGGCGAGTTCCATTACGTTCTCGTCTTTTATGGTGCGTATGTAAGCAGGAATGGCTGTTAGTCCTGCTAATTGTGAGGCGCGCCAGCGTCGTTCACCTGCTACAATTTGATATTTGTTATCGTCAATTTGTCGCAAAGTGATGGGTTGCACCAATCCTAATTGCTTGATGCTATTGGCTAATTCCTCCAATGCCACTTGGTCGAACTCTCTTCGTGGTTGGTTTGGATTTGCTTCTATTTGACTAATTGGCACTTCGTTGATAGTAGAACTGCCCTGTGTGCTTACTGTTTCGGTCGAAATTAAAGCATCTAAGCCACGTCCTAATGCCGATGTTTTTGTGTTTGTATTGTATTTTTTATGTACAGCCATTTTTATTTTTAAGACTTCTGGAGGTTAAACTATGTTCGTTTTTATTGCTTATTTTTCTCTATGATTTCTTTTGCCAATGCCAAATGGTTTTTAGCACCTGTCGATTCAGCATCGTAAAGAATCACTGGTAAACCATGACTTGGACTCTCTGAGAGTTTAACGTTGCGCTGAATAACGGTCTTAAAGACCAATTCTTGGAAATGTCGCTTCACTTCGTCGTAAATTTGGCGTGCTAATCGCAAACGACTATCGTACATAGTGAGCAAGAACCCCTCTATTTCTAATTTCGGATTGAGCTTACTTTTTATGATTTTTATGGTGTTCAACAATTTGCTAATACCCTCCAATGCAAAGTATTCGCATTGCACTGGAATGATAACTGAGTCGGCTGCTGTGAGTGCATTCACCGTTATCAAACCCAAAGATGGACTGCAATCAATTAAAATATAATCGTAATCGTTCTTGATAGGAGCTAACAAGCGTTCTAAAACCTGCTCTCGATTGTCAATTTGCAACATTTCTATTTCTGCACCAACAAGGTTGATGTGGCTTGGAACAATGTCCATTCCTTCAATATCGGTCGTGTAAATGGCATCGCGAACATCAGCATTATTGATGATACATTCGTATAACGAGCAATCAACCTCCTTAATATCAACACCTAAACCACTTGAAGCGTTAGCTTGTGGGTCGGCATCAATAACAAGAACAGTCTTTTCAAGTGTTGCTAAAGATGCGGCAAGATTGATGGTAGAGGTTGTTTTTCCAACACCACCCTTTTGATTTGCCATTGCGATTATTTTTCCCATTTTCCTGATTTTCCTAAATTGTTTTGCCGACAAAGATACATATTTTCAATGAGAAAGCCGTATTTATAAACCTTTTTTCGTATTTTTGCAGTCAAAAGAAAATAAAAATTATGAATTTTAAGCGACCCCTTATTCTCATATCTAACGACGACGGCTACCAATCGGTAGGCATTCGCACGTTAGCCTCGTTCCTTTCCGATTTTGCCGAAGTAGTTATTTGTGCGCCAGAGGGTGCTCGTTCGGGCTACTCGTGTGCTTTTTCGGCAAGCGATGAGCTGCGTTTAACCCAACGAAATAACCTTCCAAATTGCGAAGTTTGGTCGTGTTCAGGTACGCCTGTCGATTGTGTAAAGATTGCATTTGAGCAAATTTTAAAGGGTCGCCGACCCAATTTGGTTTTAGGAGGTATCAATCATGGCGACAACTCTTCGGTAAACAATCATTATAGCGGTACGATGGGCATTGCTCGCGAGGGTTGTTTAAAATATGTTCCAGCCATTGCTTTCTCATCGTGCGACTACAATCCCAATACCAATCTTGACCATTTGCGCCACTATGTTGTAAAAATCGTGAAACAAGTCTTGGAAAACGGTTTGCCAAAGGGAGTATGCTTGAATGTAAACTTCCCTGCAACCGACCAATTTAAAGGCTTAAAAGTATGTAGAATGGGCTTCGGTAGTTGGATTCACGAAACGCTAAAATGCAGCCACCCAAGGGGTTTCAACTATTATTGGATGTTGGGCGAATACAGAAATGACGAACCAACAGCGACTGATAGCGACCAATATTTTTTGGCAAACGGCTTTGTTACGGTTACACCAACACGCATTGACGTTACCGATTACGATGTTTTGAATGCTATGAAGGGTTGGGAAGAAGAATAAAAATGAATAAATTTGTGGAGAAAAAGGCATGAAATATTATTTGATTGTTGGCGAAGCATCGGGCGATTTACACGCATCACGGCTCATGGAGTCTATTCGTAAATTCGACGAAGGGGCAGCGTTTCGTTTCTTTGGGGGCGACCTTATGCAAAAAGTTGGTGGACAACGTGTTCGCCACTACGAGGAGTTGGCTTATATGGGCTTTATTCCCGTGTTGCTACACCTACCGACAATCATTAAAAACATGAACCTTTGCAAGCAAGATATAGTGAAATGGCAGCCCGATGTAGTCATTCTTGTCGACTATCCTGGCTTCAATTTGAAAATTGCAAAATACGTTCATAAGAACACAAAGATTCCTGTTTATTATTACATTTCGCCTAAAATTTGGGCATGGAAGGAGTGGCGCATTCGTGCAATCAAGCGTGATGTAAGGGAAATGTTCTCTATTTTGCCTTTTGAAATTGACTTTTACGAGCGCAAACACAACTATAAAATTCATTATGTGGGCAACCCTACTGCCGAAGAGGTGGCTACTTTCAAAGCGCAATATACCGAATCAAAAGATGAGTTTTGCAGCCGTAACGGTTTGAACAACAAGCCTATCATCGCCATTCTGTCGGGTAGTCGCAAGCAAGAAATTAAAGATAACCTCCCAGCCATGCTCGAAGCAGGTAGCAGGTTTGAGGATTACCAATTGGTGATTGCTGGTGCGCCGTCTATAGACGATAAATTTTACGAGAAATACATTGCCGATAAGGACGTAAAAATCGTGAAAAACGAAACCTATCAACTCCTTTCCCATGCTACTACCGCCATTGTAACGAGTGGCACAGCAACCCTCGAAACAGCGTTATTTAATGTTCCTCAAGTGGTTTGCTATAAGACACCGCTGCCTAATCTTATTCGTTTTGCCTTCAACCATATCATAAAAGTGAAGTACATATCGTTGGTAAATCTTATTGCCAACAAGGAGGTTGTACAAGAATTAATGGCTGAACGTTTCCGAATCAACAATATCGTGAACGAGGTTTACAAACTCTTGCCTAACAAACCTGCACGCCAAACCATGTTGGACGACTACAAAACCATGCAAGAAAAGTTGGGCGATTATTGCGCACCCGATAACGCAGCCATTAGCATTGTGCATCTGTTGAAAAACGAATAAAAAACTTTCAAAATTCCAAACCTATTGTTTTGAACATCAAAAGTGCCTATTTTGCATACCAAAATAGGCACTTTTGCTTTTGAAAGCATTTACTTCAATCCATATTGGATATACTTGTAAAGCTAAGAGTACTAAAAATATTTTGTAAAAATAAAGGTAACTACTCAGCAATCTCAAGTAGCTCTATTAGTTCTATCCCTTATTTTTTCAGCGATAAATATTCAATTGCTTATTCTTCAAAATCGAGTCTTTAAGTGAGGAAGACACAATAAAAAACGCTCCAAGCCGAAACTTGGAGCGTAATTTAATACCTTTATAAATCTAATAAGGCTTAATACAACTTGATTGTCTTAACACCTTCAACCTTCAAAATATAAATTTGACCACGCTGAACTGGTACAAATGTGCTGTTACCGTTTGCAACACCCGCTGCAACCTTCATGCCTGAAACAGTGTAAAGTGCATAACGCTGACCATTGTTCATACCTTCAACCATGAAACCATCGTTTTGAGCAGTAACAACGATATTTGCAGCTTCTGTTTCAACAGAGCTAATACCAGTAGCATCATTCATAATTTGCTTAAATACACTCCAACCTTTGGCATTCTTGTAAGCCTCAGTTGCAGTTGCATCTACATGGAGACGTGCTTCATCTAAGAATTGTATCTTTGTAAACATCTCTTCGTTAATTGTTGGAGGTGTTACACTATAAACAAATACATCTGTCAAAGCACGACAATTATAGAAAGCATTGTTGCCAATCGTACAACCATTAGGAATAGAGATGGATTGCATACCTGCATTTCGCTCAAATGCACTTGCACCAATCTTCTTCAGCGAAGGAATGTCTTGCAACATAACCATAGCACCATTGTTGAAGAAAGCAAAATCACCAATTGTTTCAAGTTTAGGAGTTACTCCATCTTCCCATTTAAAGGCTGATATGAAATAGTTTTGAGCCATACCATAGGCTTCAATTTCAGTCAAAGTAGATGGGAAAGTTACTTCTTTCAAATTAATATTATAAGCCATTGCATAACGACCAATCTTCTCTACACCTTCTTGAATCTTAATTTTTTCATCACCCTTTGGTATTGTAGGATAGTAGTAGATTGTTGTGCCGTCCTTTGAGTATAAAATTCCGTTTTCAGCCTTAAATGTAGCATTACCATTTTCAACAGTTACACCACCGTCCAAATGTATTGCTGTAAGGAAAGCACCAGGTTGTACGCTTGTAACATTTGCCTTAATTTCATAAGATGCAGCCTCTCTTCCCACAGGATAAGCTACCAAACGTGTTTTGTCCTTAGAGTAAACAACACCATCAACCTCTGTGAAATATGGGTTCAATGGGTCTACTGTAATCTTATTCAGCTTGAAGCAGAACAAGAAAGGCAATTCACCAATATATTTAACGTCCTTAGTGATATGGAAAGAAGTCAAATCAGAAGAACCACTCAATGCTTGTGCATCAATATATTCTACACCAGCAGGAGTAACAGCATCGCCTGTTGCATTCCATTTTGTCAAGTGACCATTCACAATGGTAGGTTCATGGTTTACAGTACTGCCACCACCTTCATTAATCGTACAAATAAGATAAACTTCAATATTGCTATTCAAACTTGGAATTGTATAAGTTAAACCTGTTTCATTAGGCACTACTTTATCACCTAACATCCAGTTATCAACCTTGCGACCTTCGCCTGGAATAGCAGTAAAGACAACCTTTGCACCTTTTTTTACTGATGCACCATTTGTAATAGCAACACCATCGGCAGTTGCAGTTACTTTATCTTGTGGATTCAACGAAGCAAAATGAACTGTATTATAACCTACATTCTGACTAAAATCTACAGAAATATCTAAAATATCGTATGAGGTACATTCATAAGTCAATTGATTATCATGTCCTTCGATAGGCACTCTCATCATATGCATCTGACCATCATCACCCATAACGTCCTTTTCTTCAAACCACTGAGTTACATGATAACCTGGATTAGGAATAGCTGTGAACACAAGCGGACTATTGAAAGGAACGACCTTTGCGCTTTCTACTTTATCGCCACCCTTAATTCTACATTCCAAAGTACCACCAGCTGGGTTCAAAGAACGGAAGAAAATAGTGTGTCCTTTTGGTTGTTCTACGAAAGTAACCTTGATAGTAAGGTCTTCAGTTACATTTTTATTAATGTAAAGTTGGGCATTAAAGCCTGTAGTAGAAGTAGAAATCTTTGCAGTTTCTACTTGATTATTCACCTCCCACTTATCAATGATGTAGCCTGCACGCGGAATAGCCTGAATAGTTATCATATTTCCGTCAGGAATTTGACCATTATTAAGAACATCAATGCCACCTGTCGTCCATGCTTTCAACTCTCCAAACTCATTATTTGTACCATTTGAAGAGAAATTAATGGTGTGTGTTTGAGCAGCATCAGGTGTTACAGGACCAACAATGATTTGGCAATGCTTGAAAACTTGTTGTAAACGAGCCTGAACATTAGCATCTGCAACGAATATTTTAGTAGATGCTTTGTCTGCAAAAGGAGGATTTGAATAAGCAAAAGACTTGAAATCTACACTTTTATGAATATCTACAATACTAAGAGAACCAACTCCATTCCAAGTCATATACCCTGTATCTTCTACTTCTTTAAGGTTTGGTACTAACAATTCTGACAAACTTGAGCAGCTATTAAACGCATCATTACCAACTGTAATAACACCAGGAAGACTAATTTTCGTCAATGTTTTGTTGCCATACATAGCAGCTTCGCCAATGCGAGTACATTCACTTTCAGTCAATTCAATGCTTTTTGCAGCACCAGCAAGATAAACAAGCGTCTTATTAGCGTCGATAATAGCATTATTTTTAACCGTAAAAACAGTAGAAGTACCTGTCATTGTAAGGCTTTCCATAGCTGAACAGCTCTTGAAAGAATTGCCTAAAACAGAAGTCAAACCACTACCTAACTCCACTGTCTTTATACCATGACAGTTCGCAAACGCATCTTTGCCAATTTTTTGAATAGCAGGAAGAGACAAAGAAGCAAGGCTTGAACAACCGTCAAATGCCCCTTCACCAATTGTTTCAAGTTTTGTTGCAGTGATAGAAGTAAGACTTGAACAACCTTTCAACGCATTCTTTCCAATTTTTTTAACGTTTTTGAAATCAATGCTTGTGATTTTGGTATTCACAATTTCTTCGCTTGAACTGCTACCCCAGCCATCATCGCCACCCCAGCCGTCATCTGATGTGCTCGCTGGTGTATAAAAACAATTCTCAGCAATGGCAACAACATTGTCAGGGATAACAATATCTCCTGAGGCATCGCTCCATTTTGTCATGATACCATCTGCGGTAATTGTATAACTACCACTTTGAGCATTCGCAAAACTGCAAATTTGCAGTAAAGCAAATAATAATAGATAAACTTTTCTCATGTTTGATTATTTAAAAAATATTCTGTATTGTTAAATCGCTCTGTTTAAGTGTCTAATAGAAAGCAAAGCGTCATTTGTTCGAAATATATCTCAGCATAATATCGTTTAGTAATAGTCATCATCAAAAGTATTTAGACGTAATATCTATACTCTATGAAAAAACGACACAAATATAAATCTTTATTATAAAAAAACAAAACAAATCGGAAAGAATTATTTTAAATCCTAACAAATCATCATATTAACTGCATTGTTATTCTGTTTTTTAGCTTAAATATCTTTTTCTCCTTATTATATAGCGCTTATATTGTGCTTTAAAAAAGAATCTTATAAAACATCATTAGTCGCCAATTTCCAGTTGGCACTAATTTTCAAAACAGCCTGTTTTGCACTTCAAAACAGCCTATTTTGGACTTCAAAACAGCCTGTTTTGGAAATCAAAGAGATGCTTGACAGAAAAAACTCCAAACTTTAGCTACTCCAAAGCCTCAACAAGTCTACTGAAAGAATCGATAAAAGAATAACGCATTAATATGTTTATATTATTCAAATTTCGTGTTTTATTTATATATTTCTTTCAAAACCATTATATTTATTTGCCATTTTAGTCTATTTTTTGTACTTTTGAAGTTTCTATAACATAGGGGAAATTCACAGAGAAAATCCCCCATAAAACAACAAAAACAATCAAACTATGAACAAAACTAAAACCTATTTCTTGTCAGGACTTGTCCTGACGTCATTGGCATTACCGCTTCATGCCACAACCAATCATAAACTTTTAAAAGTAGCGCAACAACCTGTTGCGCAAAAACTTACTGTGGGAAAGATTGGCACGGTTGATGTAAAACTAATCGACAACACATCATCGGTAACTTTGCAATGGAACTCGGTGGCAACAACTGATGTACCAGCAAGCAACATCAAGTATCGCATCTTTAATTATAATTTCTCAACAACAGACTTTGAGCTATTGAAAGAAGTAGATGGTACGGTTACGGAGTATATCGTTAATGATGCCAGAATTGCAGCCGACAAACAACAAACGTTGGCATGGATAGTAACACCCGTTGTCGATGGTGTGGAAAAACAAGATAACATGGGGTTTGTATATTATATAGGTGGAAAACCATACGCAACGCCTTTCCACAGAAGTTTTGCCAACTACAACGATACCGATTTTGACGGATATTATATTTCTTCAGACCCTCTTAACGGCAGTGATGTTTGGAATTTGCACAAAACTTTCACCTACGATAACGACAATGGTTCGTTGCGTTATATGACTGCTTTCTATGGTGAAGCAGACTGTAACTTAGGTAAAATTTCAGTACAAGGCAAGCATTCGCCAGTATTGGTATTCAATTACAATGGAAAAGGCGGTATGCCTGCATCTGTAAAGGCTGTTTTGGAACATGAAAACGGCATAGAAAAGGAAGTTTGGACATTGGATTTCACACAAGCAACCACGCTAACAACCGACAAATGGGGGCAAGCAGTGGTGAAAATCCCTGCAAGTTTCACGAATGAGAAATACTTTAAATTGAAGTTTATCGCCAAAGCTGACGACGATATTTCATTGAATCCTATCTTCATTGATAACATCAACGTGATAGACCCATTGGAAATTGATGCTGCTATCGCCATGACAAGCCCTGAAAAAGTACAAAAAGGTGGAAAAGTAGCCATGAACGTGGAAGTTAAAAATAATGGTGCTAACGCCATGAAAGGCGCAAAATTGAAAGTAACTGCCAACGGAAAAATTGTTTACGAACAAGCTATTGAGGGCGAAGTGGGCGTAATGAGCAGTATCAATATCCCTGTTTCGTTCGATGCTGACGTACTTCCTACAACCGAGAACATCAACGTTGTTGCCGAAATTATTATGGAAGGCGACAAGGATATGACCAATAACAAGGTGGAAAAAACTATCGGTTACAATGCAGCAACCCTTGATGCGCCAACAAATTTGAAGGCAGAAGGTGGCAAAAACGCCCCTGTTAATCTGACATGGACAGCTCCAAAGATGCAGACCGTAGATACTTTCGATGATTTTGAGTCATACGATGCATGGGCAACAACCATGGGTAATTGGACAACAGAGAACGTTGATGGCGGCACTTTCGGCGATATTGACGAAGTAAGCTATCCACATCAAGGCGAAAAGTTGGCATTTATGAACTGGCAACCCAAGGGATTGTTAGACAATTTTGCGAAGGTTTTCCCACATTCAGGTAAGCGTGCTGCGGTTTCAATCTACCACAGAAAGGGTTCAGAATTACCAAATGCAGACATGTGGCTCATCAGTCCAAGACTCTCAGGTAAGGCGCAAGAAATTAGTTTCTTTGCTAACGACATGAAAAACTCGGCAGATAAGGGCGTAGAAGTCTTTGATATTCTTTATACAACAGAGGATTCTCCAAAAGATTTGACGAAGTTTACACAAGTGGGAAACACTTATTCATTGGATAAATTTGAGTGGACGGAGATTAAATCACAGTTGCCTGAGAATGCAAAATACTTTGCAATTCACAGAAAAACCGATTGGACAAACGCTTATGTGCTTACCATTGACGACGTGAAATACCAAGCTGGCGTAAGTGCAAAGACTTATAATGTTTATCGTGACGGCGAGTTGATTGGTACAACCGATAAGCCTAACTTCACTGACGACAAGGCAAAAGCCGACGGAGAGCATACTTATAGTGTCATTGCCGTTTACGATAATGGTGCGCAATCAGACCCTGTTAGCACAAAGGTGGCTACTGGCATTGAAGAGATAGTAAGCAAAGCTGACACAACATTCAATGTTTACACCATCAGCGGTACACTTGTTAAGCGCAACACAACCTCGCTTTCGGGCTTAGCAAAGGGCATTTACATTGTTAATGGCAAGAAAGTTGTTGTAAAATAAGACTGTTTGAATCTGTTTTTTAAACGCTGTAAGGACGTGATACGAATGGTTTAGTTCGCAAATATTACGTCCTAACCCGATTAAAAACTCACTAAATGGAAATAAAAAAATGCGTTCCTCAACATAGAAGAACGCATTTCTTTGTTTTATCTTCGGCTTTACAAGGTGTAAAGCATTTGTATAAGCGTTTGCCCAACGGCTTGTAAAGAGGTGCGGTCGATATGTTCCATGGTGTCATTGACGGTATGCCATGTTGGACCGAACGTACTTTGCGCACAATCGGGGTAATAAGGAATGATATCAATCGTTGGTATGTTCGCATTTTTATTTAGCGAATAGTGGTCATCGGTAACCATTCCACCTTGCGAATCAGGGAAGTAATTGCCAAAACCTGCCGACTTTGCAGCTGCCCAAACACGGTCTACAACATCGGAAGCAAACTGCATTGAAACGCCCTCCTTATAAAATTGAGCACCTTCGCCACCTACCATATCAAGCAAAACACCAAATTCGGGACGAACAGCAAGCGGCAAATTCTGTGAGAAATAGTTTGAACCCAATGCCCAACTATCGCCCGATAGAGCTTGATGTTCGGTATCCCATTCAGGAACGCCCCAATCTTCGGCATCGAAACAAACAAAGTCTACTCCCACATTGAGCGTACTATCAGCTTGCAACAAGCGTGCCAATTCAATCATTACCGCCACTCCAGAAGCGCCATCGTTGGCTGCCATGACTGGTTTTTGATGGTTAGTTGAGTCGGGATCGTTATCTGCCCAAGGGCGACTGTCCCAATGTGCCGAAATTAAAATGCGACGTTGTGCATCAGGATTGGTGCTTGCAATGATGTTAGTCGATTTCAATATCGTCCCATCATAAGCCTTTAAGTCAGCTTTTTGAGTTTGTACCTCGCACCCATATTGCTTAAACTTTTGGATAATCCATTGTTCACACTTATCATGAGCCGCAGAATTCATCGTACGAGGACCGAAATCGCATTGCGCTGCGGTATAAGCATAAGCCGAATCGGGATTGAATTTTGGTCCAACAGGCTTTTCAATAGCCGCAGAATCAGTAGCTGCCGTGTCGCTATTGGCAGACTTTCCTTTACAACCAAAGGCGCAAGCAGCCAATAAAACAACTGCCACACCACTCATATAATACATCATTTTTCTTTTCATCGCTTTTCTTTTCGTTCGTTACAAAACTCTTTTTACACCTTTATTAGTAGTTTAAACGCTGTGTCCCTGTGGGGAAACTGGAGTGTCCCTGTGGGGAAACTGCCGTAAATCTTACACATTAATATTCCCAATACTGTGGTATCGTTCCATTTGTCCTATTGGAAACGATGCCAACATAGTTTGCAAAGTTACTATTTTGATTTGAATAACAAGTGTACTTGATGAAAAAATCACCATTTTCCCCATAGATACAACGGCTTTATAGGCAGAACCTCTCATCAGATACAAATAATGGCAATAACAACGAAAACGATATTAGATAGAAAAAAAAGGATTAAAAACTTTGGAAATAAGAAGTTTGTTGTACCTTTGCACCGAATTACTAATTAGCTATTTACTACTTGTTGTGAAACATCGCAGCAAACGTGGCAAATATTCCATAGCATAAACAGAATGCACCGCATCAACAAATATCAAACTGCTTTCTTGTGGTCTACCAACTACGATGTTAGCGAGAAAAAAGTTGATGCAAAGCATCAAAAAATATTGACTTCACATGGATATGATTGTACAATTGTTGACAGGAACGAGCATCGGTCAATCAATTTTCGTATTAGCACTTGTCGTATCAGTCGGACTATTGCTTAGTAAAATCAAATTAGGAGGATTCTCCTTAGGCGTCACTTGGGTACTTTTTTCTGGTATTCTCGCTGGACATTTAGGCTTATCAATCGACCCCACAGTACTTTCGTTTGTCAAAGAAAGTGGAATGGTAATGTTTATCTTTGGTATCGGCATGCTTGTTGGACCAGGTTTCTTTTCAACTTTCAAACAAGGTGGCGTTCAATTGAATCTGCTTTCAGTCTTGTCAGTATTCATTGCAATCTTAACGACGTATCTAATTTTTTATTTTTCAGGCACTTCCATCGAGGCTATGGTCGGTATTATGGCAGGAGCAGTAACAAACACACCTGCTTTGGGTGCTACTCAAGAAACAGCTAAAGGCTTGAATGGAACAGTTTCACCCGACATTGGCATCGGCTATGCTTTGGGTTATCCAATGGCAATCGTTGGTATGATTCTTACAACAGGTGGTTTGAAGTGGGTTTTCCGTGTCAAAGTTGATAAAGAATCGCAACTTATTGAGGATAGAGAGAAGGCACGTCGCAAAGACGCACTCGTTTTTTCAGTGGAAGTTACCAATCCCGCAGTTTACAACAAAAAGGTTGGCGAAGTAAAAACGTTGCTTGATAAGCATGATTTCTTGATTTCCCGCATCATGTACAAAAGTACTGGGACGATAGATATGGCGCATCCTCAAACAACAATCACCGAAGGCGACAAACTTTTAATCATTGCCGAACAAACAGATGTTGATATTATTTGCGCATTGATTGGTCATAAAATCGAAATGTCTGATGCCTTATGGGGTAAACTCGACCACAGACTTATTTCACGGCGCTGTTTGGTAACACAAGGGTCTATCAATGGCAAGAGCATTGAGGAGTTAAAGCTCCGCTCTATCTACAATGTTAATATATCACGCGTACAGCGTTCAGGCGTTCACTTGATTGGAAAACATGACTTACACCTCCAAATTGGTGATAGTGTCATATTGGTTGGTGAAGAAGAAAACGTTAAACGAGTAGAGAAAATATTAGGCAATTCAGCTAATCACCTTCTCCGTCCTAATCTTTCCGTACTTTTCTTCGCAATATTATTAGGTGTTCTCATTGGCAGTATCGAAATTCCGCTTGCAGGAATGCCTATGCCTGTCAAGTTTGGATTCTCTGGTGGCACGCTCATTGTCGCTATTCTTATCAGTAACTTCGGTACTCGCTTCAAATTAAACACGCACAATACGCAAAGTGTCAACCTTATGTTAAAGGAATTTGGTATAACCGTCTTCCTTGCATGTGTAGGTTTGAGCGTGGGAGGCGACTTTTTTAGCAAATTGATTGACGGTGGTTACCTTTGGATGGGCTATGCACTTCTTATCACATTGATTCCGTTATGGATTACTTGTGTCTTGGGACGCTACTGGCTGAAGTTAGATTACTTCACGCTATTGGGCTTTATTGCAGGAACAATGACCTTCGCTCCAGCCTTATCACTAACTCCTGATGCTTCAAAAAACAACATTCCAGCAATTCGTTATGCCACCATTTATCCGCTCACATTGTTTGTCAGAGTGATGTTAGCACAATGGATGATATTGTTATTCTAAGGTTAATTGACGGCTTAGGATAACTTTCCTACCGAAATAGTTTATAAAAAAAATAAAATGCGGGATTGCTTTTATCAAGCTTTCTCGCATTTTTATTGTTCCAATAGGCTTTGTTTAGTGTATCAAAACCGCCTTTTATTTCTTTCTTGCAGCTTGTACTTGCGCCATAACACGCAGCCAGTTTCCGCCCCATATCTTTTCAATATCGCGTTCGCTATACTTTCGTGCCAACAAATGGCGTGTAAAGTTTATCATTTCGCTTGCATCAGCCATGCCACGAACGGTTCCGTCGCCATCAAAGTCGGTTCCTAAGCCAACGTGTTCTATACCCATAATGCGAATAGCATGTTCCAAATGAGCAATAGCGTCCATGATTGAAGCGTTACCGCCCTTGCGTAAGAATCCGCCAAAGAGTGTAATATGAGCTACACCACCCTTTGCTGCCAATGCTTTCATTTGGTCATCGGTTAAATTTCGGGGGACATCACAGAGCGATTTGCTATTGGAATGGCTGCAAACGATAGGCTGTGAACTTATTTCCAAAGCATCATAGAAACTTTTTTCACCCCCATGACTGAGGTCAACCATGATACCATTGCGGTTCATTTCTTGGATAACCTCAATGCCAAACTTACTTACTCCGCCATGAAGATTGCTCCCTCGTGCCGAATCGCAAATATCGTTATCGCCATTATGGCAGAGTGTAATGTAGGTTACGCCTCGTTGTGCGAAATGTTTTACATTCTCTATCTTTCCTTCCAATGCCAATCCGTTTTCAATGGCAAACATAATGCTCTTACGCCCTTTGCGTTTGTCTTCGTAAAGGTCAGCAGGTGTGCGTGCAATACTAAGGTAACGACTGTTTTCTTTCACTATTTTTTCAATCTTATTGAAGATTAAATCAGCGTAAGAGGCAGGCGAAAGATGGTCTAAAACATCGGTTAGTTCAGGGTTAAACTGCTTCAATCCAGCCACATCTATCTTCGATGAGAAGGTTTCACCTATACGTGGTTGGGGCAAATAAGCAGCCATTGTAACCGCATCTTGGTGTCCTTCTGTCATTTTATGTAAGTCGTAGAGAATGCGGGGGTCGCGTTTTGCAAAATCAACTCCCTGTGGAAAGAACATCGGAGTGTCGCAATGGGTGTCTAAAGTAAGGATTCTTGCATGCAAATGCTTAGCAATACTAAAGTTATTAGCTTGTCCAACGAGCCATTTAAAGAGTTTTCCACCCTCTTCTTCCAACCATTCTGGGTGCCACTGAACGCCGAGAATGGGTTTAAATTCAGCACTCTCCATTGCTTCAATGACCCCGTCTGGCGCATAAGCCGTTACACGAAAACGCTCGCCAGGCGCACTTACAGCTTGATGATGGAACGAATTTACAAAGATTTTATCCGTCTTATAAATCGCTTTAAGTATGGAGTTTGGCTCAATAGACACACTGTGCGTAGGCACATTAAATCCTGCTTGTTGGT